>Ga0265298_10000550_pt1 | contig 55624 bp, 55 predicted proteins | sample AusTroGonzalo_MG_3_FD_193486 | JGI IMG/M metagenome (GOLD analysis project Ga0265298, IMG submission 193486) | Bovine rumen microbial communities from tropical cattle in Woodstock, Queensland, Australia - Gonzalo_01 | ecosystem: Host-associated > Mammals > Digestive system > Stomach > Rumen ... | reverse complement strand
GCCCATTGCGAATGATCCTCGACTGCAGCCTCCCGTAGGAGTCTGGGCAGTATCTCAGTCCCAGTGGGGCTGGTCATCCTCTCAGACCAGCTAACCGTGAGCCTTGGTGGGCCGTTACCCCGCCAACAAGCTGATGGTGCGCGAGCCCATCCCGGAGCGGGAGCCTTGCGGCCCCCTTCGGCGTTCCGATGATGCCATCGGACGCCACATTCGGTATTAGCCGTCGTTTCCAACGGTTTTCCCCATCTCCAGGGCAGGTTGCTCACGTGCTCCTCCCCAATCCGCCACTCTCACCAGCCAATATTGCTACCGGCCGGATCCCGTTCGACTTGCATGCCTAATCCACGCTGCCAGCGTTCGTTCTGAGCCAGAATCAAACTCTCAGAAAAAAACTTTCGAGTATTTCGACCTGGACCCTCACACAAACATCCATATGTTCCGTGTCCCTTCCGAACCCTCTTCATCGAAGAGGAATGAGGGACACTTCTCAAGCACTCGCTTTTCAAAGATCGTTACATGACTGGCTCGGGCGGCTGGATTCGAACCAGCGACCAATTGATTAACAGTCAACTGCGCTACCACTGCGCCACGCCCGAATTTGGTCAAGTGGGGCATAGTATATCATATTCCCCCGACGACGCGCAAGGGGGTATTTTAATTTTTTAAAAGCGCTTCGCAGTCGGACGCGATCTGCCGCCTCAACTCGTCAACAGACGCGAACTTGCGCTCGCGACGGATGAAACGAAGAAAGCCGACCTGCAATTCGCATGCGTCAGCGCCCTTCGGCAGTCCGCCCGGAAAATGCACCTCAAGCACCGGAGACTCCCATGCGCCATCGCCGAAGGTGGGCGCGACTCCGTAGTTCGCGACGGCGGCCGCCCCGCACACCTCGACCGCGTATACTCCGCGCAAAAGGCGCAGGGCGACTCCCTCAAGCCTGAGGTTGACCGTGGGGAATCCCAGCCCGGCTCCCAGCCCCTTGCCCTTGAAAGGCCGGCCTTCGACGGACCACTTGCGGCCCAGCATGAGATTGGCGTCCTCGATCGCGCCCGCCTCGATAGCGGCGCGGATGCGCGTCGAAGAAATGCGCTCTCCGCGATACTCTGCGTACGGAACGACCTCCACGCGCATTCCGCGGGACCGAATGAGCGAGGCGTCGCCTGCACCGCCTCGTCCAAACCGCCAGTTCTCCCCGCAGTACACGCCCTCGCATCCCTCTCCGCATGCAATGTATCGGTCGATGAAATCGTCGGCGGACATCGCGGCGAGCTCAGGAGTGAAGTCTAGCGCGGTCACCTTCTCAACCCCGCATGCGCGTATCGCGGCGATGCGCGACTCGGCGGACATCAAAAGGCGCGGAGCCTTCTCCGGCGCGAGAAGCGAAAGCGGATGGTTGCGAAACGTAAGCACTGCGGAGGCCCGCCGCAGAATCGCCTGATGACCGAGGTGGACTCCGTCGAAAAAGCCTACCGCAAGGCCACTCCGAGTGGCATCACGCATGCCGCAAAATCCTTGATTTCCGTGGCCAGCAGCCTGTCGAACGGAATCGCGTCCTCGACCCTGAACCTGCCGACCCTCACGCGGCGCAGAGACTCCAGCGCCGCACCGCATCCGATCGCGTCGCCCAGATCGTTCACGAGCGTGCGCACTATGAGTCCCTTCGTGCCGCTCACCGAAAACGGAAGCCTCTCGCCGTCGATCTCGCCGGGCGACAGCCTGTAGACATGTGTCATGAACGGCTTGTGCTCGCCCGTGTCAGCCACCTCGTAGGCCGCGGAGCCTTCGCGCCGCACGCTGCACCAGCGGCTCTCCGTCTGGAAGATGTCCCCCTTGAACTCGGGCAGCGCGGCGGCGAACTTTTGCGCAAGAGCGCCCTTATCGCCCAAAGGCGAACCGCCGACCTTCTCGCCCTGCACGTCGTGGGTGTTTGTCTTGAGACCGAGCCGCATCACGCCCTCGTATTCGCGATCCGCCCCCATGACATCGCCGACGAACTTGTTGGCGTCGTTTATCAGCAGTATGAAAAGACCGGACGCCGCAGCGTCGAGCGACCCGCCGTGTCCGACCTTGACAAGATTGAATTTGCGCTTGACGGCCTTGACCACGGAAGAGAACGCGATTCCCGCAGGCTTGTCGACCAGCAGGAACCCGTCCAGCTCCTCAAGCATCTTAAGCTGGGTCAGATTGGCCATCGAGCTTGGAAAGTATCGCCAGAACCTCGTCGCCCTTTTCGAGCGAAAGATCCAGCTGGAAAGTCAGCCTGGGCGTGAACTTCAGCCGCACCTCGCGGTTGATGATCTGCTGGAAGCGCCTGGCGTTGTGCTGCAGATGGCGAAGCGCGGTCTCCTTGAGCGCATCGTCGCCGAAGACCGACACCTTGACCGTGGCGTCGCGCAGGTCTTTGCCGCACTTGACGTCGGTCACGGTGAATAGTCCCGGAGCGACGGAGTCGCCCTGCATCACGGAGAACATCGACTCGGCGATGACCCGCTTCAGCAGGGAGTTCACGCGCTCTAGCCTGTCCACTCCCATCAGAGGCTCCTCGGCAGCTCCTCGAGCATGTAGCACTCGATGATGTCGCCGACCTTGAAATCCTCGTAGTTGACGAAGCACACACCGCATTCCTGCTGGCCGGTGACTTCCTTGACCTCGTCCTTGAAGTGGCGCAGGGTCTGCACCTTGCCTTCCCAGATCTGGGACTTGTTGCGCATGATGCGGAAACGCTCCTTCGCGACCAGGCTGCCGTCGAGCATCTGCGAGCCGGCGATCTTGCCGAGCTTGCCGATGTCGTAGATGGCCTTGATCTCCGCGTGGCCCTTGACGACCTCGCGGTATTCCGGCGGCAGAAGGTCGAGCATGCAGTTCTTCACATGGTCGATCAGCTCGTAGATGATGCGGAAGGAGTTGATCCTCACTCCGTCGTGGCGGGCCTGCTGCTGGACGCCGGAATCGTTGCCGATGTCGAAGCCGACGATCACCGCCTTGCCTGCCGCGGCGGACTTCACATCCGTAAGGGAGACGTTGCCTGTGCCCGTACCGATTATGTTGAGGCCGACCTTCTCGGACTTTATCTGGCCGAGCGCCTCGACGATCGCCTCGAGCGATCCGCGGGTGTCGGACTTGACGATGACGTTCAGTTCGCGCTTGCCCTCCGCGGCCATACGGCTCATGAGCGCATCGAGCGTCGCAGCCTTCGAGCTGGAGAGCTCCTGCTCCTTGCGCTCCTGGGCGGTCTGCTCTGCAAGCGTGCGGGCGCGCTTCTCGTCGAGCATGACGCGGAACTCCGCGCCGGCCTCGGGCACGCCGGAAAGTCCGGTGCACTTGACGGGCGTCGCGGGCGGCGCCTCCTTGATGCGGCGGCCGTGGTCGTCGATCAGGGCGCGGACCTTGCCGAAATGCTCGCCTATGAGAATCGCGTCGCCGACCTTGAGCGTTCCGCCGGTCACGAGAAGCGTGGCGCACGGGCCAAGGCCCTGCTGAAGCTCAGATTCGATCACGTAGCCGTTTGCGCGGCGCTTCGGATTGGCCATAAGCTCAAGGACCTCGGCCTGGACGAGTATGTTCTCCAGAAGGGAGTCGACGCCCTGGCCTGTTATGCCCGAGACGGGGCAGCATATGATGTCGCCTCCCCAATCCTCGGGCGTGAGGCCCTGCTTCTGGAGCTGCTGCTTTACGCGGTCAACGTTGGCGGTCGGCTTGTCGGCCTTGGTGATCGCGACCATTATCTGAACGCCTGTCTGGCGCGCGACCCTGATGCACTCCTCGGTCTGCGGCATGATGCCGTCGTCCGCCGCGATGATGAGCACGGCGATGTCGGTTATCTGCGCTCCGCGTGCGCGCATCGCGCTGAACGCGGCGTGGCCGGGGGTGTCGAGGAAGGTGATCTTCTTTCCGGCGATCTCGACCTGGTAGGCGCTGATCTGCTGGGTGATGCCGCCGGCCTCTCCAGCCGCGACATGCTCCTTGCGGATCCAGTCCATGAGAGTCGTCTTGCCGTGGTCGACATGGCCGAGGAACGTCACGACCGGCGCACGCGGCCTCAAAGTCTCGGGCGGATCCTCCGGTATGAGGTCGTCCGCGTCAATCGCCTTGAGGACAGGCTTCGCAGCCGCCTTGTCGCGGGCACGCTCGACGACGACCTTGAAGCCGTACTTCTCGGCGACCTTCGTGGCGACGTCCGGTTCGACGCGCTGATTGATGGAAGCCAGCACCTTGAGCCCCATGAGGTCCGCGATGAGGCGGTTGGGCTTGATGCCGAGCTTCGCGGCGAGGTCCTTGACTATGACCGCCCCGCGAATGGATATCTCGCGGGACTCCTCGTTCACGGAAATCCTCCCGCTAGGAATAGCCGGCTTCGCGGCGCCCGCCGCGGCATGCGGTGCCTTCTTGTCGAAGCTCTTCTGGAGCTCGCGGCCCTTCTTGCCCTTGCGACCCTTCTCGTCCTCGTAGTCGTCCACCTTGATCGTGGGCTTCGGAGGTTTCGGCTTGGGCGTCGCCGCGACGGTGATGGTGATTGATGCCGCGGGCTTGGCCTTCTGGAGCGGCTTGAATCCGGCACCTGCGCGAAGGCCGGTCTGCGTGGCGGACAGCGTAGGCAGGGGCTTGGCCTTCGGCGCAGGCGGAGCCACCTTGACGGGCTGCTTCTCCTGGGCCTTTTCTGCGGGCGCCTCGGCCGGCTTCGCCGTCTCGGCGGCAGGCTGCGCGGACTCGGCCACGGCCGTCTTGGCGGTCGTATCGACCTTCTTGCCCTCTGCCGCGGCCTTCGCAATCTCCAGGTGGCGGGCGAGAGTCTCGCGGTCGTCGTCCATGCGCTTGCGGCCCAGTTCGGCGGCACGCTTGCGCTTGGAGGCGCGGCCGCCTTCGACGTCCGTCGCCCCGCCGAGTTTGGCCACAGCCTGGCGCAAAGCTTCGACGTCGCCGTCGTCAAGCACGCTTATCGCGCTGGACACGTCCACCTCGGCGGCCTCGGCCGCCTTAAGAACCGCCGCACTCGTGACGCCGGCTTCCTTGGCTAGTTCATATACCCTCATGTGCTCTTCCCCCGTACTTCAGTACGCCTCAAGGTTGCGCCGCATCACTCGGCGGACTCCTCCTCGCCGGAAACCGCGCCGCCGGTCAGTTCTGCGACGGCCTGCGCCGCCGCATAAACACCCTTCGCGGTGACCTCGTCGAGACCGGTCGCCGCGATGAAGCTCGCCTCGTCCTCTTCGACGATTCCCTCGACCGTGAGGTATCCGGCGTCAGCCATCTGGGTGGCGACCGCAGTAGAGACGCTGAACGTCTCGGCGAGCTCCTTGATGGCCTCGGCCTTCTTGTCCTCGAAGCTGGCGGTGGCCATCGACTTCTTGACCTCGACATGCCAGCCGGTGAGCTTGGTCGTCAGACGAACGTTCTGTCCGCGCTTGCCGATGGCGAGCGAATACTGGTCGGCGGCCGCCACCACGTGCACCGTGTTGGGCAGCACGGGATCGACCTCTATGGACTCCAGCTTCGCGGGGGCCAGCGCACCGGCCACATACTGGCGGATGTCCTCGTTCCAGCGGACGACGTCGATCTTCTCGCCGGAAAGCTCGGTTACTATCGCCTTCACGCGGCTGCCGCGCTGTCCGACGCAGGCGCCGACAGGGTCGACGTTCTCGTTCGAAGTCCTGACGGCGAGCTTGGCGCGGTAGCCGGGATCGCGCGCGACGCCCATTATCTCGACCACGCCGTCCGATATCTCGGAGACCTCGATGCGGAAAAGCGCCTCAAGGAACTTGTTGCTGGCGCGGCTCAGTATCACGCTCGGGCCCTTGGCGTCGGGATCGACCCTGAGGATGATCGCTCGAATGGGGTCGCCGACCTGGTAGTCCTCGCTCGGGATGCGCTCGCGGCCCGGCAGGATCATCTCGGTCTTGCCGACTGTCACGTACGTGTCGCGGTGGGAGACGGCGGAGACCGTGCCGCTGACGATGTCGCCTATGCGGTCCCTGTATTCCGAAAAAGTATTGGTGCGCTCGGCCTCGCGAATCTTCTGCATTATCATCTGACGCGAAGTCTGGGCGGCGATTCTGCCGAGGCGCGAAGCCGGCATCTCGACGCGCACAGTATCGCCCTCGGCCACGGGGTTGCCGTGGTTGAAGCGCGCAGCGCGGGCACGGGATATGAAGCCGGGGCCGGTCTCTTCGTCGGAGGCGACGAGCGTGTCGTAGACGTGAAGCGAAAGATCCTTGCGGTCGATGACCACCTTCAAGTCGTTGGTCACGTCCTGATTGCGGCGCGCAGCCTGCTGAATGGCCTGCTCGATAGCAGTCACGACAATCTCGCGGCTCACGCCGCGCTCGCTTTCGATGTGCTGGACGACCGCCAGCAGCTGGTTGTTCATTGCCATCTCTTTCGCTCCTTGCTTGTCAAAAATCAATACACGACCCCCAGCAGACCGACCTGGTCCGCCGAAAAATCAGAGATAATATACCATATTGCGTCGCTTGCTGTCAACTAGCCGCCATTGGAGTTCGTTGCTGTCGTCGAAGGCCGGTACCGCCCGACCCGGAGGCAGGGCTGGAGGCGTTTTGCAGCCTGCGCAAAACGAACTCACGCCCTAAGGGCATGGGCCACATACCCTAAGGGTAGAGGCCACGTACCCTAAGGCCATGAGGCTCGTACCCTTAGGGCAGAGGGCTCGTGGCCTTAGGGTCTAGGCCTCGGACCCTAAGGGTACAGGGTTTTGAACCTTAGGGTACAAGGGTTTTGAACCTTAGGGTACAAGGTTTTGAACCTTAGGGTACAAGGTTTTGAACCTTAGGGGATCGGACATGGCGCTGGAGGGCGGCGGGTAGGAGAATTATGCCATTGCCATTGGAACTGGAGTCTTAACAACCCGGAGCGATAGCCCTAGAGCGTCTAAAACCTTCATGACTGTCATTAAAGTCGGATTGCCGCCTGGCGAAAAGGCGCGATAAAGGTTCTCGCGCGCCAAATGGGTCTTGCGTGCGACCGCGCTCATTCCCTCAACCCTGGCGACCTCGCCGAGAGCGACCGTAAGAAATTCAGGATCGTTCTCTTCCATTGCCGCCTCAATGTACGCGGCCCGTGCCTCGGGAGTCTTAAGATTGTCTTCAAGGTTCCAGTTGTACAGCTTTGTCTTCATGTCAATCCTCCGTTATTCCCGCACAGAGTGCGATAGCCTTCCTGATGTCCGCCTCTTGCGTGGATTTGTCGCCGCCTGCCAGCAATATTACGATTTCTCCACGCCTCTCTGTAAAGTAGACCCTATAGCCTGGGCCAAAGTGAAAACGCAATTCTGTGACATTTGTGTCAATTGCCTTTGCATCCCCAGCATACCCCATCGCCAGCCGCTGTATTCGCACATCAATACGAGCCTTCGTCTTTACATCCGAGAGCTTATTATACCACTTGCGATATTCGGCAGTCTGCTTGACGGTTTTCACAACGAGTATTGTATCATATATATCACAACAGGTCAACCGCCCTCTAGAAAAACCGACGCGCCCGCTGGAAGGCGGGCGCGTGGTTGTGGCGCATCATGCGCCAGTGTCGGTCGAGCGATTACTGGACCGCTTTAGCGCTGATCGTCACCTTGATGAAGCCCTGGGTCGTGCCAGTAGGCTTGGTGACGGGCGTCGTGGTGCCAGACGATAGGCCCTTCTGGGTGTCGACAGGCTCACCACCGAGGGTGTCGAAGGTCTCAACCTTGTAGTAGAGGCCCGCCGGGACTTCGACCGAGACGGCCGTAGCTGTCGAATCGGCAACAGCCTCCTGCAGGCTGGTCAGAGCGTCATCATTGGCATCCTCGACAACCTTGTCGGCGATGTCGGTCATGGTGACCGTGTAGACGCCAGCGCTCGTTTCAGTCGCTTCATACTTGAAGTAGGACTTGTAGAGCTCGTCCACTGACTTGCCGGCTGCTTCTGCCGCGGTAGTCATTGCCGCCGCCGCACCCGTGTCGCTTGCGACATCATCCGGAATGACAACGGTAGCAGCTGCGATTGCCGCATCCTCATCGGCGGCAGTAACCTCCTGAGACGGATCATCAGACTCAGGATCAATGCCCTGAGACTCCTCAGCAAGCTGATAGACGCCCGTGGTTTCGGTAGCGACCCACCTGTAGCCCTCGGAAACCGTCAGCGTATTGTCGGTCGAGGTGATCGTGCGGACCGCATCAGGATCGGACTGTCCCTGCTTCGTGTCGTAGAAGATCACCGTGCCGGAGCTGGCCGTGAAGGCAGCGCCGTCGATGGCAATGGTCTGCGCAGCCGAACGATAACGGGTGGCGAGGCCATAGAAGCCTGTGAACGTGCCGCCACTGATCGTGAAGTCACCGCTGGACGCCGCATAAACCGGCGCGCAGAAGTAGCTCCACCACGTGCTGGCCGAACCCGGATTCGCCGCTGCCGTGTAGGTGCCGCCATAGACGGTTACCGTAGCCGGAGCAGTCGTGTAGTTCGTGCCGATCGCCGCAAAGTGCGCGTTGATCGTCGGACCGGTACCGGCCTGCTCGTCGCCAAGGATCGCCGTGCCGCCATCAAGCACATACACGCCGTACATGCCGTCGGAGCCGGAGCCGGAAGCGGTCATCGTGCCGTTCAGGTAGTTGAGCGTACCGGACACCGAAATGAGGACCTTGCTGTCGTACGTCGCCCCATTCGCAGGTCCGACAATCGTACCGTTGCCGTCAATCGTGAGCTCGGCACCAGCCGCCACATCGAAGAGCTCCACATACTCGGCCTTCGTCGCGTAGGTCGGGCTATAGGTGAGCGTCTTGCCGTCCATATTGAGCGCAACAGCACCTTCGACATCGATCTCGATGCCTTCAGTGACCGCCACATCCGCGAGGAGCGTCACCGTGTCGCCATTGGCAGCAGCGTCAAACGCCTCCGCGAGGGTCTCGAACTTGGCCGAGCCAACCTGCGCCACATAGGCCTTAGCCGTGAGCTGATAGACGCCTTCCGTTGCGGTTTCGACCCACTTGTAGTCGGCAGGGATCGTCAGCGTATTGTCGGTCGAGGTGATCGTGCGGACCGCATCAGGATCGGACTGTCCCTGCTTCGTGTCGTAGAAGATCACCGTGCCGGAGCTGGCCGTGAAGGCAGCGCCGTCGATGGCAATGGTCTGCGCAGCCGAACGATAACGGGTGGCGAGGCCATAGAAGCCTGTGAACGTGCCGCCACTGATCGTGAAGTCACCGCTGGACGCCGCATAAACCGGCGCGCAGAAGTAGCTCCACCACGTGCTGGCCGAACCCGGATTCGCCGCTGCCGTGTAGGTGCCGCCATAGACGGTTACCGTAGCCGGAGCAGTCGTGTAGTTCGTGCCGATCGCCGCAAAGTGCGCGTTGATCGTCGGACCGGTACCGGCCTGCTCGTCGCCAAGGATCGCCGTGCCGCCATCAAGCACATACACGCCGTACATGCCGTCGGAGCCGGAGCCGGAAGCGGTCATCGTGCCGTTCAGGTAGTTGAGCGTACCGGACACCGAAATGAGGACCTTGCTGTCGTACGTCGCCCCATTCGCAGGTCCGACAATCGTACCGTTGCCGTCAATCGTGAGCTCGGCACCAGCCGCCACATCGAAGAGCTCCACATACTCGGCCTTCGTCGCGTAGGTCGGGCTGTAGGTGATCGTCTTGCCGTCCATATCGAGCGTGATCGCACCTTCGACATCGATCGTGATGCCCTCAGTGACCGTCACGTTCGCGAGGAGTGTGATGGTGTCGCCATCGGCAACGTTGTCAACAGCCTCCGCGAGGGTCTCGTACTTGTCGCCACCCTCAATCTGGGCGACGGCGGGATTGACCGTCATGCCGTCCGGAGCCGCAATCGGGCTTTCGGTTGCAGTGGTGATGGTAACCACCTTCTCGCCGCCAGTAACCACATAATTGCCAACCGCCGTGTAGGTAATGGTCACTTCCGTGTCAGGAGCGCAGGAGTAGGTGCCATCACCATTGTCCGTAGCGCCTTCAACCGAGATGGTCGTGTTCGCACGAGCCTCAACCGCAAAGGTCACCGTGTTGACAATAACCGTGTAGGTCGTGATGCCCGTAACCGAATCATACGCTGTGTGCGTAACCTCATAAGGAGGATTCGTGAGACCCTCGTCAAGTGTAACCGTAGGCTGATTTACGCCCTTGACATCCAGCGTTTCACCGGCACCAAGCGTCACAGTGTCGAGTTCTGCAATTATGAACTCAACAGGCTTGCCGCTTTCAACTGCCGCGTCAACAGCCTCCTGCGCATCATCATAGTACACACCATCAACCTTGGCAACGGCAGTGATCTCGAGCGTGATGATGGTGTTGTCGCCATCAACCGTAGTATCGGCCGACCATTCATTGACGCCAGCTACCGTCGCACCCTGTGCGATTGTCGCATTGGCAGTCACATAGCTGATCGCCTTGTAGGTCATGCCACGCACCGCACTAGCGTAGGAAGAGACAACCGTGAGATTACCTTCGACCGTCAGCGTGGTGATAGAGAGCGGAGCAGAATCGGTGCTGAGCGTCGAGAGCTGGATAATAGCTCCGTCCTCAGCCACCAACGTGCCCAAAGTACCGGTGCCAGTCGCATAGACGCCGCCATCTTCAATCGTCAGGGTGCCGGCAAGCGTAACCTGCTGGATCTGCAACTGCCCGCCGTCAGCGATTGTTACAGCGGAGCTGATGGTGTAGTTGCCAATGAGCATAACAAACGAACCAATCGTCACTTCCGCTTCATCGACATTCGCCATGAGCGTCACCATCGGGTTGTGGTTGCCATCCGCCGCCGCCGCAAGCGCTCCCGCGAGGGAGGTATACTCGTCATACTGGCTGGTCGTCGTATTGCGCACCTTCGCCACGAGCAGTCCGGGGACGAGGTCTTCGCTGACTTCAATCGTCTGATCGGCATCCGCCGTCACGTTATAAACGGATTGAACACCGTCAGGGAGGCGATAACCAGCCGCAGCCTCATAGGTCACGACAACCGCAGATCCAGGCTCTACAGCGTAGTCGCCGGCCGCAGTGCCGATAGTTTCCTCACCAACCGTCACCGTAACATTCGCGTTCGCAACCGGCGGAACCGTGATGGTGACGGTAGGAACTACAACATGGATACCATCATCCTTGGCCTCAAGGTCAAGCGCAGTGCCATTAACCTGAGCGTTGGCGAGATCGTAAACAACAGTTCCTGTTGCATTGTCTACTGCAGTGTTGGCAATCGGAAGCACGCAGTCTCCGGGGTCGGTAGTGCGAGTCGTCACAATGTTGCCGATTCTGACGGTGAACGTGCCGCCTTCATTGCGCGTTATGTTATTCGCAATAGCGAGTCCTTCAAAATTATCGAGAGTGCTGAGGACATACGTGGCTGCCCTGCAACCACTCCAGCCGACAAGCTTCAAAGTACCGGGGCCTGAGACCTTGCTGAATGTACCAACCTGATCGGAGTTGCCATTGTTGAACTCAACAACGCTGTTTTCATCCGTACCGACCACGACTTCAGCCGCAACGGTAGTGGTGCCATTCAGGTAGCAGCTGCCTGTTGTACCTGTGAGCACAATCTTGGAATTCGCGTTGCCGTAGGCATCGAGCGGAAGCGCAGCCGGAGCAGAAAGGACGCCAAGCACGACTGTGCCTTTCCAGGTGGACTGCGTTGCGTACCACATACTCATTGACGTGCCAGCGCCAGGCTTCGCAGAGTAGGTGATGGTCGGCGTCGCGTCAACCGCAAAAGTGAACGCGCCATTCTCCACCGTGATGGCATAGGGCGGATTGGTCGTGAACTTGACGAGTCCTGCACCCTTCTTGACGATCTTGCCAGCGCCGATGGTGCCCGCCAGCGTCAAACCCTTCTGATCGGTAGTATCAACATTGACATTGACTGTAGCGCCGCTGCGGATCCTTATCGGAGCCGCAAGGTTTACATCGCCATCGACATTCAATGTTCCCGTTGCATTCTCGATCCAGTCGAATGTGCCGTTGTTGCCATCCCCGGAACCAGTCACCGTGCAACCCTCGTGGAAGTTCAGCGTGTTGTTGGAGCCGAGCGACCAGCGCGTCGCACCCATGTCGAGAGTGCCGTATATGTTGGCGGTAAACGACCCGCCATACTGGACTGCATCCGTCAATGCGTTGACAAATGTCGCACCCGCTTCAACCGTGAGCGTTCCATTGAACCAGTTGTTGCCGGGGTTCAGGGTAAGAGAGCCGGTCTCAACATCAAGCGTGGAGCCGTTGGACTTGTAGTTAGTGAACGAGAAGCATCCCTGCGTCTTGAGCGTGCCACGAACGTCAAGTGCATCGACAACGACTGTATTCTCCGCTGAATCGCCGCCCACGAACGTATAGGTTTTGCCCGTGGGGACGACCGTCGGATAGTTGTCGTAGAAGATATACTGCGGCTCGCCGAACGAGGTGATTGCGCCATTTTCGGCAGTGAAGCTCTTTTCAACCGCCTCCGCATCGCCAATCTTGACGAACACGTTCACACCCGAAAGCGTTCCAGAGCAAACCGTGAAAGGCGACTCCTGTGAAACTTCCGTTCCTTCGGGAAGGACGATTGTGCCAGCCAAAGCCACATCTCCGTTAATGGTGGGACGCGTCGTCTCAGTGAGATCGAGCGTACCATTAACCGTCATTGTCGTAACGGCCAACGCACCAGCGCCCTTCAGTTTAAGCGTCGCCGCGGAGTCGACCGCAACAACATAACTTGAATTGGCCTGCGCCGTGAAGGTTGCATCCTGGGCAATTTCAACCGTGGCATCGCCCAAGAAAGTGGTCGTGCCTGTACGATTAACGGTGAACGACTTGTCAAACTTGAAATATGACGAAACTCCAGCAACACCAAACTCTGTGGCACGATTGCCGCTACCAGTGACCGAATAAGGTGTCGTTTCGTCTGCCAAGGCCTTCACCCACAGACCGCAAAAGGAGAGCGGAGAGAATGTGGCATTCGCAGCAGCAGTCTTGCCGGCCTGATCATAAACGAGCAGCATACCGGGAGAAACATATCCCTGAAGCATCGATGTATTGCAAGCAGAGCAAAAGCGTCTACCTGATGTTGCCACCGTAGCATTCCACGTCATCGCATAAGGTTCGCCAATTGTGCCGTCGGCGGCGATGTCAGCAACCTTACTTACTTCAAAGTTGCCGCCGTCACTGCGCCACGCCGCAGCGCCAAATACGCCATTCCAAGGCTGGTAGGTGGGATCTGTGAACTCCATCGCTGCCCACGACACTAGAGGCGTCGCAAAGCACAGCGCAAGCGCTAACCGCTTAATCCGTGTTATTAGTGTTTTCATTGTTTGTTTTTCCTTTTGGGTTTGTTGATTGGAAATGGTTGAAGGGTGAGTGGTTACTCGTCATCGACGCAAAAACCTATGCGGCGACGAGGTGGATCGGGCGGCGGCTCGGATAGCTGCTTTACGAGATAGCTGACGCCACTCTTGATCTGCTTGATGTCATTCTCCGCAGCATCCATTCGGCGCTCCAACGAGCCTATGCGCTTAACCTCATCAAGCCGGTTCAACAGCATCTCGCGCAAGATACGCGTAGCCCACTGGCGGAAGCGCGTGCCTTGAACGGATTTCACTCGATAGCCAACAGAGATGACAACGTCAAGGTTGTAGTAGGCGACCTGATAAGTCTTTCCGTCGCTGGCAGTATATGCAAATTTTGCATAAACTGAATCCTTGTCAAGTTCGCCCTTATAGGCAAGTATCATTGCTTGGGCAACTCCACCGCTCATGCGAGTCCTCCCTTCTGCGAAAGGGGCGATGGGGTCGCGAGGTGAGTATGCGAAGAGGTGCGCCGCGCGTTGCGCGACGTAACAGATGCGTTCAAACGCCTGATTTTATTGGCTCTTCGCATTGTCTTGCCTTCGGGCAGGCAGGAGCGGTGTGCTGTGCCTTGCCCAAGTTTCGAAACAATCATAGCAAAATTAATTTTGCTCGTCAAGCATCGCGCCAGCGCTACTGTCGTCGAAGATCGATGGGGGGGGGATTGGTCGGACCGTCGGGATTTGAACCCGAGACCTTTTGCACCCCAAGCAAACGCGCTACCAGGCTGCGCTACGGTCCGACAAAGGTTTTGTGATGGGTAGTATACCAAAGCCGCCCTCGGTTGTCAACGGGGCGCGGCACCTGATGCGATTTTTTGGTATAATACAAGGCCAACATGAATATATGCTTCGAGACATTCGGATGCCGCCTCAACAAGGCGGAGTCTCTCGACGACGAGGCGAAATGCCTCGCCAAGGGGCATCGCATAGTCGAAAGCCACTCCGAGGCCGACATCGTGGTGGTCAGGGGCTGTTCGGTGACCGCCCGCGCCCAGAGCGACTGCGAAAAGCTCATCTGGCACATCAAGGCCAAATATCCGGCCAAGCGCGTCTTCGTGACTGGCTGCCTGCCAAACGCCAAGAAGCTCGATATTTCGTCCGTATCCAAAGACGGGGGTTCCGCGACCGGCGAAGAGCCGTTGCCCCAGCGCACCTCAAGGGCGTATCTCAAGGTGCAGGACGGATGCTCGTGCGGATGCACGTTCTGCATAGTGCCGAAGTTCAGGGGCGCGCCCGTCTCGGTCCCCTTCGGCGAGCTGATGGACAAGGCGAAGCGCCTCATCGACTCAGGCTACCACGAAATCGTGCTGACGGGCTGCAACCTCATGCTGTATTCCTCGGAGGGCCGCTCGCTTGCCGATCTCGCCGTTGCGCTGGCGGGGCTTTCGCCCGACTGCCGGATTCGCCTCGGGTCAATCGAGCCGGGGGCGCAGTCCATGGAGATTGCGCACGCAATGGCCGAGACCGCGAACATCTGCCGCTTCATGCACCTGTCCGTGCAATCAGGGTCGGACAAGATTCTCACCGCGATGCGCAGGCCATACCGCGTCAAGGACGTGGACGCGTTGGCCGAAGAAGCCGTGCGGCTCATGCCGCTCATCGGTCTGGGCTGCGACCTGATAGCCGGATTCCCCGACGAGACGGACCTTGACTTCCGCATGACGAAGGGGCTGCTGGTGAGGCACAAATTCTCGAATGTGCACGCGTTCCCCTTCTCCGAGCGTCCGGGGACTGTCGCGGCGACGATTGCGAGGGGGTACGTTCTGCCGGCGATAAGGAGCCGCAGGGCGAAGGAGCTGGCCGACATGGGCGCGGAATCGAAGCGCAACTTCGCGAAGAAGTTCGTCGGGCGGACGGTCGATGTCGTGGTGGAGAGAGGCAAGTCGGTCTCGGGCTGGTCGGGCGAGTACCTTTGGGTGGAGTCGTCGAGGCTGCCGTTCACGCTGATGAACTCCGCGACGGATTTCGGGCGCAACTCGCTGCGCAAGAAGATGGTGCAGATGAAGGTGCGCACGGCTCACGCCGGCGTGCTCTACGGGGAGCTGGCGACGGGTGGCAGGTGAGACGATACTCGCGAAGGCGGTCTGCCTCGCCGTAAGGCCGTGGTCGCAGACGAGCCATGTTGTGACGTGGCTGACGGGGGCCGGGCGCATCACGACGCTGGTCAAGGGCGCAGCGAGGCCGAAGAGCGCGTTCCTCGGGCAGTACGACCTCAACTACACTTGCGAGATATTGTATTACGCGCGCGCGAAGGCCGAGCTGCACGCGTTGCGCGAATGCGCGCCGCTCGAAAGGCGCGATGCGCTGCGGGGCGACTACCGGGCGCTCGCCCTGGCCGACTACTTCAGGCGGACGGTCCAGGAGCTTGCGCCGAACGGGCCTGACTGCGCCGAATGGTTCGACCTGCTCGAAGGCGCGCTCGACGATCTGGCGGCGCGCGCGGATTCCTCGGCCGCCGACTCGATGCGGCGTCTGCTGTCGTTCGAAATGGCGGTGCTGGGGCTTTCGGGGCTGCTGCCGGATCTGGGCGAATGCGGCGAAAACGGCTCTTTTCAGCTGCGCGGCGAAAGGCGCATACCGGTGTCCGGGGAGACCATGGCCTGCTTGAGGGATCCGGCGGGCGAAAAAAACTTGAAAATTCTAGTGGACGCGGCAAGGGTAATTGGTGTATTCTATACATTCCACCTGGATTGTGCCTCCGATGTGCGGAGGACGGTTCTGCGGATGATTTCTAACAACGAATGAAGGAAAGAACAACAAGATGAACAAGCTACACATTATCGGCGCGGCGCTCGTCGCAGGCGCATTGATCACAGGCTGCGACAAGGGCGAGCCCGTCGCTGCGGCGGACGGCAGCAACGCCAACGAGGTCGTGCTGGAGGTGAACGGAATCAAGCTCACCAACGGCGATATCGAGTCTGACGTCGCGAAGATCATCGCGGCGCAGGACGGAGAGATTCCGGCCGAACAGCTGGAGTACGCCCGCCAGAAGCTCCGCAACCAGCTCGCGCAGTCGTTCGTGATCGAGAACTCGCTCGTCGCCAAGGCCAAGGCCGAGGGCTATGTCGTCACCGACGAGGACCGCAAGGCCCGCGAGGCGGAGTTCGTCAAGAACACAGCAGGCATGGAGGGCGCACCCAAGTCGTTCGACGAGTTCCTCGAGAAGTTCCCTCTCGGCAGGGAGCGCGCGATCAAGGAGTTTGAGAACGGCATCATCATCGACAAGCTGATCAAGGCCGCCAACGCCAAGCTTGACGTCGCCGGATTCGCGGCCGAGGCCCAGAAGATCATCGACGAGATCGTCGCCGGCAATGCCGAGGGTGCGGAGGCTGACGCCAAGGCGCTCGCGAAGATCCAGGAGCTCAGGCTCCAGCTCGCACTGCCCGGAATTGACGTTCCGGCGAAGTTCGCGGAGCTCGCGAAGGAGAACAGCGATTGCCCGTCGTCCGCCAAGGGCGGCGACCTCGGCGAGTTCACCCACGGCCAGATGGTTCCCGAGTTCGACAAGGTCGCATTCGAGCTTCCGGTCGGCACGGTGTCCGAGCCCGTCAAGACGCAGTTCGGCTATCATCTGATCCTCGTGACCGCCAAGACGCCCGCCGTCGAAGCGACCGAAGAGAGCCCCGCCGCGCCCGAGAAGGTCCAGGCGAGCCACATCCTCGTCAAGGGCGCCGAGACCCAGCCCGTCCCTGCGCTTGAGCAGGTGATCGGCTACCTCAAGAAGCGCGCCGAGCGCGAGAACGTGCAGAAGTTCATCATCAAGACCCTGCAGGAGACCAGCATCAGCGTCTCCGACGAGTTCAAGGACCTGCTTCCTCCCGCGGAGGAAAAGGCCGAGGACGCCGCAGTTGATATCGCAGAGTAAAAATGATATACTATGCGCCCGTTGAAAGGATAAAAAGACAATGAGCCAGCACGCATCTCTTAAAGGTTCCGGCAAGATCACGTCCAAGCGCAACGTTCTCAAGCGTTTCGAGCGGGTAAATCTCCTGCAGAAGCGCGGCGAGTGGAAGGAAGGCTGCCGCGGCCTCGGCCTCAAGAAGACCAAGCCCGAATAAGTCGGGCCTTCTTTAAGGCATGAAAAGGGCGCGGCTTTCGAGCCGCGCCCTTTCGCTTCATCTGGAAAAGCAGGGAGGTTCTTCTTAGTTGCCCCAGGCGTAATGCGCGAACGCCTTGTTGGCCTGCGCCATCTTGTGCACGTCGTCGCGCTTTTTGATGACGTTACCCTGGCCCAGGAACGCGTCTACGATCTCGGCGGCGACGGCGGCGGGCATGCCCATGCCGTGACGGGCGCCGGCATACTGCGTCGTCCAGCGGAGGGCGAGGGACAGCTGACGGTTCGGGGCGATCGGCACAGGGACGGGGTAGGTCGTACCGCCGACACGACGGGTCTTGACCTCGACCTGAGGCTTCATGTTGTCGATCGACGCGGAAACGATCTCCAGAGGGTCGGTGAAGGTCTTCTCGTCCTTGACGAACTTCGAAGGATCTTTCTCGACGGCCTCCTTGACCTTGTCGATGGCACCGTAGACAATCTTCTCTGCGACGGACTTCTTGCCGTCTTTCATAATGACGCGGATCATATGGGCCACGAGCTCCGAATTGTACTTCGGGTCGAGGCTGGCGCGCTTTACGATCTTCTTGGCTCTGCGTGACATGGCTTACTTCTCTTCCTTCTTCTGACGCTTCATACCGTACTTGGAGCGGCTGCGGTTGCGGCCGTTCACACCGAGAGAGTCGAGCTTGCCGCGGATGATGTGGTAGCGCACGCCAGGCAGGTCCTTTACACGACCGCCGCGAACGAGCACGACCGAGTGCTCCTGAAGGTTGTGGCCTTCGCCGGGGATGTACGCCGTAACCTCGACGCCGGTCGTAAGGCGCACACGGGCAACCTTGCGGAGGGCGGAGTTAGGCTTCTTGGGGGTCATCGTCTTGACGACGAGGCAGACGCCGCGACGCTGCGGGCAGGCCTTGAGCGCCGGCGACTTCGAATGCGAAGCGAGGGGCTGGCGCCCCTTGCGGATCAACTGATTGATAGTCGGCATTTGATGTTGCTTCCTTACTTTTCCAGAATGGGTGTATAGTATACCAATTTATGCCCCGGCTTGGCAAGGGGGTAAATTAGCCTTCTCGTAGGCGGCGCGGACGCGCAGGAACAGCCAGCATGTCAGCGGAACGGTCAATATGTACATGAGCCCCAGCACGCCTATCGTCATCCAGAAGTTGGAGACCATAAGCGCCACGACCAGCAGCAGTGCCGCCATCACGGGCAGCAGGTACTTGCGGCGGATACGCAGGGCCTTGAGGGATATCGTAGGCAGGCGCGACGCCATGAGCGTACCGACGAAGAGCAGCATGAAGATGCCCGTCCACGGGTTCTGCAGCACGGTCGCCAGCCAGGGCGCGGTACCCTTCGCGTCAAGGGCGAGCGACAGGATCGCCGGCGAAAGCACCATCCAGCATCCGCCGGGCGCGGGCACGCCGGTGAAGAAGTGCTTCCAGTAGGGCAGGGTCGGCTGCTCAAGCATGGTGTTGAAGCGCGCCAGACGGAAGCAGTCGCACATCGCATAGTACAGCGAGCAGGCGAGGACGACCCTTATGAGCGGCAAAGGCACAGCCTCGCCCTCAAGCACATGCAGCGGGCCGCCGGTCATCCAGAAATACATGAACATCGCCGGAGCGACGCCGAAGTTCACGAAGTCGGCGAGCGAATCGAGCTCGGCGCCAAGCTTGGAGCTGGCGTTCAGGAGCCTCGCGATGCGCCCGTCCATGCCATCGCATATGCAGGCGACAAGCAGTGCCCAGAGGGCAGGCAGAAAGCGCCCCTCGGACGACAGGGATATGGATGTGATTCCGGCGCAGGCCGCGAGCGAGGTCACAAGGTTCGGCACTATCGCGCGAATCGGAACCTGCTGCTGCTCGCCCTGGTTTTCGTCAAGCGTTGCTTCCATGGCTTCAGCTCACAGAGATTCGTATTTCGCCGGGCTTGGACTCCGGCGGACGTTGGGGTTTGGGACCGTTCTTTCTGGGCGGACCGATGAGGGCGCCATGCACGCGGCCGAGGGTCTTCGGCGCCTGCTCGACGAAGCACTCGCCCTGAAGCTGCTCGAGGACGCGGCTTATCACGTCTTCGCCGATCTCGCGATGGGCGTTCTCGCGACCGCGGAACTGCAGCGTCAGCTTGACCTTGCAGCCCTCGCCGAGAAAGCCGCGAATCTGCTTCATCTTGTAGTCGAAGTCGTTCGTGTCGGTGCCTGGATGGAACTTTATCTCCTTCACCTTCTGCACCTTCTGGGCCTTGCGGGCCTGCTTGGCCTTTATGGACTCCTCGTACTTGAACTTGCCGTAGTCCATGATCTTGCACACGGGCGGGACGGCGTTCGGGGTTATCTCCACAAGGTCGAGGCCGCGCTGGTCGGCGAGCCTCTGAGCCTCTCTCGTCGGCATTACGCCGAGCATGCTGCCTGAAGCATCAAGAACACGCACCTGCGGCGCGCGGATCTTGAAGTTTACACGAGTGAACTGTGCGATATGTCACCTCATCTGTTTTGGTTAATGGTGAAACGTATTCTATCAAAATGCGCCACGAAAAGCAAGAGGGCCGCGCTTTGAAGCGCAGCCCTCCGCCGATTGACGTCATCGAAGGAGACTTACTCCTCGACGATCGTGACGACCTTGCCGTCCTTGATGAACTTAACCTTGCCGTCCTTGAGGGCGAACAGGGTGTAGTCGCGGCCGCAGCCGACGTTCTTGCCGGGGTGGATCTTCGTGCCGCGCTGGCGGACGATGATCGAGCCGGCTGTCAGCTTCTGGCCGTCGTAGGCCTTGACGCCGAGGTACTTCGGGTTGGAATCGCGACCGTTGCGCGCAGATGCGGATGTAGCCATTTCGATTCCTCCTTAGGCGATAGCCTTTACGGTTGCGACAGTCAGGGACTGGCGGTGGCCGACTTTGCGGCGCTCGCCTTTGCGGCGCTTCGCCTTGAAGTTGATCACCTTCTTGCCGCGCTTGACGCCGTCAACCGTCAGCGTCACCTTGGCGCCCTCGACATAGGGGGCTCCGACCTTGAGCGTCGTTCCGTCAGAAACGGCGCATACCGTCTCCAGGACGGCGTCCTGGCCGGGTTCGACCGAGAGCTTTTCAATCTCGATCACGTCACCGACGCGGACAAGCGTCTGCTTGCCGCCGGTTTCGAGCACTGCGTATGCTTCCATTGTCCTTACCTTTTTTCTTTGCTGTGTTCCGCCTTCCTTGTGGCATGGCCACGAAAGGCTGGAAGATTGTCCTTACTCGGCCTCCTGGGCACCCTCGTCGAGGATGTTGACCTTGAACTTGACGTTCACGCCGTGGCCCAGGTCGATGTTCGCCTCGTACTCGCCGACTTCCCTGAGGTGGTCTGCGAGGTCGAGCTGCGAACGCGACAGCTTGATGCCGCGGTTGGCCTCGATCGCCGCGAGAAGATCCGTCGCGCTGACCGAACCGTAGAGCTTCTTGCCGTCCGTCGTATGGGCGGAGACGGTGAGTGAAAGGTCGGCGAGCTTGCGGGCCGTTTCGAGAGCGGCCTTCTTCTCCTCGGCCGCACGGGCGGCGCGCTCGGCCTCGAGCTTCTTGAGGCGGCGCTTCGCGGCCTCGGTCGCTGCGGACGCGAGACCTTGCGGAATGAGGTAGTTGCGGGCATAGCCGGGGGCGACCTTGACGATCTGGCCGGACTTGCCGAGCTTCTTGACGTTGTCCATCAACATGACTTCGATCTGCATGGATTCGCTCCTTTCAGATTAAGCCATGAGGCCCATGTTGCGGGCGCGCTTGACGCCCTGGCGGATCTGACGCTGCTGCTGCGAGGTGACCCCCGTGATGCGGGCAGGCAGAATCTTGCCGTAATCGGTTATGTAGTACTTGAGCGTCTCGATGTCGTTCACGTCGATCGAGTCCTTAGGACCGAGCGGCGGACGCTTCCTCGCGGCGAACTCCTCGCCGGCCGAGCTGTTGGATTTCTTGAAGGCCATTGTATGGTTCCCTTAATGAAGATTGTTGTTGATTAGAACGGAATGTCGTCCGGATCGGACTCAAGCGAGTTCATCGACGGCGCGCCGTCTGACGGCTGCCACTGCTGCTGGCGGGGGCCGCCGTTCAGACGGTCGCCTTGCGGCAGGAACTTGATGGTCGAAGCGCGGACCTTGAGCTTCTGGTGCTTGACGCCCTCCTTCTCCCAAGCGTCCATCTGCAGACGCCCTTCCACGAGGATCGAACGCCCCTTGGAAAGGTACTGCCCGCACAGTTCAGCGAGCTTGTCCCACGCGTCGACGTCGACGAACACGGGAAACTCCTGAATCTGCCCGTTGCGGTCCCGCCTGCGTTCGTTGATGGCCAGGCCAAGGCGCGCCACCTTCATTCCGGTTGCGCCGGTAGCCCTCACATCAGGGTCGCGGGTCAGGTTGCCCATCAGGATCACTTTGTTGAAAGACGCCATACGGCACCTCGCTTCACTTTCCGTTGTTGGCTTGATTACGCCTCGGCGGTCGCCTCCTCGGCGGATGACTGGGCCGCGAGCGCGGCGGCGGCAGCCGCTTCACGCCTGGCCTGGCGCTCGGCGCGGACATTGCGCTCCTGCGCAAGCTTCGCCTCGCGACGATCGTCCACGGCCAGAATCTGGACGCGGAACACCTCTTCGACCAGCTTGTAGCGGTTGACCAGCTCGGTGACCTTCTGGGGATCGAGCTCAAGACGAACCTTGACGTACACGCCGGACTCGCGCTTCTTCATGGGACGCGAAAAGCTACGCTTGCCGAGAGACACCTTCTCGAGGATGTTGCCGCCAAGACGGGTAACCTCAGCAAGGGCCTTCTCAAGGTTGGCTTCGAGGACATCATCCTTGGAGATGCCGACGAAGATATAGAGAGCGTCGTACTTCTTCATTACTTCTTCTCCTCCTTCTTGGCGCCGGCCGCGGCCTCTTCCTTGCCCTTCTTGATCACTTCGGGCGACTTCTCGCCAGCTGCGGCACCGCCGGCTGCGGGAGCGTCATCCGGGGCCTTGACAACCGCAAGCGCGTACTCGCCGCGCGTGACGACCGTATACTTGTCGCCGAGCTGCAGGTCGCGGACGAACATCGTCTGGTCGAGACCGAGCGCGGAGACGTCGACCTCGAACTTCTCGACAATGTTCTCCGGCAGGCAGTCGACATCGATCGTGCGGAGCACCTGCTCAAGGACGCCGCCGCCGAGTTTGACGCCGGTCGGCTCGCCGACGAGCACAACGGGAACGGTGACGCGCACCTTCTCGACGAGCGACACCTCGCTGAAATCCACATGTATCGGGGTACCGGCGAGAACGTCGTTCTGCATTTCGCGCATGAGCGCGGGCACCTCGGTTCCGTTCATGTCAAGCGTAACCAGCAGCTGCTTGCTCGCACGGCCACGCATCGCCATCATGAAGTCGTGCGCCGGGAGCTTGATCAGCTCCGTACCGCCCTTCTTCATCTTCATCACCGAACCGGGAATCATTCCCGCCCGGCGCAAACGGCGGACAGCTCCCGTACCCTGTTCGGTACGCGGCTCCGCCTTGATTCTTATCTGATCCATTTGTTGCCTTATCTGTATGTTCCCGCTTACTCTCGCGCACCATGCGCTACCCTCTGCGGCCAAAACGTGAAAAGTATATCAAAAAATGTGCTCGCAGCGCAAGAGTGAATATTTCTCAACTCCCGGCTGCGAGTTAGCCCAATTTCAAGGGCGGATAGCGGCGATTTACTGAGCCCTGGCCTCTTTAACGAGTCCGGCGAGGGCGGAGTCCTTCTCGACCATCTCCTCGTCGGAAAGACCTTCTATCTCATGCGGAAACACAATCCAGTCCAGACCGACATCACGCACGAAATAGTCAGGCTTGAGGTCCGTCTTGTTCTTCTCGGGCTTCCAGTAGACGCAGGCCATGCGCATTTCCGCGCCCACAGCGTCTATACGGGCCTTGACAGCAGCGGCTGTCTTGCCCGTATCAAAAACATCATCCACTACGAGAACTTTATCGCCAGGTCTGAGCATACCAAATATGGAGTCGCCGTGCGTGAATACCACGCCACCGCTGTTTTCACCAATTCCGGTATAGCTTACAGACTTAAGTGGAATATGTTGAATGTTCCAACCTGTTACCTTGAAAAACTCATGGGCGGCGATGCCAACAGGGGCGCCACCACGCCAGAGTGCAATTAGGATGTCCGGCTTCCAACCGGACATCCTAACAGAGGCGGCGAGCCTCCACATATCTGCTTGATACTCGTCCGCCGTTATGTAATGCTTGTCGTTGAGGGCCATTAGAAGTTGACCGTCACGCCAGCGCCACACCAGAAGAAATCCTTGTACTTTCCGGCATTGCCACCATGGGTGTGGTCGGAAGCATCGCGGAGATCCTTATCCATCGTCGTGCAGAATGCACCCTTGACGAAGAGACCGAAGTTCTCGGTGATCTGATAGTTCGCATCAAGCTGAATCTTAGCCGTGGCGACACCACCATTGTGGCGCTCGCCACTGCCACCAGTCGAGAAGCACCAGTCGTAGCGGTGATCACGATAGACGAATGCGACGGACGGGGTGAGGGTGAACTCATCCGTGACAGCGAAGGCACGACGGACACCGAACTGAAGGAGATCGGCGTTATTCTCGTGGTACTCGTGCACCCAGTCGAGGAACGGAACGAGGAACGGGTTAACTAGCGCGAAGCTATGGTTCCAATCCATCGTTGTGTCGATCTTAGCAGAGCGGCCACCAACAAAGGTGCTGTTACGATGGTGGGGATAGTAGTACCATACGACCGAAGTACGATAGTCGAGGCCCCAAGTCTGGTCATCATCAAACCAGAAGGTCTTACCCCAGTGGATATTGAAGTCCCACTCGTTGAACGCCTTGCCGAGAATGCTGCGGCGACGATCAGTGAGGTCGGTATTGGACCAGACGCCAATGCCGAGATAGCCAAAGTTCAGGTCGTCGCAAACGAGATTCACATTACCTTCGAGATAGCCCTGAAGGGTCGGCTCGGGGTTGACGAGAGAACCATAGAGCTGATAGCCAGAGTAGATTCCGTAGTTGCCGAAGCCCCAGAAGAGGTTATCGACGGGCTCGGAAGCAGGAGCGGCCTCGACGACGGGCTGCTGCTCGACAACAGGAGCGGGCTCAACCACAGGAGCAACCTCCTCGACAACAGGCTGCTCGAAAACAGGTTCTGCTACAGGAGCGACCTCTTCGACGACAGGCTGTTCAACGACAGGTTCTGCCACAGGCGCAACCTCTTCGACGACAGGCTGTTCAACGACAGGTTCTGCCACAGGCGCAACCTCTTCTACAACAGGCTGTTCAACGACAGGAACGGTCTCTTCAACAACAGGAGCGGGCTCAACAACGGGAGCGGGCTCAACCGCAACCACCTCAAGGGCGGCCGGTTCATCGGCAAAAGCGCAGAAAGACGCAGCCGAGCAAAGTGCAACCATCAGTTTTTTCATTGTGTAATCCTTTTTATTTTGTCTGTTTTCCAGTTGTCCTAGAAAACGAGTTGTGTAGTATATCATTTTCCGGGATACTTAACAAGTGAGGTAACGTCATATTTGGAAAGAACGCCTTTAACCGCACCAAACCCCTCAAGTTCTATCGGGAACATCATCTTAACGACCTTACCGCCCAAGCGCTCTATGAGGCGGGCTCCGGCAAGGGCTGTTCCTCCTGTCGCAAGTAGGTCGTCTACCAGAACGATGTTCTCGCCCTGGGATATGGCATCCTTGTGCATATGAACCGTCGCACGACCATACTCGAGCTCGTAATCCTCGCTGATTGTCTCGCGAGGAAGCTTGCCCGGCTTGCGTATCGGCACGAATGCGCACCGCAGGCGGTCAGCGAGGGCAGCGCCAAAAATGAAACCACGCGACTCTGGAGCTGCGACCTTGTCCACATGAATGCCGGAAAGCGCACGCTCCATCTCTATCATGGCCAGACGGAAACCCTCGCCAGAATCGAGGATTCCCGTCACATCACGGAAAAGGACGCCCGGCTTAGGGAAGTCCGGGACGGCCTTTATATACTTTTCAAGCTTGTTTTCCATGGCGATGGAAGTCCGCTTACTTCTCCTTGACGCCGCCAAAGCGGTCCGCATCCTTGATGGACGGAGCCGTCTCGGAGAATGTGTAGTCCTTGCCGGGCAGGACCGCGTTGAGCACGATACCCATCAACGCGCCGACTGCGAGGCCGGAAAGCGAGATGTTGAGGGAGCCGACGCTGAACTTGATCGCACCGTTCGTGGAGAACGAAATGCCGAGCGTGAGCACGAGGATGAGCGCGGCTATGAGCATGTTGCGGCTCTTGCCGAGATCCACCTGGCTCTCGACGAGGTTCCTGACGCCGACGGCCGAGATCATTCCGTAAAGGATGAAGCTCACGCCGCCAATCGTCGCGGGCGGAATAGTGCCGATGAACGCGGAGAACTTCGGGCAGAACGAGACGAGTATCGCAAGAACCGCGGCGATACGGATCACGCGAGGGTCGTAGACCTTCGAAAGCGAAAGAACGCCGGTGTTCTCGCCGTAAGTCGTGTTCGCCGGAGCGCCGAAGAGCGAGGCGAGGCAGGTCGCAAGGCCGTCGCCGAGCATCGTGCGGTGAAGGCCGGGCTCCTCGAAGAAGTTGCGCTTCACGGTCGAGCTGATGGCCGAAACATCGCCTACATGCTCCATGATAGTCGCGAACGCAAGCGGGAAGACGATGGCGATCGCGCTTACTATGCGACCCCAATCGGGGCTGGCGAGAAGCGGAAACACCGTATTCTCCATCTTGACAGGCAGACCGATCCAAGCGGCATCGGCGACAGCGGCATAGCTTATCGAGTCCCCGACGCCGCAGGAACCCAGGACAAGCGCCACGATGTAGGAGAAGATCACGCCCATGAGAATCGGGATGATCTTGAACATGCCGCGTCCGAAGATCGAGAACGCAATGACCGTGACGATCGCCACGAGGGCCACAGGCCAGTTGGACGTGCAGCTGTTGACGGCCACAGGCGCCAGAACGAGACCAATGCCGATGATGATCGGACCAGTCACCACGGGCGGGAAGAACTTCATGACGGTCTTCACGCCGCAGACCTTCACGAACCATGAGACGATGAAGTATATGAGCGACGACGACGCCACGCCCAAGCAGGCATACTGCAGCATGACCGTCTTCGAGCAATCTTCAAAGCCCGCGGTTCCGGCCATGCCTGCGAGGGCAAAATAGCCTGCGAGATACGCAAAGCTGGAGCCGAGAAACGCCGGAACCATCCTCTTGGTGATGAGGTGGAAGAGCAACGTGCCGACGCCCGCCCAGAGAAGCGTTGCGCTCGGCGAAAGACCGGTAAGGATCGGCACGAGGATCGTCGCGCCGAACATGGCGAACATGTGCTGCACGCCGAGAAGGCCCATCTTCGGAAGGCCGAGCGTGCGAGCGTCGTAGACGGCGTCCGACGTCTGGAACTTCGCCCGCAGGAGCGCTATAGCCTTCGCGAGCGCGGAAGACTCTTCGCCTGTCACAACGCCGTCGGCGGCGATGTCCTTGAGCAGCCCTTCGAATTTCGCCAGGTCGGCGTCCTTCTGGGCAAAGGGATGGACGAGGCCGATCAAAGCCTGCGTCTCGCTGATGTCCGCCTTGCCGTCGTCAAACGTGAAGCGCTGCGCAGCCGCTAGCAGCTGCGAGATCGCCCATGAACTTGCTGTTTCTGTTGCCATGATTTTTCTCCTTCAAATCAAATCACATGAGCGCGTACTTGGCGACGAAGAGCACCGTCAGGATGTACATTATCCAGTGGATGCGCTTGAAGTTGCCGGCGAGCGCGTTGATTACGGTATAAGAGATTATGCCGAACATGATGCCGTCAGAAATGGAGTAGGTGAACGGCATTGCGGCGATCGCGAGAAACGCGGGAACCGCCTCGCCAGCATCGCGCCAATCGACGTCGGCGCAGCTGGAGAGCATCATGTAGCCGACGATTATGAGGGCAGGGGCCGTCGCAAATCCAGGAATCGCGAGGAAGACCGGGGCGAAGAGTATCGCAAGAGCGAAGAGAGCCGCCGCCGTAACGCCGGTGAGACCAGTCTTGCCGCCCGCAATTACGCCAGAGGCCGACTCGACGTATGTGGTCGTAGTGGAGGTTCCGAGAACCGCGCCGACCGAAGTGGCGATGGAATCGGCGCAGAGCGCGCCGGAGATACGGGGCAGCTTGCCTTCCTTGTCGAGGAAGCCACCCTTCATCGAAACGCCGATCAGCGTGCCGAGCGTGTCGAAGAGGTCCACGAAGAAGAACGCGAACATGACGACGAAGAAGTCGAGCGTGCTGACGAGCGACCAGCCGGACTTCACTACCTCGCCGTTCTGGGTATGGACCCATCCCTCGGGCTTGAAGATGGCGCCGATAGTCTGGCCGAACTCGCTGAAGGCGTTGGCGATGTCGCCGGTCGTGAAGCTGGGATATGTGGAGAAGAATCCGGCAGAAGGATCGGGCAGATAGATGCCGGTAGCCTGGGCGACCATGCCGAGAATCCACGTCACCATGATGCCGAGCAGTATCGCGCCCTTTAGCCCCTTGACGAGCATGAAGCCCGTAAGCAGGGTGCCGACAAGGGCAAGAAGCGCCGTCACGCCCTGCGTGTGGAAGTCCACATTCTTGAAGCTGATCAGCGAAACCAGCGTCGCATCGTTGTTGACGATGATCTTCGCGGTCTGGAGCGCTATGAAGCAGATGAAGAGACCTATGCCAGCCGCGACGGCACGCTTCAAGGTAAGCGGAATCGCGTTGAATATGCCCTCGCGAACCGGCGTAAGCGACAGCGCAAGGAATACAATTCCTTCGACGAACACGGCGAGAAGCGCGAACTGCCAGCTGTATCCCATTCCAAGGACCACACCGAACGTGAGAAACGCGTTAAGCCCCATTCCGGGCGCAAGCACGAACGGATAGTTGGACATGAACGCCATCAGGAGCGTACCGAGCACCGCAGCGACTGCCGTAGCCATGAACACGCCGCCGCGCGGAATCCCCGCTATGGAAAGTATGTTGGGGTTCACGGCGAGGATGTAGGCCATCGTCATGAATGTCGTAACGCCGGCTATGATCTCAGTCTTGACGGTCGTACGGTTCGTGTTAAGCTTGAAGAGCTTGCCGAGAAATCCGGTATCTGGCTGCGTCGGCGCGGTTTCCCTCGCGAGCCACTTGAGGTGGGCCGCTATCTTGAACGACTCTTCGCCGGTTATCACACCATCAGCCCTGACGTCCTCGATGGCCCTGACGAATTCCGCCATATCGGGATTGGTGGCCGCATACGGCTTCGCGAATCCGAGCAAGATCTCGGTTTCCGCCTTGTCTACCTTGCCGTCCTCAAGAATGCTCTTCTCAAGCCTCCTTATGGAATCCTGCAACGCTTTATTGTCAACTTCCATGATTACTCCTTATTTGATTCCAGATCGAGCTGGAACATGTTCCTGTTGAAACTTGTCGTCGTCATGTTGCGACGCGCGGGGATAGCAGACATGAGACACGAAACGAAATATATCCTGAACGAAGTGGCCATCGCATCGGCGTCAGTAAGATCGAATATCTCGCCGTCGTCGCGAAGTATGACACGCGGAGATCCGGACAGGTCCAGGGAAACCTCTGCAAGGATCCGCCTGCCGGCGTTACGGTCAAACACCGTCATCAAGGAGTCTTCGACAAGAAGCGCCACAAGATCCGCACGCTTCCTGTCTATTCGGGCAGCAAGATACCTGCCGATCCTGGCCGAGACATCGCATATGGCCTTCGGCTCAAGAAAAAGATCGTAGACCCTCGAACAGCGCTTTCGCGCAGTGTCGAGAAACAGCGGAAAGCCTCGCCAGCCCCGCTTGACCGCGGCTATCGCCGCGACACCGGCAATGGCCAGAAAAGGCGCGACGCCAAGCGCAATCCAAACACCACGATCGCCAAGGAGCGCCCCCAACGGAAGCACAAGCGCCACAGGAGCCGCGAACGCGGCCATGAAAGAAACCGTTGCGGCGAGAGCTGTCCAACCTGCAACCATGCAATATGAGTTGTAAAGGACAAGAAGAGCAGTCCCCGCAAGCCCGACAGACGATATCCTTACGGCCAATTCCGCTTCTGGCAGAAGCACCGGATCGGATATGCCGACCATTCTTGCCACCAGCATCGGGAACAACGCAAGCACGACGGTCGCCGTCAGGCCAAGCGAAACCGAGGTCAACGCCGCATAACGCATGATACGGTCGATGAGCCTGTCGGATCTTTCGCCGAAATACACGCTCGCGAGCGGCTGGGCGGCGCCAGGCACGCAATCGAACACCTCGGAAAGACCCAATACAACAATCACGGCAGCAAGTACCGGGAGCCTGTCCGAGCCGAAATGGGCGATCACATACATGTTGAGCACAAAGAACAGCGCGGCCTGGAATATCCTGACGCTGGCGTCTCCAGCCGCGCAGGACACTATGCGACCGGCATCGGAAAGCGAGAAATGGCGCACAAAGGAAAGTGAATTGCCAGTTCGTCTTAGATGGAAAAGAAGAACGCATATGGCAAGAATATGCCCAATGACAGTACCTGTTGCGCAGCCTGCGACGCCATAACGCATGGTCAGGGGCACCGAAAGCGCACAATTGCCCACAAGCTGCACACCGTAAGCAGTCATGCAGATCGGGCAGTCGCCGTCTGCATTGCACATGCTGAACAGGAAGAACGCGACCGGCTCAAGAACCGTACACGGGATGAACCAGCGCCAATACTCTCCCGCCATGGCACTCACAATCTCAGAGGCGCCAAACAAGTCAAGCACCATGCCGCGGAAGACGACGAGAAGCAACGCAAGAACCGTGCCAAAGCCCATCGCACACCACAAGCCCTGGGTAAGGAACTCGCTCGCCCGGCGCTTGTCGAAGCGCCCCATCTCTGTCGAGTACAGGAGGCTTGTGCCAGTGCCGACCAGCATCGCCACAAACGACACGGCGGCGAACACCGGTTGCATCAGACTTACGGCGGAAAGTCCCGCATCCCCGACGATGTGGCCGGTTATGACCATATCGGCTATCCCCATAAGGGACTCGGCGAGCATGGCGAATGCCGCCACAGGAAGGAACTTACGGAACTTGACCGCCGCGAAAGTCATACACTATCGCGATTAAGGATGATCAGAGAGTGCCGAAGATACGGTCGCCGGCATCACCCAGTCCAGGGACGATGTAGTAGTGCGAGTTCAAACGCTCATCCTTGGCTGCGGTGTATACCGGCACATCGGGATTCTCGGATTCGAACTTGGAGATTCCCTCAGGCGCGGATATCAGGTTCAGGAACTTTATGCGCTTGTATCCAAGCTTCTTCAGCTGAAACACCGCATCGCACGCGCTGCCGCCGGTAGCCAGCATGGGATCGATCACAAGAGCAAGCTCCTCGCCGTCCTTTGCCGGCGGAACCTTGGCGTAATAGGGGATCGGCTCGGCCGTCGCCTCATTGCGCTGCATACCCAGGACACCGACCTTGGCGTACGGAAGAACGTCAAGCATGGCGTCAAGCATACCCATGCCCGCACGAAGAATGGGAACAAGGATTATGCGCGGCTCGTCAACCTTGATGCCGGTCGTCTTGGCTACGGGGGTGACGACATCGACCTTCTTTACCCGGACATCCTTGAGAGCCTCGTAAGCAAGGAACGTCGTGATCTCATTCACCAGCTCCCGAAACAGTTTTGGCGGAGTCTCGTGGTCGCGCATGAGGGTGACGCGATGGTTCACAAGCGGATGGTCAAGTACGACGTGCATAATATCCTCCTTGTATTTGGATTGAAGTCCTTAGAGCGCCCCGGTCGCAAGCGACGAGAATGTCGATATCGGCGTCGTGTCGCGGTAGTTGTCGATAATCTGGCGGACATCCCTGAGCAGGCCCTCGACCTCCTTGTAGAGCGTATCGTCCGCCGAAAGCCGGCCAAGAGTTCCCTCTCCGTTCTTGAGCCTGTCCGCCACGACGGTCAGGGAGTCGACAAGGGTTCCGGCCCGCGAAACGACATCCACGGCCTCGCCCTTCAGCTCGGTCACGTCGAACGACTCGCACGACTTGCGGAACGCCGCAATCGCGCCCTTGAGGTCGTCAAGCACCGTCTCGTCGCTTGAGAGCAGGCGCCCGAGCGGGCCCTCTCCGTTCGCAAGCCTGGCCGCGACGACATTGGCGTTGGACACGGCGGCCTTGAGATCCGCCGACGCTTCACTGGCATTCGCCAGAGTCGTCTTGAGATCGGCGTACACCGTGTCGTCGTCGGACATCAGCCGACCAAGAGTTCCCTCGCCGTTTGCAAGGCGCGCCGCAACGACATTGGCGTTCGAGACCGTGTCGCGAAGATCGTTGTAGACCGTTTCGTCGCTTGAAAGCAGACGCCCCAGCGTTCCCTCGCCGCGTTCGAGACGTTCGCCTATGTCGCGCACCTTCTCGCTCATCACCGTAAGATTCGACACTATCGCGTCGAGACCGCTGTCTCCGGTGATGTTGTTGAGGTTCTTTGCCACCTCGGCGATGTCGCGCATCCAGTCGGACGGCGTCTCGCCGTACAGGCGCTCCGCGCCGAGCTCGATCTCGTCGCCTTCGCCTTCCTCAAGCACGAGATTATTGCCGCCCAAGAGCGACATGGACTGGACCGTGGCGCGGTATCCCGTGCGGAGTGTGACAGACTTGTCTATCTCCACGACAGCCACGAGGTTAGTCTCAGTCAGCTCGACGTCTTCAACGGTGCCGACCTTGGTGCCGCGGTACATTACGTTGTCGTGGTCCTTCAGCCCGCCGACGCCGTCAAACGCGATCTCAACCCTGACGCGTTCGCGTCCGCGAATAAGGTCGACGCCGGATATTATGATCGTGAAGTAGGCAAGCAGCGCCAACACCACAAGCATGAACACGCCGGTTATGAACTCGGCAAACGCATTGCTTCTTTTGCGGCTCATTGCATCTCTCCTTTCATTGCGGACAGGAAATCCCTTACGTCGGGATTGTCGGACGCGGCGAATTCGGACGGAGTCGAACATTCGACCGCCTTGCCTTCCTTCAGAAGCAGTATGCGGTCCGCAAACGCCAATGCCCCCTGAAGGTCGTGGGTCACGACAACCGATGTGATGCCGAACTCCTTGTTCAGCTTCTTTATCAGCCGGTTGATCGTAACAGAAGTGACAGGATCAAGCCCGGACGTCGGCTCGTCGTACAGCACGACATCGGACTCCCGGACTATCGCACGGGCAAGACCTGCCCGCTTCTGCATTCCGCCGGATATCTCAGAAGGAAACTTTTCGGCGGCATCGGTAAGCTCCACTGCCGCCAGAGCCGCCGCAACACGACGGTCTACCTGGTCGTCCGGCAGGCATTCGCACTCCCTCAAAGGCAACGCGACATTCTCCTCGACGGTCTTCCATGCAAGCAAAGCTCCGCTCTGGAAAAGATATCCGACGCGCCGCCTTATCGCCCTCAGCTGGCGAGGCGAACACTCGGCAACATCTATGCCATCCACCTTCACGCACCCGGAATCAGGCGAAAGCAGGCGCACTATATGCTTGAGCGTGACGGACTTACCGGTGCCGGAAGGTCCCACTATCGCAAGCACCTCGCCCTTCTCGACCGAAAACGAGAGACCGTCCAGCACCTTACGCCCGTCAAACTCCTTGACGACGTTCTCGAACGATATCAGGTTCATCTGTAGAACACCCTCGTTATCATGTAGCCAAGCATGAGGATCATGAGGAACGACACCACGACAGATCTCTGCGTGGCGCGCCCGACGCCGGTCGCACCCAGACTTGTGCCCATGCCCTGGGCAACCGAGACCGTGCCGATCACCAGCCCGAACACAAGCGCCTTCAGCAGGCCGACCATAAGGTCTTTCATCTCAGCCATGGACATCGCGCTGGACATGTATTGCTCGAAGTTCACGCCGAGCTGCGTAGAGCCGACGATTCCGCCGCCAAGAGTACCGATCACGCAGCAGAAGAACGCAATCAACGGAGACATGACAACAAGCGCAAGTATGCGCGGCACCGCCAGATAGCGTATTGGCGATATGGACATTATCTCCAGCGCATCGATCTCATCGTTCACCTTCATCGTGCCAAGTTCGGCGGCAATTGCCGAGCCTACGCATGCGGCAAGGCACATGCCGCAGCTGAATGGCGCCATTTCGCGGATCAGCGTTATCATGACAGCCGCGCCGAGATACATCTCCTGGTTGAACCTACGCAGCTCAAGACCAACCTGAAGCGCCAGGATCATCCCTGTGAACAGCGATACGACAGTAACCACCGGCAAGGTGCCTATGCCTGTCTTGTAGAGCTGAACCGCGAAGTCGGCGCGCGAATCGCGACTCCTCAAAACCGCCGGAAACGAGAAGATCGAAGCGATCATCACGCGCGTCGTACGGCCAACTTCGCGGATGAACGGCATTTACCTTACCCCGTAGCGCTTCACGCAATCCTCAATGGCGTCGACGCGCGCCTCCGACACCGAATCGCCTTTGACCGATTCGCGGATCTCCGCGACGCGAGCCAGGGCCTTCTCCCTTTCGCCAAGCTGCGCAAGCGAGCGAACCGAGCCAAGCCTTGCGGACAGGGCGAGATAGTTCTCCGGATTCGCCTCCGCAAACGCCTCGTATGCCGCCAAGGAGTCGGTGTAGTTGCCGAGTGCTTCAAGGCATTGGGCCTTGCCGACCTCGGGAATATCGGCGAATCCGTCTGGCGCGGCATCACCGGAAAGGGCCTCGTACAGATCCAGAGCCTCCTGATAGCGCCCGCCGTCAAAGTACTTCTTGGCAAGGCGAAGCTTCAGCGCACCACCGGCGTCAGAACCTCCGAACCTGGATACGGCCTCCTCAAGCTCCTCCGCCGTATATGCGCTCACGAAAGCCTCGCTGGCCGCAGCCCTGCGCGACGCACGGTAGTTCTTGACCCCGTAGTAGCCGACAACCGCTATCGCCGCCGCCAGCAGCCACGGAACCGTCGCCTTTATCTCTTTGACGAAATCATCGGCCAGAGGATCGTCACCGAACCAATTCTTCACATTCATTTTTCGTTCCTTTCTGTTCGTAAAGGTCTGCCCACGCGTTGAGCGCACTCTCGTCGGCCCCCTCGGCGCGAAGGATTATCCTGTTGTAGTCCAGCGCATCAAGGAAGTCCCGGTTGTAGATGAAGCGCGAACGGCTCTTGGACGGCGGCTTGCACAGGCGCACTCGGCTCTCCATCAGCAGAACCGCCGTGAAATACGCCGTCTTCGGTATCTTGAGCGCGGACAACATGGTCTGCATGACCCGGCGGGAAGCGCCTTCGCGCGCATCGGTCTTCAGCAGGCCCGTCATCAAAACCGCCGCCCTGAGGCCATTCGACACCTCTCCGCCCTCGTCGGAGCGAAGTTTCTCAAGCGCATCCAAAACCGCAAGATAGCTCCATTCCGGGCTCTTCTCGCCACCCGTCCTGTCGATCGCCAAAGAAAGCTCAGGCAGCAGGTCGGACAGCAAACCTGTCTTCCACATAAGCCGGAATGCCTCGGAACTGTGGCCATACGTAAAAAGCCTGAACACCTCTTCGCACACCCTGGGCTGCGCGGCGTTGAGTATGCAAGAGTGGCGACGCTTCATCGCAGCCATGGTCTTGCGCTCGATTCTGAAGCCCAGCCTGGACGAGAACTTGACGGCGCGCATCATGCGCACAGGATCTTCCTGGAAACGCACATCAGGATCGCCTATGGCCCTGATCACACGATTCTTAAGATCCCTCATGCCGCCTACCCAGTCAATTACGCTAAAGTCCTTTATGTCGTAGAAAAGGCCGTTGACTGTGAAGTCCCGGCGGTAGGCGTCGGTCTCAGGCGTCCCGAAGGTGTTGTCGTCGAGCGGCCCCTCCGCCGCATGCTCTATAATCTCGCCCACTGTCTGTGAATTCTGCCTGAAGGTGGCAGTCTCTATAACCTTGCCGCCGAACCTTATCTGCGCCAAGCGGAAGCGGCGCCCTATCAGGAAGCAGTTCCGGAATATGCGCTTCAACTCGTTCGGGCGCGCGCTCGTGCCGACATCGAAATCCTTTGGCGTGCGCCCCATCAGCAGATCGCGCACGCCACCGCCGACAAGATATGCCGTGTAGCCCAGCGCCGACAGCCGATACATCACCTTGAGCGCGTCAGGATCGATGTTTTTGCGGGAAATGCAATGATCCTGTCGCTTGTAGACGACAGGCCTCTTTGCCTTCTTCCTCAAAAAACCGAACATTGGTTGTATATTATACCTAAAACGGGCGGATTCCGCAATGAGGCGAATATCAGGCGTGGCGACGCATCTGACGCGTGACCGGCGGATCAATCACCTCAGGTATCAGGACCTCGCCCTTCGCATTGGCCGTCCGGCGACGGATGAGCCACATCTGAACTATAGAGAACACCTGGGAAAGAGTCCAGTACAGCGACAGCGCGGACGGGAACGAATAGAACATCACAAGCATCATGATGGGCATGAACACCATCATCATCTTCTGCTGGTTCTTGTCGCCGGCCGACGGCGTAAGCGCAGACTGCAGGGCCATGGTCGCCGCCATCAGTATCGGCAGTATGTTGAGCCCGCCGAACGGGAACCAGCTCGCAAAAAGCGCCTCTGGCTCGGAGAGGTCTGCTATCCAGAGGAACGGCGCATAGCGAAGTTCAACGGCCGAGCGCAGCACGTTGAAAAGTGCGATGAACACGGGTATCTGTGTGAGCATCGGCAGACAGGAGCTCATGGGATTCACCTTCTTGTCCTTGTACAATGCCCATGTCTCCTGCTGGAGCCGCTGGGGGTTGTCCTTGTACTTCTCCTGGATCTCCTTCATGAGCGGCTGGATCTCCTGCATCTTCTTCATGCCCACAGTGGACTTGTGGGTAAGCGGCCAGAAGAGAACGCGGACAAGAACCGTAAGAAGGATTATTGCGATGCCGTAGTTGGGCAGCCATCCATGGAACAGATTCAGCGCCCACACGACAGGATAGCAGAGCCAGCGCCACATGCCGAACTCCATCACATCCTTCATCCCCAGATCCCAAAGAAGAGCCTGCTTCTTGGGGCCGACATAGAACACGCTCGTCACGCTGGGCGCATCACCCGCATCCAGGCGGACCTTTGCGGATACGCTCTTGGGACGGTAGCTTGCGGCGGACACATCGCGCTCTACAGTAGCGGAAAAGCCCATGTTGGCCGCTGTCGTGCTCGCAAGCGCGGTCACGAAGAAGCGATTCTTGAGCGCAACCCAAGTCTGCTGGCCCAGAAAATCCACCGTGGCCGAACGCGGCAGTCCTGCTGCGCTCTTGGAGCCGCTGCATCCTCCAGACAGCCCGCCAACCAGATATCCCTTGAGCGGCGAGCCGCCCTCGCAGTGGTGCACCACACCCTCTTTGCCTTTCCCAGCGTCGAGAGCCCAGCTGTCCACGGAAAGCAAATCGTTCTTGCTGGCGCCAATCGCCATCGACCCAAGCGAAAGCGTAGTCTTGCCGACGGCAGGGGAATCCTCAAACGTCACGCGATACCCGGCGCCAAGAGAGACCTTGCGCCTCGCATCGCCGTTCACGAAGAGGACTTCGTCGCCGGTTGCGCTCGCCACAGCATACGCTACGGTCGCACCGCCAAGCTCTCCGAGCGGAGAGGATGAGAAGTCGAACTCGACCGCAGGGTTCTCCTTGCCAACCGGACCGTTGCCTTGCGCATACTTCTTGAGCGTAGCCTTCTTTACGACACCGCCCCAAGTGGAAAGATCAAGCTTCAACTCGTCATTCTCGAGAACCACAATCTCCTCGGGTATTGCGGGCTCCGCCACCGCTACTGCTGCAGCAGACGCCTCGACAGGCTGCACTCCCGCCTCGGCGGCAACCGCCTCCGCCGGCTCCTGAGCCGGAGCCTGCCGCGCAACGACGGCTTCGGCCTGGGCCTTGGCATACTCGGCACGGGCCTTGGCCTCCTTTGGCTGCTGCACAAAAAGATACCAGGCGAGCACGCCGCCCAGGACGAGACAAATCAACTTCTCGGTCTTGTTCATTTCTTCTGCCTTCCTAAATCATTACTCCACCGACCCTTGGCCGGCACCGGATCATAGCCATGGGCGCCGAACGGATTGCACCTCAGAATTCTCCACAACCCCAAGATCGAACCCTTCATCGCGCCATGGGTTCTCAACGCGCCTATCATATAGTTTGAGCAGCTCGGCTCGAATCTGCACGCACCGCCCATGAGCGGAGACAAGGCGACCTGGTAGCCCCTCACGAGACCCGTCAAAAGCCAGACTGCCGGATTGACGCGCTCAGCCATTCGCCGCCTTTCTCAAGACCCTGCGCATGTCGTCCTTGACTTCACCGCAGGATCTTCCGTTCATGGACGCCCTGCCGATGAACACGCAGTCGGTTCCGGCAGGAGCCTCTCCATCCTTGGCGAGGAGCCTGTACGCCTCGCGCAAAAGCCGCTTCGCCCTGTTGCGGTCCACCGCACGGCGAAAACTCTTCTTTGAAACGACGACGCCGGCCTGCTGGGCGGCGTCGACAGCCGAAATGCACCACACGACGAGGAGACGTCCCTTTACGGAACGCCCCCGGTCGAAGACAGTCTTGTACTTCGCGCCGGGGAGCCGCGTGGACATTCGAAGCCTCAGACCTGCGTAAGGCGCTTGCGACCCTTCGCGCGGCGGCTAGCAAGAACCTTGCGACCGCCCTTCGTCGCCTTGCGGGCGCGATAGCCAATCTTCCTTTTCCGCTTGATCTTCGACGGTTGCCATGTCATCTTCATTGTTTGATTCCTTTCAGCTCAAAGTCAAATTGAGTGGAGATTATATCATATCTGACCCCATCCGCGCAAGTGCCATTGCAAGACACCCCTAAGCAGCGCACGGCGAGTAAGCCGGATTCTGTTCTATCCGATCATTCATCTGAGCAATCAACCCGGAATCTGAGAAGTTCCTTGCGGAATTTCGCCGGACGGGCAGCCCGTCGATTCCCTATTTGATCTTGCTCCGAGGTGGGCTTGCCTTGCACGCGCCGGTCAAGGCGCGCCGGTGGGCTCTTACCCCGCCTTTTCACCATCACCCCTTTCGGGGCTGTCTTTTCTCTGTTGCGCTTTCCGTCGTACGGGATTTCCCCGCACCCTTCGCCCATTACAGGCGAACCCTCCGCCCTGTGGAGTCCGGACTTTCCTCTGCCGGGAGGCAGCGATCGGTCCGCCGTGCGCTGCTTAGGGGTTGGTCAAAGATCAGTCGCGATACAGGATGCGTCCGCACATGGTGCAGGCGACAAGACCGGAATTGTGGTCAACCAGCTGAGCGACGCTCGGCGGCTGCACTAGATGGCAACCATCGCAGACGCCTTCATGCGTAAGCGGCACGACCACTGGCCAGCGCTTGGTCCTGAGACGCTCGTAGTAAAGCATGAACCTGGGGTCCGTCACAAGCCTGGCCTTCTCGGCACGCTCCTTCTGGGCGTCATCCAGCTCTGCCTTGACAGCCGCCATACGCTCGTCGATCTCGGCGCAGAACGCATCTACGCCACCCTTCTCCGCATCGTACTTGCCCTGAGCTTCGGCGACCCTCGCTTCGGCAGACGGAATGTCATCCATCGCCGCGATCTGATTGTTTTCCGTAGTCTCAAGGTCGTGGCTTATGAGGTCGATCTGAACCGAATACTGCTGATATTCCTTGTTGGACTGGAGCGACGCCTGGGTTGTCTTGAGCTGCTGGATCTTCTCCCTCAGCTGCTTCGCATCCTCTTCATAACTCTTGACGCGACGGTTCGCGTACTCTTGATTCGCCTTGGCCGCCTGCAGATCGGCGCTGACACCAGAAAGCCGGGCCGTCTCCAGAGCCTTGCGACGCGGAAGATCCTTCAACTCGAGCTCCAGCTCGCGGATTCGTCCGTCAACTTCCTGCAAGTCAATAAGCGATTGAACCACGGTCACGACAATCTTCCTTTCTGGGGCAGGAGACGGGACTCGAACCCGCAACCCACAGAATCACAATCTGTTGATCTAACCAATTGATCTACTCCCGCCGTCTTCTGCTGGAGCCAGGTAAGGGATTCGAACCCCCGACCTGCTCATTACGAATGAGCCGCACTACCAACTGTGCTAACCTGGCCTGTGATTGAGTGAGTAGTATACCAAAACGCCTTCACCGCCGTCAATGGGGATTTTTTCATCATTCCACAAATGGTAATATCTAATGGGTCAGCGAAAAAGAGAGGTAGGCCATGGGGTTCAACGAAGAAGAAAAGCAAACAGCACCACCACCTAGGTGGTGGCCAGCGGCGCAAAAGAAAAACGCCCACGGCATCGGGGGAATCGTGTATCAGGGAACCGACTTCAACCAGATTACAAGACGCCAGATCCAGCAGCTCGAAGACTGGATCAACTCAATCCCACAGGGAATCACTCAACGGAGAAACTGCACATGCTTACGATTCACGTCTGGCCAAAGCGGCTTAAGGAGTTTTTGCTGACCCACCCCCTTTACAAGTCACCCAGCTGTTTTCTACGACAAAGCGAATCACCGCGCCAGAAACGCCACCCCGCCTCTTTCCTGCGCACAGATTTGGCCCACGGGCTAAGCAGATTTGGCCCACGGACAAACGACATTTGGCCCTAGGAGATTTTAATTTGGCCCTACGCCGCAATCCATCCTTCCCCCGCCTTCCTTGGAAACAGTCCAAAGCGTCACAGGTTTTGTCGCAGAATGGGACAGATTGTCGCTCGTCGGGGTGTGGCATGGTCCGAATGCGCGTTGGCACGGCCTGTGCTCAATGTCTGGCGTTGGAACAAAAGAAAGGAGTTCAAAGATGAACACGCTGATGAACATTGACCCTTGGAGCCTTCTGGACGATCTGCTCGGCACTTCGAGCCGTGCGTTCAGAGTTGTGAAGGCTCGCGCCGCCGGACGCTTTCCTCCGGTGAATGTGCTGCTTGACGACAATGCCGTTGTAATCGACCTTGAGCTGCCCGGCAAGACCGCAAAGGATATCGACCTGACGCTTGAGGCGCAAGCGGTGGTCGTCGCCGACAGACCGGCGGAGACTACGGACACCGAAACCGGAAAGACCACTACGGCCCGCCCGGCCTGGTCCCGCAGGCTCGAGCTGCCCTTCCGTGTGGACGCGGAAAAGGCGAACGCCAAGTTCACGAACGGCATACTCCGCATAGAGCTGCCGAAGGCCGACGCGCCTGGAGCGAGGCGCATCGCGATAGAAGGTTAAAGGACGCCAGAAAGAAAGGAGACATGTCATGAACGCTGAAGAGAAATTCACGGTTCCCGCCGCCACGATGACCGAGAAGCCTGACGAGTATGAGCTCAGGGCAGAGCTGCCCGGGGTCGGCAAGGAGGATGCCGAGCTTCACATGGACGGCAAGACGCTAACGCTGAAGACACACGCCAAGTACCAGAACCCGGCCGGATTCAGGGTCGTCGCGTCGGAATTCGAAAGGTGCAACTACGCAATGAGCGTAGACCTGCCGGAGATGGCAGACCCTGCGACTCTGTCGGCAAAGCTGGAGAGCGGAGTGTTGACGGTTACCGTAAAGAAGCGCCCCGAAACGAAAGCGCGCAAGATCGACATACTGTAGGCCGCCGGGCTATGCAGCCTACAGCCGGGCGCGGTTTACGAAGTAGACCGCGCCCACCATGCACAAAAGAGCCCACAGATAGTCCCAACGCCACTTCTCGCCCATGAAGAGTATCATGAACGGGACAAAGACGCAAACCGTCACGACCTCCTGAATTATCTTGAGCTGGGCGACGTTGAGCCCGGAGGCGGCGCCAAGCCTGTTCGCAGGAACGGCTATCATATACTCGACCAGGGCGATAAGCCAGCTGACGAGGATTATGGCGACCATCGGCCAGCTGGAGGCGCCCGGCTTCTGGAGACGGAGGTGCCAGTACCATGCAAACGTCATGAACAGGTTGCTGCCGACGAGCATAGCAACCGTCGCCACGATCCCAAGATGTCTGGTCAAGCCTTCCATGATCAGGTCTGCTCCGTCTTCGCGGCAGGCATCCGTGGCGCCGGAGGAAGGCACCCGTTGTCAAGAAGATCCTTGACGATCATACGCACCTCGCTGTCGAAGTCCCCTTTTGAGAGCCACCTTAAGTAGCTCGGCTCGTTCAGCAACAGCCGCCGGAGGCTCTCGCCCTTCTTCTTGCCGAAGTTCACGCACAGCTCGCCGTTGCGCCAGCGGAGCATGCCGTTCCGGTCGGCGTTTAGAGGATCATGCGGCACAAGGTATTCGTCCATCGCAGCGACATCCTTGGGCAGGGACGGATACTTGGCGAGCTGTGCCTTGAGCACGTCCAGCGTGGCGCGAGTATCGGCCTCGGCGCCGTGGGCGCCTTCGTGGGTCCTTCCGCAATAGAACTGCACTGCGGCGGAAAGGTCGCGAGGCTCCATGCGGTGGTATATCCGCTGAACGTCGACATGCTTGCGCGTACCTTGCGCGAAGTTGAGCCCGACGCGGGCGAACTCCTCCTCGATGCAAGGTATGTCGAAGCGGTCGGCATTGAAGCCCGAGAGATCGCAATCGCGGAAGAATTCGAATATCTCGTGGGCCTTTTCGGCGAACGTCGGGCAATTCGCCACGATCTCGTCGGAGATCCCGTGGATGGCGGTCGTCTCGGGCGGGATGGGAACCGTCGGATTCAGCAGCCAGCAACGGCTCTCCTCGGAGCCGTCGGGCGAGACCTTTATCGCGGCAAGCTCTATTATGCGGTCCTTGCGCGGAGAGGTTCCGGTCGACTCGATGTCGAACACGACCAGCGGCCGTTCAAGCTCTAGAGGGAACATAGCAGATCGTTTCTGTACAGTGCGCGTATTGCGTCGCAATCGAGAGTGTGCCCTGCGCGGTAGCTGACCACCGTGCCCGCGAAGCGGTGCGAGCCGGTAAGGGCGATCGCGGCCAGAAGATCGAGAGTGGCCCTGTGCCATACCGGTTCGAGGAACTTGTCCCCAACCGGAAAGCGCGGCTGGGTGTAGAACCGCCGACCGTGGATGAGAATGTTGCGGTCGTTGTAGCCCCAGTTGCGCGTCGCGGCGAAAAGCTTGCCTATGGTCTTCGCCATCACATACTGCTTACGGGTCGCATTCGTCCTCGCGAGCGCGGCGTAGCGGAACGTGTCGGGCGTCACATCGAACAGGACTCGCTGCTGCCCGATGATCGTATTCCATGATATCGCGCAGTCTACGCGCAGCCTCTTCTCGCCGTTCTCCGCAGGCAGGAACAGCAGGAAGTCTCCGCGTCTGCCGCCGAACGCGACAGGCTCCTTGACCGTAACGAAGGTCGCATCGGCGTCGGTCTCGACGATCTTCGCATGCTCCATCGCCTTGACGAGCGGAAGCGACGACTGGTCGAAGAGCGGCGGATCGCCGCTGTTGACCTTGAGCAGAACGTCATCCACACCCATGCCGCACTTAAGGGCGACGATATGCTCGACCATTCGAAGGTAGTTGTGGGGCGAGCCCGAACGCATCACGAGATTCTGTGCGCTCGTCCACAGATTCGAGATGTCCATCTGCGTGTCAAGCTGCTCCGGCAGGTCCATGCGCCTGATCCACCAGCCGGGACGGGTGCTCGGCGCAAACGTTATGGTCTGCTTCTCGCTGCCCTTGAAGGTGCCTACGCCGGCGACGGCCGCCTCACCCGCCAGCGTGCGCCGCTTCAGCGGATACGCATACGCGCCGTCCTGCGAAAGGCGGACCTCGTCAATGGGCTGGCGGCAGAAGCGCTCGTACGAGGCGGCTATAGAGGCGGCGCTGCCGAACACCGTCTTGCCTACCGTGTAGCTGGGCATGTTTTCCATGCATCATATTATACCAAAACTATCGCTCCCGTGCACCGGCAAAGCCAGCACGATTGCAAGGTCACGGGGTTGGACAGAATCCTGTCGAAGTGATGTTGCGCAGATAGGCGCCGTAGCTGTATTCGTCGGCGAGCCTTTTTATCTGGGCGTCGTCAATCCACCCTTTTCTCCAGGCGATCTCCTCTATGCACGAAATCTGCAAGCCCTGGCGTTCAACAAGCGCACGAACGAAATTTGTGGCATCCGCCAGGGACTGGTGAGTACCCGTATCAAGCCAGGCGATTCCGCGCGACATCTGGCGAAGCACAAGACGCTTCTGCGCCAGGTACAGCTTGTTGAGGTCGGTGATCTCGTATTCGCCACGCGCGCTCGGCTTCTGCTCGGCGGCATACTTGACGACATCGTTGGGATAGAAGTACAGCCCAACGACAGCCCAGTTGCTCTTGGGCTTTGCAGGCTTCTCCTCCAGACTGATTACCTTGCCGTTGGCATCGCACTCCGCAACGCCATAACGTTCAGGGTCGGCGACGCGATATCCGAAAACGACAGGATCTTTGCAGGCATTGGCGGCGCGAAGGAGCCTGGGAAGCTCCGCACCGTAGAAGATGTTGTCGCCAAGCACAAGGCATACATCGTCATCGCCAAGGAACTCCCGCCCCAGCACGAACGCCTGGGCGAGTCCGTTGGGGACTTCCTGCACCTTGTAGCTGAACTTCATGCCGAGCTGCGAGCCGTCGCCCAAGAGCCGTTCAAAGTTCGGCAGGTCAGTCGGGGTGGATATTATCAGCACCTCGCGAATGCCAGCGAGCATCAGCGTCGAGAGCGGATAGAAAATCATCGGCTTGTCGTAGACAGGCAGAAGCTGCTTCGAAACTACGCGAGTTAACGGATGAAGACGCGTGCCCGCGCCACCTGCCAGTATTATGCCTTTTCTTGACATGCCTATCCCTCCTGCCTCTACTACAGCTCCTGGATGAAATCCTTAAGATTTTTGTAACTAGAAAATCCGGTAACCTTAGCCAACTTATCCGAATTGAATGTGATGCCGCCCATCTCCACCTTTTCTGCGGCCTCCGGCCAAGGAACGTTTACGACTTCTGCCGGGAATCGCCGTGCCACAAACCCTGCTACCTGCTGAAGCGAATACGCACAACCGCCCACATTATATACACCTGATTCAGCAATGCCAGCCAACAGTTCCGCCGCATGGCAGATATCCTCGACATGTGTGAACGTCCGCGTGCACGATCCATCGCCATATACCGTTATCCTACCCCTCTGCCGAGCTTGGCTTTCGAAGAACGATATTGTGCCGTATGAGTACCCACCAGGGAAAAGATTTCCGTATGGCACGCATATTCTCATTACAGAATACGACAGGCCCCACCGCGCATGGTACGCCGAAAGAAGCGCTTCGCAAGCTATCTTGTTGGCAGAGTAGACAGACTTGCATTCAAGCGGCGACTCTTCGGTGACCTCTCCGCAGCCGCCCTTGTAGACCAGCCTTGACGAAGGGAACACGATACGCGGTGATTTCGCGCCTAGCGGGGCCAGCCGCTCAAGCAAATTAAGCAATCCAAGCTCGTTGACCGCTATGAACTTCCGTGGCGCGGCAAAGCTAGGCTCGACACCGGAAAGTCCCGCAAAGAAGAAGACCGCATCATATAGGCATGGTTCAAAGCTTTTCCAAAAGCACTCGTCCAGTACATCACACATGCGATAGCAACCCTCGATAACTCGGGAGACAGGCTGGACATCGAAAAGGTCGCACACCCAACCATTCTTGGAGAGACGAGTCGCAAGATGCGCCGCCAGATAACCGTTTGAACCAAATACAGCAGCTTTCCTCATGATGTCACCTCATGTATTAAAGCATCCATCTTCGACATGGCGCCCTCGCGCGTATAATTCGTTTCGCACATATCGCGAGCCCGCATGCCCATAGCCGAGCGTAACGACTCGTCTGCCATGAGGAGTCTCAAGCTCGCGGCATAGTCATTAACATCATTCCGCGAGATGATCCCGTTCTCGCCATCCTTCACCATGTCCCTTGCCCCAGGGAGCTCTTCAACGACAACCACAGGAAGCGCAAATCTGGCCCCCTCAACTATGGTAAGCGGGAAACCTTCCAAGAGCGATGGGAATGCCATTATCGAAGCGCTTGCATAGACCGATGGAAGATCTTTGGTAAATGGCATGAACATGATGCGGTGCTCAAGGCCCATGCGTCTCACCGTTGCGACGCACCTTGGTCCGTAGGATTTATGCATCTTACCGTATATGTGCAGCTCCCAATCGGGGAACTCGTCTGCAAGCCTGCCAAAAGCCCTGATTGCAAGCATCTGGTTCTTCAACTTGTTGATCGCGGCAGGATATACGATAATCTTTCGCCGATTTGCCCCGGAAAGTTCGTCGGCCGTAGGCTTGCGCACATCCGGCCATTCTGGGATGGTCGCAACCTTCGGAAGCGGCGCGAATTTACGCAGCTCCTTCTCATAAGACGCACACAATATCTGCAACGCGTGCGAAAGGTTGAACGCGCGCTTGATTCGCGCATTTCGAATAAAATGCTTCCACTTAAAGAAACCCCTTGGAGCCAACATAAGTTCCGTCACGGTCCTGACTGGCGGTTCGACACGTCCACCGCAAGTCAAATCAAGTATCTCGTTAGACCCCGCTGCCACGCAAGCATCAAAACTAGACACAAACTCCCTGATACTTCCGCGCGGGACAAATTCGACTTTGACGCCATCTGCCACGGCGAATGTAAATTCTCTGCTATTCGGACATGTGACAATCGTCACATCATGGCCCAACTCAAGCAATCCTTCAGCGTGAGCACAAATAAGATGGTCGGCTCCACGACCGGTGGAAAGGTTGTCTTTATAAACAGCAATCCTCATGACCCGAAACTCACCCCCTTAAGCGCAAAGCCCGCGTTCGCGCAATCCATCAGCAAGCGCAAGCACGGCGACATCCGCACCTCGCTTGTTGGCGAGTGTATCCTTATATATACCAATTCTCATTGTTCCTCTGCCGTTTCACGATGTGATGTTGCGCAGATAGGCGCCGTAACTGGACTTGCCGTATTCCTCGGCAAGTCTTTTTATTTGGGCGTCGTCGATCCAGCCTCTGCACCAGGCGATCTCCTCTATGCAGGAGATCTGGAGGCCCTGGCGTTCGATGAGCGCGCGGACGAAGTTGGTGGCGTCCGCCAGAGACTGGTGGGTGCCGGTGTCGAGCCACGCGAAGCCGCGGCCCATCGTCTCGACATTCAGCCGCCCTTCCTCAAGATACTGGCGGTTGAGGTCCGTTATCTCGTACTCGCCGCGAGCCGAGGGCTTGAGGGCGGCGGCCTTCTCAACCACGTCGTTCGGATAGAAGTAGAGGCCGACCACGGCATAGTTGGACTTCGGATTGGCCGGCTTCTCCTCAAGCGACACCGCCTTGCCGGACTTGTCGAACTCGACAACGCCGTAGCGCTCGGGGTCGGCGACGCGATATCCGAACACAGTAGGCTCCTTGCGGTCGGACGCAGTCCTGAGGAGCTGCGGCAGGTTCGCGCCGTAGAATATGTTGTCGCCAAGCACAAGGCATGCGTCGTCATCGCCGAGAAACTCGCGCCCGAGGACGAACGCCTGGGCGAGCCCGTTGGGGACCTCCTGCACCTTGTAGCTGAACTTCATGCCGAGCTGCGAACCGTCGCCCAGCAGCCTCTCGAAGTTCGGCAGGTCGGTCGGTGTGGATATTATCAGCACCTCGCGAATACCGGCGAGCATCAGCGTGGATAGCGGATAGAAGATCATCGGCTTGTCGTAGACGGGCAGAAGCTGCTTCGAGACGACGCGCGTAAGGGGGTGAAGGCGCGTGCCAGCGCCGCCTGCCAGAATGATGCCTTTTCTCATTGTTATCCTTTCACGCCTCGTAAGGCTCGATGTCCTTCAGCGCGGGGTGCGCCTGGTCCTTCTCGGAAAGCTTTATCTCGACGTCGATCTTCGGCCACTCGATGCCAAGCGCAGGGTCGTTGAACATAAGGCCGCGCTCGCTCTCCTTGCAGTAGAGGTTGTCGCACTTGTAGGAGAAGAGCGTGTTGTCCTCCAGCACGACGAAGCCGTGGGCAAAGCCACGCGGAATAAAAAACTGGCGCATGTTCTCGCCGGTGAGCACGGCCGACACATATTTGCCGAATGTAGGCGAGCCTTTGCGGATATCGACGGCGACATCCCAGACCGCGCCCCTCACGACGCGAACGAGCTTGGCCTGGCTATGCTCGCCGGCCTGCCAGTGAAGCCCGCGAACGACGCCCTTCGACGAGAAGCTCTCGTTGTCCTGCACAAAGTCGGCGGTTATTCCGGCGGCCTTGTAGCGACCCGCGTTGTATGTCTCGCAGAAGTATCCCCGCGCATCCTTGAACACATCAGGTTCAACGATCTTTACCCCGGCAATCTCTGTATCATGCACTTTCATTGACGAATATTATACCATATTCGCCGCCTGTCCGCGCGATTGCAGAAATCAATATCCCCTAACGCCGCCTTAGCAAATGAATTTTCTTATATTGCCGTCAAAAGCCTCAATGGTAAAGTTCTCTTCGTAGACCCTGCGCGCCCTGCGCCCAATTTCAGCGAAGCTGCCGCGCATCGCCATCGCCCTACGTATGGCCAGCGCAAGCGCTTGACTATCGTCGGCCGGGACCACAAACCCCGAAACGCCATCCTCCAGCAGCGAGGCCGTACCTGTATGGTCGCTGACCAGCACAACCTTCGAGAACATCATGGCCTCCGTGGCGGCAACAGGCATAGGATCATCGCGCGATGGACATATCAGCACATCTGATTGCGCGACAAGCCGCAACCATTCATCCTGCGGCAACGCGGCCACCCTTTTTACAAGTCACCGCCGTCATTATCATGCGCACAGGGAAATTCAATCTCCTGCCCTTGGGCTGTAGAGATTTGTCAGCTGACAAATTATCTTTTCTCAACTGACAAATTATATTTTCTCAGTTGATAAATTTTTATTTCTCAGTTGACAAATGAAAATTTATCTGTAGACTTTGGTTGTTTTGTCAGTTGAGATATGATATAATGTCATATGAAAAATTTTTATACCATAGGAGGGCTTAATATGCTTACCGAGACGAAGAAGGAAATAAAGCTTCAGGCGATACCCAAGAAATTCCCGGGCGGCGGCGGATACATTGCCAGATGGCGCAATTCACGGACGTTGAGCTATGATGAAGTCCTCGCCGAGGTGATGGCGTCGCGCTTCCTGAACATTCCTCAGTCCGCCATGAAGATGATGATCGAGCACTTCTTTGATACGGTCATCGCCAAAACGCTAACGGACGGCAACACGCGCCGCGTCGGAGACTACTTCTCGATAGGCGTCAACATCGAAGGCCGTTTCGACGAACCTGGCGAGACGTTCGACCCCGAGAAGCACAAGCTTTCGCTCTGCATCAGACCTTTGAAGCGGATGAAGGAGATGCTTGCCCTGACCGGTGTATCCCCCTACATCAGGAACACCGGTCCGAAGGTAGTGATAAATCGAATGTACAGCCGCTCCGCAAAGACCGACCGCACCCTGGTCTTCGGCGAAGACATCATAATCGAAGGCGAAAACCTGTTCATACTGCCAAACTGGGGATACTCCCCCGACAAGATAGGCAACGAGGATGGTCTTTCTATCGCGTACTACACGCAGAACGGCAAAACCATGAGCAGCGGCAAGTATGACGTTAGCGGAGTGAGCGTGTCGGAGGACGGTCGGCGCATGACCATATCATGGAAGAAGGCCTTCACCGAGGAGTTCTTTAAAATCCACCCCGAAGTGAAGGACCCGAAGAAAGCCGTCCCTGTTGCGCTAGCTATAGGCGTCCACACACACGGCGGCGATCCGAAGGCTAAGCGCCAGCTTCACCGCGCCCGCGCCTTCTTCGACAGCTGGCTGGCGAAATATCCCGACTACAATACGAAAGGCTTCCGCTGGGGCAAAATCTGATTTCTATTCAGATTATCGCCATATCACCCCCATTACGCGCATATCATCGCATATATCGGCATTGGCTGTCAAGCACAACAGATAGATTTTCGGCACATCAACAGATAGATTTTCGGATGCCATATCCTTGCATTGCCAAACTCACAGCTTCCACTTGCCCCTTGTATCGCGCAACTCTTTGGGGCGGACGGTGTTGTTCGGACAATATGGATCAACCACCTCATCCCCTACGCTGTGAAGCATGAGAAACGACGGCACTTTCCACCTTGGCCACCACCAAAGATTGCGCCAAGGCATAAGCCTATCGACCACTTTCATGCCGCATATTATAGCGTATCTTTACCTTGCTGTGCTAGCAGAAGCCACACAAAAAAGCGCAAAACCAAATGGCGTAAATGTGCCATGCCATTCACCAATAAAACTTAGCAATCAATTTGTTATTAATGACTACCCGATCCTGAGTATTTCTACGATCGTATTTAGGAGTCCAACAAAGTCATTTCAGCACTGACCAACAGCAAAATATAACGCTCATGGCACCACTGCGTTATGGGAAGGACGGGCTCATCCTCAATGTCTTCAATGCACTACAAAATGACTACGCATCAATTTGTAATGGAACCAACTATCCATCTGAAGCGACATATTCCGCCTATCAGTATTGAAAGCCGATCACTGCTCAATTGGTGCTGTCCTAGCGCTCTCTGCCATGCGTTGCGCAATGTCCGCCCGCTCCCAAGGGAATTCATTTCTCCCGAAATGTCCGTACGCAGCAGTATCACGGTAGCACCAACCTTTAGGAGAGGTCAGACTCAACTTCTTGGTTATGGCCCACGGACGGAAATCAAAGAACTCGTCAGATTCGAGCATTGAGGATATCCATCCGTCTGTGACATTCTTGGCCGTACCGAATGTATCAACACATATTGATACTGGCTTGTCCACTCCTATTGCGTAGGCAACCTGTATTTGGCATCTGTCAGCAAGCCCCGCCGCAACTATGTTCTTTGCGGCGTAGCGTGCATAATATGCTGAAGATCTATCGACCTTGGAGGGATCTTTTCCGGAAAATGCGCCGCCGCCATGAGCTGCTGCGCCTCCATATGTATCCACTATAATTTTCCGTCCCGTCAAGCCTGAGTCGCCGCAAGGCCCGCCAATGACGAATTTGCCAGTTGGATTGACAAGAAACTTGGTGCCACCCACCACCATCCCCGTAGGAGCAAGGACGCGGCGAGCATGTTCCTCTATAAGCGCATACATCTCCTTCGTTGCGCCTCGCTCCGTAGTTTGATGGGACACAATAACCGTATCAATGGCTATGGGTCTACCGTTCTCGTACACGACGGAAAGCTGGCTTTTCGAATCGGGTCGAAGTTCTGGCATCTCCCCAGAACGTCTCATATTTGAAAACGCGGCGAGCAACTTATGGCACCAACTTATGGCAAAAGGCATGAGTTCCGGCGTCTCGTTTGTCGCGTAACCGAACATCATGCCTTGGTCTCCTGCGCCCTGTGATTCCGCAACCGCCCGGACAACACCTTGCGCAATATCGGAGCTCTGCCCGTGGATGTTAGAAAAATACCGGAACGTATCGAATGAAAAATGCTCTTCAGGAACAGTGTAGCCAATATCTTTCACAACATTTCGCGCTATAGATTCCGTGTCTATCGACTCGAATCCGTTTGCCGTTATCTCGCCCATGTTTACGACCATGTCAGTGCCCACCATTGTTTCGCAGGCGACATGCGCACGGTCGTCTCGTGCAAGGCAGGCATCAAGAATGGCGTCTGATATCTGATCCGCAACCTTGTCGGGATGTCCCTCAGAAACGGATTCAGAGGAAAATATGTATCTATTGGTTTGCATTGTAGCCTCCTTTCAAATGTTAATCTTCATGCCTCACTCGGCTTCAAACATGCGGCTATTTGAAGATACTTGATCTCTGGAATAAAGTGTTTCGCGAGCGACGCGAAATGTCTATCGCGTCGCTTGAAATTCATTTTATTTATTGGACGGCACACCTCCACAGCCCATCCGCATTCTGTCGACATCTCGACAAAACTTCTTTTTGTGAAAAGATGAAAGTGTGTATAATCCAGTATTCCGGCATCTTTATACTTGAAATTCCCATCAACAACAAGTTCCATGATGTTTTCGGCGTTTCTTAAATTCGGAATGGACGCTATCATCTTGCCGCCTGGCGCCAATTTGCTTCGAATGTCTTTTAAGAATTTTTTGGGGTCCTGCATATGTTCTATAACATCATTGCAGACAACAAGATCGAAATATCCTTGAGGGATGCTTGATCTAACCGAGTCGTATGTCCCCATAAGAACCTTATCGACTAACTTTGTTGCTGTTCGCGCAACATCTTCACATGGCTCCACGCCCCAATATTCAACATCTTTCCCAAAATTGGTTCTGAAGGCACCCGCACCGCATCCAATATCCAAAATCTTTTTTACATTTAGAGGAATGTATGGCACCATGTCAGGACGCAAATTTGAATAGTAGGGGCTAGTTGTTCCAAATAATTCGGGATCATGCCATACAAGAGGTATATCCTCACCCAAATTTTTATGCCCATAAAAGGTGCGTTTTGCTTCTATGCGCTTCTTCAATTCAGATTTGCTAATTTTGCCAGTAGTATATGCAAATCTTTGGCTTAGTTTATACATAAAGAAGATCATTTTCTTCATTTTGCAGATCTCCAATATTTTATAGGCACAAGTCGTGCTGCCATTTCTGTATGCACGATTTCTGGGAAAATAAAACCAATAAGGTCTAAAAGTATTTTTGCTAGGCGATGACAAGGCAACTTGCCTATTGGCTCGCACACTTCAACAATCCATCCACATTCCTCGGCCATTTCTATCAGACTCCGTTTTGTAAACAGGTGCAAGTGCGTATAGTCAAGAACGCCCCAGTCTTGATACCTAAAACTTCCAGTTACCACAAGTTTAAATATTTCACGGATATTGCGGAGATTCGGGATTGAGACAATCATGCAACCAGCGCTTGTAAGTTTTTCTCCAATATTGCGTAAAAAGGCCCTGGGGTCTGTCATATGCTCTATGACATCGTTGCATACAATAAGATCAAAATAGTTGTTTGGTATATCACCACAAACGGCATCATATGATCCAACCAGTGTTTTGCTTAGAGCGTGTTTGGCAAGTGCCGCAGCCTCTTCACAAGGTTCCAGACCCCAATACTCGACATTATTCCCAAAGTTTGTTCTAAAGCGTCCAGCCCCACATCCAACCCCAAGAATTCTCCGAGGAGTGTCCTTTACGAACTTGACCATTTCTGGGCGAGAGTGCAAATAATAGTGGAGCGATTCAGCAGGGTCTTTAGCCCACGGCAATGTAGGATCATTAACAATTCCATGTGCAATTCTACCTTTATGTAGGCGTACTTTCAAATCATATTTTTCTATAAACCCTAATGCATACAATAGGCGCAATTGTAGCTTGCAGCATAGCCATCCCCATCTCGTCTTTCTTGTGCAATTTTCATTTTTTTCAAATCTCTTGATTGCCGCCGCAACTTGTTCTAAGTTTGCATATCCATATTTCTCGTCTGGCTCAAGGTGTGCGCCTTCAGCCCACTCATTCCAAGCGTTTATAAACACAAAACCGTCTTTACGAAGCCGTTGATCCGCTAATGTTAATGAAAATGCTTCATCACAAAACCTCCCAAAGTCCTTGGGGTTCGCATCAATTATAAAAGAAGCCAATTCACCGCGTCTTGCGGTATTATCCCATCCCGGACAGACGCATTTGTACCTCATGTAATCTTCGCTACATGGCAGTGATCTATAATGTTTCCTGACAGCATAATATCGCTCGCAAATTTCAAAATCTTTCATCGCCGCAAAATCAATGCCGGTTGTGTCTACCTTGTCATCCACATCAACGACATGGACGGCATCTGCACGAACGCAGGCAAATTCCATCGCAGCATCCATATTAAATTCTAGAGGGGATTTTAACGAATGCCCTTGAGCCATAACGACATGGAGGCCATCAAGCCCGTTTTCCTTAGCAATATATTGCCATGCGCTTACGATTTTCCTAATATTTGGAATCTCTTCGGGATGATAGACGACAAACATTGGCTTACCGTCAACCTTTATATACCGCTTATCCTTGAACGCCGGTATCATTCCCTTTACCATGTTCACAATGTTGTCAGGCCCGTAATCCTGTGGCATGAGGATTTCCTTGTCGCTGCCGTCCCATGCTCGCGTCCAATTTCCGTTGGCCCAACAGAAGCAAAACGGGAAATCTATTTCGGTGTGGGCTAGCCAATTGTCAAGCGGTTTTTCGAGAAGGCGCTTACCATCCTTAAAATAGTAGTAGTAAAAACAAAAGCCATAGATACCATACTTCTTGGCAATCTCCGCCTGCTTCCTCATCACTTCAACATTAGACAAATCGTAGTAACCTATGTCTTTATGCGGCACATGAGGTTGATAATGACCCCTAAACAAAGGTTTTGCCTTTTTGACATTAGTCCACTCTGTAAAACCTTTACCCCACCATTCGTCGTTCTCAGGTATCTGATGAAACTGTGGCAAGTAAATCGCTATGGGTCGTATCGTGCCTTTGCGCTCATATTGCACCGCTTGTCTAGCATAACGCCTTTCTTTCAGTCTGTTTAAATATGCAACGACCATGGAAAAAGGCAAAGTCAAATATCGCAAAGGTTGGTAGCGGCATCGTGCTAATAATGTTTTTATGTCACTGTATCCATAAATTCGCGTCGCCAACTTATATCTGATCTTTGCAATGCGCATGTTCCCGAGAATGCGATAGAAAGTAACACATTTGGACGCGGGAGCAATCCGCTTGTGCGCCATGACAACAGATATGCCAAGCAGCCGTTCAATTATATGAGGTAAACCATTTTTATGTAAGGCATCAGGTGCTTCAAAATCGTTTTCAGAAAAGACCCCCTGTAATGGGCGTAGACAAGCAGCAGACATAGCAAACATTGTACCTGCTATGTAAATATAATTTGAGGGAGGACGTTTCTCGAATATCTTTTCTCCCAATTCAACTGCTAGGCGACATGGTTCTTGCCCGGTTGTTTGAGTATGTTCACAGTCCAATAGCATCCATCCGTCCGCGACGGCGCCAACATGTCCATTGGACAATTTCTTTATGCAGTTCGCCCATTTCTCCTTGCTGGATATAAAAGACAACAACATCGTTCTCCATTTATCGCCCGACACATCACATGCATTGATTTTATATCCTGCCTTTACGGAGCGCTTAGTATGCAACTTAACAATAATGCTGTAGAGGGACAAGTCCAATCCATTTAATACCGCCAGAAACGGCCATATGTCATACCCAACATTTCTAGTCCGCGTTATATGTGCTTCTGGGAAACTCTGTTTAATCGCTAGGCAGACTTCATCACCAATAGCATCTGGACGAACTGTCACAAAAAGATCGTATGGCTGATCTATATTGTGTATGCACGACATGAGTTCGGGCCACAACTCAGGATAATAAACATGTACAATAACGGCAATTATGGGTGTGTTATGCTTCATACCTTCCTACATTACATCATTTAGCCCCTTACGAAAGATTCAATCAGAAAATCGTTTTATAGAAGCAGCAACTTGTTCAAGATTCGCATAGCCATATTTCTCATCTGGTTCAAGATGCGCACCTTCCCCCCATTCGTTCCAAGCGTTTATAAACACAAAGCCTTTTTCTCTAAGTCGATCATCTGACATGGTCAAGGAAAACGCTTCATCAAGAAATTTTCCAAATTCCTCAGGGTTAGCATCGACAATAAGACTAGCCCGCGCTCCCCATCTGGCAGTATTGTCCCAACTGGGACAAACACATTTATACCGTACATACTCTTTACTTTGCGGGATTAATCTGTAGTGCTTTCGAACAGCACACGATCTGACAAAAGTTTCTGAGATGTTCATGGTATCAACATCAATATCATCTTCATCACAGTATTGCACCACATCCGCCTTTGTACACGCAAACTCACATGCGGCATCCATGCCAAAGACAAGAGGAGATTCAGACGAAAAATTCTGCACCATGACAACATATACATCTGGAATGCCATTCTCGCGAACAATACGACGCCACGATTCCACAGCTACCTTGATTTCCGGAATGATCTCAGGTCGATATACCAAGAGTATTGGCTTGCCATCAACCTTTATATATCGATTATCTTTGAACGCCGGTATCATCTCGTGCACCATGCGCTCCATATTTGCCAAGTCATAATCCTGCGGCATTAGAACTTCCTTGTCCCCGCCATCCCAAGCCCGCGTCCAATTCTCATTAGCCCAACAGAAGCAAAACGGGAAATCTATTTCGGTGTGGGCTAGCCAATTGTCAAGCGGTTTTTCGAGAAGGCGCTTACCATCCTTAAAATAGTAGTAGTAAAAACAAAAGCCATAGATACCATACT
>Ga0265298_10000549_pt1 | contig 55744 bp, 50 predicted proteins | sample AusTroGonzalo_MG_3_FD_193486 | JGI IMG/M metagenome (GOLD analysis project Ga0265298, IMG submission 193486) | Bovine rumen microbial communities from tropical cattle in Woodstock, Queensland, Australia - Gonzalo_01 | ecosystem: Host-associated > Mammals > Digestive system > Stomach > Rumen ... | reverse complement strand
AATCATTCCCACTCCCAGACCTATCCATATGGCAAAGGCATAGAAAGAGCCCGCAAAGGCATAGTCACGCTCACGTGGCTGCATCGGTGTCTGGTTCAGGTAAACAACAATGGCCAGGCCCGTCATTACGAACAATAGCAAAACTGTCAGCAGCTGGCACCTACCTTCACGTCCTTTTCTCCATTGCCAAGCAATTCCAGCCAGCCCCAACAGTAAAGGCAAGGCATAAAACACATTACGTCCTTTGTTCTCCTTTAGGTCCGAGGGCAACTGGGCCGTGTCACACCCTAACAGCCAATCATCTATCCACCGTATTCCGGTTATCCAATTGCCATGCTCCACTTCGCCGTATCCTTGTATGTTGTTCTGCCTTCCAACAAAGTTCCACAAGAAATAGCGCCAGTACATAAAGTTCACTTGGTAGCTAAGAAAGAAACGCAGATTCTCTGCAGCTGTTGGCACAGTACCTTTCTTCTGGTCGTCGCGCCATCTGTCATATGCCTTGACATGGCGTACCGAATACATACGCGGGAAGAACATGTTATCCTTATACTGGTATTTAATATTATGTCGAATCAGGTCGTAATGAGGAGTCTCCTTGTTGGCTGATGGACGATAGACAGGCCAACCCTTTTTGTGTTTCCACACCATGTAGTCACCCTTCTGTTCATAGTCGGGTTCACTACAATACGACGGGCCATAGAAGAGAGGGGCATCTTCATATTGTTCCCTACTCAGATAACTCTTCAGGGAAAAGATGTTGTTGGGTGCATTCTCACACATCGGGGTGTTGGCATTGGCCCTGATAATGATAACGCCATAGGTGCTATACCCCGCCAGTATCATCATCAGGCAGGCCAAAGTCAGTTTGAGCATTCTCTTCTTTACCTTCCAGTAAACAATAATGAGAATAGCCGTCAGCAGCACTATGTAACAGAGAAGGCCCGTATGGTACGCACAATGCAGCACATTGGTAAACAGCAGCTCCATCCATCCGCCTGCCATCACTACCCCTGGGATGTAACCATACAGGATGAAGCCTAACAACAAGAAACCTGCCGCCAAAGTCTTCAGCATACCCCATCGCGTTATGCGCTTTGCCTTACGGAAGTAAACCACAAAGGACATGGCTGGCAGACATAGCAGACACAACAGATGTACACCCACAGACAAGCCTGTGATGTAGGCTATCAGCACAATCCAACGGTCACTATGCGGAGTATCAGCCTCATCCTCCCATTTCAGTATCAGCCAAAACATCAGTGCTGTCAGGAAACTGGAGAAAGCATACACCTCTGCCTCTACGGCCGAGAACCAGAAGGTATCGCTGAAGGTATAGGTCAGCGCACCCACCAATCCACAAGATTGTATGCATATGAACTTCCCCCAAGTCATCACCTCCCCTGATCTGCATATTAGCTTTCTTGCCAGATGGGTAATGGTCAGGAACAGAAAGAAGATACAGCCGGCACTCAGAAGAGCCGAGAGCAAGTTTATCATCAAGGCTACCTGCGAGGGACTGCTTGCCAGCTGTGCGAACAGGTTGGCTACCAACATAAAGAAAGGTGCCCCAGGCTGATGACCTATCTCTAACTTATAACCACTGGTAATAAACTCTGGGCAGTCCCATAGGCTGGCCGTAGGCTCAACGGTTAGTCCATAGACCACAGCGGCAATGGCAAAAACAAGCCATGCCATACATGCGTTAATTCTCCGAAAATTGATTTGTTGCTTCATACTTTGCTCGATTTTTTCGGCAAAGCTAGCAACTGTTTCATTCATGCGCCAGAAAATTGCCCGACAAGTGTCTGACAACAATCTGACATTTTTCTGACATTAATCTAAAGTCCTGTCTTTCAACTGATAAGAGAGTCCCCTATCCGACTCTATTTTCAGACTGGAATGTTCCTCTATTATGGGTCGCAACCTTTTGATAAGGGTATATAACGTATCGTTGGCATCAGGTTTTCTAGGCCAAAGCGTATCACAAATCTCCGTTTTCTTCAAACGATGCGACGGACTGCTAAAGAACATCCTCATAAGTTCCTGTTGCATGGGAGTCAACCTGACAGCCTCACCAGTGCTGGTCATGAATCTCTCTTCTGTCTCCGAATAAGTCAGGCCTCCGTATGTCAAAGCGCTCTGTGCCAACAAAGCAGCACCTTTCCTCATGCGCAGATACAGACAGAACAAGCCCCAAAATAAGGACAGAGACCACAAAACGCTAGCCGGACGCTGATCCGAAAGGGAGAAGATGGTAGCTGCCGAGCAGTGCGCATAACATGTAAAATCCTTCTGCTTAGTATCCACCGCCAGGGTAGCTTTCCCTCTCAGGGCTTCCATCTGCAGGTGACTATTAAACAGGCCTATGGTATCCTGGGTAATCACATCGCTCTGCTGTTCCTTCATGGTAAGCAGCAGAGCTCTGTCCATATCCTTGGCAACAAGCTGACTGGTGCAGCTGTAGCTAGTAAAACTGGTCAAACCAGAAATCAGGATTAGTGCAAATAACACTATCACGGCGCGTTGTTGTGCTCTCATATTCCGTTTATTTTGGCACAAAAATAGGAATAGTATTTAAATACCACAACAAAGCGTCTTAATATTTAACATTACTTAATAGCCTTATACTTGGCTTTGGCCTCTGCGCGGGTAATGAGATTAAAGTGCCACCATTCTGATTTCAACGGCATAAAACCGGCTTCTTGCATCACACTACGCAGCAGTTCGCGGTTCTTCTTGGCCTGAGCGCTGATAATGTGGCGTTGAACCAGCGAAGCCTCATCGGTAATGTGTGCATAAACACCCAGATAATCCACCACGGTGCCCATATCCAGGGTATCTCCCGTAGCAGCATCTGCCAAGGTAATATCCACAGCCATTCCATAGTTGTGCATACCGCCACCGTTCTTAGGATTGCTTACATAATTCTCCTGCTTGGTTCCTACTACCACATCCCACATAATCTGCTGAATGTGCATAGGACGCGCCGCATCATAGATTTTCAGTGTCAAATCCGGACGCTTCTGCTTCAAAAGTTGCTGTGCCTTGGCAACGGCCTTAGCTGCCTTGGGATGCAGGTAAGCCTCCCGCAGGTCTTTATACAACACCTTACCCGTGAAATTGTCCGCGCGGCTGTACATCAGGCTCACCTGTATGGTGGAATCCAACGTTGTTACATCCACAAAACCCTGCTTGGCCATGCTTCTTGCCGTAGCAGATACCTTCCCCTGCCCCATCATCATCACAGGAACAAGGAAAAAACATATTAATAATCGCGTTCTCATTCTCATTTTTCTTTTTACCGTCATTGTTCAATGATCAATGTTCAATGTTCAATGTTCAATAAATACTAAACTCCGCTCCACTGGCAAAGTCGGCACCGTTCTGACTGCTGAGGGCTGTAAACCTGAGGTAACGAGCTTTTATTGGCTTGGGGAACAGAATCTTCTTTTCCTTTGCGTTATTCTCGAATTCACCTTCGCAAACAGTCTCGCTCCAAGTCTTTCCGTCCTGACTCACCTGTACCTTGTAACCCTTGATGTTACCATTGGGACTTCCATCCTGGCGGGGCAGATACGCAAAGCCTTTCAGGGTCTTCACCTCGTTGCAGTCGAAGTCAATCCAATGCGGATACTTCGGAACCGTAATGCTGTACATCGTATGCCAGATGGTGGATGGGTCGTTATCCACAAGATTCTTGGCAACTTCTCCACCCGGACCTTCCTCGCTGCTTACATAAACCACATCAAGGGGAATTGTCTCTATTCGTTCAAAGGTGGCAGAGGACTGATTCTCTTCCCAACCTTCATACCATGCATAAACCGTTCCACCCTGTCGCAAAGCGAAGGGCTCGGTATATTTCTGTACTTTTCCTTTATCAATACGGTAACAGACGGTGGGAGGCTCCTGATCTTTATAGGAATCACCAATGATGGTAACTTTGCCTGCTTTGTCCCTGTAAATAGCCACGGGGCAGAGTATGCTTTTTCTGGCATTCCAGAGTCCCGAAGGTTCGTCACCCTTCCCAATATGGCGAATCATAATCTTCATCTGATGCAATGCACCCTGAACCCTGTCTTGCTTCAGCGGACCACCCTGACCGCAACTGTTTCCTCCCAGTCCGTTCACCTTATAATCCAGATGCAGATAAGTTCCGTCGCTTTCTGGAAGCTCATGGGGATGTTGGGCAAGCGTCATTTGCAGGGCACTCCAAGGAAGTGCAGAAGTACTGAAAGTACCCAGTTCGCTTACAAATTCCAATCCGACGCCTTCGCTGTCTCGCAATGCGCACCAACGGACATCCTCCCTGTTACCCATACTCTGAGGCTTGGGGAAGTTCACAAACTGCTCCTGAACCGTACTGTTATAAAGACCAATGAACGAACCCGTCTTACGGTCGTTATAGTTGTTCAAAGGGCCTCTTCCATAATATGTATATTGGTTGAACTGGCTTGGCAACTTCACCTCGTAACCCAATCTGGGCAGTGCCAAATCAGGATTGCTGGTAATAATGCTACTTGCCAGCACAACAGTTCCATTGGGATAGATATTGTAAGTCTGCCTTGTAGTAAAGGAGACATGCTCACCTTCACCTGTCGCTTCAGCCACACTCTCATAGGGTTGCCCTGCTTTGCCCGGACGATATTTTATGCTACCCCTGCCTTTGGCTTGGCTCACCACAGTATAAGTGATGAACACAGGACCTTCGGAAATCTTTTCAATATTGGGCTTTCCGATAGCCTTGTGCTGCAAATCGTACAACCCTTGCTGGAACCATTGGTCGCGAGCCCAGTTGTCGTTATCCACAGGAGCACGAAAGGCAGAAAGTAGTAAAGGCGAATCCTTCAGAATGGTCTTACCGTCATATTGCATGCCACACAGGCTACCTGTGGTATTATCAAAGGTAACGTTGAAATCCTTACCGCTTACCACTATCTTTTCGTCATCCTCTGATAATTGCAATACACCTTTTTGATAACCTGGAGAATCCATTCGCGTATCTTGCACAAACAGTTGCTCTGCCATCTGCACATAGCCCTTCTTGGCCCAAGGCTTATCCTCCTTCAAACGGAACTCCACATTCAGGAAGTACTCGCCCTCTCCATCAACATATTCATTAACCGGGCAGTAGCATCTTACCGACTTGCGGGGCTGAATATCCTCGTGCAGAGAGATAGGTACATCCCCCATTTTCTCTCCATCCAGTAATGTGTAGGCCACAATGTCATAATCTCTGGAAGAGATTGGCTCAAAGTAGTTCTTGTTGAAGATGGTGAAGTCGGCTATTACCCCTTTATTTCCTTCCTTGAGTCCATTCAAGGTTACGCCCACATTCTGATAAACCTTCTTCACCTCGTAGTACTGAGGCTTGGGTGTAAGGTCGGGCAGCATAATACCGTTCATACAGAACATACCATCGTTGGGCCAATCGCCATGATCGCCACCATAGCCCATATACTTCTTGCCATCCTTGGTATAAGTGTCAATGGCTTGGTCCACCCAGTCCCAAATGGCACCACCGCAGAAGAAGTTACTGCTTTCCATAGCCTCCCAGTAGTCCACCAGATTACCTAATGAATTACCCATGCTGTGGGCATATTCCGAGATGTGGTAAGGATACTTCACGTTCGATTTCCCCTTTGCCACCTGCTGTACCCAAGCCACACTTGGATATTGGTTAGAACCCATATCCACTATGTCGTTGTTACGTTCATACTGAACAGGTCTGCTGGTATCAAAGGCTTTTATGGCATCGTATGCAGCCTTGAAGTTCTCGCCCGGACCTGCCTCATTACCCAGACTCCAGATAACAATGCTGGGGTAGTTCACATGTGCGTGTACCATTTCCATATTCCTGGCCACGTGAGCAGCCTTCCATTCCTTGGGATGCGAGAGAGATTCCTTACCATAATAATATTCATGACTCTCTATGTTACACTCATCCTCCAGATATATGCCGTATTTGTCGCAGAGATAATACCAGTAGGGATCGTTGCTGTAATGCGAGGTACGCACATGGTTGATGTTGCCTCGCTTCATCAGCATTACCTCTTCCAACATCTGTTCACGTGTGATAGCATGACCCAGAGTTGGGTTGGTCTCATGGCGGTTCACGCCTTTCAGTTTCACGGGCTTTCCGTTCACGTAGAAGTAACGGCCAGCCAACCCAAACTCATCCTCGCTGGCTGGAGTCTCCTTTATCTCTACGGTACGAATGCCAAAATAGGTACTGGTACAGTCCAATAGCTTTCCTTTCTTATCCTTCAACTCAGCCACAAGGACATAGCGATAGGGAGCTTCGGCACTCCAGGAATGTGGATTTTCCATTGACAGTTGACTGTTGACCGTTGTCCGTTGTCCGTTGTCCGCCACGAGGACCTCTGCCTGTTTCACGGGGTCGCCACATTCGTCGGAGTACAGCTTTACGGGATAGATGCTGTAATACACCTTCAGCCCCTTTTGCTTCTTACCGCTCTTGTTGGCAAAAGTTCCGTCGATGCTAACAGTAGCCTCATCCTTGCTGAGCTTTGTAGTCCGCACTACGAGGTCGCCAATCTGCACCTTGGGCACAGCCGTCAGATAGACGCTGCGGAAGATACCAGGCAAGCGGAACATATCCTGCGACTCCAGGAACGAGCCGTCGCTACTGCGATAAACCTCTACAGCCAGCACATTCTCACCGGACTGATTCAGATAAGGTGTAATATTAAAACTGGCTGTGTTCCGGCTGTTCTTACTAAAGCCCACGTACTTTCCGTTTATCCATAGGTAGAAGAAAGAGTCCACACCGTCAAAGTTGATGAACACGTCCTTAGTATGGTTTTGATGCCATCCGGTGGTAAGAACGAAAGACCGGCGGTAAGAACCCACCTCGTTGGGGTACTTGTAGGTGGTGTAACGTTCATCTTTAGGCTTACGCATCACACCCTCGCGCCAATCACCTTCCTTCACCTCATGGTAGAAGATTACAGGCTGGTTCACATAGATAGGAACACCGTACTTCATACTTCCGTCCTTCTGCAAACCCTGCACGTTCCAGCATCCAGGCACCTTAATATCGTCCCAAGCAGATACATCAAAATCAGGCTGACAGAACTCCTTGGGACGTTCCTCTGGACTGGACACCCAATGGAATTTCCACGTGCCGTCTAAGCTCTGATAAAATATGCTTGGCACCACCCTCAGCGCCTCTCCCCTCCAACCATAGGAGAACATATAGGCACGCGGCTGTTCTTTATTCAGCGATAAAACTTCGGGGTTCTGCCATTCCGTTCCATCTGGTGCTTCCTTACTACCATAAAGGAAACCTTGCAATCCATCCGCCCTTGTCATCAGAGGGAAAAGAACAATCAGAGATATCAAGATTTGTTTCATATTTCAAAGCGTTTATAGCATTAGTTTGGGACAAAATTACGAAAAATCGAGAGCAGAACAAAAGAATTGATTCTTTTTTATGCCGAGATGAGGTAAATTCGAGACGAATGTCGGGGAATCTGCAAAACGGCCTTTCTCTAGGAACGATACGGCCTTTCTCTGACAGCAAAACGGCATATCGCTCATAACGATACGATATATACCAAAAAGAGCGACCATCGCAGTCGCTCTTTTTGTCGTTAGTATGTCTTATTTTATTTGAGGATGCTTCACAGCAACCGTGTTGTTTGTTTTATTAAGCACTAACTTGTTTATATAGAAAAAGCAATAAAAATGTTATCTTGTTAAGTTGATAGAGTCCTTCTCAACTGCCAATGCAGCTTCCTGAGGTTCAGGCATTGCAACGAACTCATCTGCAGGACGTTCCAAGCTGTCCGTCTGGGCAAACTGAGCTTGCTGAGGCTGCACATTCTCGTCAAAGCTACGCTGAGCAGCAATGCCTATGGTCAGTATCAGCGCTACCAGTCCGGCTGCCTGATAAAGGGGACGCAGACTATGACGCCAAGCAGCTCCTCTGCCCGTTCCTCCAAAGGGGAGGGCTTTTACTACTCCATCATTGGAAAGAGCGTCACCTTGCTCAGAAATCAGTTCCATTATTTTGGCATCGAACTCCTCACCTAGGGTAGCTTCAGCTTGCTCCCGCTGCACATCAAAGATGGCCTTGTATGGCATCAGATGGGCAGGAACTTCCTGCTGCTGGAAGAAAGTACGAAGAATCTGCTCCTCTTGCAGAGAAGTCTCGCACGCCCAATAGCGCTCCAGTAATTGTTCTATGTACTTATAATCCATATTTCTCTATCTCTTCTGCTTGCTGGCGGATGCTGGTTCTGGCCCTGTGCAAGTAAACCTTCACCTGCGATTCTGTCAGCTTCAGTATGTTACCTATTTCTTGATACGTCTTACCCTCAATATCACGCAGTTCCATAATACTACGTTGCACCTCGGGCAGGGTATCCATGATTTTTCTCACTAACGAGAGACGTTCCTTCTGCTCGTATTCATTGAACATTGAACATTGAGCATTGAGCATTGATGAGTCTTCATTCAACTGAACGTTGCCGCGTCCTGCCTTTCCTGCCATATCAAGGGCGATATTGCGACAGATGGTGTGGGCATAAGCCTCGATGCTCTCTATTTGCTCCCACTCCTCGCGGTGTTCCCAGACTCTAATCAGCGTATCCTGAACTGCATCCTCCGCCTCTGCGGGGTTCAGCGTGATGCGCAACGCCAACCTATAAAGCCGGTCCTTGAGCGGCAGCACATCATCTCGGAAACTGATCTTTTTCATCTCTCTGTCTATTATGAAGACGAACGAGGGCCGTAAATGTTACAGCCCTCATATGTTAAAATTCCTTAATCGTTGTGCCACACTGTCCGTCGATGTTGTCGGAACGTGTTATCACAACCTTCTGAACACCCTTATGGATGGCGTCGAAGGCATTCTCAAGCTTCGGAATCATGCCACCTGATATCACGCCACTGGCCTGATACTCGGCAAAATCCTTTTCTGTAATGACGGGTATTACACTCTCGTCATCATCTGCATTACGGAGCACACCTTTCTTCTCGAAGCAATAAGTAAGTGTGACATCAAAGTAAGGTGCCAGAGCACAAGCCACCTTGCTGGCAATGGTATCTGCATTGGTGTTCAGCAGATTGCCTGCGCCATCATGCGTCAGGGGTGTCATCACAGGCACCACACCTTCAGCAATCAGCTTGCAGAGCATCTCTCCGTTGGCCTTGTCAACATCACCTACAAAACCAAAGTCCACCATCTGCTCTGTACCATCATCCATCATCATCTTCTTCAAGGGGCGCTTATGACTTCTCAGAACATCCATATCTGCGCCTGTCAGTCCCAGCGCATTTACGCCACGGGCCTGCAGACCTGCCACAATGTTCTTGTTCACCAGGCCGGCATAGACCATAGTCACTACCTGCAGCATCTGTGCATCGGTAATGCGTCTGCCGCCAACCATCTTGCTCTCTATACCCAGACTGGCAGCAATCTTGGTAGCACTTCTACCACCTCCGTGCACCAGCACCTTGGCACCAGGCAGCGCTGCAAACTGGGTTAGCAGATTAGCCAGTGATGCAGCATCCTCTACCACAGCACCACCAACCTTTATAATGTTTATTCCTTTTTTCATAAAACTTTTTTTTCATTGACCATTGAACATTGACCATTGACCATTGACCATTGAGAGTTTAGAGTTTAGAGTCAGTTTAATAAGTTGAAAGTATAACAATCCTCTTGCTCCTTGCCCCTTGCTCCTTGCTCCATTATTTCTCATTGAACATTGACCATTATTTCAATAACCAATAACCATTTTCAATAACCAATAACCAATAACCAATAACCATTAAACGGTAAACCGTAAACCGTAAACAACACCCTCCAGAGAAGGGGGCCCCTATTCAAGATAAGTATACCCGTACAGGCCGGCACGATAGTTGCTGATGAACTCCTTACCCTCCGTCTCGGTAATCTTACCGTCCTTAACAGCCTTGCTGACCCATATCTCCAAGCGGCGAACCAGCTTCTTGGGATCATACTGTACATATTCCAGCACATCAGCTACGGTCTCGCCGTCAATGAACTGGTCTATGCTGTAGCCATCCTCATTGACAGAGATATGCACGGCATTGGTATCACCAAAGAGGTTGTGCATATTACCCAGAATCTCCTGATAGGCTCCCACCAGGAACACACCTATATAATAATGTTCGTTGGTCTTGACGGGATGCAAGGGGATATAATTGGTCTGCTGACCGCCGTTCACATAGGCTGATATCTTACCGTCACTATCGCAGGTGATATCCTGCAGGGTAGCACTTCGGCTAGGCTGCTCACCCAGTCTTTCTATAGGCATGATCGGGAACAGCTGATCGATACCCCATGAGTCAGGCATACTCTGGAACAGGCTGAAGTTACAGAAGTACTTGTCGGCCATCTGCTTATCCAGCTTTCTAAGTTCATCGGGCACATGCTTCTGGTGGTGTGCCAACTCGGCCACTTCATGGCTGATAGCCCAATACAAAGATTCTATCTGAGCACGGGTCTTCAGGTCTATAATTCCATGACGGAACAGATCCAGGGCTTCTTCTCTGATATCCTCAGCATCATGCCAGTCCTCCAGCATAGAGCGGGAAGACAGCTTGTCCCAAATCTCTGTCAGGTCATGCACCAACTTATGGTCCTCAGGTCCAGGCTCAAAGTCCTCGGGCATCTGAGGAGCAGAAACACTCTCCATTACATCCACCACCAGCACACTATGATGGGCAGCCAAAGAACGACCACCCTCTGTGATGATATTGGGATGTGGTATATTATTCTGGTTGGCAGCCTCAGCAAGGGTATAAACACAGTCGTTCACATACTCCTGAATGCTGTAGTTGACACTACTCTCGCTGTTACTGCTTCGGGTTCCGTCATAATCAACACCCAGACCGCCACCACAGTCAACAAACTCTATATTGAAGCCCATCTGGTGCAGCTGAACATAATACTGAGCAGCCTCACGGAGGGCGGTACTGATACGACGAATCTTGGTAATCTGGCTACCGATGTGGAAGTGGATCAACTTCAGACAGTCGCGCAGTCCCATCTCATCCAGCAGCTTCAGCGCCATCAACAGCTCTGAGCTGTTCAGACCGAACTTGCTGGCATCACCACCGCTCTCGCTCCATTTACCGGAACCGTTGCTGGCCAGCTTGATACGGATACCCAGGTTAGGACGAACACCCAGACGTTCTGCTGTCTCGGCAATAATCTTCAGCTCGGGCAGTTTCTCTACCACCAGAAAAACGCGCTTACCCATCTTCTGGGCCAACAGAGCCAGTTCTATATAGTTTTGGTCTTTATGTCCGTTGCAGACAATCAGGCTGTCGCTGTCCATGTTTGTAGCCAACACTACATGCAACTCGGGCTTAGAGCCTGCCTCCAGACCTAAGTTATAACGCTTACCATGACTGATAATCTCCTCAACAACAGGACGCATCTGGTTCACTTTGATAGGGAAGATAATAAAATGCTCACCCGTATAGGAGTATTCCTTCTCAGCCTTGCGGAAACACTCATCGGTCTTTTCGATGCGGTTGTCCAGAATATCAGGGAAACGCAACAGCACAGGAGCTGTCACATGACGTGTAGCCAAGTGGTCTACCACCTCCTTCAGGTCTATCTGAACAGAGTTCTTCTTAGGCGTTACATATACGTGCCCCTTGTCATTGATACCAAAGTAATTCACTCCCCAACCCTTAATGTTGTAGAGTTCCTCTGAATCCTCAATACGCCACTTTTTCATTTTCTATCTATATCAATGTTCAATGCTCAATGCTCAATGTAGAAAACTCTACACTTTCAGTTTCTCTCTAAGCAATTCAACGCTAGTCTTTATCTTATCGTAGTTCTCCAATAGGGTTACGTCAAGGGTATGCTTTGCCTTCGTATAGAAAGGTTCGCGCACCTTGAGCGAGTCCTTGATATACTGCAACAGTTCCTCGTCGGTCTTCCCCTTGATAAGCGGACGCTCCACCTTTCCCATCTTCAGATGCATGGCCAGCACCTCGGGGGTAGCCTTCAGATAGACAGTCTCAGCCAGCGAATTCATATACTCCATATTGTCAAAGAAACAAGGGGTTCCTCCACCGCAGGAGAGAACAATATCCTGAAACTCAGCAGCCTCATGCAGCATGTTACGCTCTATCTCGCGGAATCCATCCTCGCCTCGCTCAGCAAAAATCTGTGCTACGGTGCGGTGGTAACGCATCTCTATGTACCAGTCCAGGTCGTAGAATGTAACTCCGAGGGACAATGCCAACTGGCGTCCCACAGTGGTCTTTCCCGACCCCATGTAACCTATCAGAATGATGCTCTTCATTTACTTCTTGTGTCGAGTAGTCTTCTCTGCCTGACTTTCTATCACCTGCATGCATTCCTCAGCCGTCAGATCCTTCACACGGTCATGCAGGTTCTTGGGCAGACGGTAGTTGGTGCCTTTGTAAACAATATAGGGACCGTATCTTCCGTTCAGAATCTCCATATCCAAATCCTCGAACTTTTTCAAGTGGCGTTCCTCTTCCTCTACATGCTTCTTGTGAATCATGATAACAGCCTCCTCGAAGGTAATCTTCAGGGGGTCTATCTCCTTGGGGATAGAAACATAGGTACCGTTATGCACTACGTATGGTCCATACTTGCCGGCGCCCACGGTGACGGTCTTTCCCAGGTACTTACCTAACTCGCGGGGCAAGCGGAACAGTTCAATAGCCTCTTCCAAGGTGATGGTCTCCAAGGTCTGATCCTTCTTGAGCTGGGCAAAACGGGGCTTTGAGTCAGCATCCGAGCTACCAATCTGAGCCACTGGGCCAAAGCGACCAATCTTCACGGTGATAGGCTCACCCGTACGGGGATCGTTACCCAACAGACGTTCTCCTACCTTATGCTCGGTATGTGTATTGCCGGCACGCTCAACCAGAGGGTCAAAGTCGTCATAGAACTCACGTATCAGGCCTGTCCACTCCATCTTACCCTCGGCAATCTCGTCAAACTCTTTCTCAATATCTGCAGTGAAGTTATAGTCCATGATACTGGGGAAATTCTCACTCAGGTAATCATTTACCACAATACCTGTATCTGTAGGAATCAACTTACCACGTTCTACTCCAATGGTGGTCTTATGACTCTCACTGGTTATCTTATCACCCTTCAAGGTCAGGGTTTGATAGGTACGCTCCTCACCGGGCTTATCACCCTTGGCAACATACTCACGCTGCTGGATAGTAGTGATGGTAGCAGCATAGGTACTGGGTCGACCAATACCCAACTCTTCCAACTTACGTACCAAACTGGCTTCATTATAACGGATGGGACGCTGAGCAAAACGCTGAGTAGCCACAATCACGTTTCTCTGCAACTGGTCGCCTTTTGCCAAGATAGGCAGGATACCTTCTGCTTCACCATCGGGTTGGTCAGTCTCGTTCTCTGTCTCCTTGTAAACACGCAGGAAACCGTCAAATTTCACTACCTCGCCATTGGCAACAAAGTACTCATCCATACCGTCTATGCTGATGACCACCTGAGTTTTCTCTATCTCGGCATCAGCCATCTGGCTGGCAATGGTACGCTTCCAAATCAAATCGTACAGGCGACGTTCCTGCTGGGTTCCCTCTATCTGGGTCTGATCCATATAGGTAGGACGGATAGCCTCATGAGCCTCCTGAGCACCCTTAGAACTTGTCTGGTACTGACGGGTCTTCACATATTCCTTACCCATCTGCTCTGCTATCACCTGCTTGCTGGCACCTAAGCACAACTTACTCAGGTTTACGCTATCGGTACGCATGTAGGTGATACGTCCGCTTTCATACAGATGCTGAGCTACCATCATGGTCTGGGCTACGGTAAAGCCCAACTTATGGGCAGCTTCCTGTTGCAGGGTACTGGTAGTGAAGGGAGGTGCGGGAACGCGCTTCTGAGGCTTGGTACTGATATCCTGAACCGTATAGTTAACGGTACTGCACTTCTGAAGGAAGGCCTCAGCCTGCTCCTGCGTGGCAAAACGTTGGTTCAGCTCTGCCTTGACCTCGCTGCCCTCTGCATTGGTGAAGACAGCCGTCACGCGGAAGTTATCCTCACCACTGAAGTTCTGAATCTCACGCTCACGCTCCACTATCAGACGGACAGCCACACTCTGCACACGACCGGCACTCAGGGCAGGCTTCACCTTACGCCACAGCACGGGGCTGAGCTTAAAGCCTACGATACGGTCCAGCACGCGACGGGCCTGCTGGGCATTAACCAGATTCAAATCTATCTTACGGGGATTTTCTATAGCCTCCAAGATGGCAGGCTTGGTAATCTCATGAAATACAATACGACGTGTATTCTCGGGCCTCAGACCTAACACCTCATACAAGTGCCAGCTGATAGCCTCTCCCTCGCGGTCCTCATCGGATGCCAGCCATACGGTCTTTGCCTCTTTAGCCAGTTTCTTCAGATTCTCAACAACACTTTTCTTATCGCTTGGTACTTCATATTGCGGGGCAAACGTGTTAACGTCCACACTGAAGGTTCTTTTTTTCAAGTCTCGAATATGACCATAACTCGAAACTACTTTATAGTCCTCTCCCAGGAATTTTTCTATAGTTTTTGCCTTTGCCGGGCTCTCCACTATTACCAGATTATCCTTCATCTTTCGTTCGATTTTTACAATTGCGGCGGCAAAGGTACTGCATTTTTTTGGTCTACACCTTATATATTAGGGATTTTTTTTGCTAAAATATGTTGCACGCCTTTCCGGATTGAGGTTAAACCAAAGGTTTCCGGTCGGACCTCTTTCCAAGGTATCCACATGATTTCAGCAGCATCATCTGCCGGAATAGCGTTTTTTGTGCTGTTTACGTGACACAGGTAGAACATATCTATGGTGTGAATGTCCAATCCGCCATACGGATAGATATTGGGAATAGAAAACAGGAACTCAACCTTGTCAACACACAGCCCCGTTTCTTCCTTCACCTCACGTACAACTCCCTCCTCACTGGTCTCGTAACAGTCACTAAAGCCACCAGGCAGATCCAGCGTTCCTTTGGCAGGCTCTTTGGCCCTGCGCACCACCAGCAACTCGTCCTTCTCATTCACAATAACAGCAACCGTAGAGGCACTGGGATTGAAGTAATACACAAAGCCACAAGCCTCGCAGCGTTTGCTTTTATTGTTGTTCTCAACAAATCTATCCGAGCCGCACAAAGGGCAGAATCTGAACTTTTCCAAAGGATGATGGACCATATATGTCTGTTTTTGTCATTTTCGAGTTGCAAACATATAAAAAAGAGACAGAATTTACAACATTCAGCCTTGTTTTCTGATACCATAACTAAAAAAAGAGTATCTTTGTCTTTCGGAAACGATAAAAATACACGTCTAACAAAACATTACAGACTTATGACTATTCTTTCTGATTGGTTCAACCAACTCGACCCCACCCTGCGCGTCTATTGGGGTATTGCCATCTTTGCATCCATTGTAGTGATTATCCAGATGACTATGTCTTTTGCCGGGATGGGCGATATTGATTCGGGCAGTGCCGATGTGGATTTCAGCACCGATACAGACAGCCTGGATGATGCCGGCAGTATGCACCTGCTCTCCATCCGCAATATATTCTATTTCCTGTTGGGTTTTGGTTGGGCTGGTGTCAGCCTTTGGACTACCATCCCCAATGCCATCGTTCTTTGCGCCGTGGCCATATTGGTTGGTTGTCTCTTTGTTGCCATCTTCGTCTTCCTGTTCCGTCAGATGATGAAGTTGCAAAGCAATGGTGCCTTCAACATCAACGATGCCGTGGGCAAGGTCTGTGATGTCTATATGCGCATCCCTGCCCAAAACCAAGGTTTGGGAAAGGTACAGATTAGCTTCAATGGCTCCGTCCAAGAACTGGATGCCCGCACAGCAGGCGAACTCATTCCATCAGGTGCTAAGGTGCGCGTGCTACGCGTAATAGATAAGAAGGTGTTGGAAGTGGAGACAGCTTAATCAGCAGCAGCTCGATGCTGATGCTGATTAAAGTTGAGAGTTAATTGAAGTTTTGGGAGTTATAAGATGGAGTTAAATATGAAGTTATGCGCTTCGCGCAGGAAGTTAAGCACTTTGTGCTGGACGATAGTTATGGATGCTGTCAGCCTTATGGTATTGTCCTTTTATAACTTCCACTTTAACTTCCATGAGCGCAGCGAATTTACTTCCATTTTTACTTCCTTTTGCTCCTAAAACAATCCAACAACCCCTAACCATTACCACTCCCCTAGAGGGGAGCAGGGAGGGGGCCTCAATAACCATTTTTTCCTCCAGCGGGAGGAATGGTTTTCCGCTCTGCGGTTAGAATATGTTTTCTCTTTTAAAGGGTGATAGTTCACTCTGTGAATGGCAATGTGGTTTGGCATTGGACGTTAAAAGCTCGCTTTTATAAGTACAATGGTAAAGCATAGTGCCAAGGGATTACGCAGTAAGCCCCCAACCTCTGAAAGAGAACCCTTTCTGCGTGAAATAATAATAATCTGTGAGATCCGTGAGATCTGTGTGAGATAAAAAAATAATGGTCAATGGTCAAGGCTGCGATTGAGCGAGAGGAGAGTGATGATCGCATCAACTCTCCCGAGCGTGAGCAGGCTCGACGCGCAGCGTCAATGGTCAATGATTAAACTCTGTGTGAGATAAACAATAAACAATAAACCAAAAAATATAATAAAATGTTTCAAGATCCCCTAACTCTAATTGTGGTATGCGCCATCCTGGTGGTGGCCATCGTGGCCTTCCTGGCCAATCGTTACAGAAAATGTCCTGCCGACAAGATCCTGGTTATCTATGGTAGTGGCAACGGAGGCAAGAAATCTGCCAACTGTGTACACGGTGGCGGTGCCTTTGTATGGCCTGTCATTCAGGACTATGCCTACATGAGCCTGACTCCCATCGGTATCGATGCCAACCTTACCAATGCGCTGTCTCGCCAGAACATCCGTGTGGACGTACCCTGCCGCTTTACCGTAGGTATCAGTACGGACCCCGAGTACATGAATGCTGCTGCTGAGCGCTTATTGGGACAGACAGCCAACCAGATTCAGGAAATGGCCCGCGATATCCTTTTTGGTCAGTTGCGTCTGGTCATCGCCACCATGAGTATCGAGGAGTTGAACTCCGACCGTGACAAGTTCCTCGAGGCTATCACAGCCAATGTCGAGGTGGAGCTGAAGAAGATTGGTCTGAAGCTCATCAACGTGAACGTTACCGACATCAAGGACGAGAGCGGCTATATCGAGGCACTCGGACAGGAGGCTGCTGCCAAGGCTATCAACGAGGCTAAGGTTCGTGTAGCCGAGCAGGAGAAGATTGGTGAGATCGGTAAGGCCGAGGCTATCCGTGAGACCCGTATCCGTACCGCTGCTGCCAATGCAGAGGCTGTGAAGGGTGAGAACGAGGCCAAGATCAACATTGCCAACTCAGATGCCGACCGTCGTGAGAACGAGGCTGAGGCCCTGCGTCGTGCCACCGCAGCAGAGAAGGTTGCTCAGGCCCATGCACTGGAGGAGTCCTATGCTGCCGAGCAGAAGGCCGAGGATGCCCGTGCTACCCGTGAGCGTGCCACCCAGAATGCCAACATCATCGTTAAGCAGGAGATCGAGAAGAAGCGTCTCGTCATCGAGGCAGAGGCTGCTGCCGAGCAGAAGCGTGTCAATGCCAAGGGTGAGGCTGATGCCATCTACGCCAAGATGGAAGCAGAGGCTAAGGGTCTCTATCAGATCCTGACCAAGCAGGCCGAGGGTTACGACAAGATGATTCAGGCTGCCGGCGGTGATGCAACCAAGGCTTACACCCTGCTGCTCCTGGAGAAACTGCCAGAACTGGTGAAGACTCAGGTAGAAGCTATCAAGGGTATCAATATCGACAAGGTTACTGTCTGGGACAACGGTGGCAATGCCGACGGCAAAGGATCTACTGCCAACTTCCTCTCTGGCCTCATGAAGAGTGTTCCTCCATTGAATGAACTTTTCGAACAGGCCGGCATGTCCCTCCCCGAGTACCTGGGCAAGACTAACTCTCAGCCAAAGGCCGACCCCTCCTCTGCCGATAATCAGCAACAGCCCGATGCTGATGCTGAGTAAAGTTGAGAGTTGAGAGTGTAGAGTTTAGAGTCAGTTCAAAGAGTTGAGAGTTAATTGAAGTTTTGGGAGTTATAAGATGAAGTTAAAAGGGAAGTTAAATAGGAAGTTATGCGCTTTGCGCAGGACGATAGTTTTGGCTTCTGTCAGCCTTATGGTATTGTCCTTTTATAACTTCCACTTTAACTTCCATGAGCGCAGCGAATTTACTTCCATTTTTACTTCCCATTGAACAATCCTCTTGCCCCTTGCCCCTTGCTCCTCGCCCCTAAACAACTCAATAACCCATAACCTATAACCATTTTCAATAACCAACAAACAGTAAACTAAAACATCATGAAAAAGTACATCGCAGAATGTATCGGTACATTTGTACTGACATTCCTCGGTTGCGGAGCAGCCGTCAGTCTGAGTTGTGGAACAGATGCAGCATCTGTAGTAGGAACAGCCATTGCCTTTGGTCTTGCTGTTGTGGCCATGGCTTACACCATTGGTGGCGTTTCTGGTTGCCACATCAATCCTGCCATTACGCTGGGATGCCTCGTTACGGGTCGTATCAGCGCCAAGGATTGTGCAGGCTATATGATAGGCCAGGTTGCTGGTGCCATCATAGCTGGTGCAGCTTTGGCTGGTATCTATGGTGCAGAAACAGGCATTGGAGCCAACGGCATTGGAGCCGGATGTAACGGCAGTGCCGTAACAGCCCTCATCGTGGAGGCTATCCTCACCGCCCTCTTTGTACTGGTAGTATTGGGTGCTACCCACAAGACCAACGGTGATACAGGTAAGTTCGCAGGTCTGGCCATTGGCCTTTCTCTGATTCTCATCCACCTGGTAGGTATCCACTTCACAGGTACCAGTGTGAACCCCGCACGTTCTATAGGCCCTGCACTCTTCGCTGGTGGCGAGGCACTGACCAACGTTTGGATCTTCATCGTAGGTCCGTTCATTGGCGCTATCGTAGCTGCCGGTCTCTGGAAAACCATTGAGACCCAAGAATAATAAAAGGCCCTTCCCCAGCGGAGGGCCTTTAAAGTGTAGAGTTTAGAGTGTCTTATTTTTTAACCTTCATAAGTTCCATAATCAGAGATTTCACCGATTGTGAATTGGCCGTCATATAATGGGAACGTGTAACCTTTGGTGTATATTTCCACACCTTCTCACCAAGGTCCTTGTTAGGCATAATCTTCTTCAATACAGCCATCAAATCAGATGCACGCTTAACCTTTTCACCCACATGCACAAACATCACCTCGTTTCTCTTATACACCATATCTATTCTGCCATCCGTTCCCAGCAAAACAGTTCCAATAGGTACGAACTCTATTTTCTCAGCTCCCATTATCAACCTGCACTTTTCTGTATTGTATCGTCCCAGCGAATCCTCGCAAATAGATATTTGTTCACGCTCTATAGTCATTAATCCCTCCGCCACACTATCTCTGAACCATTCAGTCTCTAACGTGTCGAAAAAATCAGACACAAGCGTCTGAAAGCGATATATTCTTTCCGCTGGATCAAACTGTCTTCTTTTGTCTCTTTTTGCCTTTTCTTTGTCTTGTAAGGCTTTCAAAAACTTGTTAAAGTCTTCCATTAATAAATCTTCTTACCTTAAATACTTCTGCATAATAATCTCACACTTCCATAGCAAGTCTGTGTTCCATAGCAAAAAAAAGAGGAATGTGTCAACAATTTCAGTTAACACACTCTTCCTGCCACATGGGCAATTACGACCGCAAAGGTACGTTATTTCCCAGAAACCGCAAAACTTTTCCTGTAATTTTCCGGAGACTATTTTGACATCTTTTTACCGTTTTTAACAAAAATTCCATGGCCGGAAATTTTCTTCCATGCACGACCGGAAACATCATAAACTCCTGTTCCTAAAACAGTTGCCGAAATGGCAGCATTGGCCGTTTCACCATCCTCCTTCACTTGCAATGTCAAAATCTGAGAAATCGGTGTATAATCTATGCACAAAGCATATTTGTGGGTACCTGGCTGTATATTTCCCAGTTCAACGGTACCACTTGTCCCTGAAAGATCTTCAATCGGCATCCACGTTGTTTCCCCTTCTGCCTGATGACAAAGTTGACAGGCAAAGCGGGTTGTTAAAGAGCTGTAAGAGAGCACAACAGCATCCGACTCTGTATATTCCGTTTTGTCACTACGCAGGAAGGCTGGTTTGCCCACTACCACATACTGGCGACCAAAGGGCTCGGTATAACCGTCAGCCATGAAATATCCTATGAAGTACACACCTGTAGGGAGGGCACCCGTCCAGTTGTTATTACCACTGGTATTCAGGGTAACGGTTCCAGATGTCCTGCTGTTGTACAGGTAACAAGGACACTTGGCTTCCTTGGGCACAATACCATCCTCATAGATTCCTATCCAGTCCTTGCTCATCGCAGGAGCACCGGCTAGGGTCACCCTAATAGGATTACCCGTATTGTAGACCACTTTGTCTGTAGTCATCCCGAAGGTTGTGGGGTCATAGTCCTTTGTCAGCACAAAGAAGGGTACGCGCTCTGAGCATTCCGTATAACCACCGTCCTTAAAGAGCACGGCAAAATACTCTCCTGCAGCTGACACCTTCACATTGACAGAGCCGTCCTTGACATCTGTATACTGATAGGTATAAGCCTTATCGCTGGTGCCGGGTGTCTTTCCTGCCTGATAAATACCCACCCAGGCCTCCGTACCTACGGGAGCATTCTTAAAGGCAATAGCAATGTCGGTATTTGTCTTGTAGAACTGTTTCTCCAGGGTCAGCGTAGCTGTCAGACTACTGGGAATCTTTCCACCCTTTATCCAATCCGTATAGATAGGATCACCTTTGCCGCTGTAGCAGTTGCACGGGCGGACGATGAAGCGGTAGTCACGGTCCTTGGGCAACTCACTCAGAGCAAATACACACGTTACCTCACCCTCATCCTGAGCCTCACCAAAGAGACTCATAGGTGAGAACACACGCTTGGTAGCCGAGATGAAGTGGCAGTCCAGCCACTCCCATTCTACCTGTACCTCGAAGTCGAAGGCTCTTACGCCTGTACGTTTCCTTAACACATTGGGGAAGTGTACCGTCACCTGTTCTGTCTCCGTTCCATTACGGTTCTGACCCTTTGCCTGCGTAACAGTAGCTACGGCACCGGCCTCAAACTGGGGAACAGGAGCTGTCTTGCTGCGATTCTCAAAGCTGAGCGGCTCCGACAACGAGATAGGCCAGGGCAGCAGCCAGTTCTCATCCAGTTGCTGATCATACACAAACTCTCTTCTCTCCAAGGTAATGGCACTGTCATAAACGCGCATTATCATACCCTGACGACCTTTTGAACAATCCATATTGGGCATCTGATAGACAGGACGCAGGTTACTGTCGTCCTGATAGGTATTCTCACGCGCGGGCATGGGATATAAATATTGTAGTGATGCTGTACCTATACTGGTAAAGGTTCCCTGCCATAGGTCGCGATCATCGGTCAAGGGCGAATGTGAGTGACCCGAGAAAGCCACTGCATTGGGATAACGACTCATCAGCTTTGTTACCGTTCCGTCATCCTGCCCCCAAGCCCACGGGCCGTTACAGGTATTCTTCAGGTGCGGATGCTGAATATAGAAGAAAGGTTTCTCCGTCTCCAACTCACTGGCATGCTGCTGCATCAGTTCCTCCAGACCGGGGATATTATTGGTGTGCCAATGGGCACCAATAAAGTGATACCCCTTTATGGTCTTGAACCAAATGGGAGTATAATCCTCCCCAAAGTATTTCTTCCACACCTCAGCAGGGCGCTTTCCTATCCCCTGTGACTGTGCTGTCTCACTGCCTACGCTGTTGATAACACTGCTCCACGAGTAACCTTCCATATCATGATTACCATAGATGAAGAGACGCTCCGTATGCTTGCCGTCCAGTCCCTCGTCATTGGGGAAGACGCTATACCAGGTGTCTGCCACCACCTTCAACTGGGGCTCAAGACCTTGGTCAGCCATATCACCTGCTATAATGACTCCGTCCACCTTCAGGCTGCGGAAATATTCAAGGGTATGTTTAAAAGTAACGGCAGTCTCAGTGCCACGGATGTGGATATCGCTGACAATACCAATAACCAGATTGGGATTGCCCAAAGTGCGAAGGGCTTCAGCAAAAGCAGGTACATTCAGATAGGCTGCACCAGCTAAGACCGAAGAACGTTGTAGAAATTCTCGTCGGTTCATTTTCTTTAGATTTGTTACAATTTCCGCACAAAGTTAGCAAATATTCGCAATTAAAAGCAAATATTTTGTAAAGAAAGTATTAGATTATTAAAGAAAAAATCACTCCTTTTGGGGAGCATCAATAAAAAACAAGCCAAAAGTTTTGCGGTTTCACAGAAATGACGTACCTTTGCAACCGCAACCGAAGACAAACCGAGAGCAATGAAACTTGTTTCAATTGCCGAGGTGCGAATGAGGAAGACACTGTCAAAAGCCCAGATGGCGGAATCGGTAGACGCGCTGGTCTCAAACACCAGTGGGGCAACCCGTGCCGGTTCGACCCCGGCTCTGGGTACTTTTCAAAAGAGTGTGTTGTTACTTAGCAACACACTTTTTTTTGTATTCATGCTGCAATTAAGAAGAAAAGTAGTACTTTTGCAAGAAATACAATCAAGGTTTAAACATTATGGGTAAAAAAGCACTGATAACAGGCATCACCGGTCAGGACGGTTCGTTCCTGGCAGAGTTCCTAATAGAGAAAGGTTATGAGGTACATGGCATCTTGCGTCGTAGCTCTTCGTTCAACACAGGTCGCATCGAGCATCTCTATCTCGACGAGTGGGTGCGCGATATGCACAAGAAGCGTCTGGTGAACCTGCACTGGGGCGATATGACGGACAGTTCCAGCCTCATCCGTATCATCTGCGAAGTTCGTCCCGATGAAATATACAATCTGGCAGCACAGAGCCACGTGAAGGTGTCGTTTGACGTGCCTGAGTTTACAGCAGATACCGACGCCAATGGTGTGTTGCGCCTGTTGGAAGCTGTGCGCATTGCAGGTCTTACCAATACCTGCCGCATTTATCAGGCTTCAACTTCCGAGCTGTATGGTCTGGTACAGGAGGTCCCTCAGAGTGAGACAACTCCGTTCTATCCCCGTAGCCCCTATGGCGTTGCCAAGCTCTATGGTTTCTGGATGATGAAGAACTACCGCGAGAGCTACAATATGTTCTGCTGCAACGGTATCCTCTTCAATCACGAGAGTGAACGTCGTGGTGAGACTTTCGTTACCCGTAAAATCACACTGGCCGCTGCCCGTATTGCTCAGGGCTTCCAGGACAAGCTCTACTTGGGTAACCTGAATGCACTACGCGACTGGGGTTATGCCCGCGATTATGTAGAGTGCATGTGGTTGATTCTGCAGCAGGAGAAACCAGAAGATTTCGTGATTGCTACCGGACAATATCACACCGTCCGCGAATTCTGTACTCTGGCCTTCAAAGAGGCTGGCATCGAACTCCGCTGGGAAGGTGAGGGCGTTGATGAGAAGGGTATCGACGTCAAGACAGGCAAGGTGCTCGTCGAAGTTGATCCAAAATATTTCCGTCCTGCAGAGGTGGAGCAACTGCTTGGCGATCCTAGCAAGGCCAAGAGAACGCTGGGATGGAACCCGCAGAAGACTTCGTTCGAGGACTTGGTCAAGATTATGGTCGCTCACGACATGAAGAAGGTCAAGAAACTCTATCTGAGAGATCAACTCGCAGATTAGTTTACGGTTTACCGTTTACTGTTTATTGGTTATTGTTTTAGGAGCAAGGGGCAAGGAGCAAGGGGCAAGAGGATTGTTCTACTTTCAACTTTCAACTATCAACTGACTCTCAACTCTAAACTCTCAACTCTCAACTTTGGTCTTAGACCAATTCTTTCCGCTCTGCGGTTAGAATATGATTTCTCTTTAAGAGATTGATTGTCGTTTTCAATAACCCATAACCATTAATTCCTCCAGCGGGAGGAATGGTTTTTCAGCGAAGCGATGTTTTTGCTTCTGGTTAGGTTGAAATTCTGAAAGAATTGATGGTGTGTCTGTGAGCTTTTATCTGGGTGCTTGCACACAAGGAAAAGAACACAGATACGACATCAGAGGCGGAGCCTCGACCTAAGCAGAAGTGTTTTCGTTGTTTTTGTTAAAAAACTTTCTGCGAATTTCTGCGATATCTGCGTGAAATAATAATAATCTGTGAGATCCGTGAGATCTGTGTGAGATTAATTTCCGCGTTTCCGCAATTTTTCTTGCCGAAGGCAAAGGAGATAAAAAAAAATATATAATGGAAAAGAATAGTAAAATATACGTCGCCGGTCATCGTGGCATGGTAGGAAGTGCCATTGTCCGTGAATTGCAACGTCAGGGTTATACCAATATTATTACACGTACGCACAAGGAACTGGACCTGACCCGTCAGGATGCGGTCGAGAAGTTCTTTGCCGAAGAGAAGCCCGAGTATGTGTTCCTTGCAGCTGCCAAGGTAGGCGGCATTGTGGCCAACCAAAGCGCGTTGGCAGACTTCATGTACGACAACATGATTCTGGAGATGAACGTTATCCATGCTGCCTGGAAGAATGGTTGCAAGAAGCTGGAGTTCCTGGGTAGCAGCTGTATCTACCCCCGTATGGCTCCACAGCCTATGCCCGAGAGTTGCCTGCTCACCAGCGAGCTGGAGAAGACCAACGAGGCCTACGCCCTGGCCAAGATCTCCGGCCTCAAGTATTGCGAGTTCCTCAACCGTCAGTACGGCACGGACTACATCTCCGTCATGCCCACCAACCTCTACGGGCCCAACGACAACTACCACCCCGAGCACAGTCATGTTTTGCCAGCCTTGATTCGCAGATTCCATGAAGCCAAAGAGGCAGGCTTGGAGAGTGTCACCTGCTGGGGCGACGGCTCACCATTGCGTGAGTTCCTCTATGTCGATGATCTGGCCAACCTCTGCGTGTTCCTGATGAACAACTACAGCGGTAACGAGACCGTCAACGCCGGCACAGGCAAAGAGCTGACCATCAAGGCACTGACAGAGTTGGTTGCCAAGGTGGTGGGATATGAAGGCGAGATTAAGTGGGACACTACCCGTCCCAACGGTACCCCTCGCAAACTCCTGGATGTCTCCAAGGCCACCAAGCTGGGCTGGACTTACAAGACAGAATTGGAGGACGGCATCCGTCTCGCCTACAAGGACTTCCTGGAAAATCCTATGCGTGCAGAGCGCTAGTACTCCCAACATGAATACTGACTTTAAACACTAAACTATGAACTCTAAACTTCCTAGAAGAGCCAAAGTTTTCGTTTCTGGTTGTTACGACCTGCTACATAGTGGTCATGTGGAATTTTTCCGTCAGGCGTCGGAATATGGTGACCTGTATGTAGGTATCGGTTCTGATGCCACCATCTTGGGCTATAAACATCACAAAACTGTTTACAGCGAGCAGGAACGGCTCTTTATGGTCAAGAGTATACGCTACGTCAAAGACGCTTTCATCAATGCAGGAAGCGGAATTATGGACTTCGTGCCTACTGTTGAGGCACTGAAACCGGACATTCTTGTGGTGAACAGTGATGGCGGGAACGAAGACAAGAGACGGTTCTGTAAGGAGCACGGAATAGAATACGTGGTGTTGGAACGTGTGCCGCAAGCTGGATTAAAAGCCCGTTCTTCTACCGACCTTAAACAGACAGAAAGTCAGATTCCCACACGCCTCGACTTGGCCGGCACTTGGATTGACCAACCTTACGTCTCCCAATACGCGCCCGGATGGGCTATAACCATCTCTCTGGAACCCACTTTCGAGATTCGTGAACGTTGTGGCCTGAGTACCAGTACTCGCAATATGATTAAGAAGATATGGCCATACTCTCTACCCAATATGGACTCCGAGATGCTGGCCAAACTGGTTTTCTGTTTCGAGAACGATCCCGAGCGCAGTGCCGGAATCATCAGCGGAGCACAAGATAGTATTGGCATTTGCGTTCCTGGTCTCTGTCGCCATTATTACAACAATCGCTTCTGGCCCGAGAAGATTGAAACATGCCAGGATGAAAGCATCCTCAGTTGGTTAGAAAATCATCTTATTATGATTCCTATGGACCCCCGTAAGCCGGGCTGCTCAGTAGTGGAAGGAAAGGACATCACAGAGCACAAGGTAAAAGCTTTAGCTGAAGCTGCAGACAATTGCTGGAATGCCATCATGGACAGAAACCTTCAAGCTTTTGCTGCTGCATATAAAGCCAGTTTCGACGCCCAGATATCCATGTTCCCCGCCATGATCCAAGGAAAAGTTCAAGAGTATATTGACAAGTGGTCAAAGGTTCCTGGCGTTCTGGCATGGAAGATGCCTGGCGCTGGCGGTGGCGGCTACCTTGCCTGTGTAGTAAAGGACGCAGAGACTTTTGCCAAGGAGCATAAGGAAGCAATACGCCTAACTATTCGCAGACCTGGTCTTTAATCCCTTAAACATTTAAACATTTTAATCCTTCCCAATGAGAACTATCGAAAAGAAATACTTATTACCATTCATACTGGTAACAAGTCTCTTTGCACTCTGGGGACTGGCTAATAACATGACGGACACCCTGCTGGCTGCTTTCCGCAAAATCATGCAGATGAATGACACACAGACCAGCCTCATCCAAATGGCGTTCTATGGTGCATACTTCTGCCTGGCACTGCCAGCTGCCCTATTCATACGCAAGTACAATTTTAAAGGGGGCATCATCTTGGGTCTTTGCCTTTATGCAGCTGGGGCAATGATGTTCTTACCTGCCGCAGAAGTAGAAAGTTATGCTTTCTATCTGCTGGCCATCTATATTATGGCGGCCGGTTGCTCTGTACTGGAAACCACAGCCAATCCGTACATAATGAGCATGGGCAGCCCCGAAACAGCAACCAGACGTCTGAACATCGCCCAGAGTTTTAACCCAATCGGTTCCATCATGGGAATTCTGATAAGCAAATACTTCATCCTGCAGGATATCTCCCTCTACTCCGTTAGCGGAACCTACGCTGCTGTCGGAGGAGTCCTGATAGCTATAATGGCAATTATGTTCTTTGCCAGAATGCCAGAAGGCAGCGACAGTTCAAAGGTTCAAGAAGTTCAAGGGGGTCAAGAGTTCAAGAGTTCAGAAACAATTCTCAATTCTCAATTGGCGCTTGCGCCCTCAATTCTCAATTCCCAATTGGCGCCTGCGCCCTCAATTCTCAATTCCCTACGAAGGTTGCTCAGCAACCGAATATATACGGGAGGTATCATTGCTCAGTTCTTCTATGTTGGAGCACAGATTGGGGTCTGGAGCTTCACGATAAGGCTCGTAATGAAAGAACTGGAAATGACAGAAGCTGAAGCTGCTACATTGTATCTTATTTCGATTGTTGGCTTCTGTAGCAGCAGGTTTGTCTATACTTGGCTAATGAAATATGTTGCACCTCAAAGACTACTTGCAACAGGTGCCGTACTGAGCACAATATGTGCACTATTAGTAGTACTGACTGGCGGATGGCTATGTGTGATATCACTAATATTTGTCAGTGTATTCATGAGCCTGATGTTCCCCACCATCTACGGCATAGCTTTAGAAAGTGTATCAAAGAGCAAATACTCGGATGATGCGAAGATTGGGGCCAGCGGCCTCATCATGGCCATCCTGGGCGGAGCACTCCTGACACCCTTGCAGGGCATGGTCAGCGATGCATCTAATATCAATATCTCTTACCTAGTCCCAATGGGTTGTTTCTTGGCAGTGCTTCTCTTTGCTATTAGTTCCTTCAATGGGAAGTAAAAATGGAAGTAAAAATGGAAGTTAATTCGCTACGCTCATGGAAGTTAAATGGTTATTGGTTATAGGTTATTGGTTATTGAGAATAATGTTCAATGGTCAATGGTCAATGGTCAATGAAAAAATAATGGTCAATGGTCAAGGCTGCGATTGAGCGAGGGGAGAGCGATGCTCGCATCAGCTATCCCGAGCGTAAGCAGGCTCGAAGCGCAGCTTCAATGAATTAAATCATGAAACGATATTGTCAGACACTTACGCTGGTAGACAATCCAGAAATGATAGCCAAATATATTGAGGCACATGCACATGTATGGCCGGAAATCATCGAGGGACAACGTCAGGTCGGCATTCTGGACATGCAGATCTATCGTCGTGGCCGGTCATTGTTTATGATAATGGATACCGTGGACGATTTCGACTTCCAACGTGACATGGCCCGATTGGCTACCCTTCCCCGCCAGGCAGAATGGGAGGCGTACGTCAGTCAGTTCCAAGGCTGCTCCGCCAACGCCCGCAGCGATGAGAAATGGCAGCTAATGGAAAGAATCTTTTAACGCAAGACGAATCAAAAATGCCCTCTTACCTGAATACCGAGAATATTGCGCGAAGTGCTGATGGTGTGGAATACCATCCGCTTATTCCTTTCTTGCCTCAGAACGCCAAGGTACTGTTCCTAGGCAGTTTCCCGCCACAGCGCAAACGATGGTGCATGGACTTCTACTACCCCAACTTCATCAACGACCACTGGCGTATCGAGGGCCAGATATTCTTTGGCGACAAGAATCATTTTGTCGACCTCAAAAACAAACGCTTCAAAATAGATGAGATAGTAGCCTTCTGCCAGGAGAAAGGTCTTGCCTTCTTCGACACGTCCACAGCCATCCGTCGCTTGCAGGATAATGCCTCCGACAAGTTCCTCGAGGTGGTAGAGCCAACAGACATCCGTGCACTAATCGCACAACTCCCCCATCTGAGAACCATCGTCACTACAGGCGAGAAAGCCACCGAAACCATCTGCACCTCCCTCGGTCTCCCAGAGGTACCAAAGGTTAATTCTCAATGTTCAATTTTCAATTCTCAATTAGAAGAAAATTCTCAACTTGAAGATAATTCTCAATTTTCAACTTTCAATTCTCAATTAGAAGAAAATTCTCAATTTTCAACTTTCAATTCTCAATTAGTATTATACCGTCTCCCCTCTTCCTCACGTGCCTACCCCTTGTCTTTCGACAAGAAGGTTGAAGCATATAGGCAGATGTTCACCGCCATGGGTGTATAGAGTCCTACTATGCCCGAAACACATTAATACGCATGGTCGCTGTTTATCTCGTCCAGGGTCAGCTTTTTCTTATCAATAGCACGCCATGCATAAATAATGTAGGCTACCACGAAGGGGATGAGCAGAGATACCCAGAACATCGTACGCAAGGTAAACTCACTGCTACAGGAGTTTTGCATGGTCAGGGACGACTGCAGGTCAGCCGTAGACGGATAGTATGCGGTATTGTTCCAGGCTGTCAGCAACAGCAATACTGTCACTGTCACCACAGTTCCGAACCCTACTACCCAGAAGCCTCGCTTGTATTCCTTATGGGTCAGTGACCACAGAATACCAAAGAGCACGAACACAAGCCCTATTAGCAACACATCCAGCAGAGGCCACATATCCATAAGGTTGTGCAGATATTTGTACGGCTCCATAAACACAATGCCCGTCTGCGGATCTACTGCATACCCCTCGCACGTCAGAATATGAATCAGGAAAGCCATGAACAGCCCCAGAAACAGAATAGAGCTAGTCCATAGGGGTTGGATAATACGCTGATGATTATCAAACTGCCCCTCCTCCAATTGTTTATGAATGTACAGACAACCCAAGACGCGTGCCAGAAAGACTACAGCCAGCCCCAGCACAATATTCCAGGGATTCAGCAAAGCATCCAGTCCATGCGAGGCGTTGGCCCAACGACTAATGATTAGTTGAGAGTTGAAAGTTGAAAGTTGAAAATTAACGATGTTGCCCTTTTCAACAATGAAGTTGGAACCTGTGAAGAAGGTAGCTACGGCACCGCCTAACAAGAGGGGGCCCAGGATACCGTTCAGAACCAGTAGCCACTGAAACGTGCGAGTGCCCAACAGGTTCCCCAATTTATGCTGAAACTCATAGCTGACAGCCTGCAGGACAAAGGAGAAGAGTATTATCATCCATAGCCAGTAAGCACCGCCAAAACTGGTGGAATAGAACAAGGGATAGGAGGCGAAGAAAGCTCCGCCAAAGGTTACAAGGGTAGTAAAGGTGAATTCCCACTTTCGTCCCGTAGCATTTACTATCAACCGACGCTCATCAGGGGTACGCCCCAACGAGAAGATTAATGTATTGGCTCCCTGCACAAACATCAGGAATACCAGCAATGCTGCCAACAGGGCAACAACGAAGCACCAGTAGTGCTGAAGAAAAATATAGTTCATATTTTAAATTAAAAGTTAAAAGATAAAAAAGAAAAGTTAATTAAAAGATAAAAAAGTTAGCTAGAAGATAAAAGCGGCGCAAAGCCTTGAATATTTATACAGACCTTTTTATCTCACTTTTATCTTTTCTCTTTTAATTTTTATCTATCACCTTCGGTCCTTCCTTGATCGCGCGAATCATGATGCTGATTTCTACGGCTAAGAGGGTTGTGAAGAGGACGAGGAAGAGGAAGAAGGTAATCATCACTGTCAATGAACCCAACTGACTGACACCCACCCATGTGGGTAGCATATCCTGAATGGTCCAGGGCTGACGGCCAAACTCAGCTACCAGCCATCCCGCTTCGCTAACGATGTAGGAAATGGGGATACAGGCGATAGCGATCCAGTAAACCCATGCCTTGGGCTTCCATAATATAATAAGGAATAGCAGAATAAACAGGCACCCGCCTCCTACCATCACACGGAAGGCATAAAAGCAGACAGGGATGTAGGGCACAACCTGACCACGGTCCTGAACGTAACCATAACCAAAGTAAGGCATGTTGGAATTGAAAATTGAAAATTGAGAATTGAGAGTTTCCTCGTCTGCTCCTTCTGCTTTGGCCTTACGGAATTCGGCAATAGCCGTTATGGCAGCTCGTCCGCGTTCTATCTTCTCTGCTAGCGATGGCTCCTGTGTCCCATCCGCCTTGGTGTAACCGTCCAGGATATCGCGTATACCAGGCACATAGCCATTCATATCGTTGGTAGCCAGGAAAGAAAGGGCATAGGGCACTGCCAGCTTCAGTGGAGGCTCATCTGTTGTCTCATAGTCGGGTTGTTGGAAGGGATTGATGCCTGCTATTAGGGTCAGCGGCTGATCTGTACCTCCTTTATAAAGTGCCTCCATGGCTGCCAATTTCATAGGCTGTGTCTGTGCTACGGTATAGGCCGAATGATGACCGGACATCATAATCAGGACCGATGAAATGAGGCCAAAGATAGCACCCACCCTCAGGCTCTTGGTGGCAAACTCTATATGGCGTTTCTTCAGCAGATACCAACTGCTGACTCCCACCACGAATACGGCGCCCAACACCCAAGCCGAGAGAACGGTATGCACAAACTTATCCACAGCCACAGGTGACAGGGCGACCTCCGCAAAACTCGTCATCTCATTACGCATGGTGTCGGGATTGAAAGCCTGTCCTACGGGATGCTGCATCCAGGAATTGGCCACCAAAATCCACCAAGCTGAGATGGTTGCGCCCAGCCCTGTGAGCCACGTAGAAGCCAGGTGGAAGCCTTTGCTGACCTTGTTCCAACCAAAGAACATCACTGCCACAAAGGTGGACTCCATAAAGAAGGCCACAATACCCTCCACGGCCAGTGGAGCTCCGAAGATATCACCCACCAGATAGCTGTAATTGCTCCAGTTGGTACCGAACTCGAATTCCAGGATAAGGCCCGTGGCAACCCCCATCGCAAAGTTAATGCCAAAGAGTTTCTGCCAGAACTTGGCGGTCTGCTTCCAGAACTCCTGACCCGTACGATAATATTGCGTCTCCATAATGCCCATGACCACAGCCAGACCGAGTGTCAAGGGCACAAACAGCCAATGGTAAATGGCTGTAAGGGCGAACTGAGCTCTTGCCCAATCCACCGCTGCAAGATCAATGTTTAATAAGTGAATCATGATACTATTTTAAAGAATATAGGCAGATATTGGATCTTTTTCTGCAAATATAGCGCTTTTTCTTTTACCACAAACAATTTATAGAAAAACTTCTTCGGATTTTTGGGGGGACATAGTTGCACTTCAATAAATTATTCCTATATTTGCAGCGATGAATAAGTAATAACCTAATAAACAAGACCACATGAAATTTACACTAATGACACTACCGTATGCTCCAGATGCTTTGGAGCCTATAATCAGTAAAGAGACCATAGGCTTTCATCACGGAAAGCATTTGGCTGGCTATGTGAATAATTTAAACGGACTACTGGAAGGAAGTCCGTTGGCAGGATTACCTCTCGAAGAGATTGTGCTGAAGGCTGAGGGTGGTATGCTCAATAACGCGGGCCAGATTCTGAACCATAATATGTACTTCGGGCAGTTCTGTGCGCCTAAGGCTGACAATGCCCCTACAGGAAAACTGGCCGAGGCTATCGTGCGCGACTTCGGGTCGTTCGATGCATTCCAGGAGGCGTTCCAGAAGGCGGGAGCTACATTGTTTGGCTCTGGCTGGGTATGGCTGTCAGCAGATAAGGATGGCAAGCTGGTTATCACGCAGGAGGCAAATGCCGCCAATCCTATCCAAAGAGGCTTGAAGCCCTTACTGACCTTCGATGTATGGGAGCATGCCTACTATCTCGATTATCAGAACCGCCGTCCTGACCATCTATCCGCCCTCTGGAGCATCGTCAATTGGGAAGTGGTAACAGAAAGGTTATAGGTTATTGAGAATTTTAATTAAGAATTAAGAGAGAAAAAAGAAGAATTATTGTTTATTGTAACATCTATCATCTATAATCTCTCATCTATAATCTATAAACTTACCACTGACTATAAACTATACACTATAAACTTTATAAAGACATGAAAGAACTCAAAGGAACAAAGACTGAGCAGAACCTCAAGGAGGCTTTTGCTGGTGAGAGTATGGCTAGAAATAAGTATACTTATTTTGCAAGTAAGGCCAAGAAAGATGGGTATGTACAGATTGCGGCTATCTTTGAGGAGACAGCTGCCAACGAGAAGGAACATGCCAAGATGTGGTACAAGTACCTGAACGGTGGTAGCGTAAGCGACACCAAGACGAATCTGGCAGATGCCGCCAATGGCGAGAACTTCGAGTGGACGGATATGTATGCCCGTATGGCTAAGGAGGCTCGCGAGGAAGGCTTCGAGGAGATTGCCAAGAAGTTTGAGCTCGTTGGTGCTATCGAGAAGCACCATGAGGAGCGCTATCGCAAGTTGTTACAGAACATCGAGGATGCCATTGTCTTCTCTCGCGAAGGTGATGTCATCTGGCAGTGCAGCAACTGTGGTCATATCGTGATTGGCAAGAAAGCTCCCGAGGTATGTCCCACCTGCGACCATCCCCAGAGCTACTTCCAGATTAAACCGGATAATTATTGAAAATTAGGAATTTTCAAAGTGAAGAGTGAAGGCTGCGATTAAGCGAGAGGAGAGTGATGCTCGCATCAACTATCCCGAGCGTGAGCAGGCTCGACCGCAGGTCAAGAGTGTAGAGCCACTTTCTAGTGTAGAGTGAAGAGTGTAGAGTGTAGAGTCAGTGGTTAGTTTATAGTTTAATCAGTTTATTACTTCATACTATCTACTATCCACTTTTTCAACTGACTCTACACTCTAAACTCTAAACTCTAAACATGAGATTGCTACGTAAGATATGGCATTTATACTATGATGGGTTCCGCAGCATGACGCTTGGGCGCACGCTGTGGGCCATCATATTGATAAAGCTGTTCATCATCTTCGTTGTCCTGAAACTCTTCTTCTTTCCCAACTACATTAAGGAGCATGCCAAGGAGGGACAAGAAGCAGAGTTTGTGTTTAAATCATTGAACATTAATCGCTAACCGCCAACCGATAAACTATATTAGGGATTAGAGATAGTTTCAGACTAAAGTCTAAGGTCTAAAGTCTAGAGTCTAAATCTTCTTTTTCTCTCTTAATTCTTAATTAAAGACAGTAAACTAGTTTTCAACTAAAAATAACCGTCTTATTCTTGTAGGTTAGGATCTTGCGCTGGATATGCTTAGAGACAGCACGAGAGAGGACAATCTTCTCCAGGTCCTTGCCCTTCAGAACAAGACTGTCGGGAGTATCCTTGTGTGTGATACGTGCCACATCCTGCTCGATGATAGGACCGGCATCCAACTCGGCCGTAACATAGTGGCTGGTGGCACCTATAATCTTCACACCACGTTCGTAGGCCTGATGATAAGGCTTGGCACCAATGAAGGCAGGCAGGAATGAGTGGTGGATATTGATGATGTGATGAGGATAGGATGCTATCATCTCGTCGCTGATAATCTGCATATAACGGGCAAGGACGATAAACGAGATATCCTCTTTCTTCAACAGCTCCATTTCGGCAGCTTCCACCTCAGCCTTGTTAGAGTGGTCTTTCTTGATGCTCCATACATAATAAGGAATACCGAATTGCTCAGCCACATAGCGCAGGTCCTCGTGATTGGAAACGATACAGGGGATGTCGCAGTTGAACTCACCTGCCTTCCAACGGGCCAACAGGTCGTACAGACAGTGGCTCATCTTGCTGACGAATATCGCCATGCGAGGACGCTTATCGCTGTAATACAGACTGAACTTCATCTGGTAGCGCTGGGAATACAGCGTAGTGATATAGTCATAGATTTTGTCGCGTGGAATCTGGAACCCTTCCAGTTCCCATTCTATACGCATGAAGAACATCCCCTCTACCTTATCGACATACTGATCCAGGTAAACGATGTTTCCCTTGTTATCCGTTATGAACTTTGTTACCTCCGAGATGATACCCTGCTGGTCAGGGCAGTGCAATAGCAATATTGCTGTGGTGTATGGATTACTCATAAATATGGTTGTATTTTCACTTTGTTATGCTTCTTCAGCAATCTGCCTGCAAAATTACAACAATTTTATCAACTACACTTTACCCCACCTCAACTTTTTTGGGGAAAGCGTATAGTTGGTTTACGGTTTACTGTTTCTTTAATTAAGAATTAAGAGAGAAAAAAGAATAATTAGGCTCTAGACTTTAGACCTTAGACTTTAGTCAACTTTTATCTCATCGATTCACTTTTGACCTACGGTCGAGCCTGTTTCTCGGTTATCGTTGAGCGGTTAGCGGATAATGTCCAATGTTCAATGAATAAAAATTTTCAACTTTCAATTCTCAATTTTCAACTTTCAATTCTCAATTTTCAACTTTCAATTCTCAATTTTCAACTTTCTACGTCCAGCACAGAATACACTGAGTTATTGCTCTTGTACTCCGGTACCATCTCCTTCATCTTCCTGACAATATCCATGTTATCGTATCGCCTGGAGATCTCCAGCAAGTCCTCAATATCCCTGTTCACCGCCTCGTAGTCGTACTCACGCACAGAGGCAATGCGAATCTTATCGTGATACGTCGGCTTCGTGCCCTCCATCTCATTCAGCACCTCCTCGTAGAGTTTCTCCCCTTCACGCAGGCCGGTAAACTCAATCTTGATGTTCTTGGCACCCGAGAGTGATATCATCCTCTTGGCCAGATCCACTATGCGGACAGGCTTACCCATATCGAAGACGAATATCTCGCCTCCATGTCCCATGGTACCGGCCTCCAGCACCAGCTTGCAAGCCTCCGGTATCAGCATGAAGAAGCGTACGATACGCTCGTCCGTAACCGTCACGGGACCACCGTTCTTTATCTGCTCCCTGAAGATAGGGATTACCGAGCCGTTGCTGCCTAGCACATTGCCGAAGCGGGTCGTCACGAAGTGCGTCACCCCATCCACCTGCTTCTCCTGAACGGCCTTGTTCAGGCTCTGGCAGTATATCTCGCAGATACGCTTGCTGCAGCCCATCACGTTGGTGGGGTTCACCGCCTTGTCCGTAGAGATCATCACGAACTTCTTCACCCCGTATTTCACGCTCAGGTCAGCAACAACCTTCGTACCGTACACATTGTTCAGCACAGCCTCGCAGGGATTGTCCTCCATCATGGGCACATGCTTGTAGGCAGCGGCATGGAACACATAGTCGGGACGGAACTGCCCGAACACGCTCTCCATTCTGTGGTTATGACAGATGCTCGTCACCACCACCTTGCAGGGCACATCGGGATAATCCTTGGACATCATCAGCGTGATATCATGCTGGGGTGTCTCTGCCTGGTCTATCAGCATCATCGAGGCAGGCCCGAACTGAGCCACCTGACGGACTATCTCTGCACCGATGGAGCCCGCAGCACCCGTTATCAGCACCCGCTGACCCTTCAGCTGCCTCTCCACGGCCTTCATGTCAATCTTTATCTCCTCGCGGGGCAGCAATTCCTCCACACTCACCTCGTGCAGCTGCATACCCTCCAGCTCCTCCGGGCTGAGCTCACCGTTCTCAATGCTTGATTCCTTGGCCGGTTGCACCATGTAAATCTTACAGCCCGCACCTATGAACAAGTCTTGCAATGCCTGGTTCTCCTGGAACTCCTTCACGCGGAGCGGACTTACCAGAATGGCGTGTATCTTCCTGCTTTTAATGATAGATACCAAGTCATCATCCATCGTATATACCGGAGCTCCCAGCACATATTTGTCTTTAACGAATGAGGCGTGCGAGATGAAACCCTTCAACTCGTATTTGGCAGGTCGTATAGAACGGATATACTTGGCCAGGCTTATTCCGCCTTTCAGGGCACCGAATATCAGCACGCGTGTGGCAGGTTCCCGCTCGTAGGCAAACTCAAACATCATCTTCGCCATAATACGCAGGGCCCACATCATCATGGTCGCCATCACGAATATGGAGAATATCCCCGTAAACGTAAAGGCGGTGAATATGGTAATGCCGGCCACTCTGCTGACAACGGTACATAACAGTGCCAGACAGAATGTAACAAGGTTGGCATTCGCCATCCTCAGCAGATCATGCGAACTGGAATAACGCAACACCCCTGAGTAAGTCTTGAACTTACGGGCTCCTATCCAGCTCAGCAAAGCAAACAGGAGGGAATTGTAGAAGACAAGGCACCTGTGTTCGTATGTTACAAAAGAGCGATGGACGACCCAGTAGGTAAAGACAGAGGCAAAAAAGACAATAAAAGTATCTGTCAGCAACACCGCCCAATAAGGCAGTGCCCTCTTATGGAAGAACCAATTTGTCAGTTTCCTGACGAATTTTATATTATAAATCATCGCACTTGTTTTATGCTAAATTTTGCGACTCAAACACTAATCTATCTGCAAATTTTTTACTCATTCTGAGTGCAAAGGTACAGATAACTGAGCAGACGACCAAACATTTAGCAATTATTTTCGTTATCTCCTTTGCCTAGAGGCAAGAAAAATTGCGGAAACGCAGAAATATTTATTATTTCACGCAGAAATCGCAGATATTCGCAGAAAGGGTTCTCTTTGAAAGGTTGAGGGCTTACTGCGTAATCCCTTGGCACTATGCTTTACCATTGTACTTATAAAAGCGAGCATTTAACGTCCAATGCCAAACCACATTGCCATTCACAGAGTGAACCATCAACCTTTAAAAGAGAAATCATATCTTAACCGCAGAGCGGAAAAAACAACGCTTCGCTGAAAAATCGATCCTCCTAAGAGGGGACAAATAATCAGAAGATTGTGAAATCCCCCCCCCTATAAAAGGGAAAATATATTTAAACCGCAGAGCGGAAACCATTCCCTCTATTAGAGGGGAAAGTTGATAGTTTAGAGTGTAGAGTGTAGAGTCAGTGGCAAGTGTAAAGTTGAAAGTAGAACAAACCTCTTGCCCCTTGCTCCTTGCCCCTAAAACAATTCAATAACCAATAAACCGTAAACAGTAAACGGTAAACCAATTCTTTCCGCTCTGCGGTTAATCTATATTCTTTCTTTTAGAGGAGTAAGTTCAACAACCATTTGTCCTCCTATGGGTGGACAAGTTTTTCTAGCCCGAAGGGCGGGGTTTTTCTTTTTGAGAGCTTTGATATCAAAGATATGTTATGCTATTGTCGGGAAGCTGACGGAAGCTCGCTTACAGGCAGATTCATGACAATAACAGAACAAAGGCACGGAAGTGCCAAAGCTCTCAAAAAGTGTTTTCTCTGTTTTTGTTAAAAAACTTTCTGCGAATATCTGCGATATCTGCGTGAAATAATAATAATCTGTGAGATCCGTGAGATCTGTGTGAGTAATAATGGTCAATGGTCAACGCCGAAGGGGTCGCAAGCTAAAAGCGAGAAGGTTTAGCTCGACGGCCGCTAGGGAAAGTCAACGAAGTGGCAATTTTGAATTTTCAACTTTCAATTTTCAATTTTCAACTTATCAAAGCGTCCGCCAGCACCTTCAGATCCGCCTTCTGCTCCTCAGTCAGCACCAGCACATCTGTGCCCCATGCCTCAGCCGGAACTGCGATACCAACCTGCTCTGGCAGCACCTCAGCCTTCATAAAAGTCAGCAACTCCGTCAGTTTCGCACGACAACTGGCAGTTGCTGCCTTACCTCCAGCCCCACAGATTGCCACACGCTTACCATTGATGCAAGTAGGCGTACCATAATCCATAAACTTCACCGGCCGTGACAACCAGTCCAACAGGTTCTTCAGATGCCCCGGATAGCTCATATTATACTCTGGCGTAAAGATCCACAGGGCATCAGCCTCAGCAATCTCCTTGCGGATTCGAGCCACAGGCGCTGGTTCTGGCTGCTCAATATCCTGATTCAGCAACGGTAGGTCGCTGAAATCCAATTCCTGTACCTCAGCACTGTTGCCAATAATCACCTTAGCCATATTGGCCACCTGACGGTTGAAGGACCTCAACCTCAACGACCCAATAATAAACAGAATCTTTTTCATACGTTTCATGGTTTTTGGTTAATTTCGTTTCAAAGATAGTGCAAATCGAGCGACATACAAAACAAATTCATTTATTTTTATGTCCGAGATGCAGCCTATATTCGAAATTCGTTTCAAAGATAGTGCAAATCGAGCGACATACAAAACAAATTCATTTATTTTTATGTCCGAGATGCAGCCTATATTCGAAATTCATTTCAAAGATAGGCATTAATCCATCGTCCCCAAATTATTGGCAGAAAAATTATGGTATTTTATAGATTACTTTCACCTTATTGCGGTTTTTTCGCTATATTTGCATTCCAAAAAACACAAAAAAGATGAAGATAACAGAAAAGATACTAGACGAACTGACAGAACAGGCAAAAGCCTCTCCACGTTTGCGAATGAATTATGACCTAAGGAACTCACCCGAGGACCAGTCGCAACGGATGCTCAATGCCCTGGAACCTGGCACCATCCTGCCCATACACAGGCATCAGAAAACCTCAGAAATCAACATCTGCATCCGTGGCCACTTCGAGGAGTATCTGTATGACCAGAATGGCAACCTCATAGAAACCATCGACATGGTCCCTGGTGGTACCGTCCTGAAGATAGAGGCTGGTCAGTGGCACAACCTCAAGTGCTTAGAGTCCGGCACGGTATTGTTCGAGTGCAAAGACGGTGCGTACAAGCCGTTGGAGGAGGACGATATTTTTCATTGAAAATTATTTAGTGTAGAGTTGAGAGTGTAGAGCTTTGTTCATTGACCATTGAACATTGACCATTGAACATTAAGAGTGTAGAGTTTAGAGGCAGTTTTAAAGTGTAGAGTCGAAAGTAGAACAATCCTCTTGCTCCTTGCCCCTTGCCCCTCGCCCCTAAACAACTCAATAACCCATAACCCATAACCTATAACCATTTTTAATAACCAAAATAAAACATGAAAATCGGAGATAAAGCGCCCGAGATATTGGGCAAAGATGAGCAGGGACGGGATATCCGTCTGAGTGACTATAAGGGTCGTAAGCTGGTGCTGTACTTCTATCCGAAGGACAATACAGGCGGTTGTACAGCAGAGGCCTGTAGCCTGCGTGACCACTACGGCGAGCTGCAGGGCAAAGGCTATGAGGTAGTTGGTGTGAGCAAGGACTCTGCCGCCTCGCATGTGAAGTTCAAGGAGAAGCACAACCTGCCTTTCCCCCTAATCGCAGACATTAACCACGAGCTTCTGGAGGCCATGGGTGCTTGGGGCGAGAAGTCGATGTACGGCAAGAAGACGATGGGTACCATCCGTACCACGTTCATCATCAATGAGGAGGGCATCATTGAACAAATCTTTGCTGGCAAGCAGGTGAAGACCAAGGAGCATGCAGAGCAGATTTTGGGAAAGTGAAGAGTGAAACAACGATAACGTAAACGTCAACGTAAACTTTTTATTTCAACTCTAATCCACTAAGCTATTAAGCTATTAAGCTACTAAGCTATTTTAATCTCACAGATAAATTTAACAAAAACCGGAAAAACCCTTTTTGAGGGGGCAGTATACCAATTATTAGTTGGTGGGTTGTGTTAACTGTGGTTTATAAAAACTGCTGATTTCTGTAAACTAGACTTTATAAAAGATGTTACATATATGAGAATTGAGGAGATAACAGCATTGGAGGGGAGACAGGGGGAGGAGATACTTCTGCTGATGGAGGAGTTGGATCCTGAGATTAGGGTTACGTCTGAGATGCTGAGGAATGTGGTGGAGTCGGAGAATACGCACCTTTTTGCCTTGATGGATGGTGAGTGCATTATAGGGTGCGCGTCTCTTGGGGTTATTGACACCCCCACAGGTAGGAAGGCACATGTAGAGGATGTGGTGGTGTTATCAACCTACCGGGGCCAGCATCTGGGCAGACGTCTGATGGAACATGTGATTGATTTTGCCCGTCGTGAGTTAGGGGAGGTTGACCTGTACCTTACATCACGCCCGCATAGGGTGGCGGCAAACAGGTTGTATCAGTCCCTTGGATTCCGTAAGAAGGAGACGAACTGCTACAAGATGGAAGTAGGGGGGAAGTTAAATGGTTATTGGTTATAGGTTATTGGTTATTGAGAATAATGTTCAATGGTCAACGCCGAAGGGGTCGCGAGCTAAAAGCGAGAACGAAGTGGCAATGGTCAATGGTCAATGAACATAACTATCGTCCTGCGCGAAGCGCATAACTTCCTATTTAACTTCGCTTTTAACTTCATCTTATAACTCCCAAAACTTCAATTAACTCTCAACTCTACACTTTTAATGGTCAATGTTCAAGGCTGCGATTGAGCGAGGGGAGAGCGATGCTCGCATCAGCTATCCAGAGCGTAAGCAGGCTCGAAGCGCAGCTTCAATGATCAATGTTCAATGGTCAATGTTCAATGATCAATAAACTAAATTTCAATTTGACAAAGTGACTGCCAAAGAAATCATAGCATATATGGAGTCGCAGCGGAATGAGTCGCAGCGGCGGATACTGATGAGGTTCTTTAAGACGGGACCTGGCGAGTATGGCGAGGGTGACGAGTTCCTGGGCCTGAAAGTGCCACAGACCCGCGAAGTGGTCAAGGCTGCATGGAAGGACTTCCCCTTGAGCGAAGTACCAACGCTCTTGATGAACCGCTGGCACGAAGTGCGCCTCTGCGGTTTGCTGATTCTGGTGGCAAAGTTCGAGAAACTGGCCACGAAGCGATTGGAGAATGACGAAAAGGCTATCCGCGGGCGAGACGAAATCCTGGCGATGTACCTGCAGTATGCCGAACGGGCCAACAACTGGGACCTCGTGGATCTATCTGTGCATAAGATTCTGGGACATTGGTTGCTGTTGCCCACTAGTCTGGGAGACAAGGAATATAAGCGGCAGGTGCTGGATGAACTGGCGCAGAGCCCCTGCCTCTGGAAGCAGCGGATGAGTATGGTATGCTCGTGGAAGACATCGCAGATGGGAGACCCCACATGGTGCCTGCGCTATGCCGAGATACACCTGCATCACCCGCACGACCTGATGCATAAGGCTGTGGGCTGGATGCTTCGCGAGATGGGCAAACGTGTCTCAATGGATTTGCTTCGCGACTTCCTGCGTCAGCATGCCCACGAGATGCCTCGTACCATGCTCCGTTATGCCATCGAGAAGATGTCCGATGCCGAGCGCAAGCAATGGATGACGGTTTAGTTTAAACTCTAAACTATCTATCATCTATACTCTATAATCAGACCTCAGCCTTCGAACATCAGCCTTCAGCCCTCACACCTCAGCCCTCACACCTCAGCCCTCACACCTCAGCCCTCACACCTCAGCCCTCTTCCTTCTTACATCTTACATCAGACATCTATCATCTATCATCTATAATTCTTCTTTTTTCTCTCTTAATTCTTAATTTAAAACTATAATCTATAATCTGTAAACTATAAACTTATCACTGCCTCTAAACTCTACACACTAAACTCTAAACTGAATTCTCCTCAGCCCTCATCCCTCAGCCTTCTTACTTCAGCCCTCAGCCTTCAGACTTCATCCTTCAAACCTCAGCCCTCTTATATCATCCATCATATTATTCCCTCCACCTCACTATTCAAAAAATCCTCTAGGCTCACGCCACCAGTGCCTACCACAAACGAACGCTTGGGATGGAAGGCATCCACAAACTCAGGTAACCCAGAATTCATTCCTCGCCTACCGCTCTTCACCTCAATGGCCGTCACCTCACCGTCACGAACAACCACAAAATCCACCTCCCAATCGCCCTGAGTAGGATTCCTCGACGGCTCGCGCCAATAATACACCTTATAGTCCAGCTCTTCAGCCATACTCATCAGGTGCGCACCCACAGCACTCTCCACCCAACGGCCCCATGCCTTCGTGTCCGTTCTGTCAGCCATGAACCCACGACCCTTGTAGGCCGTCAGCAAGGCATTGTTATACACCTGATACTTCGGAATGGAACCCCTCTTGCGTGCCTCATCGTTGGCATATTTTTGCAAGCCCGTCAACAGGGCACACTGATCCAGAATCTCCAGATAGCCGGCCAGCGTTGTCACATTGCCCGCATCCTGCAACTGCCCCATCATCTTGGTGAGCGACAGTATCTCAGCCGAATAACTGCATCCCAGTTCAAACAACTGCTTCATCAGGGCCGGTTTATAGATGTTCGATGTCATAATCACGTCCTTCTCAATAGCCGGAGCCACCAACGAGTCCTTGATGTATTTTCGCCACCTGCGCTCATCCTTTATCATGTGCGCAGGCCCAGGATAGCCGCCAAAGTAGAGATACTCGTCCAGCGACACCCCGAAGGCATCACGCATCTCCTGCAGGCTCCAATGCGGCATTCTGATCAGTTCATAACGTCCCGCCAGCGATTCCGTCAGCCCCTTCCTCAGCAGCAGGCGACTACTCCCCAGCAGCACCACCTTCAGGTTCACATGGTTGCGCGAGTCAGCGTCCCATTCCCGTTTTACCACCTCGCTCCAGTTCTCAATCTTCTGCACCTCATCAATCACTAGCAAGTATTCGTCCAACTTCCGGAGCATCATCGTTGTGCGGGCAGCCTCCCAAACGCGATGAATCCAGTCGCTGTCCTTCGGGTCCACCGCATCAGCCACATCAATGGAATATGGGATGGCCGCCTGTGCCAGCACCTGATTCACCAATGTAGACTTTCCCACCTGACGTGGGCCAGCCAAAACCTGCATGAATTTCCGAGGTTCCAGAACCCGTTCCTTCAGCGTATAAAACTGTTTACGAATATACTCCACCATCTCAAATCATTATGACATTTTACTCAATTCTTGTTGCAATTTTACTCAAATCACGTTGCAAAACTACTCAATTCTCGCAATATAACAAAACATTTTCTCAAAAAAAACACTTCTACCCCCTGCAGGGGTGCAGCTGGTGGAGGACACTAAACTCTAAACTGCCTCTACACTATACACTATAAACTATATTCAACTGCCTCTAAACACTAAACTCTAAACTCTAAACTAAATCCCCCCTGGCGTTATCTTTTTCTCTTCTCTAATTTAGATGAGATAGGATGGTTTTTCAGCCCGAAGGGCGATGTTTTGCTTTCATTGATTTCAAAGCATGGAATGCTGCGTGTGTTGTTGATGATGAATGATGGAAACTCGTTTACAATCAGGCATCAGCGGCAGCAAACGCATAATCTTGTCAAAGATTGAAATCAAGGAAAGTGTTTTCGCGGTTTTTGTTAAAAAACTTTCTGCAATTTCCGCCATTTCTGCGGGACTTAAAAACAGTAAACGGTAAACTAATATTCAATGCTCAATGAATAAAATTTTCTCTTTTAATTTTTATCTACAATCTAACATCCATTTCCACACCGGCATCACCTCGATGATGCCATGCTTGTCGCTAATGGTGTCCTCCTCGTCGTAGGTCAGAATCAACCTCCTTCTGCAAGGCAGACGGTTTGGAAACTTCTGCAGAGCCTCCGTCTCACGTTTCCGGGTTTCTTCATCACGCAACGAATAACTCACCTGTATGGCCAGTTCTTCATCAGGGACATAGAAATCCACCTCGTAGCCGTCATTGTAGAAGAACACGCGCCCATTATCCATGTCGTGGCCATAGATGCGGAACAGCTGGATGGCCACAAGGTTCTCCAGCAGCATCGTATCCTTATCGATCAGGAACAGGCCCAGAATACCCGTATCAATAAAATAGTACTTACAGTTGCTTTCCTTGTCAGCCAGCGCAGATGCATAGTTCCTGAGCCGCAGCAGCAACCATGCCTCCTCGCAATACTCCACATACTTGATGGTGGTGGCAAGACTGAGCTTACCGCCAACGCTCGACAGCAGGTTGTTGATGCGGTTGTAGGAGATAGGCCGACAAACGCTCTCTGCCATTTTTCGCACCAGCACACGAATGCCAGCCACATTGGTAATCTTATTACGAGCGATGATGTCACCCATGTATATCTTCTGGTACACGCTGCTCAGGTAGTTTCGCTTAGCTGGCAGAAGTGCTGCTGCAGGCAGACCGCCATATCTCAGGTATTCATCAAAAGCGCGAATCACCCTGGCGCGTCCATCAGTAGCGATCAGGTCATTCTCGCTGGTCGACACCTGATGTACAGCAAGAAACTCCTTGAAACTATATGGAAAGACTTCTGCTATCAGGAAACGTCCGCCAAGTGTAGTGTTTATCTCGCCGGAGAGCATCTTTGCGTTACTGCCAGTAATAAAGATGGTGTATTTGGCATCAGCCATCCGTCGGGCAAACTTATGCCAACAGTCGATGTTCTGTATCTCGTCCAGGAACAGCATTGGTCGTTTGCCGTACATCTCCTGATGGCACTCCAGGAGTCGGTTAAAGTCCTCAGTATCGAAGTTCTCCAAGCGTTCATCCTCAAAGTTCAGATAGAGCATCTCGTCCCACTTATGCCCCGCAGCCAGCAGTTGCTGGATGTGATGGTAGAGCATATATGACTTACCCGACCTACGCACCCCAACGAGTACACGGCACGGGAAATCGCTTAACACCAATTCACGCGGTTCCACAACATAGCGTTCTACTTCTTGCTGATTATCCCGAAGGATCTGTTTCAATATCTGCTTATCCATGAGCAACAATGATGAGATTTCGGGGGCAAAGATGCAAATTATTTAACGAACTTGCAAGTTTTTATCCAATTTTATTTAATCCATTAAACAAAAACCACCTTTTCCCCGTTTATTTGCCCCCTTAACACAAAAAAGGCCGATGCAAACATGCATCGACCCATTACCCTATTCTTAAAACTATCGACTTTATAAACTGCCTCTAAACTCTAAACTATCTATCATCTATAATCTATAATCAGACCTCAGCCTTCTTACTTCAGCCCTCATCCCTCAGCCTTCAATATTATCCGCCCTCAGCCTTCGAACATCAGCCTTCAGCCTTCTTCCCTCTTACATCATACATCTTACATCATCTCTCCGTCCCCTGATCCTTCAGGATATCCGTCAGTTCCTGCTTCAGCAATATGACATCGCAGAACCTTTGAGAGTCCAGACCTTCGATAATTTGAGAGTCCAGACCTTCGATAAAGAACTACGCCGCATGATTGTACTCACCTGCCTCGAACAAGGAGCGGGCTTCCGCCAGCTTTCCCGACTCACCGGAGTACCTTACGGAGTCATCCACCGCATCTTCGACCGAAAATAAAAGCGGATCAGAGAATGAAGTGACCCCGGAAAGTTGGACACGACTTAAAGGTTCACTTCAGTACCTGTCCGCGGTCACCCTTCTGTCACCTTTGAAACAGCTGGTATTTCTTATCCTTGTTATGTCAGATACTTTTTGTATATTTGCAGCGTAAACCAATATATTTGAAGTTATGGCAAGGAATAGGAACAGGAGAACCGTCAGGCGGTTTGTCGAGAAACATTACAGCCAGAAATTCATAAATTTTCTTGGGGAGGAGATTCTTAGAGATTATATAGACGAAAGCAATTTAGCCATTGCCGAGGCACAAAGGTATTGTACAGAAGTAAGGGAGAAGGGACTGTGGACAATGGGCGTATTATCTACCATTGCTATTGCTTTAGGCGTAGCACTCTATTCCATCAAAGATATCAGCTTGTTTGCCGGTGTTTTTATAGTTTGCCTCTTGCTGATTATTGCATACGCAATGTATAACATCTTTGTAAATATTATAAGAAAGAAGATTAGTTATTATGGTGGAAATACACTAACAAATATGCTTCCGCAAATAGTTATAGACAGACTTTTAGAAACTAATGGCGACAAGGAGAAGAACTGTCAACATCTTTATTTGATGTTAGACAGAAAAGAAGAGATGTTCCAAAAAATAAATGAAGAAATAAAACGTATGCAAGGCTGCTATACAAAAACAACGAGCCAATTAATGATTGCATTAGCAATTTTACTCATTGCATCTTTATTGGTTTTTTTGTTGTTTCTGCGGGAGGCGGACCTGGCTGAATTGAAGTTCTTTTCTCTGGAAGATTGGAGGAGTCTCCTCTGTTGGATGTTTGCTTGCTCATAACTCGCTATTTTATAAATGACTTTGCAAAGATAAAAAATAAAAATCGCACCACCATAGTTTTGAATTAAAAATATTGGTAGTACGATTGCGGACAATCATTATAAATTACGCGAGAACCTCTCGATGAGAATCGGCATTCTCAGTCTTATCGTAGCCCTAATAAGTTTGTTCCACTAAGGACAGTCAAATTCAGGAGGTCTTAGCCCTACTAAGAATTGGTTTGGTCATTTTGTGCTTTAACCCGTAAGGGTCTTCTAACGCCCTTGGCTGCTTTAAACAGTCAAGGGTTCACTTATTTTCTCCCCTCCTCCTCAGATGTAATAGTTTCTTCACCTTTGCATTAATCTTCTCATTATCTAGGTACATATTCACGAAGAAGCCTCATCCTTATGGTTTCCCATAGCCATCTTCACCACAAAACCCTCTAGTAGTTTAATGCCATTCAACTTATCTCCAACTTTCAAAGCGAATCAGAAATGTTTTTGCTCAACAACCCCTCATCCTCCTTAATTTATTACACTTTATTAAAAGTCATTGTATAACCTTGCTTCCTTAAGATGAGGCCTTTGTAAGTCCATCTTTTATGGTTTACTTTTTCGTACATTGGCACAAAAGGCTTGACGGTCCCACTGCCAAACAATTCGACCTTTAGATTGGCAGGATGTTCAATCTCCACATCCATATTCCATATCAGAAACCTTGCAGAATAATTTAAGAAATCGTCGATGTTCAAATTCTGTATTCGTCTTACTTCCTGAACAATATGATACTCATTCTTCCCCCCAGGCAATTCTGCTGACGAGCAGAATTCCACAACACCATTTTCTTTCTTCCAAGAGAAAATATTACTTTCACCAACGCAAGACCGATCATCAACACTATAGCTTACGACGTCTATAATTTCTTTAAGTTTATCTTCTTCCAAGTCTTCGTCAAATATAACGGCATGGCGTGTACCATAAGTTGTCTTATCTGTATTTACCGTGTGTACAACCAAATCAATTTTTTCTTCTATCTCAACAATGTTATCTTCACAATTTTCATCTTTCCATCTTACACAAAGATACTGTTTAACGTCAGTATAATAGCTGACATTGTTATTAATAGGAAAGTATTTGTCAATAATTAACATTAATAATGGCGTATGTATCTCGGGGAATCGTGATTCAAAAAGATTCGCAGAAACGTTTTTCCAGATATCAATTAAATCACTACGCTTGGAAAGGAATGTTTTAGAATAGATTACATCTTCAAGTGCCTTTTGATAAATGCGGTTATACTGTATTATACGAAGAACTGATGACGTCACTCCACTAATTGCCAGTATTTCACCAGTCTTCTTTAAAATCTCACAGAAATTGGGATAATTAGCAAGTACACCATATTTAAAAAGGCCCAAAATATAAAACAGTATTCCCACTGCAAACAGAAGAAATATGCCATACTTCATGACAAATTTTTTTATTTGTTCCATGCCTAATGATATAAAAAAGCCCTAGTGCATACTAGGGACCATATAAAGTTCACAACTATAATACAACTCACAAAAAGAGAACCAGAGCAATGTCTAGATCTCAGTGTAACCTTGAATAACCGTTTTCATAATCCAATAGTGCTAATATTGACTCTATTTTCATTTTATGCCGCAAATATAAGAAGTTTTTTCCTTCTCTGCAAGAATTTGACTAGATAATAACAGCAATTACAGCAAAAAAGACAAAACTCCATAACATCGCTACACAAAAAAACACTTTAAGCAACAGTATACCAACTTCGCCTTCTTCATTTTAATTCTAGCGTCTCTCTGTTATTTCAGAGACTTGTTTCATTGGTGAAACGTACCTGTTCCCTGTCACTTCCCTGATTCACAATCAGAAACCGTAATCTCTCTCAGCTTTAAACCCAACAAGTAATTCCTAAGTCTAAAAAACATCATTTTCAATCTTAGTAATAGCAACGGTTTATCATGCCGATGCGAGCACTTTCTGGTACATATACCACCATATTTCTCACATACATTATTGTCAAGCCATTTATTCATCCTGTCAGATGCTGTACGTGCTACTTCCACCATCTCCTTAGTCCTATCAAGCAAGACATCAACGATAAGGAGCAAATTCTTAAATTCCTCATTGTCTATCAATGCTGGTACCTGCTTTGCAATTTGCTTAAGTTTGCCATCCATGCTCATGGCATGTTTGCAGCATGTCTCTGCATACGTAGATGTCTGTTTCACCCAGTGATAAGAATTGTATATGAGTTCCGCATTTACCTCTCCTTTATCAAACCGTGTTATCAGTTCTCTCATCTTTTTCTTATGTGGCTCAAATGCATCATAGGACTCTTTTATCTTCATCATTTCTTTACCGCATGAAGCCAAGACACCACGCCCCATACGATTAACCTGCATTTGATAATAAGCATCTTCTTTCGACAGCCCCTTATACAAGTACTCATCCAAGATCTTGTCTAAATTAGATGATTTCCTTAGTTCGGAATTGATGTAGAGAAACAAGAGCATTAATAGTAAACAGGCTGTTATACAAATGGCCACCTCAAAATCAGGTGAATCGAAAATCCCTCCGTAGCCATATCTGAAAGAGCGTGTCCATACTACCGACAGGACACCACCTATCGCACTTACAAAATATACATTCCACCGGAGTTTTGTAAACACCAACATATCAAAAACAGAACTCACAATCTTATTCCTATTTTTATATGCTGACACATTACCGAAAGCAAACAACAGGGCAGAGATAATCCAGGAAATAGAAACCTCGTTCCATGCTTTGATATCATCAGCCAGTAGGATAAAGACAGCAAAGACTATCGAACAGCACAAGGCTGATCGCAGGTAAACTTTTGGCGTAATCTCTTCCAAGAATCTTAGCTTATTGATATCCACCCCTCTTTCTCTCACAAAGAGGACTTTGGCAAAAAGAAGCCATGGTTGATAACACAACAGAAATGACAGCATGCCACTGAGTATATATCCCACATTAAGGGTATCTATTTCGGCATGATACTTGCAGAGCACGCTATATAAAGCACAAAGCACGGTGACTATCGCTCCAGCTATAGCCCATAGATTCCAGCCCTGATAGGTCACAAGGCCTTCCTCCCTGTTCTTTTCAGAATACAAGAAGGAAAGGAACTCCGAGTCCTGAAGTTCTGTAATTCTATTCGACTTATTCTTCTCCATTCTTCAACTCTTCCTCTACCTTGTCATGCGTTGTCCACATTCCAAGCATAATCCTGAATATTTCTGAGAACCTGAAATCGGCCGCTGTCTTTTTACTCTTCATATTCGAGTATGCTATGAACACCAGAAATGACTCTAAAACAGCCAAATCCATATCATTCCCTATTAGACCAGCCCCGTCCATCTCAAATTTATAAATAGTTGAGGCTACCAAATATACCACATAGAGGAAAAACACCACAAACTGGATGTTTGTTGGCTTATAGACATACTCTACCAGTTTCTTGAAATACTTTTCGTTTTTGTGTCCGTTTGCAGTTAGGCCACGTGACAACCAGCCAAACAGAGGTCTCGAATAGTGACCGGAAATAATGGCACCGAGTGTTAGCGATACAAACAAAAGCGTTTGTGAACTGATACCGACAACTGTTGTCAAACTTTTTAGTGCCATAAATGTTATAGAGAATGGGAATAACACAATAACCATTAACCCCATCAAAAGCAACATGGAAGGAAATAACAGCATAATGATAAACCATAGCACTTGAAGATTCCATCGTGCAATCTTATAAATTAAGCCTGCAACCTTATTACGCTTCTCAAATGCCCCAAGGCCCACAACAACCACTAATGCAAAGATGAAATCCCCCATAAGAACATAGGCAACAGTTTTCATCCATGTCGTATTATTACCGAGCCATAATCCTAAAGCTATAACTACAAATCCAATGGAGATAACACTGGCTGCAATATAGGACATAATACGCTCCGCCTTTACATTAGCATCATGTTTCTTATGTTTTTTTACTAATGCTGCAACATCCTCGTCATTCTCAACGATAGCACCTTGGCTATGGATAAAAAAAACCACTATCCTTAGCAGGCGTAACTATGAAACGATACACTTCCCCATTCGACAACCCTACAAAATAAGAACGTTTAATCGGCAGGCACTGTTGCTGGGGTATCGTTATCACATATTCTTTCCATGACACCTTGCATTTCTTATTTTTGCAGATTTCATTGATGACAGGTTGAAGCTTCTCCCCTACAATCTTTTCTTCTGTCGCCTTATCCGTTTTTATCTTTTTTGTGAGTATGGAGCGAAAATACAATAAAAGAATCGGAATTGTAATAATCAAATTATATGCAGTTACGTTCATTATCAGTTCCACCAATTGAATGATGACCCAAATAAATACAGGAACGTAAAGGCTCCATTTCGAACGGAAATAGGGCGCCTCCTTATAGTCAAAATAAATTTTTTGTCCGTCCTTCATTGATTATTCCTTTCTTCTTTCCTTGTCAACCGACGAGTACATTTAACTGGTCTCCTACCCTGTCACTTTTCATATTATCCAATATCAGCCAACCTTTCTCCTTCCCGTTATTTTTGGCAAAACCATCGCAAAAAATAGCAAAACAGCTTCTATACCAAGAGCAACAAAAAAAGCCGTATTAGTAGAAATATCTGTTATCATCTTAACTAATGACGGTATATAAAAGATTGGAGCGGAAAAGGCAGCACCAGTCATACCCAAGAGCTGCAGTTCTTCCCTCATTTCGTCCTCGCCTACAGTAGGCACACCGTTATTCTCACGAAACATCCCATACAGAAAAGTATTGAATACCCATACAGGTAATGTTATACTCATTGAAAGAAAAAGAAGTTTAATTGTCTCTATTTCCAGAAACAGTTCTTGCTGAAATAAATATACCAACAACACACCTGGTAATACTGCACCTATAATAAATAGAACAAGAAATCCCCATGTTACGGATGGTATTCCCTTAAAATCATTTACATTTGCCATAATTGGAATAAGAAATTTGCAAAAGGCCCCTCACCAATTCAAAATAGTCTTTTAAATACCTTCTATATCTTCACCACAGGTCAATAATCCCTAGTTCCTTGAATCCGTGGTTCCGTCATTCCGCGAAACAGAGAAGATTTTGCTCGACGGCCCGAAGGGGAATATCAACCGTCCGCTAATCGTTTTTGTTTCAATACACCGATACAAAAATAGGAATTAATTTTTAAATGCTGATATAAAAAACAAAAAAAGTGTGAAAACTGAGATTTCAGCAAGCCTCATCTTACTTCATCCCCCAGCTTTCACACTTCGTTTTCACTTTGTCCCTTTATAGTGACAGCGGTACCTGTCCCTTGTCACCCTCACCCATACCTCTTTCAGTATTATTATTCTACACAATAGCGTTCTACCTCTTCGCCTTTCAAGGCCCGGACGATGCGCGAACATGCTTTGCCGTCACCGTAGGGGTTCACAGCCTTGCTCATGCGCTCGTAAGCTGCTGCATCATCAAGGAGGGTGCTGACCTCATTTACAATCAGGTCGTGGTTAGTACCAACCAGATGAACGGTTCCGCTCTTCAATGCCTCGGGACGCTCGGTGGTATCACGCATTACCAAAACGGGCTTGCCAAGACCAGGAGCCTCCTCCTGAATTCCACCGGAATCCGTGAGCACTACGGTACTCTTCTCCATGAGGTAAACGAACTCCAAATACTGGAGAGGCTCGATGAAGAAGAAGTTGGGTCTCGTCAAATCCTCACCAAACACCTCGTGGATGGGCTTACGCACATTGGGGTTCAGGTGCATGGGGTAAACAAAGTCCACTTCGGGATATTTCTCTGAAAGATCCTTCATAGCTGTTACCATGCTGATGAAACCGTCTCCGAAGTTCTCACGGCGATGACCGGTAATCAGCACCAGCTTTTTGCCACCCTCCAAACGGGTAACATCGTAGCCAGCTTTATTGAGAACATTTTTCTGTTCGTCTGCCAATGCCTTGTCAGTCTTCAACTTATCCACAACCATGTGGAGAGCATCAATGACAGTATTGCCAGTTACGAAGATCTGACCATGAGTCTTCTCTTCCTGGAGGTTCTTTTCACTCAGAGGAGTCGGAGCAAAATTAAATGTTGCTATACGGCCAGTAATCTGACGGTTCATCTCCTCTGGCCAAGGGCTGTAGATATTATGGGTACGGAGACCAGCCTCTACATGACCTACGGGAATCTGCTGATAGAACGCAGCCAGAGCAGCGGCGGTTGAAGTAGTGGTGTCACCATGAACCAGCACCACGTCGGGCTTACACTCCTTGAACACATCACGCATGCCAGTAAGCACGCGGGCTGTGACATCATAGAGATCCTGGCCCTGCTTCATGATGTTCAAGTCATAGTCAGGCTTAATATCGAATATGGTAAGTACCTGGTCCAGCATTTCTCTGTGCTGACCGGTCACACAAACTATTGTTTCAAACTCATTAGGGTACTTTTGAAACTCCTTAACCAAAGGACACATTTTAATGGCTTCGGGTCTCGTACCGAAAACCAACATAACTGTCTTTTTACTCATTGTTTATGTATATATCTTGTATTTTTATTCAGCTTTATAATACCCAATTTCAAGCCCAACAAAGCGCCCTCCATCAACTATTTTTGCACTTCTCGCAATTCAACAATCTCCTTTCGGCTGCAAATATACCAAATCCTAACCGCATTTCATTATTTTACCCCAAAAGAAATCACCATATCCCCCAACTTCGCCTATGATTATGGGTGGAGTAGGCCCAGACTTCAGACATCTGACTTCAGCCTTCTAAATTAACTTTCAATAAGAGCATTGTAGTGCTCTCTTATCCACTCCTCTTTTGCATACCTATCAGTAATGGCCAACAGGGCATCTTCTTCCTCTGGTGTAAACTCAGGTATTCCGAAATGTTTAATATCCACACCGCTCAATGAATAATACCCTGATGAATAAGGTTTGCCATTTGCTTGCACATAACTCCAGAACAATTCACTCTCTATAATTGACTTGAGTATCAACAACTTTCTTTCATCTGTATTAATAAAAGCAAGTCCGTTGTACAATAAAAGATTCGGAGCATCACATATAGCACACCGCAAAGCCTTGTTCGCAAGTTTGGGGAAAAACAACTTAAAACGGGGCATTACTAACGATTGTGTTCTACCATAAGCATACCATTGAGGATAGTCACTAGTATCTCCTTTGTCTCGAGCTGACAATATGGTCTTTTTAGCCCTCAAATACTCATATGCACGAGGAAAGAGATTTCTCATCTCACTTGGGGTATATATAACTGCCCGTCCATTCTCAACATGGTAGGGATATATCACCTTTTCATATAAGGATTCAAGATCATCAATTGAATTAAGTTTGTTCGGATTAACTATATCACGGCATATTTCACGTTCAATAGAATACCTTACACCTTCGTTTTCAAGGATATAGCATCTCTCATTTTCACCAACAGGTTTAAATATATATGTATCATTACTTAAAGTCGCTATACCATGTCGGGAGGGGCAATAATCCTTGATAGGTTTACCAACAGCTTCAAAAGCAACTGTTTTATCAAAATTGTTCAATGTCCATCCTTTCTCATCATCCAGATTCTCAAAAGGAATATTATCAAAATCAAGAATCTTGGACAAACTTCCCTCTTCATCTACAGCATATCTCAGATTCTCAGCCCCATGCCGTTTTTCCAAATAGAACAAGCATGTATATGTATTTTTAGATTCAAAGACCTGATATCCTCTAAAATCAACTATACTAATAGCATATTTATTAAGAGAGAAATACTTTCTAATTGCTCTACCATTAACTGAGCGCAAAAAAGTATTCATGGTAATATACCCTAGCCGCCCGCTATCTTTGAGCATGTCTGTTGCTATCTGGAAAAAGGGTATATATAAATCCGAATTCCCCGTCTTACATACTTCGTAACCATTTAGCTTTGAACGAGTTTCTTCTGAAAGGTTACGCGCACAAACATATGGAGGATTACCCACCACTACATCAAAACCTTTATAATGTTGATTCCAATCTTTATCTGTATAATCCAACGTGTCTCTACACAGAAGGTTAAATTCAAAATCTTCATCCTCCCCTTCTGAGAGTGCAAGCAAACTCAGTAAAATTCTCGTCCTTTCTATAGAATAGCCTTGGATATCTACACCCCATATATTCCCTCTAAAGATATCGTAATATGTTTTGCCTGTATGTCTATGGATCCATGATGCAACATCCATTAGGAAACCACCACACCCGCAAGAGATATCTGCCACTCTCAACTCCCTAAGTTCTACGGGAGTCTTATCCGCAAGACATCTCGAAATAATGGTATTTCTTATTCTTTCTGGAGTGTAGACGGCGCCAGTCACAATCCTATCAGCAGGCGAGATTACAAATTCGAACAACTCAATTAATCCCTCTAAGTCAAATGCGAAACCACTTTCTTTGAGGATAGCTATAAACTCTGCAACAATCTTTTCGTTATAATCAAGCAGATTGGAGATAACAGAACAGCGTTCTACAAACCATCCTTTCTCTTGGATAAATGCAGACACAAAAAGGCTATTAACCTGAAATGGGTCTGCCAATCCGTTCTTTTTTAAATATTTGAACAGCTTATAGTTCATCTTTTATTGATTCTCTTCAAGATATTGGAAATACTTATAAAACTCTTCCAATGCTTCTAATTTTAAATCTTTGACCTCTTGTGATGGGTTATCTATAGCTTTAAGTTTT
>Ga0265298_10000548_pt1 | contig 55821 bp, 45 predicted proteins | sample AusTroGonzalo_MG_3_FD_193486 | JGI IMG/M metagenome (GOLD analysis project Ga0265298, IMG submission 193486) | Bovine rumen microbial communities from tropical cattle in Woodstock, Queensland, Australia - Gonzalo_01 | ecosystem: Host-associated > Mammals > Digestive system > Stomach > Rumen ... | reverse complement strand
CGATGCGCTTCCAGCCCGAGCTGGTGGAACGCAAGTGGGGCATCTCCGAATACCGCATCGCCGATCTCGGCTACATCGATTCGATGGCTCTGGACGGCTGGCTCGCCGGGAACTCCCTCAGCGACATCATGCAGACCTATCTGGAACGCTTCGTCGGGGAGGTCCCCTTCGAGAATTACGGCACCCAGTTCCCGGTAATGGTCAAGTGGCTGGATATCAAGGGCCGGACCTCCCTCCACGTGAATCCGGACGACGAGGCCGCCGAGCAGCGCTACGACGCGTTTGGTAAGACCGCCCTCTGGTACGTGGCTGCGGCCGGCCCCCAGGCGAAGCTTTTCCTGGGCTTCCGGCGGGACGTGACGGCCAGCGAGTTCTACGAGAAGTGCCTGGACGGTACGGTGGAGGACCTGCTGAACGTGGTGAAACCCAAGGTGGGGGAGCACTACCTCGTCACGCCCGGCATGGTGCACGCCGCCGAGGATGTGAAACTCCTGGAGATTGCCGAATGCTCCGAGCTTTGGTTCCGGCTGCACGCCTGGAACGATCCGGAGGCGGAACTGCATCTGGAAGAGGCGTTTGACCTGATCGATTTCAAGGCATACCGGATGCCTGCGCCGCAGGACGACCCGGAGGCCGTGACGGAGAAGATCGCCGTCACCCCGCAGTTCACCGTGTCGGAGATCCGTCTGGTGAACCAGGTGCGCGTCGGTGCCGCAAACAACGGGTGTTTCCTGCTCTACGCCTGCGTGAAAGGCGCGGGATCCCTGGTGGTCGATGGAATGAATCCGGTCTTTTTCCACGCCGGCGACGCCGTGGTGGTACCGGCCGAGATCCAGCAGTTCGTCCTCACGCCCGAGGCTTCCGGCACCCTGCTCCTGGAGGTGTCGCTCGAACCCCGGCAGGAACCGGACGAATACATCGACCCCGACGCCGAACCCCGCCTAAAGGGCGAGGATTACGACGGCCTGGAAGGCGACGAGCTTCCGGACCCCGAATTGGGCGGTTCACCGAATGAATTGACTTATAGTTAATTATATGCTTTACCCTGGCGCAAACGCGCCGGGGTAATTTGCATAAATAATTGATTGACAGAAAGATGAGTGATTCGCGTATTGACAAGTACCTGTGGGCCATCCGGACCTTCAAGACCCGCAGCGACGCGACCGAAGCCTGCAAGGGCGGAAAGGTGAAGGTGGGCGGGGTCAATGCCAAGCCCTCCAAGGAGGTCAAGCCCGGCGACCTCGTGCAGGTCAAGAAGGGGAGCGTGACCTTCACCTACAAGGTCCTCCAGCCGCTGGAGCACCGCGTGGGGGCGAAACTGGTCCCCGAGTATGCGGAGAACCTGACCCCGGCGGCGGAACTCGAGAAACTCCGTGCCCCGGTGGAGACCTTCTTCATCACGCGAGACCGAGGGGCCGGGCGCCCCACGAAGAAGGACCGCCGCGAGATCGAGGAGGCCTGGGACGCCATCGACTTCAACGACATCCCGGACGATGTCGCCGCCCGCTTCGGGCTTTCTGACGAAGATTTGGAAACTTTATAACTGAGCTATGAAGCGCTTTTATCTTGTTGTGCTGTGCCTGCTGGCCCTGGGGTGGTCGGCCCGGGCGCAGACGTCCCGTGAGGAACTCCTCTCCCACATGGAGCTCACGGCCGGCAACTATGCCAATTATCCCACCCCCACCGGCCATCTGACGCCGGCCCCGGAGGGCTATGAACCCTTCTATATCAGCCATTACGGCCGTCACGGGGCCCGGTATATGACCAGTGACAAGCACTACCGCCGCCTGCGCCACCAGCTGGATACCGCCCGCTCGCTGGGCCTGCTGACCGAGTACGGCAAGGATGTCCGCCACCGCCTCAAGAAGGCCGAGGCCGATGCGAAGGACCGGGCCGGGGAGCTCACCCCACCCGGCGCCCGGCAGCACAAGGCCATCGCCCGCCGGATGTTCGACAACTATCCCACGCTGCTGAGCCGGCCCCTGAGCGTGACGGCGAACGCCTCCAACTCCCGGCGCGTGATGCTGAGCATGGCGAACTTCGTCCTGGAACTCAAGTCCCTGAATCCGTCCCTGGATTTCTCGATGGACGCGAGCGAGCACGACCTGTATTACATCAAGTCCAACAAGTCCATCGTCGTCCCGGACAACGACACCGACGACGCCCTGTACCGGAAACTCAAGAAGTTCCGGCAGAAGATGATGGCCTGGTCGCCCCAGATGGAGTCGATGTTCACCGATCCGGAGCGGGTGAAGACCTTTGTCGACCCGTACACCTTCGCCGACGATTTCTATAACGTCGCCGCCGACATGTACTGCGTGCCGGAGCTGGACATCCGGTTCGACGATGTGTTCGGGGAGGAGGGAATGATCAATGGTTTCCGCTCCTACAACGCCGCCTGGTGCCTTTGGGAGGGGTTGATGCCGGGTGCGAAAACCAGTTACTACCGGATCTATCCGCTGCTGCAGAACTTCCTGGACGAGGCCGATGCCGTGATCGCCTCCGGCGGATACGGCCTGCGTCTCCGCTTCGGCCACGACAGCGTGGTGCTGCCTTTCGCCTTCATCCTGGGCTTCCAGGAAGCCGTTGGTGCCACGGATGACATGGAGAACCTGCACCGTCAGTTCTCCATCATCCGCCTGATTCCGATGGCGGCGAACATCCAGCTCGTCTTCTTCCGGAAGGAGGGTTCGGACGACATCCTCGTGAAGTTCCTGATGAACGAGAACGAGACGTCCATCCCGCTCCGGACGGACTGCTATCCCTATTATCACTGGTCCGACGTGGAGCGGTACTACCGCGCCATGATCGAAGATGCCCATCTGGAATACCAAACCCCTGCAGACGATGAAGACTAAGTATTTGACTTTGATGCTGCTCCTTCTTCTCACCATCGGAGCGGCCGCGCAGACCTCCAAGCGGGAGATGTACGCGGACCTCAGCCGCACCGGCTCCACCTATTTTGCCTATCCCGGCCCCACCCAGCAGGTCCTGACGCCCGCCCCGGCGGGCTATGAGCCCTTCTACATCAGCCATTACGGCCGCCACGGGTCGCGGTATATGACCAGCAACAAGTACTATGTCCAGGCGATCACCCCGATGGACAGCGCCGCAAAGCTGGGACTCCTCACGCCCAAGGGCGAAGAGGTGCTCGCCAAGCTCAAGGTCGGCTATGCCGATGCGTACAACCGTGACGGCGACCTGACCGCCCTGGGCGGCCGCCAGCACCGGGAGATCGCCCACCGGATGTATGACCGCTTCCCGGAGCTCCTTTCCGAGCCCCTGGAGGTCGATGCCCGCTCCTCCACCGTGGGCCGCTGTATGATCAGTATGTTCAATTTCTGCCAGGAGCTGCAGGGGCTGAACCCGGCCCTGGACATCCGGATGGACGCCAGCGACCGCGATATGAGGTTCGTCGTGGAAGACACGCACGTGAAACCGGAAGTCACTCCGGAGGCGGAGGCCATCCACCGCAAGTTCAGTGAGTTCCGTGACAGCCGGTACAAGTCCGCCCGCCTGATGAAGGTCCTGTTCAAGGACGTTACAAAAGTGGAAGGATTCGTGGACGGCCCCGACCTGATGAAGAGCCTCTACCACGTGGCCCAGGATTTCCAGAACGTTCCGGAGCTGGGACTGTCGATGACGGACATCTTCACGAAGGAGGAACTGTTCCAGATCTTTACGGGCTCCAACGCCGGCTGGCTCCGCCAGTCTGGCCTCGTCCCGGGTTCCACGCCCACGTATCTTCGCAAGATGCCCGTTCGCGACAGCATCGAAGGCATCGCCGACCGCGTCATCCGCACGGGGAAGCCTTCGCTTACGCTCCGTTTCAGCCACGACAGCTCGGTCCTCCCGTTGGCCTACCTGATGGGCCTCAAAGAGGCGATGGGCGCGACGGCGAACCCGGAGAACGTCTACAAGACCATCTCCATCGACAAGATCATCCCGATGGCCGCGAACATCCAGGTGGTGTTCTACCGCAAGGAAGGTTCGGACGACGTCCTCGTGAAGTTCCTGTTGAACGAGAATGAAACCACCATTCCCGTCAAGACCGACTGCGCGCCTTACTATCACTGGAAGGACGTGAAGGCTTATTGGGAAGAGCATCCGTAGGGCTCTGAAAAAGATAGGACTATGAAAAAGTTGCTGCTTGCCCTGGCCGCCTGCGCGGCCTGCGTTTCCGCCCTGGCGGAAGACCATCTGCGCTATGTGAATCCGTTCGTGGGAACGGCGGGCTTCGGGAACGTGTATCCCGGGGCGCAGATTCCGTTCGGGGGCATCCAGATCAGCCCCGATACGGATGATTATGATTACGATACGGCGGCCGGCTACAAGTACACCCGGTCCGCCATCATGGGCTTCAGCCTGACCCATCTGAGCGGGACGGGCATCCCGGACCTCGGGGACTTCCTCTTCCTGCCCGGAACGGGAACTTTCCTGTCCGCCATCGGAACCGATGAGGATCCCGATTCGGGCTACCGCTCCCGGTTCCGCCACGAGACGGAAAAGGCTTCTCCGGGTTACTACAGCGTGGAACTGGACGACTACGGCACCCGGGCGGAGATGACCGCCGCCGCACGCAGCGGGGTGCTCCGGTTCACGTATCCCGCCTGCGATTCCTCGTTCGTGATGATTGACCTGGGTCACACCCTCCGCTGGAAGTGCGTCTGGTCTTCGGTACGGCTCCTGGATGAGTACACGATCGTGGGCAGCAAGATTGTCAATGGGTGGAATCCCGACCGGCACGTGTCCTTCGCGGCGCGTTTCTCCCGTCCGGTCAAGGACTTCCTGATCCTGAAGGAAGGGAAGCCGGTCATCTATAATACCAGCCGTTTCCGCAGTTCCCTGGAGGCCTGGGGTACCGGCCTGCAGGTCTGCGTCCGGTTCCCGACGACGGCCGGCGAGCAGGTCTCCGTCCAGGTGGCCGTCTCGGCGACGGGCACGGACGGGGCGCTGAAGAACCTCTCCGAGGTGGAGGGGAAATCGTTCGAAACGGTATTGGCGGAGGCTGAGGCCTTGTGGGAAGCGGAATTATCCCGCTATGAACTGGACCCGTCCTGCACGGAGGAAGCGAAGGAAACCTTCTACACCAGCGTTTACCGCACCGCCCTGCACCCGTTCCTGTTCCAAGACGTGGACGGGCGCTTCCGCCGGCATGACGGAACCATCGGCCTGGCCGAGGGCTTTACGAACTATACGACCTTCTCCCTTTGGGATACCTACCGGGCCTTCCATCCGCTTCTGAACCTGGTGAATAAACCCCTCCAGGCAGACCTCGCGAACTCCATGCTGGAGCATTACGACAAGAGTGCGGAGAAGATGCTCCCCGTCTGGTCGTTCTACGGGGGAGAGACCTGGTGCATGATCGGTTACCACGCGGTTTCCGTACTGGCCGACATGATGATGAAGGGCGTCCAGGGCTTCGACTACGAGCGTGCTTTCCAGGCTATGAAGATCACGGCGACGAACCCGAACTATGACTGCCTGCCGGAGTACACGGAACTGGGCTACGTGCCGTTCGACAAGGAGAACGAGTCGGTTTCCAAGACCCTGGAGTATGCCTATGATGACTGGTGCATCGCGCAGGCTGCCAAGTTGTTGGGCCACGAGGAGGACTATGCGTTCTTCCTCGAAAGGAGCCGGAACTACCGCAACCTGATCGACCCGGAAACCAAGTATATGCGCGGCCGCGACTCGAAGGGCAACTGGCGTACGCCGTTCTCGGACATCGCCTATGAGGGTCCCGGTTCCGACAATGGCTGGGGAGACATCACGGAAGGTTTCACGATGCAGTACACCTGGACGGTTCCACACGCGTTTGAGGATTATATGGACATCGCCGGGAAGAAGTTCCTGTGTGAGCGGCTGGACAATATGTTCCAGATCGAGATGAGCGACGACATCCCCGGTGCGCACGACATCTGGGGCCGCATCGGCGGCTATTGGCACGGGAACGAACCCTGCCACCACGTGCTGTACCTGTACAACAAACTGGGAAAGCCGCAGGAGTGCCAGAAATGGGTCCGGTATGTGGCGGACCATTTCTACGGCAACAAGCCGGACTCCCTGAGCGGCAACGACGACTGCGGCCAGATGAGCGCCTGGTACATCTTCAACTGTCTGGGCTTCTATCCCTTATGCCCCGGCAGCAACGAGTACGAACTGGGCTCGCCCTGCCTTCCCGGCGTCCGGGTCCGCCTCTCCGACGGCGGCGTCCTGAACGTCCGCACCAAGGACTGGAGCCCCACGAACGTACACGTCAAGGCCGTCTTCCTGAATGGCATACGCATGAAAAGCACCACCCTGCGCTATGAAGACATCAAGGATGGTGCTGATCTGCTGTTCTGGATGGGGAAGTAGGTAACTACTTCTTGAAGAACCGGTTGTAAAGGCCCAGGAAGCCGGCGCCGTGGCGGGCTTCGTCTTTGGCCATTTCGTGGACGGAGTCGTGGATGGCGTCGTAGCCCAGCTGCTTGGCACGGGTGGCGATGGCGAGCTTGCCTTCGCAGGCGCCGGCTTCGGCTTCGTAGCGCTTCTTGAGGTTGGTTTTGGTGTCCCAGACGACTTCGCCGAGGAGTTCGGCGATGCGGGCGGCGTGGTCGGCCTCCTCGAAGGCGTAGCGCTTGAAGGCGTCGGCGATCTCCGGATAGCCCTCACGCTCGGCCTGGCGGCTCATCGCGAGGTACATGCCCACTTCTGAGCATTCGCCGGTGAAATGCTCTTGGAGACCGGCCCAGACCTCCGGGTCACAGCCTTTGGCAACGCCGAGGACGTGCTCGCAAGCCCACTGGGGCTTGTCGCCTTCCTCTTTCAATTCAACGAATTTTTCGGCTTTTGCATGGCACACAGGGCACTCTGCGGGCGGATTTTCGCCTTCGTGGACGTATCCGCAGACGAGGCATCTGAATTTTTTCTTCATAATGGTGTTATCCTTAGTGGTTTGGAATTTTTCAAAGGTATGAAAAAACTTTCCATTGTGCAATGATTTGGCAAAAGGAAAGTATATCTTTGTAACATGACACCATTCTTGAAGCAGGTCGCGGCCCATTATCTCGCGGCGGACATACAGGACACTTGTTTCATTTTCCCGAACCGGCGGTCGTCCGTGTTCTTCCGGAAGTATCTGGGCGACCTTCTGCGGGAGGGCGGGGCGCTCCGGCCGCTCCGGGCCCCGCGTTCGCTCACCATCAACGACTTCTTCTGCGAGGTCTATGGTGGGGAGGTGACGGACCGGATCCGGCTGCTGCTGGAACTGTACCAGTCGTACAAGGCCGTCTATCCCAAGGCCGAGCCCCTGGACGAGTTCCTGTTCTGGGGCGAGGTGATCCTCGCGGATTTCAACGACGTGGACAAGTTCCTGGTGGATGCCGAAAGCCTGTTCGCGAACGTGGCGGACTTCAAGGACATCCAGGATGACTACAGCCACCTGTCCGATGTCCAGCGGGAAGCCATCCGTCATTTCATGGCCCATTTCCGGGACCGCAACGGCCGTCTGACCGTGCATCTGGACACGGACGACACCACCGTGAAAGCCCGCTTCCTCCAGATCTGGAACATCCTGTTCCCCTTGTATGCCGATTTCCGGAAGCGATTGAGGGAGAAAGGAATGGCCTATGAGGGGATGGTGTATCGAGACCTCGCTTCCAAACTCCGGGACGGCCAGGCCGCGGTCGATGTGATGGGGGCTGCCTTCCCGCAGACGCACCGGTTCGTGTTCATCGGCCTCAATGCCCTGAACGCCTGCGAGCGGACGGTCCTGGCCCGGATGCGGGATGCCGGACTCGCCGAGTTCTGCTGGGATTACGTGTCGGAGGAGATCCGCGACCCGCGGAACAAATCCTCCGTCTTCATGCGGGACAATGTCCGCGTTTTCCCGAACGCCTTCCAGGTGGACCCGGAAGGCCTGGGCAAGCCTGAATTCCACGTGGTGAGCGTCGCATCCTCCGCCGGGCAGACCAAACTGGCACCGGAAATCCTCCGCCGCTCCACGATGGACGATCCGGTGGAAACCGCCTTCGTCCTTCCCGACGAGAACCTCCTGATGCCCTTGCTGAACGCCATCCCGCCGGAGTACGGAAGCATCAATGTGACCATGGGTTGCCCGCTGACGGGCGGCGCTATCTATTCCCTGATGTCCGCCCTTTCCGCGATGCAGCTCCGCCTGCGGGAGAAGGCCGGCGGCTGGTTCTTCTACCACCGCGAGGTCCGTTCCGTCTTCTCCAACAGCCTGTTCCGGGCCGTCCTGACCCCCGAGGAGGATGCCGTGGTGAAGAAGGTCAAGGCCCAGGCGAAATACTACATCCCGCAGGAAGACCTCCAGGGAGGGCCGCTCTTGAACCTCCTGTTCCGTCCGGTTGTCCTGAATCCCAAGGAGGGGACCCTCGCGCAGAACCGTAGCGTCGCCGCCTGGCTGTCCGACATCGTCAGTTATGTGGGTTACCATCTCCGCGGGGTGGAGGCCATGCTGCTGGAACTGGATTTCGCCAAGCGGTACCTCCAGTCGCTCAACCTGCTGGACGGCATCGGCCTGGACGTCCTTCCCGCCACCTGGCTCCGGCTGCTGGATGAGCTTCTGGCCGGTGAATCGGTCCCTTTCCACGGCGAACCGCTGGAGGGGCTGCAGGTCATGGGCCCGCTGGAAACGCGGGCGCTGGATTTTCGGAACATCGTCCTTTTCTCTGCGAATGAGGGCTCTTTCCCGCGCCGGAGCGCAAGCGCATCCTTCGTCCCGCCGGAACTGCGGAAAGGCTTCGGACTCCCCACCTTTGAATACCAGGACAGCGTCTGGGCCTATTATTTCTACCGGATGGTCCAGCGGGCGGAGCACGTTTGGCTGCTGTACGACAGCCGGACCGAAGGACTCAAGACCGGCGAAGAGAGCCGGTATATCAAGCAGTTGGAGTATTATTACCAGGTGCCGCTGGAGCGCTTTGTCGCTACGGGCGGGATGCAGCTGGCGCCCGGGGAAGGCGAGATTGCCAAGACGGAGGAAGACATCGGCCGGATCCGGTCCGGCGCCCTGTCCGCCTCGGTCCTCCAGAGCTACCTCTACTGCCCGGCCAAGTTCTACTATCAGTTCGTGAAGCGGCTCCAGGCGGAGGACGAGGTGGCCGAGTCCCTGGATGCCGGGAGCTTGGGCAACGTCTTCCACAAGACGATGCAGGCCCTGTACAAGCCCTTCGCGGTGGTGGGCGTGGCCGAAATCGACCGGATGCTCCAGGACCGCAAGGCACTCAAGGACCTGGTGCGGCAGAAGATCATGGAGGAGATGCAGACCATCGACGTGACCGGCCGCGACCTCGTCGTGGAGGAAGTCATCCTCGAATATGTCGTCCAGACCCTTCGTCACGACCGGAACCTGCTGGTGCAGTCCGGGTCCAAGGGGTTCGAGATCCTATACCTGGAGCAGCGGATGGAATGCCGGTTCGAGGGCTTCACCATCAAGGGTTTTGCCGACCGCATCGACAGTTACCTCGGCGGGGAAGCCCGGATCGTGGACTACAAGACGGGACGGGTGGAGGACGAGGACATCGACATCACCGACGAGAATGCCGCCGCCATTGTTGATAAGCTCTTCGGCCCCTCCAACGAGGGCCGGCCGAAGATCGCCCTCCAGTTGTATATCTACGGCCTCCTCGCGCAGGAACAGGAGAAACTCAAGGGAAGGCCGGTGGTCAATTCCATCTACAGCGTCTCGCGCCTGTTCACCGAGCCGCTGAAGGACCGCCCCCAGAGCGCCGAATTCGCCCGCCTCACGCGGGAACGCCTCAAGGACCTCCTCGCGGAGATGACGGACCCGTCCGTGCCCTTCCGCCGGACGGAGGAACTCCGCACCTGCAGCTACTGTGACTTTAAAATGATTTGTGGACGATGATGGAGATTCTGAAAGCCTCGGCCGGTTCCGGCAAGACCTACAACCTGGCCCGGACCTATATCCGCCTCCTGCTCACGAAGGATGACCCGCAGGCGTATCGCCATATCCTGGCCGTGACCTTCACCAACAAGGCCACGGACGAGATGAAACGGCGCATCCTCCAGGAACTCTTCATCCTGGCCGACAAACCGGAGGAATCGCCTTACTACAAGGACTTTGTCCCTTCGGTTTTCCAGACGGCGGAGGCCTTGCAGAAAAGGGCTTCCGCACAGCTGGGCGCCATCCTGCACGACTATTCGTCCTTTGCCGTGTCCACCATTGACAAGTTCTTCCAGCAGACGCTCCGGGCCTTCTCCCGCGAGATCGGGCAGTTCGCCTCCTACCAGGTGGAACTGGACAAGGCCTCGCTTGTGGAGGAGAGCGTGGACCGGATCCTGGATGCGCTTACGGAACAGGACAAGGACCTGCTGGACTGGCTCACGGATAACGTGAAAGCGGGCCTCTCCCAGGGGAACCGCTTCAACCTGGAGCCGCCGCTCAAGGAAATGGCCGTGAACCTCAAGTCGGGGGATCACGAGGATGCCGTGCGCCGTTTCGGCATCGATGAGGGGAAGGTCTGCTCCAAGGAGCATCTGAAGCAGGTCCGGAAGGGCTGTGACGACCTGGTCCGTACCTATGTGAAGGATGTGGAGAATGCCGCCCGGGCCGTTCTGGACGTGCTGCAGCAGCACGGTGTGGACCCGGCCGACAGCAACCGAGGCTTCCTGAAGGCCCTGTATGGCTATCTGGACCTGGATCCGCATGCTTCCGTGGCCCCGCCGACGGCCTCTTTCCTGGACAAGGCCCCCGACTCCTCGAAGTGGTTCGCGAAGACCAAGGACCGCTTCCGGCTGGAACTGGAAGGCAGCCTGGAAGGGCCCCTGGACGCGTTCTGCGCCCTCTTTGGCGACCGCTACCGGGCGTATGCGACCGCCCGGCTCATCGGCGCGCAGGTTTTCGGCCTGGGCATCGCCGGCGAACTCCGGAAGGCGTTCGAGGAAGTGCAGAAGGAGAAGAACGTCATCAGCATCGATGATTCCAATACCATCCTCAAGGGTATCATCGACGGGTCCGACGCCCCGTTCGTGTATGAGAAGCTGGGCGTCCGGTTCGAGGACTTCCTCCTGGACGAGTTCCAGGATACCTCCACCATCCAGTGGGAGAATTTCCGGCCGCTGCTGCTGAACAGCGAGGCCGGCGGTTTCGAGAACCTCGTGGTGGGCGACGTCAAGCAATCCATCTACCGTTGGCGCGGCTCGGACTGGAACCTGCTGGACAGTGAGTTGCAGAAGACCTTCCATCTGCCGCCGGAAGCCGTCCGGGTGCTCGATGAGAACTACCGCACCTGCCGGGCCATCGTGGAATTCAACAACGCCTTCTTCCCTTACGCGGCGGAGCAGCTGGACGGCCTGCTGGGCACGACGGACATCCGGCGGATTTACGGGGACGTCGAGCAGAAAGTCCGTTTCCGGGATCCGGCCGAGGGCAGTGTGGATGTGCAGTTCTGCGCGAATGCCGAAGCGGAAATGGAAGCCATCCTGGAGTCTGTCCAGGCGGTTATCGATGCCGGCGGGCAATACGGCGATATCGCCATCCTCGTCCGCGGCAATGCGGAAGGCTCGGAGATCGCCTCCCGGTTCGTCCAGGAAGGCATCCCGGTCGTGTCCGACGACTCCTTGTTCGTCAAGGCTTCCGTGACGGTGCGGCGATTGGTATCCCAGCTGTCGCTGGTAGATGCCCCCGATACGGAGGAGAAGGCTTCCGTCGCCGGTTTCCTGGCCCGGTCGCTGGATATCCGCATCCCCGAGCACTACCATTCCCTGACGGACCTGGCCGAGTCCCTCCTGCGGGATCTCCGGGAGGCCGATGCCGCTACTTTCGAAGCGGAAATCCCTTATGTCCAGTCCTTTATGGATTACCTGCTGGACTGGACGGCTGCGCGGGGCAACGACCTGACGGCCTTCCTCCGGGACTGGGAGGCGGCCGATCCCAAGATCGCCTCGCCCGAATCCGGCTCCTCCGTCCGCGTGATGACGGTCCATAAGTCCAAGGGCCTGGAGTTCCCCTACGTCATCTTCCCGTTCGCCGAGAAAGTTACCCTCTACAAGCCCTCGTCCTACTGGTGCCGGCCTGCGGTGGAAGGCACGCCACTGGCGGCGGTGGCGGACGGCATCTATCACGTGGAACTGAGCGGCAGCAGCGAGGCCACGCTCTTCGCGGAGGATTTCCGGCGGGAGCGCCTGCTCCAGTTCATTGACAATATCAATGTCTTCTATGTGGCGATGACCCGGGCGAAATACGGCCTGAAGGTGATCGCGAAGGAGCCGCCCCGGAAACTGATGGATGCGGTGGGAAACGGCGGCCCGGCCGACTGGAAGAACCTCTCCCAGGTGCTTTACGGCTATGTCGGGACGCTGGATTATCACGCCGGGTCAATGTATGAATTCGGCTCCCTGAAGCGGGAGGCCGGGCCGGCGAAGCCCCTTCCGGCGGGTTATCCGTCCTTCCCGGCCGGTGACCGCGGCCGCCTGAAGTTCAGCCGGGATGCGGCCGATTACTTCGGCCCCGACGGCCTCGTGGGCCCGGAGGCCTCCAACCGTCTCCGCGGCCTCGTCCTGCACGACATCCTGTCCGCCGTCACCGTGCCTGCGGACCTCCCTCGCGCTGTGGACCGTGCCATCGGGACCGGTGCCCTTCCGAGCGCCGACCGCGAACGCACCCTCCGCTTCCTGGAGGCGGAAATCGCCTCCGTCGAAGTCCGCGGCTGGTTCGCTTCGGGCGTCCAGGTCCTCAATGAGGCGCCCCTCATCGGCCCCGACGGTACCGAACTCCGCCCCGACCGCGTCGTCATCCGTTCCGATGGTTCGGCGGAAATCATTGACTACAAGTTCGGTCAGCCCGACCGGAAATACCTGGACCAGGTTCGCGGCTATATGGACCTGTACCGCGCCCTGGGGCACGGTTCCGTCTCCGGAACCATCTGGTACATCCGGGAGAACGGGGAGGATGAGTTCGTGGAGGTGTAGATGCGGAAGTGCAATTAGATGATTATTTTTACGGACTTGTGCCCGAAATTCCGTATATTTGTCCATTCTAAACGAGAGAGAGTACATGGAAGCGAACGAGAACACCATCAAACTGTATTACAATACCGAAGTTGAGAAACTGGCCATGCCGGAGTACGGGCGGAACGTCCTCAAGATGGTCGAGATCATGAAGGACATCGAGGACCGGGCGAAGCGGTCGGAACAGGCGCGCGCCATCGTCAAGGTGATGGAGAGCCTGAATCCGCAGGTGCACCAGCAGGAGAACTTCGAACAGAAACTCTGGGACCACCTGTATATGATCGCCGGCTATGACCTGGACATCGACGCCCCCTATCCTGCGCCGGTGCCGGAGTTCATCGCGAGCCGTCCGGAAAAGATTCCCCTGAACACGAAGCCCATCAAGGCCCGTCACTACGGCCGGAACATCGAGAGCATCATCGACCTGATCGCCACCGAGCCGGAAGGGGAGGTGAAGACGGCGATGATCCGCTCCCTCGCGATCTATATGCGCCAGCAGTACCTCATCTGGAACAAGGATACGGTGGCCGACCAGACCATCTTCGCCGATATCGAACGCCTGTCCGGCGGCCGGGTGAAGGTCCCCGAGGGGCTGGAACTCACCAAGATCGACGCCAGTGCCAACTATGCCCGTCCGGGTATGAACATGGGCTTCAACCGCGGCGGCAACGGCGGCAAGAAGCAGTGGGTCAACTACAAGAAGAACGGTAAGAAGAAATGAACCTGAAGAGCCCTTCCGCATACTGGTCCTCCCTGGACGAGAAGCGGCGGTCCGAATACCGGATCGTCGCTGCTGTCCTTCTGGGCCTGTTCACCCTGTTCACCGCCATTGCGGTGGTATCCTACTTCTTCACCTGGAAGCAGGATGCCAGCCTGCTTACGGACCCGTCCCTGATGGACAGTGACGCGCCCGTGGGGAACGCCAGTTCCAAGCTGGGCTTCCGCTGGGCCCATTTCCTGGTGACCCGGAGTTTCGGTTTCGCGGCGCTCGGACTGGTCGCCTTCCTGGTGGCCTGGACCCTGAGCCGGATCTTCCCCCGGGAGGGTTTCCGGCTGGGCAAGTGGTTCGTGGCCAGCGTGACGGGGACCTTCCTGGGCTCCTGGCTCCTCTCTTTGGCCGGTCTCCTGACCGGTTGGAACACGGTTTTCGGCGGCGGGCCCGGCGGCCGCGCCGGTGCCGCGCTCGTGGGCTCCAGCATTGACCTGGTCGGTCTCATCGTCACGGCCGTCGCCCTTCTGGCCCTCACCGGCCTCTGGTTCTATTTCGTGACCGGCCTTCCGTCCCTGCCGCGGCAGGAGGAAACGGAGGAGGAAGAAGAACCCTCGGAGGAGGAGTTGACGCCGGCCGTTCAGCTCGTGACCGAGCCTGAGCCGGATCCCATTCCGGAACAGGATCCCATTCCGGAACCTGCCCGGATCATCCCGGCGACCGACCCGCGTCCCGTCGCCATCCCCGTCGTGCAACCGGATCCTGTCGAGGAACTGGCTGGGGATGAGGAAGGTACCTTCACCGTGGAAACGGACGACACCCTGGACCAGAAGGTCCGCAAGCCCCTGGAACCCATCAACAACCGGGACGACCTCCCCAAGTACAAGTTCCCTTCGCTGGACATCCTCGGGGATTACCTGAACGCCCGGCACACGGTGTCCCAGGACGAACTGAACCGCAACAACAACAAGATCCGCGCGACCCTGGCCAGCTACAAGATCCAGGTACGCGACGTCACCGCCATCGTCGGCCCCACCGTCACCCTGTACAAGGTGTATCCCGCCCCCGGCGTGAAGATCGCCTCCATCAAGATGCTGCAGGACGACATCGCCATCTCGCTGAACGCGAAGGGCGTCCGCATCGTCACCCTGTCCGACTCCGTGGGCATCGAGGTGGCGAACGACACCGCCTCCATCGTCCCCCTCAAGCAACTCCTGAACGACGAGTCCTTCCGCACGAGCAAGGCGGAACTGCCGGTGGCCATCGGCTATACCATCTCCCAGAAGGTGAAGGTCTTCGACCTGGCCGATGCCCCGCACCTGCTGGTGGCCGGTGCGACCAAGCAGGGTAAGTCCGTGGGCCTGAACGTCATCGTCTCCTCGCTCCTGTATGCCAAGCATCCGTCCGAGCTGAAGTTCGTCTTCATCGACCCGAAGATGGTCGAGTTCTCGGCCTATGCCCGGCTCATCAACCACTACCTGGCAGTTCTCCCGACGGCGGCGGATGCGCAGGACGAGATGGACCAGGCCATCGTCAAGAACGCCAAGAGCGCGGCGGCTATCCTCCAGTCCCTGTGCGTGGAGATGGACGAGCGTTATGCCCTCCTGAACAAGGCGACGGTGAACAACATCAAGCTCTATAACGACAAGTACAAGGAGCGTCATCTCCTTCCGACCGAGGGACACCGTTTCCTGCCGTACATCGTCGTCGTCATCGATGAATACGCCGACCTGACCATGTCCGTCGGCGCCGGTCCCGAGTCCAAGGCCGTCGCCCGGAGCATCACCACCTCCGTCATCCGACTGGCGCAGAAGGGTCGTGCTGCGGGCCTGCACGTCATCCTCGCGACCCAGCGTCCGACCGTGGACGTGATCACCGGCCTGATCAAGGCGAACTTCCCGATGCGCATCGCCTTCCGCGTGACCTCCCGCATCGACTCATCCACCATCCTGGACCAGCCGGGTGCCGACAAACTGATCGGCCGCGGCGATATGCTCCTGTACAGCGGCGTGGAGATGGAACGCATCCAGTGCGCGTTCATCGGCAACGACGAGATTGCGACCCTCACCAAGGCCGTGGGCGGCCAGATCGGCTACCAGAAGTCCTACAATACGCCGTACTACCTGCCCGAACCGGCGCCCGAGGAGGGCGAGGAAGGCGGTGGCGGCATGGTGGACATGAAGCAGCTGGACGAGCGTTTCGAAGAGGCCGCCCGCCTCATCGTCACCAGCCAGCGGGGTTCCACATCCGACCTCCAGCGCCGGCTTGGCATGGGTTATGCAAAGGCAGGCAGGGTGATGGACCAGCTCGAAGCCGCCGGCATCGTCGGACCGCAGAATGGCTCGAAGCCGCGTGAAGTCCTGGTGAAGGATTTCAACGAGCTGGACCAGATCCTGAGCCACTTCTTGAAAGGAGAACAATGAAACGGATGATTACCGGCCTTGCGGCCTTCCTCGTGTCCCTGGCGGCGTTTGCCCAGGGTAGCATTCCCATCCTGGACCGGGTTCCCGGCCACCGGGTGCAGTTCCATTATACCTACAGCCTCTCCAAGGGCGGTGCGCCGATGAAACAGGTCACTGAAGGGGAGGTGACGGTGGAGGACAATGCCTACCTCCTTTCCGGCCTCGGCCTGGAAGTGCGCAGCGACGGCGTCACTCGCTGGAGCATCGACCGGGAGGCGGAGGAAGTGCTGATCGAGCAGGTGGACCAGGACGATCTCCTCACCAATCCGGCCCTGTTCATCCAGTCCTACAAGTCCCACATGGACCAGATCCGGGTCAATGCCTCTTCGGCGAATTCCCTGGATGTCACCCTCGTCCTGGACGAGGATACTTCCGCCCGCTTCGTCCTCAAGAACATCCGCTTCCAGGACAAGCAAGGAAAAAGCGACTTCCCGCTGGATGGGAAATCGCTTTCCAAATCGTATGTGATTACGGATCTCCGTTAGCGCACGCAGCGGACCGAGAGGGCGAGGGAGGCCTTGTCGGCGTAGGAGGTGCGCACCTCGTTTTCCTGCACGTAGATATAGCGGAAGGCCGCCTGGCGCGGATCATCCGCGGACTCGGTGGCCGTCCAGAAGGCTGCGTAGTTGTAAATGTTCAGGTACTGGGGGGAGGTGAGGGCCGGGAGCGCGTAACCGGAAGGGATGATGCTCATCTTCGTTTCGTTGGTCTTCACGACGTCGGGCCAGTACTCCCACATCTGCTGGCTGTTCAAGTAAGCGTTGCACATCAGTGCGCCGGCTTCGGCCCCCAGGGTTTCCCATTCTGCCAACGTGGGGAGGCGCCAGCCTTCGGGGCAGGCGGTCATGGCCTCGTCCCAGGTATAATAGCGTCCGAGCGGGAAGGAAGTCACGTCGGCATTCTCATAGGAAAGGCCGTCGCCCGTCCAGGCGAGGTTGTTGCGGAACCAGTCCAGTTCACCGTTGTGGATGTAGTAATACTCGCTTTCCCCCTTCAGGCCGCGGGCGTCCTCGATAAACGGGTCTTTCTCCGGGTCGATTCCGGTCCCTTTCAGGGTCTTCCCCAGTTCCGGGTCGATGACGATGATGACCTTGCTGGTGGAAACGGCGTAATAGTTTGCGTCCGGATCGGAGGCCTGGCAGTAGACGACGTAGTTGCCCACTTCGCTGAGGACCAGGGTGTAGGTGTCCATTTCCTGGTAGGTGTCGTCATCCACTTTCCACTTGTACACGTACTTTTCCAGTTCCTTTCCATCCTCCGTGTAGACGCCGTAAGGCGAGAGTTCGAAAATGTCGCCGGGACGGGCGAAGGTGGGGAGGTCGAAATTTACCCCGTACAGGTAGGGTTTGGTCGTGGTCGAATTGTCATCCTTCTTGCAGGAGAGGGCGGTGAGGACGGCCAGGGAAAGGGCGATATAGGTAAACAGGCGTGTTTTCATAAATGTTTCTCGCATACAATCTGCAAATATCGTGATTTTATCTTAATTTTGTGCAACTATCTTGCCGCAACCTTCGTGGAGATGAAAAAATTAACCGCTTTTGCCCTCGCCCTGCTCCTGCTTTCCGCCTGCGGGGAGCGTGACCATTTTGTCCAGATTACGGGTCATGCGCAAGGGGGTGTCTATACCGTCAAGGCGAACCTGAAAGGGGTCCGGGTGGCTCCGGAAACGGTCCGGGATTCGGTGGAGGCCATCCTGACCCGCATCGACACGACTCTTTCCGGTTACAACAAGGGCTCCCTGCTGTCCCGGTTCAACGCCGGGGAGACCATCCGGCCGAACGGGCTGTTCCTGGAGATGTACCGGGTGGGTTATGACTGGTACGGGCGCTCGGGCGGCGTGCTGGATTTTGCGGCGGGTCCGCTGTACGATGCCTGGGGCTTCGGGTTCAAGTCCGGCGAGATGCCCTCCGACGAGCAGGTGGCGGAGGTGCGTGCCAGCTGCGGGATGGGACTCCTCAAGCCGGTGATGACTCCGCGTGCGGACGGGACCCTGTCGGTGCGGGATGTGCGACTGGACGGGATGGACGCCCCGGTTGTGCTGAACTACAACGCCATCGCGCAGGGCTATAGCTGCGACCTGGTGGCGGCCTATCTCTATTCCATCGGCGTGAAGGATATGCTGGTGGACATCGGCGAAATCTGGTGCGACGGCCACAACCCTTCCGGGAATCCCTGGAACGTGGGCGTGGACCGGCCCTACGACCGCCCGGATGACGGAACGGACGAGCTCGGGGCCGAACTGGACGGTATCTGGTCTTCCGACGGGGCCGGGAACGGCGTCGTTACGTCCGGCAACTACCGCAAATACTATGTCCGCGACGGCCGCAAGTACGCGCATTCCATTGACCCGCGCTCCGGCTATCCCGTGCAGCATAACCTCCTGAGTGCCACCATTGTCAGCCCCGAAGGCTCTGCCGATGCGGACGCCCTTGCGACCTGGTGCATGGTCATCGGCCTGGAGGAGGCGAAGGATCTCCTGGCCGGTCTGGCCGGGGTCGAAGGATATCTGATCTATACCGCGGAGGACGGCTCCATGGCCGAATGGGCCTCCCCGGGCTTCACATTGACGAAATAATCTCCAGGATCCGGACCAGGGCGCGGCACAGGGCGTCCGTGGCCTGAACCAGCAGTCCGGGGCAGCATCCGAGGCCCCGGAGAACGAGCGTTGTCACTGCCGTCCCCATCAGGAGGGTGGTGAGGGGCATGGCAAGCAGGTTGGTCAGCAGGAAATACGTCGGGAAACTGTGGAACCGGATCCAGGCAAGGGGGCCGGTGAAGACCTGGCACGAGATGGAGAGGGCGGCGGTCTGCCAGACGCGCCGGACCGGGTCGAAACGGAAGCTTTTCGGGTACCAGGCCTCCATCCGAGGGTAAAGCAGGAAAATGCCTGCCATCGCCAGGTAGGAGAGCTGGAATCCGGTGGAACTCAGGACGGAAGGGGAGAGGACGAGCTGGATGAGCAGGGCCGTGGATAGCACCCGGAGGGGGTTCCGGGGCCGGCCGAGCAGCAGTGCGGTCTCGCGGAGGGCGATGAACAGGAAGGCCCGGACGATGGAGGGCGTGGCGCCGGTCATCAGGGTGAAGATTCCGGCGGCAAGGAGGATTATCCCATAACGGAAGCGCCGGACGGCGGGGCTGTTTCCGAGCGGCCACAGGAGGCGGGACAGCAGGAGATAGAGGATGCCCATGTGGAGGCCGGACAGGGCCAGCAGGTGTGAGGCGCCGCTGCCCCGGAAGATCCGGACGGTCTCGCCGGAGAGGCCGCTCCGGTCACCGGTCAGGAAGGCTTTCAGCAGGGGCGCCGTCCCTTCGGAGGGGAAAGGGACCGTGTCGATGAACCCGCGCAGCCTTTCCGCCGGGGCCGATGCCCAGCGGGCCAGGACGGGACCGGGACCCGCGAAAGCGTCCGTCAGGGCGCAGAAGGCGCCGCAGATCAGGAAAGCGGGGAACAGGATGCCCATGCGCCTGGTCCGGAGGACGGCGAGGAGGAGGGAAGCGAGGATGAGAAAAAGGCCGCCGGAGAGGCTGTAAGCACTGACGGGAAGACGCAGGAGAAGCGTCCCGGCCGCGACTCCGGCCGTGAAATGGACTGCCAGCGCCTCGATGCTCTCCCGCTTCACCATTTCCTGCATGTTTTCTGCGAAAATACTGATTTATTTGTTAACTTTGCAAAGATAGACCGAAAATAATTAACAACTAATACCTATGATCATCCTCGTCATCAATTGTGGAAGTTCTTCCATCAAGTACCAGCTCCTCGATATGAAGAGCGACGACGTTTTCGACGTCATCGCCAAAGGTATCGCCGAGAAGATCGGCCTTCCCGCGGGCGTCCTGCAGTATGCTCCGGCCGGCCGGGAAAAGATCGTGAAGGACCTGCCGATTCCCGACCACAAGGTGGGTATGCAGCTCATCCTCGAAGCCCTCACGGACCCGGAGACGGGCGTCCTGAAATCCCTCGAGGACATCGAGGCGGTGGGCCACCGCATCGTCCAGGGCGGCGACTTCTTCTCCGGTTCCGTCCTCGTCAACGACGACGTCCTGGAAAAGATCGCCTTCTGCAGTGACTTCGCCCCGCTCCACAACCCGGCGCACCTGCTGGGCATCCACGCCATGCAGGCCGTCCTTCCGACCGTTCCGCAGGTGGTCACCTTCGACACGGCTTTCCATCAGACCATGCCGTCCTACGCCTATATGTACGGCCTTCCGTACCAGTACTACGAGAAGTATCGCGTCCGCCGTTACGGCGCGCACGGCACGAGCCACCAGTTCGTCGCCGGCGAAGGCGCCAAGCTGGCCGGCCTGGACATCCACAATTCCAAGATCATCACCTGCCACCTGGGCGCCGGCAGTTCCATCTGCGCCATCCAGAACGGCAAGTGCGTGGACACCTCCATGGGCTTCTCCCCGCTGGAAGGCATGATCATGGGCACCCGCGTGGGCAATATCGACGCGAACGCCGTCATCTACCTGGAGAACAAGCTGGGCGTCACCCCCGACGAGATGTCCACCATCCTGAACCGCAAGTCCGGCTTCCTGGGCGTGTCCGAGTACAGCTCCGACTGCCGCGAGCTGGACGAGCGCGCAAACAACGGCGATCCCAAGGCCAAGCTCGCCCTCAAGAAGTTCACCTACGACATCATCAAGAACGTGGGCTCCTACGTGGCCGCGATGAACGGCGTGGACCTGATCGTCTTCACCGGCGGCATCGGCGAGCACAACTCCCGCCTGCGCCGCCGCGTGCTGGAGAACTTCTCCTACCTGGGCCTCAAGGTGGACTATGAAGCCAACGTCGCCTTCGGCGAGGATGCCATCATCACCACGGAGGACTCCAAGGTGAAGGCTGCCCTCATCTGCACCAACGAGGAGCTCGTGATCGCCCGCGACACCATGCACATCGCACTCGAAAATCAAGACTAACATATGATCCAGAATTTCAACGACCTCTTCGCCGAGCTCAAGGCGAAGAACATCTGCAAGAAGATGGTGGCAGCCTGGGCTGTCGACGAGCATACCATCGAGGCGGCCTCCAAGGCTTCCGACCTGGGCTTTGTGAAGTGCACCCTCGTGGGTGACGAGGACCTCATCAAGAAGGTCTGCGCCGACAACGCCATCGATGTCGCCAAGTTCGAGATCGTGGACATCAAGGACGAGCTGAAGGCCGTGGCCGAGGCGGTCCGGATGGTCCATGACGGCGAGGGCGAAGTCCTGATGAAGGGCCTCTGCTCCACCGACAAGTTCCTCCGCGCCATCCTGAACAAGGAGACCGCCCTGCTGCCCCCGAAGGGTGTCCTGAGCCACGTGGGCGTGATCGAGAACCCGAACTACCACAAGCTCATCTTCATCTCCGACATGGCCGTGATTCCGCTTCCGGAGTTCCGCCAGAAGGTCAAGCTCGCCGGCTACCTCGTGAGCACCGCCAAGTCCTTCGGCATCGCCAAGCCGAAGATCGCCTTCATCGCCGCCTCCGAGCAGATGCTCGATTCCATGCCCGCCTGCATCGAGGGCGCCATGCTCGCCAAGATGTGCGACCGCGGCCAGATCAAGGGCTGCATCGGTGACGGTCCGCTCGCCCTGGATGTCGCCATCGACCAGGAATCCGTGGAGATCAAGAAGCTCGTCAGCCCCGTCGCCGGCGACGCCGACTGCCTCCTCTTCCCGAACATCGAGTCCGCCAACGTCTTCTGGAAGACCAACTCCAAGCTCGCCGTGGGCGTGCGCCAGGCCGGTTTCCTCGTGGGTGTCAAGGCCCCTTGCATCCTCGCCTCCCGCGCCGACTCCGTCGATGTGAAGCTGAATTCCATCGCCTCCGCCGTGATGAGCGTGGTGAAGTAAGCAGCGTCTCCCCAAGGGCGGGCCTAAACCCCGTCGAATGGAAACGCCTGATTATTAGTCCATTATAAAAAGTAGCCTGGTAAAATCTTACCAGGCTACTTTGCTTATGTGCTTGATTGATAGAGACTTCCATTCGACGATCACAGGGAGGGAACTTAATTCCCCTCCAAGGGGGTGTTACTTCACCTCGAAGTCGAGCGCCTGGAGGTCGGCGTCGGCGGAGGAGGAGCCGTAGAGGATCTGGTACTTGCCGGGCTTGACGGCGAGGCCGTCGGCACCGTCGTAGTAGGCGAAGGCGTCAGGAGCGAGGGCTATCGTGACATTTGCCGAGGCACCGGGGGCGAGGGAGACGCGCTGGAAGCCCTTCAGGCCCTTGATCGGGGCGTCGGGGTTGTCGAGGGCCTTGACATAGACCTGGATGATCTCGTCGCCGGCGACAGCGCCGGTATTCTTCACGGGCACGGTGACTTTCACGTCCTGGCCGGCCTTGATCGAGGCCTTGGAGAGCTTGCCCTGGCCGTATTCGAAGGTGGTGTAGCTGAGGCCGTAACCGAACGGGTACTGCGGCGTGCCGCGGAAGTAGCGGTAGGTGTGGCCTTCCATATTGTAGTCCATGAAATCGGGCAGCTGGTCCGTGGAGGCGTAGAAGGTGACCGGGAGCTTGCCGGAAGGGTTGCAGTCGCCGAGGAGGATTTCCGCGACGGCCTGGGCCGCACCCTCACCGCCGTACCAGGCCTGGAGGATGGCGTCACAGTCGGCGTCGATGCTGGCGAAAGCGAGGCAGGAACCGGAGCAGTTCACCAGGATGACGGGCTTGCCCGTGGCGTGCAGGGCCTTCAGGAGGCGCTGCTGGACGACCGGGAATTCGATGTCGGCCTTGTCGCCGCCTTCACCTTCCTGGTTCGGGGAGATACCACCTACCACGACGAAAGCGTCCACGTCGCCGACATTGGCGGCAAGCGCATCGAAATCAGGCAGGTTGCGCTCGCAGAACTGGGCGCTGAACATCGCGAACGGGGAACCGCCCTTGACATAGTCGATCTTCAGGTCGTAGGTCTGGCCGGCCACGACCGGGAGTTCCTTGTAGACCGGACGGCGGTTGCGGCCGAAGCCGAAACCACGGCGGCCCGGTTCGGGCTTGAACTCGTCGAAGACGCGGCCGTTGACCATGAACTTGTAACCGTTGTCCCCGTTGATGAGGTACTTGAGGTTACCCGTGAAGTCAGCGGTCCACTTGCCGGTGGCCCGGACGGAGATGGGCTTGTCGGTATCGACGCCATCGGCAAAGCCATAGCCGCCGAAGGTGCTGAAGTTCATCTCGTTATAGTAGCCCTTCGCGGCGGGTTCACCCTGGAAGGAAGGGTTGTTGAAGAACTCGACATACATGCCCTGGCCCTCGTTGAAGTCACCCATCCGGACGATGGTGTTGTATTCGTCCACGAGTTCGCAGGCCTTGTCGTACACGACCTCCGTGCCCGGGAGGGCGGAGCGGATGCCCGCGAGGATGGACTGCTTGTGCTCCTCGATCGGGGTGCCGCCGTAATTGCCGTTCAGCAGGTCCGCGTCATCGGCGTTCGGGCCCAGGACGGCCAGGCGCTTCACATCCTTGGACAGCGGCAGGACGCCTTCGTTCTTCAGGAGAACCATCCCTTGCCGGGCGGCTTCCACGGCGAGGGCGTGGTGCTTCTCGCTGGAGATGACCTCGGGCTTGAGGTCCTTCCAGGGCGACATCTCGTCCGGGTCGAACATCCCCAGTTCGAAGCGGCCGCGGAGGACCGGGATGAGCGCGTGGTCCAGGTCATCGACCGTGATCAGTCCCTGCTCCAGGGCGTCGGCCAGGGAACGGAACGTGCGTCCGCACTCGAGGTCGGTGCCGTGCTTGAGGGCGTCGGCGGCGGCATGGACGGGATCCGTATGGGTCATGTGCTGGCCCGGGGTGAAGTAGTTGTTCACGGCGTCGCAGTCGGTGACCACCAGGCCGTCATAGCCCCATTTGTCGCGGAGGATGTCGATCAACAGGCGGTCGCTCATCGTGCACGGAACACCTTCATACCGCTGGTAGGCGCCCATCACCTCGCGGACGTCGCCGTCCATCACGAGGGTCTTGAAGGCGGGGAGATAGGTCTCCCAGAGGTCCCGCATGGACACGGACACGTCCATGCTGTGGCGGAGAGGTTCCGGACCGCTGTGGACGGCATAGTGCTTGGCGCAGGCGTGGGTCTTATAATAGCGCGAGTCGTTTCCCTGCATGCCCAGGACGGTCTGCAGGCCGATGACGGAGGTCAGGTACGGGTCCTCGCCCGGGGTCTCCTGGCCGCGTCCCCAGCGCGGGTCGCGGAAGATATTGATGTTCGGGCACCAGAAGGAAAGCTCCGGATTGCCGGGATAGTACCGGGCCTGGTCGTCCACGTTCCACTCGCGCTGCGAGCGGTTCCAGTTGGCGCGCGCCTCATCCGAGACGGTGGCGTAGATGTCATAGACCAGCTCCGGGTTGAAGGTCGCACCCAGGCCGATGGTCTGGGGATACACGGTGTAGCCGTCGGCGCGGACGCCGTGGCAGGCTTCGCTCCACCAGTTGTAGGCGGGGATGCCCAGGCTGTCCACGGAGATGGACTTGTTCATCAGGAGGCCGATCTTCTCCTCCGGCGTCAGCAGGGACAGGAGGTTGTCAATCCGCTTGTCCATCGGGAGGGACGGATCCTTGAACGGATACTCGTAGGTGGTTTTGGGACCGCACGCGGCAAGGAGAGCGCCGGCGGCCATCAGGGTCAGGAATAATCTTTTCATATCACCTTGTGTTTTCACAAGGTGCAAGTTACGGATTATCCGGCCGGATTCCTTTCAGTTTGGAACCAAAAAGTTTAGATTTCGGATTTCCGTTACTTCTCGAACAGGTTCCGGGCCGGCAGGCGGTCCGAAAACCGGCTCCGGAGGTTCTTGCACAGGGCGCCGGTGTCGCGGGAGAAGCGGGAACCCTTCCAGGTGGAGGTGTTGGTGATCAGGATCCAGCACTCGCCGTCCGGGAAGGTCTTCACGAGGGCGGAAGTGCCTGAGAACGAACCGGTCCGGGTCCATTCTCCCTCGTCGGTGCAATCGATCCAGCCCAGGGAGTAGATTTCGTCGGAGAGACGGGCGGTCATCTGGTACAGGCTGAAGGGGGAGATCTGGTCGGGGGCGTCGGGGATCCCGTCGATGGAGGCGATGAGCCGGGCCAGTTCCGGGGTGGAACCGATCCAGGCGCCGGCGCCGGACAGACCCCGGATATCGTTGCCGCCGTAGCAGCGCTCCACCGGCCCTCGGCCGTCGAAGGAGCTGGAAGGCTTGGCCTCCTTGTGCATGTGATACCGCGTTTCGCCCGGGAAGCGGTCCTCGTAGAAGTTCCCGCCGATGTGGAAGTCCGTGCAGCCCGCTGGGGCCAGGACCTCCCGCTGCATCCAGGTTTCGTAGGGCTCCCCGGAAACCTTCTCGATGATCATGGACAGCAGCAGATAACCGAAATTGGAGTATTCCTGGTCGGTGCCCGGCAGGTAGGCGAGGGGACGGCGCAGGAGGCGGCGGGTGAGCTGGTCCTGCGTAGGGGCCTTCGAGGTGCCGATTTCCCGCATCATCGCCGCCGTGGAGAACATCGGGTCGCCGCCCTTCTGGGTGAATCCGGCCTGATGCCGCAGCAGGTGCTCCACGGTGATCAGGTAATAGTTGTCATCCGTGATGCAGTCGTCGTATCCGTCCAGGATGCCGAACGGCCCGAAAACCGGCGTGTCCAGCACCAGTTTTCCCCGTTCCTGGAGTTTCATGATACCCACGGCGGTCAGGAGTTTGGACACGGAGGCCATCCGCAGGAGCGTCCCCGGGGTCATGGGCTTCGCCCCGTCCGCCCGGCCGTAGCCGCGGGCGTACAGGAGGGAATCGTTCCGCATAATGGACAGGGACACGCCCCGGAGCGACCAATAGTTCATGAAACTGTCCACGACGGCGTCCATCGCCGGCAGGTGGGACAGGTCGTTCGTGAGCCGGTCGTTGAGGCCCCGGTCCTGGGCGTGAAGGAGGATGGGGAAAATGAGGAACACTATGAGAATCAGTCGTTTCACCGGATCTTGCCGGCGCGGCGGCCGAAGTCGATGATCAGGTCGGCGGTTCCCTCGATGCCCAGGATGGAACTGTCCACGCAGAGGTCGTAGTTGGAGGCGACGCCCCAGGCCCCGAAGGTGTAGAAGTTGTAATAGGCCTCGCGGGTGCGGTCCTTCCGGCGCATCAGGGCCTCGGCCTCGTCCGCATCCAGGTGCTCGTTCTCCACCAGCCGCTTGATGCGGAATTCCATAGGCGCGCACACGAACACGTCCAGGCAGTCCAGGTCCCGGAGGATATAGTCGGCGCAGCGGCCCACGATGATGGCGTTGCCCCGCTCCGCGATGTTTCGGATCACCTCGCTCTGGACCCGGAAGAGAACGTCGTCACTCACGAATCCGCCGGCCTCGCCGAACGGGATGCGCCCCGAGGAGAAGAAACTGGACATGGAAAAGAGGCTGTTGCGCTTCTCGCCGCCCTCAAAGATGCTCTTGGAGTAGCCGCTCTCTTCCGCAGCCTTGGAAATGAGCTCGTTGTCGTAAACCGGGATGCCGAGCTTGCGTCCGACGGCCTGGGCGACGTATCCGCCGCCGCTGCCGAACTGTCTGCCTACGTTGATGATGGTGTTTGTCATTCTGCGGGGTGAAGGATCTAAATTTGACTGCCCAGGATGGACGGGTCATCCCCGTCCTTGAGTTTGCCGAGTTTCCGGATCAGGCCGATGGCCAGCAGCCCCGTCAGGATGGCGGAGAGGGTATCGGAGATGGGGAAACTGTACCAGACGCCGATCTCGGACTGGAGCACTTCCGGCAGGATGTAGATGCAGGGAAGCAGGAACAGCAGCTGCCGGGAAAGGGACAGGAAAACGGATTTCCGGACCATGCCCAGGCACTGGAACAGGTTGGTGGTGACCATCTGGAAGCCGACGATCGGGAACGCGAGGTTCACGATCCGCAGGCCCCTGGCGGCCAGTTCGTGGAGCTGGGGATCATTGGTGAAGATGCTCACCGCCGGTCCGGAGAACAGTTCGGAAATGGTGAAACCGAGGATGCTCACCAGCGTCGCCCAGCCGGCCGTTTTCAGATAGACTTCCCGGACGCGGCCGTATTGGCGGGCGCCGTAATTGTAGCCCGCAATCGGCTGCATGCCCTGGTTGAAGCCGAAGATGATCATCACGAACAGGAAGGCGAGCCGGTTCACGATGCCGTAGGCGCCGAGCGCCAGGTCGCCGCCCCACTTGACGAGCTGCTGGTTGATGAACAGGACGACGATGCAGCTGGCGAGGTTCATCAGGAAGGGACCCAGGCCGATGGCGAGGGAATCCTTGGCGATGCGCCAGTCGATCCGGAAGATCTTCCGGCTGCGGGGCAGGTGCAGGAACTTGTCCTGGTCCAGGAAGAAGTGCATCGTGTAGCCGAGGGCCATCAGCTGGCACAGGACCGTCGCGACGGCCGCTCCCTGGATGCCCATCTTGAAGACGAAGATCAGCAACGGGTCCAGGATGGCGTTGGACGTGACCGTAAACAGGGTGAGACCCATGGCCATCCGTGGATTTCCGGATGCCCGGATGACGTTGTTCAGGCCGAAATACAGGTGCGTCACGGCATTGCCGATGGCGATGATGGTCATATAGTCCCGGGCGAAGGGAAGGGTATTGTCGCTGGCTCCGAAGAAGCGCAGGATCGGGTCCATCCAGAGCAGGGTGACGGCCGTGAAGATGACGCCGGTGATGATGTTCAGGGTGACCTCGTTGGAGAGGACCTTGTTGGCGACGGCGTAGTTTTTCTGGCCCAGCAGGACGGAAATCATCGTCGCGGCGCCGACGCCCACCAGGGTGCCGAAGGCCGTGGAGATGTTCATCAGCGGGAAGGTGACGGCAAGGCCGGAAATGGCCAGGGATCCTACCTCGGCGATATGGCCGATGTAGATGCTGTCCACCATGTTATACAGCGAAGACGCGGTCATGGCGATGATGCCGGGGACCGCGTACTGTCTGATCAGCTGGTTGATGGGCTTGACGCCCAGTTCGGTAGGGATGCTTCCGGCCATAGGCTACGGTTCAGGGACCATTTCAATGTCGAACCGCAGGGCGGCGTAGGGCGGGATCAGGTTGCCGGATCCGGAACTGCTGTAACCGAGTTTGTAACCGAACAGGAAGGAGGCCTTCTCCTCGGGATGCATCGCCTTGAGCCCATAGGCGAAGCCGTCGACCACGGAACTGCCGCCCAGCTTGATCCCGGTGGCCGTCTCCGCCCACGTGACGGAAACGGGTTGGTAGGTCTTGGAGGCGTCGTAGATGTGGTAGAACTTGGCCGTATCGGCGATGGTGGTGTCGAACACCTGCCCGTCAGACATACGGCGGCCGATGTAGTTGATGTACACGGTCGTGTCCGTGGGCATCTCCACCGGTTCCCCTTCGAACTCCGTGAAGGACTTGAAGAAGACGGCGGCGGTGGAAAGGGTGTCGGTGACGCCCCAGTGGCTGGAGGCGTATTCCCGCATCTGCCGCAGTTCGTATTCGTAGAGGTTTTCGGTCTGCTCCAGGAAGGTGATGGTGTAGATGGCGGACGTGTTCTCGGTCTCGTGCTTGAGATACTCCCGGACCGAGTCATATCGGTTATAGGTCATCATCCAGGAGGGAATGATGGCGGTACGGGTGCCGCCCTGCTTCATGCCGTCCAGCACGGCGTCCAGGCCCGCGTAACTCAGGCTTTCCCCGGTCGTGGTGACCTGCGGGCCATAGTAGTAGGTCTCGTTCCAGGTCCCCAGCTGCTTCGCCCACTGTTCGTCGGTATTGGAGGCAACGGTGCCGTCCAGGTTCCGGACCGTGTAGGTGAACAATGTTACGGGAAGGCTCTCCGTCCATTCCAGGCCGGTGCCGGGCTTGTCGTCGATGACATAGACACCGTCCTTTTCCACGGCGGCCGGGTAATGGATGGCACGCCAGGCGTCGAAATAGCGCTGGTTGGCTTCGTTGGGATTGTCACTGTCGCTTTTGTTGCAGGCGACCGCGAACGCGGCGGCCAGCACCAGACAGGAGGATAATATCAGGTTTTTCTTCATAATTTTCTTGTCAGTCATTGGAGATGCTGCTCACCCAAATGTGGTAAACCAGGGCAGACCTTGCAGGAATCGTGCCTTGCACGCGGGAACCGTACGCCTGTTTCCCGGAAAAGAGGATAAAGCATTCGTCCTGGTTCCGGACGCCTTCCAGTCCGTGCTGCAGTCCGTCCAGCAGGCGGTCGTCCAGGGTGAGGGTCTCGATGTTGAAGGCGGTGGTGTCGGTAATCTTCCACCCGGCGGCATCGGCGGTGGCCTTATGGTTGGTGGCGAACAGGTTGCTGTTGCTCACGCTGGCGCTCGTCAGGGTGTAACCGGCATAGTAGAAGGAGACCGTCCCGCCGGTGCGGAGGGTGTCCGCCAGGAGGCCTTCCCGCTGGAGCGTATCGTGCAGGACGATGCGTACCGCGCCGTTCTTGTAGGCGACGGTGGCCGTATTGTCTTTCTTGAGCTGGCTTTCCACGAAAGAGGCGATGTTGCTCTCCTGCTTGTCGTAGGCAAGCTGCTCTGACTGCTTGTTGCAGCCGAAGGCGAGGCCGGCCACGAGGGCGGCGGCGAGGAGGAGGGAACTGTTTTTCATCGCAGGCAGGCTTTGGAAACGGATTCGAGGAAGGCGGCAGCCGCATCCGGATCGATGATGTCCGCGGGCCAGCGCAGTTTCCCGCCGGCCGCGTTTTCGTGTCCGCCCCCGTGGAAGTAACGGGCGGCACAGTCCCGGGCCGACCATCCCTTCTTGGAGCGGATGGAGACGCGGAAAAGCCCGTTCTCCTCCTTCAGGAGGATGCTCATCTTCACCCGGTCGATGGAGAGGGGAATGTTCACCAGCCCTTCCGTCTCGCCGTCCTCGACGCCGAAACGGTCCAGGTCGGCCCGGGTGGCGATGATGTAGGCGAGGCCTTCGGTGGTGATGCGCAGGTTCTCGTACTGGAGGTATCCCATGGCCCGGACCCGGTTCTCACGGTAGCGGTGGTACAGGTTGTCGAGGATCTCGTCGAGGTCCACTCCCGCTTCGAGGAGGCCGGAAGCCATCCGGAACGTGCTCGGATAGACGGAGTTCCCGAAGTTGTTCGTATCGGTGGTCATCCCCGTGAAAAGGGCGCGGGCCGATGCGGCGGGCAGTTTCCGGGGATCTTCCCCGATGTCCGGCAGGGCCAGGAGCACATAGTACAGGAGTTCGCAGGCGGAAGAGATGTCCGGGGTGGAGAATACCACTTCGAAATGCTCCCGCTCAGGGAACAGGTGATGGTCAATGAGGACCTTCGGGGCCGGGGAAGATTCGAAAGCCTCCTTCAGGCCCTCGGTACGCGAGAAGCCGTTGCAGTCCAGGAGGATGACGAGGTCGCTCGCGGCGATCCGGTCCAGGCAGGCCTGCGGCTCGCGGTCGTGGCAAAGGAAAGGAACCTCTTCCGGAATGATGAAACGGACCGTCGCGGCGGGGGAGTCCGAAAGGACGAACGCGGCGTCCTTTCCGCGGTTGGCACGGAGATAGCCGACCAGGGCGGATGCACTGCCCAGCGCATCCCCGTCGGGGTGCGTATGGGCCGCCACCGTCACGGTTTCGCTTCGCTCCAGCAAGGCATCCAGCCGCCGGATCCCCTCTATGTCAATAAAGTCCGGAACCATCTTTTATTTGCGAGTGCAAAAATACAAAATATATTGCTTTTCATAAATGATTTTTATAACTTTGTCGGAACTTTGATAAAATTTAAAACACCACAATAATGAACAAAACTGTCAAAATCATCGTCGAGATCCTCCTCGCCCTCGTCGCTGTCGGTTGTGTCTACGGCATCTACAGCAGCATCATGAAGCCGGTGAACTTCAACAAGGAAAAGGCGCGCAGGCAGGAAGTCGCCGTTCAGCGCCTCAAGGACATCCGTACCCTGGAAGTGGCTTACAAGGGTGTGAACAACCGCTACACGGCCGACATTGACTCCCTCATCAACTTCTACAACACCGGCAAGATGGACATCATCATGCAGGTGGGTTCAAACGATGACTCCCTCGCCGTGGAGAACACCAATAAGTACAAGAATGACAAGGCTTTCAAGAAGCTCACCAAGGAGGAACAGAACGCGAAGTTCATGGAACTGTACAAGCAGGGTGAGAAGCTCGTGTTCTCGATCAGCACCCCGATCGCGGTGAAAGACACGCTGTTCAACAACCGTCCCGACTTCTCCGTGGACTCCCTCAAGTACATCCCGTTCTCCGGCAAGCAGCTGGTTGAGACCGACGCCATCGTCAAGACCGTTTCCGGTGTCCAGGTTCCCCTCTTCGAGGCCCGTATGCCTTGGAAGGCCCTCCTCAAGGGTATGGACAACCAGCTCCGCATCAACCTCGACGCCGAGTGCGACGACCTGGGTCACTACAAGGGCCTGCAGGTCGGCTCCGTCACCGCCCCGAACAACAACGCCGGTAACTGGGAGTAATCGCCCGGATGGAAGGAGCGCACGCATCCCATACAGGAATATCCATTCAAGTTTCCTTGAGTGGATATTCTTTTAAGGTACAGGAGGGAACGCAGGTGCGGACCTCCCCGTGGCTGGCGGCGGACCGTCTTTTCACGACGCCGGAATTCCAGCGCCGCTACGACGAGGTCGATATCTCCCTCCTGACACCCAAGTGCACGCTCATCCCGGAATCCTTCTTCCGCCCCGAATCGGTCCGGTCCATGCTTTCGGACGTGGTCGCCCTGGCGCCGGACGACGCTACCGGCTATGTCCGGATTCCTGAACTCGGCGCCGTCCTGCTGTTTTCCCCCACCATCGGCGAGTCCCTGTCCCGGGTCCTTTCCCAGACCGTCCTGACCGCCGGCGGCGCTCAGGCGCCCGTCCTGCCGGAGATGTACTACATCCTGAAGTCGCTTCCGGCCTGCGAGGACTACAACAAGGTCGTCGCTTCCTATATGGACGGATACCTGCATCTGGCCGTGGCGCAGGGGAAGAGCCTCCTGTTGGCGAACGTGTATGCCGCACCGGATTTCACGACGGCCGAATATTTCCTGTTCCTGGCCCTGAAGCGACTGCAGCTTAATCCGGAAGTGACCACCGTCTGTTTCCGTACGCCGCTCGCACCGGAGGCGGAAATGTCCCTGTACCGTTATTTCAAGGCTGTCGTACTGCTATGAGAATCATCGGAGGGCGGTTGAAAGGCAAGACTATCCTGCCGCCGGCGGGGTACAAGGCCCGTCCGACGACGGACTTTGCCCGCGAGGGGCTGTTCAATGTCCTGGACAACGAGTACGAGTTCCAGGATCTCAAGGTGCTGGACCTCTTCGGGGGAACCGGCGCCATTTCGTTTGAATTCGCCTCCCGGGGCGCCGCGCGGGTGTACTGCGTGGAGATGGCCCGGGAGAACGCTTCCTTCATCAAGACCGAGGCACAGCGCCTGGGCCTCCCGAACGTGACGATGGTCCGGGACAACGTGTTCGACTTCCTTTCCATCTGCCGGGAGAAGTTCGACATCATCTTTGCGGATCCGCCCTATGCCCTGGAGGGCCTGGAAACCCTGCCGGACCGCATTTTCGCACTGGATATCCTGCATCCCGGCTGTTACTTCATCCTGGAGCACGGGGAGGAGCACTCCTTCCGCGACCATTCCCGGTTCAAGAAGGAAAAGGTGTACGGCCGCGTGCATTTTTCATTCTTTGAACAACCTGAATAGACAACTATGTACTCGTTCCTGATCAGTGTTGCAGCCCTGCTGTTGGGCTATCTCCTGTATGGTGCTTTCGTGGACCGGGTCTTCGGTCCCGACCCGCGCCGGGAAACGCCGGCCGTCGCCAAGGCCGACGGGGTGGACTTCATCGCGATGCCCACCTGGAAAGTCTTTATGATCCAGTTCCTGAACATTGCGGGGACCGGGCCCATCTTCGGTGCCATCATGGGCGCGAAATTCGGCCCTGCGGCCTATCTGTGGGTGGTCTTCGGGTGCATTTTCGCCGGGGCGGTCCACGATTACCTGTCGGGCATGCTGTCCCTGCGGCACGGGGGTGTCGGCTATCCGGAACTGGTGGGCCATTACCTGGGGCAGGGGACCAAGAAGGTGATGCTGGTCTTCTCCGTCCTGTTGCTGCTGATGGTGGGCGCGGTCTTCGTGTACAGCCCGGCCGTCATCCTCGGCGACCTGGCCGGTGACGGCGGAAGGGGCTCCATGATGCTGTGGATCGTGGTCATCTTCGCTTACTATGTGATAGCGACCCTCCTCCCCATCGACAAGATCATCGGGCGGATCTATCCGGCCTTCGCGTTCGCGCTGCTGTTCATGGCCGTGGCCCTGATGGTGTGCCTCCTGTTGAAATGGCCCTCCCTGCCTGAATTCTGGGACGGCCTACAGAACCGGGGACCTTCCGTGGGCGTGAACGGACAGCCCATTTTCCCGTGCCTGTTCATCACCATCGCCTGCGGGGCCGTGAGCGGCTTCCATGCCACCCAGAGCCCCCTGATGGCCCGCTGCATCAAGAACGAGAAGCTGGGCCGGCCGGTCTTCTACGGGTCCATGATTACGGAAGGGCTGGTCGCCCTGGTCTGGGCGGCGGTTTCGTCCTACTTCTTCTTTGACGGCGGGGCTGCCGAGGTGGGCTCCGACCTTTCGGCCGCGGCTCCCACGGTCGTGACGAAGGTGTCGCAGAGCTGGCTGGGCGTCCTGGGCGGCGTTCTGGCCCTGCTGGGCGTCGTGGCCGCCCCGATCACGAGCGGCGACACGGCTTTTCGCAGTGCCCGGCTCATCATCGCCGACTTCCTGCACATGGACCAGAAACCCATGCTCAAACGCCTGGCCATCGCCATCCCCCTGTTCGTCCTTTCCGGGGTCCTGCTCTGGTATAATATTGCCGATGCGAACGGATTCAACGTCATCTGGCGCTATTTCGGCTGGGCGAACCAGACGCTGTCCGTCTTCATGTTCTGGACCGCGACGGTGTACCTGGTCTGCAACAAGGGCGGCCTGTACTACCTGATCACCCTGATCCCGGCCCTGTTCATGACCTCCGTATGCCTCACCTTCATCCTGGTGGACAAGATCGGCCTGGGACTTCCGCAGGCCCTGATTCCGTGGATTGCCGTGGGTACTTTTGCGATTTCGGCGATTCTTTTCTATCTTTGGAAAACGCGTAAAAACAAATAACCATGCTTGATAAAGAACGCGGGCTGTACGTCGCCCACTCCGGGAACGGGCCCATTTCCCTCTGCGGCAAGATGGCCAACCGCCATGGCCTCATCGCCGGCGCCACCGGTACCGGCAAGACCGTCACCCTCCAGGTGCTGGCCGAAACCTTCTGCCAGGCCGGCGTCCCGTGCTTCATGGCCGACATGAAGGGTGACCTCTCCGGCATCAGCCAGGTGGGTCGCCTGTCCGGCTTCATCCAGAAGCGCCTGCCGGAGTTCGGCATCGAGGACCCGCAGTTCCAGAGCTGCCCAGTCCGCTTCTTTGACGTGTATGGCGAGCAGGGCCATCCCATGCGCTCGACCATCTCCAACATGGGCCCGGACCTGCTGGGCCGCCTGATGGAGCTGAACGAGACCCAGACCGGCGTCCTGAACATCGTCTTCCGCATCGCCGATGACAATGGCCTCCTGCTGGACGACCTGAAGGACCTCCGCGCCATGCTCAATTTCGTGGGCCAGAACGCGTCGGAGTTCACCACGCAGTACGGAACCGTCTCTTCCGTGTCCGTGGGTGCCATCCAGCGCGCCCTCCTCGCCCTGGAGAACCAGGGGGCGGACAAGTTCTTCGGAAGGCCTTCCTTCGACATCTATGACCTCCTCCAGTGCGAGGGCGGCAAGGGTGTGATGAACGTCTTGGCGGCCGACAAGCTGATGCTCAAGCCCAAGCTCTATTCGACCTTCCTCCTCTGGTTGCTGTCCGAACTTTACAGCACCCTCCCGGAGGTCGGCGATATGGACCTTCCCAAGCTCGTGTTTTTCTTCGACGAGGCGCACATGCTGTTCGAGGATACCTCCAAGGCCCTGACTTCCAAGATCGAGCAGGTCATCCGCCTGATCCGTTCCAAGGGCGTGGGCATCTACTTCATCACCCAGAGCCCGACCGACATTCCGGAGAGCATCCTGGGCCAGCTCGGTAACCGCGTCCAGCACGCCCTCCGCGCCTACACCCCGAAGGACCAGAAGGCCGTCAAGGTCGCTGCGGACACCTTCCGGGCCAATCCGGCCTTCGACACCTACGAGGCCATCCTCCAGCTGGAAACCGGCGAGGCCCTCGTGTCCTTCCTGGACGAGAAGGGTGCCCCGTCGATGGTCGAGCGGGCGAAGATCCTCTTCCCGCTGAGCCAGATCGGCGCCATCTCCGAGGACCAGCGCGCGATGCTCATCAAGCAGTCCCGCCTCTGGGGCCGCTATGACAAGGTCGATGACCGGGAAAGCGCCTACGAAATCCTCGTGGCCGCCACCGCCGAAGCCGAACGCCAGAAGGCGGAGATCGAGGCCCAGAAGCAGGCCGAGAAGGATGCCGCCCTCCAGGCCAAGGAGCAGGCCCGGCTGGAGAAAGAGCAGGCGAAACTGGAAAAGGAACAGGCCAAGGCCGATAAGGAGAAGGCCAAGAAGGCGAAGAACAGCATTGCCTCCAAGGTCCTGAAGTCCGTGATCACCGCCGTTACCGGTGTCGTCGCCGCCTCGGTGGCCGACTCCGTCTCCAACAAGGTGACCGGTACCAAGAAGAAGAGTACCACCTCCACCACCAAGAAAGCGGTCCAGAAGGCCACCAAGTCCGCCACCAACACCATCACCAAGGAGCTCACCCGGAGCATCCTGGGGAATCTGATCAAATAGGTCTACAACCCTTTCGCTTTCCCCTCGTCCCAGATGGCGTCCATTTCGGCGAGCGTCAAGTCGGCGAGTTTCAATCCTTTGGCGAGCGTCTGCTCCTCCAGATAGGAGAAGCGGCGCCGGAACTTGCTGCAGGCGCCGCTCAGGGCGGCTTCCGGGTCGATGCCGTACAGGCGGGAGGCGTTGATGACGGCGAAGAGCAGGTCGCCGAACTCTTCCTGCATATGGGCGGGATCGTTTTCGCCGCAGGCCTCTTCCGCTTCGCCCAGCTCTTCCTGGACCTTGGGCCACACGTCCTCCTTCTGTTCCCAGTCGAAGCCGCAGCCGCGGGCCTTTTCCTGCATGGAGAGGGCCTTGAGGATGGCGGGCATGGCATCGGGGATGCCGGACATCACGCGCTTGTTGCCGTCCTTTTCCTTGGCTTTCACGAGTTCCCAGGTGTCGGCGATCTCCTTCGCGGTCGTGGGCTTTCCGGCCTCGGGGCCAAAAACGTGCGGATGGCGGAAGACCATCTTGTCGCAGACCTTGTCCAGGCAGTCCACAATGTCGAAAGAACCCTCTTCCTCCCCGATGCGGGCGTAGAAGACGATATGGTACAGCAGGTCGCCGAGTTCCTTGGCCGTGCCCTTGCGGTCCCCCTTGAGGATGGTATCGCTGAGCTCGTACACCTCTTCCTCCGTCATGGGACGGATGGTGTCGATGGTCTGGGCGGCGTTCCACGGGCATTTCTCCCGGAGGGCGTCCATGATGTCCAACAAGCGGCCGAAAGCGGCGGTCTTTTCTTCCCTGGTATGCATAATATTCGCGTTGAGTGGTGCAAATATACAAAGAATCTGCGTATCTTTGCGCGTTTTATGAATATGAAGCGATTGACATTCATATCGGCCGACGAGGCCGTCCGCGGCGTCCGGAGCGGGGATCACATCCACCTCTCCAGCATCGCCAGCGTCCCCCACATCCTGATTGACGCCCTGTGCCGTAGGGCGGGTGAACTGCGGGACCTGCACTTCCATCACTTCCATACGGAGGGTCCTGCCCCTTACGGATCCCAGGAGTACGAGGGCGTCTTCTTCGACCAGGGATTCTTCGTGGGGCCGAACGTCCGGAAAAGCGTCCAGGAAGGCTGGGCGGATTATCTGCCGGCCCATCTGTTCGAGTCGCAGGCCATGTACCGCAGCGGTGCGCTGCCGTGCGACGTGGCCCTGGTCCAGGTGTCGGAACCGTTGGACGGGATGGTGTCCCTGGGCACCTCCGTCGACTGCTCCGTCGCCGCCCTGGAGGTGGCCCGCCTGAAGATTGCGGTGGTCAATCCCCATGTTCCCTTCGCCTATGGCGACCTTATCCCCGTGGAGCGGTTCGATGCCCTGGTCCGGGATGATACGCCGCTGATTACCAAGGACTATGTCCAGCCCACGGATATCGACCGGCTCATCGGTCGGAACTGTTCCGAACTCGTGCCCGACGGGGCCTGCCTCCAGATGGGCATCGGCTCCCTTCCCAATGCCGTGTGCTCGGAACTGGTTGGTCACCAGCATCTGGGGCTCCATACGGAAATGTTTGCCGATGGTGCCATGGACCTGATCCGAAAAGGGGTCATCGACGGTACCGCCAAGAAGATCGACACCGGAAAGGTCGTGGCCTCCTTCCTGCTGGGATCGCAGTCCGTGTACGATTTCATCGACCGGAACCCGGATGTCCTGATGCGGGAAATCGCCTATACGAACGACCCTTGGATCATCGCGAAGAACCCGAATGTGGTGTCCATCAACTCCGCCACGGAGATCGACCTCACCGGCCAGGTGTGCGCCGACTCCATCGGCACCCGCATCTACTCCGGCACCGGCGGCCAGCTGGACTTCATCCGCGGCGCCAAGATGTCGCCCGGCGGCAAGGCCATCATCGCCCTTGCCTCCCGCACCGCCAAGCAGATGCCGAAGATCGTTCCCACGCTCAAGCCCGGCGCCGGCGTCGTTACGCCCCGCGCCGATGTCCAGTGGGTCATCACGGAATACGGTTCCGTCAACCTGTACGGAAAATCCCTGCAGGAGCGAGCCCGTCTCCTGATCTCCATCGCCCATCCGGACGACCGCGAGGCCCTCGACCGCGCTGCCTTCGAGCGCTTCGGCCCGCATTGGTGCCGATAGATTCCTTCGCTTCGCTCGGAATGACAAAATTGTCATCCCGAGGAGGTCGAAGACCGACGAAGGGATCTCTTCGGGTCGATCGGCAGGGTTTTAACTCTCTTCCCGGCCGTAGAGGTCCGTGGGGTAGCGGCCATCGAAGCAGGCCGTGCAGAGAGGCCGGCCACCGGCCGCCTCGGAGAGGGCTTCCACCGACAGATAGTGCAATGAGTCTGCGCCGATCCAGGCGCAGATTTCTTTTTCAGTGAGCCGGGAACCGATCAGCTGGTCGCGGGTCCCGGTGTCGATGCCGTAGAAGCAGGGCCAGGCGTAGATGGGACTGGCGATACACATGTGGATTTCGCGGGCACCGGCGCTGCGGAGCAACTGGACGATCTGCCGGGAAGTGGTGCCGCGGACGATCGAGTCATCGATCACGACGACCCGGCGGTCCTTCACGATGCTCCGGACCGGGGACAACTTCATCCGCACGCCCAGGTTCCGCAGGGACTGCGAGGGCTGGATGAAGGTCCGCGCCACGTACATATTCTTGATCAGGCCCATCTCCAGGGGCAGTCCGCTCGCTTCGGCATAGCCGATGGCGGCGCTCATCGAGGATTCGGGGACGCAGGTCACCAGGTCCGCTTCCACCGGGTGTTCGGCCCAAAGCAGCGCGCCGGAGCGTTTCCGGAAGCTATGCACGCCGCAACCCTCGATCTCACTGTCCGGCCGGGCGAAGTAGATATACTCCATGGAGCACATCAGGCGGGTTGATGCCCGGGAATGCCGGAAGCTGTGGATCCCTTTCGCATCAATGCGGATGAGTTCGCCGGGCTCGACGTCCCGGAGGAACTGCGCATCGGCATAATCCAGCGCACAGGTCTCGCTGGCAACGATATAGCCGTCTCCGAGCCGCCCGATGGACAGGGGGCGCAGCCCGTACTTGTCCCGGCAGGCGTAGAGGGCGTCCGGGGTCAGGATGACCGTGGAGAAGGCGCCGTCCAGCTGGTGGACGGCCGCCAGGATCTTTTCTGTCCATGTCCCCCGGCCGGTTCCGACGAGCAGGGCGAACAACTCGCTGTCCGAGGTGGAATGGAGCAGGTGTCCCTGGGCCTCGATGTGCCTGCGGAGGATATCGGCATTGACGATATTCCCGTTGTGGGCCAGGGCAAAGGTGCCCGATTTCCCGTTCAGCTTGAACGGCTGGAGGTTCTCGGAGCCGCCGACTTCCGTCGTGGGGTAGCGGACGTGGCCGATGCAGGCCGTTCCGGGCAGGGATGCCATCTCTTCTTCGCCGAAGACCTCGCGGACAAGCCCGGCGGACTTGTGGAGCCGGATGGTCCCGTCGGCGTCGATGGCGGCGATGCCGCATCCCTGCTGGCCCCGGTGCTGGAGGCTCAGGAGGCCTTCCCGGGCGTAGAGCGAAGCCCGCTCCACGCCATAGCAACCGACAACGCCGCACTCTTCGTGCAGCTCATCCTTCCAAGGAAGTGCGTCCACCATCTCAGGCCTTGGATTTCGTCCGGTATTCCAGGGCGGCCTTCACCAGCCCCTTGAAAAGCGGATGCGGGTTCTCCGGCGTACTCTTGTATTCGGGATGGAACTGGACGCCGATGAAGAAAGGATGACCGGGGAGTTCCACCACTTCCACGAGACCGGTGTCCGGGTTCCGGCCGGTCGCCTGGAGGCCCGCTTTCGTGAAGTCGTCCAGATACTGGGAATTGAACTCGTAGCGGTGACGGTGCCGTTCGGAAATCTCCGTCGTCCCGTAGAGGCTGGCGACGAGGGAGTCGGCTTCCAGGCGGCAGGCATAGGCGCCCAGCCGCATCGTGCCGCCCTTGATGGTCGTCTTCTTCTGGTCTTCCATCATGTCGATGACCGGATGCTTCGTCTTTCCATTGACCTCCGTGGAGGCCGCATCCTTCCAGCCCAGGACGGTCCGGGCGAATTCCACGACGCACATCTGCATGCCCAGGCAGATGCCCAGGAACGGGATGCCGTTCTCGCGGGCGTGGCGCACAGCGTGGATCTTGCCTTCCAGGCCGCGCTCCCCGAAGCCCGGGGCGACGAGGATGCCGTCTGCGCCGGCGAGGAGGTCGGCGACATTGTCCGCCGTGACGTCCTCGCTCTGGACGGTCCGTACGCGCACCTTGCAGTCATTGGCCGCACCGGCGTGGACGAAGGCCTCCTGGATGGACTTGTAAGCGTCCTGGAGCTCGACATATTTGCCGACGAGGACGATCTGCACCTCATGGGCGGGATGGGCGATCCGGTCCAGGAAGGTCTTCCACCGGCTCAGTTCCGGCTGGTTGAAATTCTCGATCTGGAGTTTCCGGACGGCCAGTTCGTCCAGGTGTTCCTCGTGCATGTTCAGGGGGACCTGGTAGATGCTCCAGGCGTCGATGCTCTGGATCACGTGGCCGGGTCGGACGTTGCAGAACAGGGCGATCTTCCGGCGGAGGTCCTGCGAGAGGGGATGCTCCGTGCGGCAGACGATGACGTCCGGCTGCACGCCGGCCTTCTGCAGCATCTGCACGGAGTGCTGCGTGGGCTTGGTTTTCAGTTCTTTGGCGGCGCTGAGGTAGGGGATCAGCGTCAGGTGGATGGTCATGCAGTCCTCTTCGGGGAGTTCCCACTGCAGCTGCCGGACCGCTTCCACGAAGGGCTGCGATTCCATATCGCCCACGGTGCCGCCGATCTCGGTGAGGATGACGTCATAGTCGCCCGTCTGTCCGAGGAGCAGCATCCGCCGCTTGATTTCATCCGTGATATGGGGAACGATCTGGACGGTCTTGCCCAGATAAGCGCCCTCGCGCTCGCGCGTGATAACGGTATGGTAGATCCGTCCGGTGGTGACATTGTTGGCCTGGGACGTGGGGACGCCCAGGAAGCGTTCGTAATGGCCGAGGTCGAGGTCCGTCTCGGCGCCGTCCTCGGTGACATAGCATTCCCCGTGCTCATACGGGTTCAGCGTTCCGGGGTCGATGTTGATGTAGGGGTCGAATTTCTGGATGGTGACCCTGAGGCCTCTGGCCTGCAGGAGTTTCGCCAGCGACGAGGCGATGATGCCCTTCCCGAGAGAGGACGCAACTCCGCCTGAAATGAAAATGTACTTGGTGTTCATATTGCTGGAATTGCCGTTATGGAATCCTTTAACGGGGCGCAAAAGTAAGAAAAAATCCTTATCTTTGCAAGATGAATTTAAAGTAATTATGGCAGAGAATACATTGCTGGAGAAGGTATTGAGCCTTCAGGATAAATACAGGAAGCTGGAAGCCTCGCTGGCGGACCCGGATGTCATCGCCGACATGAAGAAGTTCGTCCAGCTGAACAAGGACTACAAGGAACTGCAGCCCATCATCGCCGCCGGCCTGGAGTACAAACGGCTCCTGGACGAACTGTCGCAGGCGAAGGACATCCTCATGAACGAGAAGGATGAGGACCTCCGGGAGATGGCCCGCGAGGAGGTCAATGACATTGAACCCAAGCTGCCCGAGATGGAGCAGAACATCAAGCTCCTGCTGATTCCTGCCGATCCGGACGATTCCAAGAACGCGATGGTGGAAATCCGCGGCGGCACCGGTGGTGACGAAGCGGCGATTTTCGCCGGCGACCTGTTCCGGATGTACCAGCACTTCGCCGAGCGCAGGGGCTGGAAACTCGAGGTCACCGACCAGGCCCCCGGTACGGCCGGCGGTTTCAAGCAGATCGTGTTCAAGCTCTCCTCCGCGCAGGACGGCGTGTACGGCGTGATGAAGTACGAATCCGGCGTGCACCGCGTCCAGCGCGTTCCCCAGACTGAAACCCAGGGCCGCATCCAGACGTCGGCCGCTTCCGTGGCCGTGTTCCCGGAGGCCGGTGAATTCGACGTGGAACTGAATCCGGCCGATATCCGGAAGGACCTCTTCTGCGCCTCCGGCCCGGGCGGACAGGGGGTGAACACCACCTACTCCGCCGTCCGCCTGACGCACATCCCTTCCGGCCTCGTGGTCCAGTGCCAGGAGGAGCGTTCCCAGCTCAAGAACCTGGACCGGGCGATGGAGGAACTCCGCACCCGGCTCTACAACCTGGAACACCAGAAGTATCTGGACGGAATCGCTGCGAAGCGCAAGACCATGGTCTCTACCGGCGACCGCTCCGCGAAGATCCGCACCTATAATTATCCGCAGGGCCGCGTGACGGACCACCGTATCGGCTGGAGCATGTACAACCTGCCCGTCTTCATGGACGGCGACATCCAGGAGTGCATCGACCAGCTCCAGATCGCGGAGAATGCGGAACGGCTCAAGGAAGCGGGGGAGGAAGCGTAATGGAAAGGAAGGAAGAAGGCCTGAAGGCCCTCGGCAATCGCGCCGTCTATACCCAAACGTACGATTACACGGTGCTGGAAACCTTTGAGAACCAGCATCCCGACAACGACTACTGGGTCCGTTTCAACTGCCCGGAGTTCACCACCCTGTGCCCCATCACCGGCCAGCCTGACTTCGCGGAGCTTCGCATCAGCTATATTCCCGACAAGCGGATGGTGGAATCCAAGAGCCTCAAGCTCTACCTTTTCGGCTTCCGCAACAAGGGGGACTTCCACGAGGATGTGATCAATGTCATCATGAAGGACCTCATCCGGCTGATGGATCCGAAGTACATCGAAGTCACCGGCTTCTTCGTGCCGCGCGGAGGCATCTCCATCTACCCGTACGCCAACTACGGCCGCCCCGGCACCAAGTGGGAGCAGCTTGCGGAGAAGCGCTTCGCTACGCACGAATAGTTACTGCTTTTCCTGAAAGACCTTCAGGACGTTCTCGATATAGGTCTTCGTGACCGGAATCGGGGCGATGGCTTCATTGTCCAGGGTGAGTTCGTACACCCCGCCCACCTTCTGGAGCACCTTGACCTTGCCCATGTTCACGATGAACTTGCGGTGGCAGCGGATGAGGTCTGACCCTGCGAAACTCTCCTCCACCGTCTTGAGGCGGCAGCGGAGCATATAGGTCTGGAGTTCGCCCTTGTTGTCGGAGTACCACACCTTGATATAATTGTCATCAGACTCCACGTAGTAGAGGTTTGCGCTGGAGACGGAGAGCTTGAGGACGCCGTTGTTGTCGAAGAGGGTGAATTTCTGGACGGTGGCCGTCTCTTCCGGGGTGTCTTCGGTGACCACGTCCTGCATGTTCATCAGGCGGATGGTCCGGTTCTGGTCGATGATGGTGAAGAACATCCCCGCGATGATGTAGGGGACCCCCAGGCACACGAACGAGTAAACGAGGGCGTGGACGAAGATGGCGACGCCGTTCTGGTCCTCCGGCTGGGCGATGGTGATGGTGAACACCGTGTACAGGACGGTGATGAGGATGATTTCCGCGATGCACCAGGCCGCGTAGCCCCAGTAGGTCATGGGCAGGATGTTCCGGGTCTTGTACATCACTACCTTGCTCACGATCAGGATGAACAGGGACAGGAGGGCGAACAGGGCGGTGAATCCGAAGAAGGTGCTGTTCCCGAGCCGGAACCAGGCGTTGTTGGAGAACGGGATGCTCACCAGGAGGAAAACCACGGTGAACAGCGCGGCAAAAGTGACCGTGCCCAGGAGCTGGTACCGTTCCCGCAGATAGCCGGGGATGTATTTCCGCTTTCCTTCTTCCATCGTGTCAAGAATACAAAATTACGCAAAAAAACCGTATATTTGCAATCTGTTATGATTAAAAGTGTTATCTGCGACCTTCTCGGAATCGGGAAGCCCATCTTCCAGGGCGGTATGGCCTGGATCGCCGATGCACGCCTGGCAGCCGCTGTTTCGAACGCCGGTGGCCTGGGTCTCATCTCCTCGATCAACGGCAGCGCCGAGGACGTGCGTGCCGAGATCCGCAAGGCCAGAACCTTGACGGACAAGCCTTTCGGGGTGAACATCATGCTGGCGGCCCCCAATGCCGCCGAAGTGGCGGACCTGGTGGTGGAAGAAGGGATCACCATCGTCACGACCGGCGCCGGTTCCCCGGCACCGTATATGGACCGCTGGCTGGCTGCGGGCATCCGGGTGATTCCCGTCGTCGCATCCGTCGCCTATGCGCTCAAGATGCAGGAAATCGGGGCGACGGCCGTCATTGCCGAGGGTGCCGAATCCGGTGGCCACGTGGGCGATACCCACACGATGGCCCTGGTCCCGCAAGTGGTTGACGCCGTGGATATTCCGGTCCTTGCGGCCGGAGGTGTCTTCGATGGCCGGGGTGCGGCGGCGATGTTCCTGATGGGCGCCTGCGGTGTCCAGGTCGGGACCCGTTTCCTCGTCGCCGACGAGTGCCGGGTGCACGACGTCTATAAGGAACGCCTCATCAAGGCTTCCGACGTGGGGACGATGGTCACGGGCAAGACCCTGGGCGACGCCGTCCGGAGCCTTAAAACGCCTTTCGCCAAGAAGTTTGCGAAACTGGAGGCCGATCCCGCGGCGACGGACGACCAGATCCGTGCCTTCGGAACCGGGTCCCTGCGGAAGGCCGTCTTCGAGGGCGACCTCGCGGGCGGCAGTTTCCTCGCCGGGGAAGTGGCCGGCCTCATCACCCGCCGGGAAAGCGCGGCGGACATTGTCAACGACATCATCGGCGGCGCGGAACGCCTCCTGGCCTCCGCTCCCGCCCTATTGAAATAAGTGTATGGAACCTAAGAGAGTAGTTATTACCGGCATGGGTGTCATTTCCTCCGTGGGAAATGACGTCCCGACGTATTGGAAGAACCTGGTGGACGGAGTCTGCGGCATCGATTACGTGGAGGATTTCAAGGATATGCCCGTCACCATTGCCGGCAAGGTGAAGGATTTCGATCCGGAGAAATACGGGATGGACAAGTCGTTCATCCGCAAACAGGATAAATTTACCCAGTTCGCGATGGCCGCAGCCTGGCAGGCCATGCAGGATGCCGGCCTGAAGACGGAAGGGGAGGGTCAGAACATCGACCCGTTCCGGCTGGGTGTGTATGTGGGTTCCGGTATCGGCGGTTTCGAGATCCAGTACCGCGAGACGGCGAAGATGATCGAGGATCCCACCGGACGCTGGATTTCCCCGCTGTTCATTCCCACGATGATTTCCAACATCGCGGCGGGCCACGTGGCTATCTGCCATCAGGCGAAAGGCCCGTGCCTGGACATTGTCACGGCTTGCGCCACCTCGTCGCACTGTATCGGCGAGGCGTTCCGCGCCGTCCGTCACGGCTATGCCGACGCCATCATCGCCGGCGGTTCCGAGCACGCCTCCATTCCCATCGGCGTGGCCGGTTTTGCCAATGCCAAGGCGCTTTCCCGCGCTACCGATCCCAAGTATGCCTCCCTCCCGTTCAACAAGAACCGGCAGGGCTTCGTGATGGGCGACGGCGCCGCCGTCCTCATCCTGGAATCCCTGGAGCACGCCCTGGAGCGCGGCGCGACCATCTACGGGGAAATGGTGGGCTACGGCAACACCTGCGACGCCTATCACGCCACGGCCCCGCGTCCGGACGGCACCACCCAGGCCCGCGCCATCAACCTCGCCCTGGAGGAAGCCGGTTTCGACCCGGAGAAGGACAACCTCTACATCAATGCCCATGGCACCGGCACGCACCTGAACGACATCGCCGAGACCCTCGCCTACAAGGTGGCCCTCGGGGACTATGCCTACAAGGCCCATATCAGCTCCATCAAGTCCATGACCGGTCACATGTTCGGCGCAGCCGGCGCGGCTGAGGCCATCGCAACGGTCCTGGCCCTGCGCGACGGCATCATCCCGCCCACCATCAACCTGGACTGCCCGGACCCGGAGTGCGACCTGGACTACACCCCCAACGTGGCCGTGAAGAGCGGCATCACCATCGGCATCTCCGACTCCCTCGGCTTCGGCGGTCACGACGCCTGCGTCGCCTTCCGCAAATACAACGGATGAGTCCTTTGTCATTCTGAGCGAAGCGAAAGAATCTAATAATATGGAGCGGGAAGAAATCAAGCGCTACCTCCCTCACCGCGAACCGATGCTCCTCCTGGACGAACTGTCCGTGGACCCGGACGGCACCGGCCACGGGAAGTACCGCATCCGGGAGGACGAATTCTTCTGCCGGGGCCATTTCCCCGGGAACCCGATGGTGCCGGGCGTCATCCTCTGCGAAATCATGGCCCAGAGCTGCGTCAGCCAGATGCTGCCCGCCATGGAAGGCCACCTGGCTGTATATCGGGGTATCGATGAGGTAAAATTCAAGAACAGCGTCTATCCCGGCGACCTGTGCGAGATCACCTGCCATACGATCGAGCAGAAGGGAAGCCTCTACTACTGCGACGCGAAGCTGGAAGTCGGCGGCAAGCTCTGCTGCCGCGGGAAGTTGACGATCGCGCTAATCCCCTGTCAATAGGGACATCCGGTCGACGGCCACTTCCACCAGGTTGCGGACCTGCGTCTTGTAGTCCGGATTGGAACTCTTCAGGTACCGGTTCGCGATGGCGCAGCACACGGTGCAGGCGTTGTGGCCGAGGTGGGTGGCGAGGCCCGCGAGCGGGGCGCCTTCCATCTCGAAGTTCGTGATCCGGTAGGTCTTGCCGTCGGTCTCGAAACGGAATTTCTCGATTTTCTCCAGCATGTCCGGCATGGCGAGGGGAACGCGGACGACGCGGCCCTGGGGACCATAGAAGCCCGGAGCGGAAATGGTTACGCCCTGGAGGGTCACGTTCTGCATCAGTTCGATGATCTTGGGGGAAGCCTTGACGAAATACGGGGACGGCAGGGATTTGTCCCAGTCCATATGCACCTTGAAAGCCTCCTCGACCTCGGGGATGGTGATCTTTTCCCGGTTGGCATACCAGTTCATCACGCCGTCGAAGCCCACGGAGATGTGGGAGAGGACGAAGGACCCGAGCGGAATGTCCGGATGGAGGGCGCCGGAGGTGCCGATGCGTAGGATGTTCAGGGCCTTGTGCTCGAGCTTGACTTCCCGGGTGGTGAAATCCACATTGGCCAGGGCGTCCAGTTCGGTCATCACGATGTCGATATTGTCGGGGCCGATGCCGTGCGAGAGGACGGTGATGCGCGTGCCGTTCCGCTGTCCCGTCACGGAAACGAATTCCCGGGATTCGTGGCGGAATTCAATATGGTCCAGGAACTGTGCGACCATCATCACCCGGGCGGGGTCGCCGACCAGGATCACGTTGTCAGCCAGTTCTTCAGGCTTCAGGTGGATGTGGAAAACGGAGCCGTCGCTATTGATGATCAGTTCGGATTCAGGGATTCTCATAACTGTTCTCGATTATGTGGTGAAGCACAAATATAGTTTTTTCCGCCGAATTATCCTATATTTGTACAAATAAACGAAACCTATGTGGCAAAGAATCCAGACCTTATACCTGGCGGTTTCCACCGCCCTGCTGTTCATCCTCTTTTTCAGTGACGCCTATTCCGTCGTCTCCCCGGACGGGATGCAGTACGTGACCTACCTCCAGATCCAGAAGCCCTATTTCGGCATCCTGCTGGTGATCCTGTTCGCGATGACCGCCCTGGCCCTGGTGACCTTCAAGGTGCGTATCCTCCAGATGCGCCTGTCCACCCTCTCCGGCCTCGTGGCCCTGGGTATGACCGGCTGGCTGGCGTACTATTACTTCACGGCCCCGGAGAACGTCACCTTCAAATGGACCGTCATCTTCCCGCTCATCGTCGCCATCTGCAACTTCCTCGCGGCCCGCGGCTGCTTCCAGGACCAGCTGATGGTGGAGAGCGCCTACCGCATCCGGGAATCCCGGAAACGCGACCGGAAGCATAAAAAGTAATCTTTTTTCGTGGATGTGCCGTACTCTGGCACAAGGTAGCCGTACCTTTGTACCAGAAAAACGACAGATACCATGAGAAACACGGATTACAACACCAGCGCCCTCGGTTCCCTCCTTTCTTCCGACGCTTCCTTCCAGGCCCTCCGGGACCTCATTGACGACCTCGGCCTCGAGGTGGAGAACGTCACTGCTCTTTGAGCGTGACGGCGACGGATTCCTTGTCGGCCGCAAGCCCCACCTTCAGTTCCCGGACCTCTTCCAGCCCCTTCTTGCGGGAAACCTGGATGCGGTCGGCGATGATGGCTTCGGAGACGGGATCCTCGATGTACTTGGTAATGGCCCGCTTGAGCGGCCTGGCCCCATAGGCGGGGTCGTAGCCCGCTTCGGCCACGAAACGCTTGGCCGCCGGGGTGACCGTAATCCGGTAACCCGCTTCCAGCGCCCGCGCCTTGAGCCCCTTCAGTTCGATGTCGATGATGCGCTCGATATCCTCCCGGGACAGGGAGTTGAAGTAGATCTGCTCGTCCACCCGGTTGATGAATTCCGGGGGAAATGCCTTCTTGACGGCCTTGGCGACCACATTCTTCCGGTCTTCCTCCAGTTTCCTGCCGGCCGTCGCAAACCCGATTCCGCTGCCGTATTCCTCCACTTCGCGGCTGCCCACGTTGGAGGTCATGATGACGATCGTGTTCCGGAAATCCACTGTCCGGCCGTTGCTGTCCGTGAGCCGTCCCTCGTCCATCACCTGCAGGAGCAGGTTGAAGATGTCGGGATGGGCCTTTTCGATTTCATCCAGCAGCACCACGCAGTAAGGTTTCCGCCGGACCCGCTCGGAAAGCTGTCCGCCCTCTTCGTAGCCCACATATCCCGGAGGCGCGCCGATGAGCCGCGACACGGAGAACTTCTCCATATATTCGCTCATATCGATCCGGACCATATTGTCCTCGGAGTCAAACAGATACTCGGCCAGGGACCGCGCCAGCTGCGTCTTTCCGACGCCCGTGGGCCCGAAGAACAGGAAGGTGCCGATGGGACGGTGCGGGTCCTTGAGGCCGGCCCGGCCCCGCTGGATGGCCCGTACGACCGTGTCGATGGCCTCGTCCTGCCCGATGATCCGGCCCTGGAGGCGCTTTTTCATCTTCAGGATGCGGTTCCCTTCGCTCTCGGCCACCTTGTTCACCGGGATGCCGGTCATCTTGGACACGACGGAGGCGATGTCCTCGGCCGTCACCGTGTCGCAGCCGCCCTTCTTGCGGGCGAGGTTCAGCCGGACCATGGAGCCCGCCTCGTCCAAGGCGTCGATGGCCTTGTCCGGGAGGGACCGGTCGGTGAGGTAGCGGTCCGTGAGGCGGACGGCGGCCTCCACGGCCTCGTCCGTATAGGTGATATGGTGGAATTCTTCGTAATGGGGCTTCAGGTGCCGGAGGATCTCCAGGGATTCCGGTACGTCCGCGGGATCCACGACGATCTTCTGGAAGCGGCGGTCCAGGGCCCCGTCCTTCTCCACGATCTTCGTGAACTCATCCATCGTCGTCGCGCCCACGCACTGGAGCTCGCCGCGGGCGAGGGCCGGCTTGAGCATGTTGGCGGCATCCAGGCTGCCCGAGGCCCCGCCGGCGCCCACGATGGTGTGGAACTCGTCGATGAACAGGATGAGGTCCGGGTCGGAATGGGCCTCCTTGATGATGGCTTTCAGGCGTTTCTCGAAATCGCCCCGGTATTTGGTGCCGGCCACCACCGAGGCGATGTCCAGCGACAGGATGCGTTTCTTGGCGAGGGCGGGGGAGATGTCCCCGGAGGCGATCCGCAGGGCGATGCCCTCCACGATGGCGGACTTGCCCACGCCCGGCTCGCCGATGAGCATCGGGTTGTTCTTCTTGCGGCGCCCCAGGATCTCGATCACGCGGGCGATCTCCATGTCGCGGCCCACGACCGGGTCCAGTTTCCCTTCCCGGGCCGCCTGGGTGAGGTCGTAACCGAACTCGCTGATGTCCAGGTCCTTCTTCTGCGCGGCCTGTTCCTCTTCTTCCCCGTTGTCCCCCTGGGCCGGCTGGCGGTCCGGTTTCGCGATCTGCAGCAGCCCTTCGCTCTCCATGAAGGAAAGCATCCTGCCGTAGTCCACCCCGCGGCTGCGGAGAAAGGCCTGGCCGTAGCTGTCCGTCGTGCGGCACAGGGCGAGCAGCAGGTGGTGCGGGGCCGCCTCCGGGCTCTTCAGCCGGGTCGCCTCCATCACGGTGATGCTCAGGACGTTCTGTGCCTGGCGGGAAAAGTTGATATGGTCGATTTCGGAGTAGGGGATGGTCTCGTTGGTGAAGATGCGGCCGTCGATGAAGGTCTTCAGCCCGGCCGGTTCCACGCCGAGGCCCTGCAGCACCCGGAAGGCGCTGTTGTCCTCGTGGCGGATGATGCCCAGGAACAGGTGGTCCGGTCCGATGCCGTAGCTTCCCGTTCGCATCGCTTCTTCACGGGCATACTGGATAATGCCGTTGAGCTGGTCGGATATCTGGATTTGCATAGATGACAAAGTTAAGCAAAATCCCCTAATCAACAATCGTGCGCGGAAGGGCTTCCGGACAATTTGTCAGTATTTGAAATGTCGTGGAAAATCGTTACATTTGCAAGTTAAAAGATACGATAGAAGAAATGGAGAACAACGACGAGAAGAATCCGGTGGAGGAGCCCCAGTCCATGGGGCTGATCCAACCTGTGGAGATTGACCATGAGATGCGGACGGCGTACATCGACTATTCGATGTCCGTGATCGTATCGCGTGCGCTGCCCGATGCCCGGGACGGCCTCAAGCCGGTCCAGCGCCGCGTGCTTTTCGGCATGAACGAAATGGGTGTCAGATATACCGGCCAGACCAAGAAATCGGCCCGTATCGTGGGTGACGTGATGGGTAAGTACCACCCGCACGGCGACTCCAGCGTGTATGACGCGATGGTCCGTCTGGGCCAGTGGTGGAACCAGCGCTATCCCCTGGTGTGGGGACAGGGCAACTTCGGTTCCATGGACGGTGACTCCCCGGCCGCCATGCGATATACCGAGGCCAAGCTCGAGAAGATGTCCGAGGATGTCCTGGCCGATATGGACGAGGATACCGTGGACATGACCAAGAACTTCGACGACACGCTCGAAGAACCGACCGTCCTGCCGACGAAGGCCCCCCTGCTGCTGTTGAACGGCGCCTCCGGTATCGCCGTGGGTATGGCCACCAACATGGCCCCCCACAACCTGGGCGAATGCTGCGACGCCATCTGCGCCTACATTGACAATCCGGAGATTACCACCGACGAACTGATGCAGTACATCAAGGGCCCCGATTTCCCGACCGGCGGCATCGTGATGGGCCGCAGCGGCATCAAGGAAGCCTACGAGACCGGCCGCGGCCGCGTCGTGGTGCGTTCCAAGACCGAGATCGAGGTGGACGACAAGGGCCACGAGACCATCATCGTCACCGAAATCCCCTACATGGTGAACAAGCGCGAGATGATCGAGAAGATCGCGCAGATGGCCGATGACAAGAAGATCGAAGGTATTTCCTATATCAACGACGAAAGCTCCCGCGAGGGTATCCGCGTGGTGATCCGCCTCAAGCAGGGCGTGAACTCCGGTGTCGTGCTGAACACCCTGTTCAAGTACACCCCGCTCCAGAGCAGTTTCTCCTTCAACAACGTCGCCCTCGTGAAGGGCCGCCCGCGCACCCTCTCCCTCAAGGAGATCCTCCAGAACTTCGTCGATTTCCGCCACGAGGTGGTGGTCCGCCGCACGAAGTTCGAACTGGACAAGGCCCGCAAGCGCGCCCACATCCTGGAAGGCCTCCTCAAGGCGATGGACATCATCGACGAGATCGTCCACGTGATCCGCTACGAGGCCGGCTCCATCGACGAAGCCCGCCAGATCCTGATGGACCGCTGGGCGTTCTCCGAGATCCAGGCGACCGAAATCGTCAACATGCGCCTGCGCCAGCTCGTCGGCTTGGAGCGCGAGAAGCTCCAGAACGAGTATGACGAACTGATGAAATTCATCGCCCACTGCGAGGAAGTCCTCGCCAGCGTGGAACTCCAGCTGAGCATCGTCAAGGACGAGACCCGCGAGCTCAAGGAGAAGTACGGCGACCCGCGCCGCACCGAGATCACCCTCTCCGAGGACGAATTCAACCCGGAGGACTTCTATTCCGACGAGGACCAGGTGATCACGATCTCCCACCTGGGCTATATCAAGCGCACCCCGCTCACTGAATTCCGCACCCAGAACCGCGGCGGCAAGGGCATCAAGGCCAGCGCCACCCGCGACGAGGACTTCATCGAGCACATCTATATTGCGAACAACCACTCGACCCTCCTCCTGTTCACGCAGAAGGGCCGCTGCCACTGGCTCAAGGTCTATGAGATCCCGGAGGGCAACCGTTCCTCCAAGGGCCGCGCCATCCAGAACATCCTGATGATCGAACCGGATGACAAGATCAAGGCCTACGTGAACGTGAAGACCCTCAAGGACGAGGATTTCATCAACAACAACTTCATCGTGATGGTGACCCGCCAGGGTATCATCAAGAAGACTTCCCTCGAGGCCTACTCCCGTCCGAGGACGGCCGGCGTGAACGCCATCAACATCCGCGAGGACGACGAACTCCTCGAGGCCATCCTCACCAACGGCCGCTGCAACATCATGATTGCGGCCCATGGCGGACGCTGCGTCCGCTTCGACGAACAGGAGGCCCGTCCGCTCGGCCGGACGTCCACCGGCGTGCGTGGCATCAATCTTGATGAGGGGGATTATGTGATCGGTGTCGTGTGCCAGGATCCGGAAGCCGAAGGCTCTGAGAACCGCCAGGTTCTCGTGGTTTCCGAGAACGGATTCGGCAAGCGCTCCGACCCGAACGAGTACCGTCAGACCGCCCGCGGAGCGAAGGGTGTCATCACCCTGAAGATCACGGAGAAGACGGGCGCCCTGGTGGCCATCAAGAACGTCACGGACGAGGACGACCTGATGATCATCAACCGCTCTGGCCTGACGATCCGGATGCCGGTTTCCACCATCCGCGTGGCGGGACGCGCCACCCAGGGGGTGAAGCTGGTATCGATCCGCGAAGGAGATGCCATCGCTGCCGTGTCCGTCGTGGCCCACAGCGACGATGAAGAAACCCAGGCTGCAGAAAACCAGGAGTTGCCTGCAGCACCCGAAGAAGAGAATAACAACAATTAACCTTTTTATTAACGCCATGAAAAGAATTTTTCTCGCCCTCGCGCTTGTTGCCTCCGTTCAGGTAGCCAACGCCCAGATCAAGTCCGATGCCGACATCCAGAAGGCCATCGACAAGGCGGAAGCCACTGCCAATGACGCCAAGAAAGGCGCCAAGCCGGCCCCGTGGATGAAACTCGGTGAAGCCTATGTCAAGGCCTACACCAACCCGACCACGAACCTTTCGACGGGTATCGACAAGCAGACGTTCTCCCTGATGGCCGGCGAAAAGCCGTCCGCCGTCGAGAAGGTCACCCTGGACGGCCAGACCTACGAGAAGCAGGTCCTCAGCCGTGCCAACGTCTATTTCACCGAGGCCGGCCAGCTCGCCTTCTATGAGGTGACGAAGCCGTCCGTGGCCGGCGACCCGCTGGAGAAGGCGGTGAACGCCTACGCCAAGGCTTTCCAGCTGGGTGCCAAGGAAAAGGAAGTGGACGGTGCCCTGCAGAACATCGTGGGTTACTACTACCAGGATGCCATCACGGCCTACTCCCTGGGTGACCTGCCCAAGGCGAGCGACCTCTTCGGAAAGGCTGCTGCCGCTTCGATGACCCCTCCGAGCTCCCGCATTGACACCAACGCCGTGTACAACACCGCTTTCACCGCGGCCAACTCCGGTAACTTCGGTCGTGCGAAGGAGTACTACAACAAGTGCCTCGACCTGGGTTACACCGCCGATGGTTCCGTCTATGCCGCCCTGTCCAACTGCGCCCTCGCTGACAAGGACACCACTACCGCGAAGCAGTTCCTGGCCGACGGTCTCCAGAAGTATCCGGACAACGCCAGCATCCTGACGAACCTCATCAACCTGTACATCCAGCTCAAGGAGGATCCCAAGAAGATCGTCGAACTGCTGGACGAGGCCAAGGCCCAGATGCCGGACAACCCTTCCCTCTACTATGTGGAAGGCAACATCCTCGTGGGTATCAAGGACTTTGACGGTGCCCTCAAGGCTTACAAGCAGGCTTCCGAGATCGATCCCAACTACGAGTGGGGTTATTATGGTGAAGGCTCCATGTGGCTCCAGAAGCAGGCCGACCTCGTGGAAGAGGCCAACGCCCTGCCGGTGAACGCCTACAAGGAGTACGACGCCAAGATGGAGGAGATCAGCCAGGCCCTCAAGAATGCGGTTCCCGCTTTCGAGACCTGCTATGAGAAGGCGAAGGACCAGGCCCTGAAGGACGCCGCCGCCGACTTCCTGAAGCGCGTCTATTTCGCCCTGCGTAACGAAGCCCCTGAGTATCAGGCCGGTTACGAGAAGTACAACGCCATCGTTGGTGGTGAGTAGTCTGCCGCAAGCGTGAAGCGCTTGCTGAGCATAACCTTCTGCTGCGTGGTTGCCTGGACGGCGGCCGCGCAGCATTTGCCTGACCGGTCCGGTCCCGGATCCTTCGAGTCGCTCTGGCCCATCCGGACGGATTTCCTGAAGCCGCAACCGGATACCGTATCCATCTTCGTGGTCGGGGACATCATGAGCCACCGGGCCGTGTCCAAGAGTGCGGAGGAATTCGGTTTCCGTTCCTTCTTCAAGTACTTGGAAGACCGGATCGGGCGGGCGGACCTCGCCATCGGCAACATGGAATTTCCCCTGGCCGGAAAGCCCTATACGGGTTATCCGGCCTTTTCGGGCCCGGATGAGTATCCCCAGTACCTGTCCGACATCGGTTTCGACGTCTTCCTGACGGCGAACAACCACATCCTGGACAAGGGAACGGCCGGCCTGCGGCGCACCATCGACGTGCTGGAGGAAAAGGGCCTGCTGTATACGGGCATCGCCCGGAACGAGCGGGCCGATACGCTCCTGAACCCCCTGATGCTGCACGTGCGGGGGCTCCGGATCGCCATTGTCAATTTCACCTACGGGACCAACACCGGACCGTGGGACCCTTGGCCCAAGGTCAACTATATGCGGAAAAAGGATATCCTGCCCATGCTGGAGCGCGCCCGGGGTGCAGACCTGGTGCTGGTGTTCCCGCACTGGGGAACCGAATACCGGCTCCATCACGACGCGGCCCAGGAGGAAATGGCCCGCTGGCTCGTAGAGAATGGGGCCGATGTCGTCGTGGGGGCGCATCCGCACGTCATCCAGGATGTCGAATACATCGGGGACTCCCCGGTCATCTACTCGCTCGGCAATGCCCTGTCGAACCAGAACGACCTGAATTCCAGGCTGGAACTGGCCCTCACCCTCCGGGTGGTCCTGGAGGAGGAAAAGGCGCCGCGCCTGCTGGAACCCGCCTTTGAATACATCTGGTGCACCAAGCCCGGGATGGTGGAGGATTCCTACAGCACCGTCCCCGTGACCCTGCCGGATTCCCTGTGGCGCGTGAAGGCCGATTACGAGAACATGCAGTCTACCTATCGGAAGATTTATGAAGAAAACCATTACGCTGGAAGCGGTCGATCCCGTTGAACTGTACGGGGCCGGCAACAAGATCCTCACGGAGTTCTGCTCCTATTTCCCGCACCTGAAAGTCGTGGCGCGGGGCCACGAGCTCATCCTGGAGGGGCGCGAGAGCGACATCGAGGAGTTCCAGGTCCGTTTCGGGGAACTGGTGGAGCGCCGGCACCGGAAGATGAACCTCACCGTGTACGACGTGGAGGACATCTTCGACGGCACATCCTCGCCGGAGAAGTTCCGCCTGACCGGGGACGCCATCATCGTGCACGGGACGGACGGGAAGCCCATCCGTGCCCGCAACAAGACGCAGGAGGAACTGGTCAAGGCCTACTTCGACAACGACCTCATCTTCGCCGTGGGCCCTGCCGGAACGGGCAAGACCTATATCGCCATCGCCCT
>Ga0265298_10000547_pt1 | contig 55874 bp, 54 predicted proteins | sample AusTroGonzalo_MG_3_FD_193486 | JGI IMG/M metagenome (GOLD analysis project Ga0265298, IMG submission 193486) | Bovine rumen microbial communities from tropical cattle in Woodstock, Queensland, Australia - Gonzalo_01 | ecosystem: Host-associated > Mammals > Digestive system > Stomach > Rumen ... | reverse complement strand
GCGGCGCAGCCTCAGTAGAGAAGAGCAGCAGTGCTCACTACGAGGGCAGCAATGCACTGAGCGTAACCGGCAGAACAAACAGCTGGAACGGCGGCGCAAAGACACTGAGCTCCTCAATGTTCAAGGCTGGCGAGACATACAGCTTCTCAGCAGCAGCAATGACCAAGGAAGGCGGAGACACAACTTCGTTCAAGCTCACAATGCAGTACACAGACTCTTCCAACGAGACCAACTACGCTGAGATCGCAAGCGGAGCAGCTCCCAAGGGCGAGTGGATCCAGCTGGCAAATACAGAGTTCAAGATCCCCGCAGGCGCAACCGGAATTCAGATCTACGTTGAGACTACCGACACAGACAGCACAATGGACTTCTTCATCGACGATGTTTACGGTGCTGTAAAGGGCACAAAGATCGACGGACCTTCCGTTACACTTCCTACACAGGGCAATGACAAGGTAACTCCCGGAGACGTAAACTCAGACGGCAGAATCGACGGCTTCGACGTTGCACTCGTCCGCAGAGGCGTTATCAGCAAAAGCTTCACCGACAGCTCCGCCAAGAAGGCAGCTGACGTTAACGGTGACGGCGAGGTAAATGTTTCAGATCTTACTCAGATATGCGGATTCGTTCTCGGCAGAATAAATAAGTTCACTGTTGTTGAGAATCCTGTTACCACAACTACTACCACCACCACCACAACCACAACAACAACTACTACCACACAGCCCAAGTCCAACTTCAATTACAATGCTAATCTTCAGTACCGTGCTAACGATGACTACCTCAAGAGTGTCTGCCCTCAGGCTGGTAAGGTCACCAAGGAGTCATACAGCGGCATAAACGGAAACAAGTCACTGAATGTTTATACTCCTTACGGCTATGATCCGTCCAAGAAGTACAATATCTTCTACCTCATGCACGGCGGCGGAGAAAACGAGAATACCTGCTTCAGCAACGATGTAAAAATGCAGCAGATACTCGACTGGATGATTAAGAACGGCGAGATAGAGCCGATGATCGTGGTAACTCCTACATTCAACGGCTGTCCCACTTCCGACGGAAACATGGGTGCAGGCACTGTATGGAATGAAATGCGTCAGAGCATTATCCCCTTCGTAGAGAAGAAGTATTCCACATACGCTAACAAGGATACCTCTCTTGACAGCCTCAAGGCTTCAAGATACCATCGTGCATACGGCGGCTTCTCAATGGGCGGCGGTTCTACATGGAATATGCTCATCAACAATCTGGACATCTGTGCATACTATATGCCTCTGTCAGGACACTGCTGGGGCGGTCTGAATGCTATCCAGAGCGCTATCGACAAGTCCGGTCTGAGCCAGAGAGAGTATTTCATACTTGCTGCTACCGGTGATCAGGATCTCGCATACAACAATATGCTCGGTCTTATAAATCCCATGAAGCAGGATACAAAGCATTTTACATATACATCCGACTTCTCCAAGGGCAATTTCTACTTCCTCGTTGCCAACAGCAATGACGGCGTAAAGAAGACTCACTGGTGGGGCTTTGTAAGATGGTATATTATGGATGCGCTTCCCTACTTCTTCCATGAAGGTCAGTAATTTAGCAAAAACAGCGGATTTTTAAGAGTTTTATAAGCAGTCTGTACAATTGTGCAGACTGCTTTTATATCATCTTGTATAAAGCTGTATATTCGATGATAGTTAACATTTTATCTATTGATTTTTTGAATATTGCGTGATATACTTATTATGGGTATATTAGAATTACCGCCAATTGCTCCCGCATCTTTTTTGGTGCATATGATGTGAACGAGCAAATGAGGAGGTTTACATATGAGTAAAAATAAAGCTTCTCCCAGCAGAAGAAGCGTTATACGAGAAACGCTGGACAGTCTTATAGTGCGGAAAAAAGCACCGACTTCTGTGTTTGTAGTTCTGCTGATACTTTATTGCATCGCTACCGTTACTGTTACCGCTACATCGCATTCAAAGGCTGAAGTGTCGATTTTTGGAGCCTCGCTTCCTTTTTATACGTTCGCCGGAGTGTTTTCTGCACTCTCTGAGATATGCGTTATCTTCATGACCGTGTATTTCGGAAAGAAGGGATTTTATACTGCCCTGATACTTCAGCTTACGCAGCTTCCATTCCTTATGATGGGAATGATCATCCGGCACAATGTTGCGGCTCTTCCGGGCTTTTTCGGCAATCTGCTCGCTATCGTTGCTATCACTATTATCTACCTCAATAACAGCAGAATGGAAAAATATGAGGGCAAGATAAGAGAACAGGTTGTGACAGATATGCTCACAGGTCTGCCGAATTATTTTGCTGCAACGGAGCTCCTGAATGAACTGATAAAGCGCGGTGAGCGTTTTGTAAATGTCACTATCAATATCAACGGCTTTAAGAACCTGAATGAGACTATGGGCTTCGACGCCGGAAATCAGGTGCTGAAAGAGGTAGCGGACAGATGGAAGAATATCGCCGATAACGGTCTTTCCTCCACCAGAGATTTCCTCGGACACCTGAGCGGCGATGAGTTCTCACTCACTATCCGCAACTATGGTTCGGATGAGGACATAAGAAAAACGATACGCCTTTATGAAGCTGCTCTTGAGCAGAAAATGGTCATCAATAACTGCGATCTGCATATAACCGCAAGCTTCGGCTATACGGAATACCCTACCGATGCCCAGACCGTGGATATGGTGTGCGCTTACTCGGCTGCTGCTATGCATGAGGTAAAACGTACTAACAGCAGCAATCATATTATGCGCTTTTCACCTGAACTGCTCAAAAGCGAACGCCTTATTGAGGTCGAAAGCAAGCTCAGGGAAGCTCTTGATAACGATACTGTTTACTTCAACCTCCAGCCTCAGTTCGATATGGAACACAGACTGCGCGGCTTTGAGGCTCTTGCCAGAATGAAAGACTCCGACGGAAATAACATTAGTCCCGGCGAGTTCATTCCCGTCGCTGAAAAGGTCGGGCTGGTGGATAAGGTGGACGCTATGGTATTAAGAAAAGCCGCTGAGTTTTTTGGTAAGCTGCTGGATAAGTCCGGAATGGAGATAACTCTCAGCGTAAATGTTTCCGTCCGCCACCTGATGAAAAATGACTTCCTTGATGAGATAAGAGATGTCCTCAGGAACAGCGGAATTCCCGCAAAGAACCTCGAGATCGAGATCACAGAGTCAATTATGATAGACTCTGTGGACAAGGCTCTGCAATGTATCGATGACATCAGGGCTATGGGAATACAGATAGCAATAGACGATTTCGGTACGGGTTATTCGTCCCTGAGCTATCTCAATAAATTCCCTGCAAATCTGCTCAAGGTGGACAAGTCCTTCATTGATAAGATGAACACCAGCGATTCCTCCCGGCAGTATGTTGCCGCTATTATATCTATCGGTCATATCATGGGCTTTGACGTTATCTCCGAGGGCGTGGAGGAGCCTGAACAGGTCGCTACTCTGAAGGAGATAGGCTGCGATTTCATACAGGGATTTATCTGGGGCAGACCTCTTATGCCCGATGCGGCTGAGGAGCTCGTTATGAGCGCCGCAAGGTCATAGTATAGTATAAAAAAGCTCACGCTTTAGTCAGCCTCCCATAATGAAAAAGTGGGTTACCGAGCCGGGAACTACCGACTCGGTAATTTTATGCCACGATTCCGCCGGAGGGGGCTCTCCTTTGCGTGAGCTTTTTGTTTGTTACTGACCGATTTTGATGAGGTGTATACTGATGATTATAAAAGAAGCCCGTTACATCAGTGACGGGCGTTGGTGTTTTATCTATATACAATTGATGACAGTGCCGTAAGCGAAAGCAGACTGACGGTTCTGTAAAAGTGAACGAATAAAACGAGTGCCCCCGTGGAAGGGGGCACAGGCACTGTGCTGGTTGGGGTGGAAGGATTTGAACCCTCGAAATAACGGAGTCAGAGTCCGCTGCCTTACCACTTGGCGACACCCCAATAGGATTAATTATTCAGCTTTATTATTATATCACTGAGGACAAAAAAAGTCAATAGCCACAGATATATTTTTATATTTTAATTATATCTGAGCTCTATTGAAAAAAGGCGCCGGATAATATATAATAAAAGGTAGATATTGTCGTTCCGGGAATTATCCGGAAGTATTCAAGGGAATAATAAGAACGGCAAAACAATAACAATGAGATAAAAATATAGGATACAGCGTTTTGATATGAAAATACTATCAATGGGGTGGAAGAAATGCGGAAGATGTATTTTGTAGTAAATCTTGTTGCAGGAAAGGCTTTGATCGCTGATAAGCTTGGAAAGATAACAGATGAATTCACAAAGGCAGGCTTTGAGGTAACTATACACACTACTCAAAGCGGTACTGACGCGGCTGATTGTGCAAAGTATGCCTGTGCAGAGGGCTTTGATCTTCTTGTGTGTGCAGGAGGAGACGGAACTCTCAGCCAGTGCCTTCAGGGAATAATGAACAGCGAGCGCCGCATACCCATAGGGTATATACCTGCGGGCTCGACAAATGATTTCGCCAAGAGCCTTGGCATACCCAAGGACACTATGGAGGCTGTAAAGAGGATAATCTACGGAAAGCCTGTTCCCTGTGATGTTGGGGGCTTCAACGGCGAGTATTTTTCGTACATTGTGGCATTCGGAGCGTTTACGAACATAACCTATGAGACGTCCCAGAGCGTGAAGAATATTTTCGGACATTCAGCCTATGTTATGAGCGGACTCATGCAGCTTACCAATATCAAGCCCAAGCGTATGAAGATTGAGTATGAGGGAAACGTCATCGAGGATGATTTTATTTTCGGCATGGTATCTAATACAGCTTCCATAGCCGGAATACTCTCGTTGAACGACTATATGCTGGACGACGGAAAATTCGAGGTCATGCTGATAAAGAAGACCGCGAATCCGCTGAAGCTCCAGCAGATCGTGCGCTCACTCATGAATATGAGCGGAGAGATAGACAAGGAGTATATCAAGTTTTTCAGAACGGACAGGATAAAGTTCACGGCTGTTGGAAACGAAGTGGTCTCATGGACAAGAGACGGCGAGTACGGCGGAAATTATGTGACAAATACGGTAACCAACTATTATCGGGCGGTGTCGTTCATACTTCACAATGACGGAAATATAAAGGTATCTGGGGACAGCGACAGGGTGAGTATAGCGGAACACAGCTATGCGGAGGTATGAATATGAGACTGTTGATAATAGACAGTATGAGCAATGTAGCTTTCTGGGAAAAGGCTATCGGAGGAAGCGCTACCATAGAGCTGAGAGAGGATGCCGTGCTTTACGGAAGTCCCGAGGCGGCAGTAGTGGCAGTGGATTATACCGGTGGCAGGACCGCTGAGATAGCCGACAGACTTAACCGAGCAAGAGTACCATCGGCGGCAGTGACCTCTGATACGAGCGAGGAGAACCAGAAGTATCTGTTCGGACTTGGCTTCGACGATGTTATATGCCTGCCTATATACGACAGACTGCTTGCGAGGAGGATACATCTTCTTGCAGCTGATACCGGCATACCGGAGGTTAGCATCAGCAGTCTTACGGATGTTTCCTGTGATTCAGAGGCGGGAGCGTATTTCGTAGGCATTGGCGAGTTCACTAACATCTATAAATTCGTGCTCAGACTGCTGAAGCGTCTGAAGAAAAATGCCCAGATGCTTATAATAACGGCGGAGAACTGCGAGAGCTGCCGCAAGCAGACAATGGATATACTTTCAGAAGTGGTGAAGATGTGCCTGAGACGCGGAGATATGTCGTCCATATTCGGAACGGATCAGATGCTGATACTTCTTATCGGTGCCGATGACGAGGGCGGACATCTTGTGGCAAACAGAATCACCAACAGCTTTTACAGTGCTTGTGAGGATTATCAGGTGGAGCTCAGCTACGACCTTAAAGCCGTTGGATATGAAGAAGAATAAAAAAGCTGCCGTTTAAACGGCAGCTTTTTTTATTCTTCTCAGAAGAGACCGAGTTTCTTTTTGAGGGTGAGTATTCTCAGAACACTTTCGTCGATGCGTGATTCAGGTATCTCCCCGCTCTCTACTGCGGTTATCAGGGCGTTGACAGCCTCGTTGAGGTTGCTGGGGGAGAGTATCATATCTGCGCCTGCTTTTATAGAGAGCTTTGCGGCAGTGCCGCTGCTGTACACTTTAGAGATAGTGTTCATCTTCTGGGCGTCTGTGATGATTATGCCCTTGAAGCCCAGCTCGCCGCGGAGGATGTCCGTCATAGCGACCTTGGAAAGGTCACCGGGGAGGTTATCTCCGAAGCCTGTGGTTATCTGGTGACCGACCATTATGAAATCCACACCGGCGTCGATGCAGGCTTTGAATGGAACGAATTCCGTTGCGCGGAGCTGTTCCAGAGTGCGCTGGATGACTACCTTGGAGTCGTTGTGGGTGTTGCCGGACTCAGCACCGAGACCGGGGAAGTGCTTTGCTGTGGAGCACACACCTGCGTCCTTGAGACCTTTGACAACGTTTGAAGCCATATTTGCTACGACCTTGGGATCGCTGCTGAAAATGCGCTTGCCAAGTTCGTTTTTATCGTTGATATTAACGTCGGCAACGGGAGCGAGGTCGAGGTTGAAGCCATACTTCTTGATGTTGCTGCCGAGAGTTTTTCCGACGCTGAATGCCTCGTCGGAGTCATTGCGCTCGCCGTACTCAGCCATATCGGATACCGGAGTTACGTCGAGGTTCTTGCCGACTCTTACTATCTCTCCGCCCTCCTCGTCAACGGCTGTAAATCCGCCGATGCCGCAGCTTTCCTTCAGGAAGGTCTGGGTGTCGGAGAGCATTTTTTTGATCTGATCCTCGGAATAGATATTCTGAGAGAGGTAGATGAAGCCGCCTACTGGGTAATTTTTCAGAGCGGAGCGGGTGCCGGCTTTGACCTCTACCATTCGGTCGAGACCGGTGAGCTGCTCGGGAGTTACTATGAAGAGCTGGCAGACCTTCTGGCGTAGGCTCATCTCAGCGAGCTTAGCCTCGGGAGTACCGGCTTTGTATGTAGTAGTAACAGCCGTTGTGGTGGCAGCAAGGGTAGTTGTGACAGCGGCGGTGGTTAGCACGGTCTCTGCTTTGCTGGTCTGAGCCTGAGTTGTGGCAGCGGCAGTGGTCTGCACGGCGGTCGTAGTGAGTGCAGTCGTGGTGCTCTGTGCCGGGTTATCGGCAGGGTTAGTGACAATGGTTATGGTACCGGGCTGATTGGGAGTAGTAGTGTTTATCTCAAAATTGAAGTCAAAGCTGAATGTAGTATTTTCCTCTGGGAAATCCCACTGGAACGTAGTTCGCTCCCTTTGCTTGGATGACGAGCTTGTGGCGTCTCTTCCGCAGGCGGTGAGCAAAAGGCTGCACCCAAGAGCGGCAGCGAGAATTTTTTTAGTCCTTTTCATAGCAAATACCTCTCTGCGTAAAAATACGGAAATATCCTTATTTGTTATTATATCATAGCTTTATGAACATTTCAAGGATTTTCATTTAATTTCATCATAATAACCGATTCTTTTGTACATAATATAGCAGAGGTGATAATTTGAAGGACAATGAATGGGAAAACAGCAGTCTTATGCCATCGCTGAGAAGCAACATCAACAGGATAAAGGAGATTTCCGGGGGCTCCTCGGACGTGCTGATAAATGAATTCGTTACCGGAGGCATAAGCTGTGCCCTCATATGCTGTGAGGGAATGGTCTCCACCTCGGTGATAACCGAGCTTATCTTCGAGCCCATAACGGATATAGAGCCGCAGCAGGACTGGTCGGCTCTGTTCCACCATATACAGGAGCAGCTGCTCCTTTCCACCGACCGCCCCACTGTGGAGGATTTCGGAAAGCTGTTCCGGCTGCTCCATTCCGGTTTTGCCGTGCTCATCGCGGAGGGAGCTCCTTCGGCGCTGGCATTCGGCGTTCAGGGCTATGCCACAAGGGGAGTGCAGGAGCCCTCCGGAGAGGGCAACATCATGGGCTCCCACGAGGGCTTTGCGGAGACGGTCCGCACCTGTATGTCCCAGCTCAGGAGGAGGCTGAAAAGTCCGGAGCTGGTCATGGAGCTCATATGCAAGGGCGAAAAAAGCCACACCGACCTCTGCCTGTGCTACATGAAGGACAGAGTGCCCCGGGAACTCATGGAGCGCATACGACGTTCTCTGGACCGGATAAGCCTTGAGACCATACTCACCACCGGTTATATCAGACCTTTCGTGGAGAGCCGCCGCTTCGAGATATTCAGCTCCACCGGCGTGACCGAGCGCCCGGACGTGCTCTGCTCCAAGCTCATAGAGGGGCGCGTGGGCATACTTGTTGACGGAGTGCCCTATGCGGTGGTGATACCGAAGCTATTCTGCGAGAGCTTCCAGACCATAGACGATTATTCCTTCAAGCCATACTACGCCACTTTTCTGCGTTGGATAAAGTACCTTGCGTTCATCATGGCGGTGCTCCTGCCTGCGGTATACGCTGCGGTAGTGATGTACCACCCGGAGCTCCTTAACAGCACGCTTTTCATGCTGCTGGTGGAATCCGAGAAGCAGGCTCCGCTTTCCATAATGACCGAATCGGTGTTCGTGTTGCTGATGTATGAGATCATCAGGGAGGCAGGAGTCCGGCTGCCGAAGCCCGTGGGCGGAGCGGTGAGCATAATCAGCGGACTTATAATCGGAGATTCTGCCGTGAAATCCGGTCTGGTGAGCACTCCGCTGCTCACAATGAGCGCTCTTGCAGTGCTGGGAGGACTGGTGGTGCCGGAGCTGAATCCTGCCGTGACGGTGCTCCGCTTCGCTTTTCTGTTCGCCGGAGGTATGCTGGGCTTGTTTGGTATAAGTCTCCTTGCCTGCGCCGTGCTGGTGAACGTCTGCGCTACCGAGGATTACGGCTTTCCGTATACCGCACCGCTGTCGCCGTTCCGGAGCAGAGGCATGAGCGATACCGCATACCGTGCCGGAATGGATAAAATGCAGGACAGAGGCTTTACCGTGGAGGAATACCATGAGCAGGATAAATAAAAAGCAGCTGGCGGCTATGGCGCTGATTACGGATATTTTCGCGGTATTCTGCCTGAGAGGGAGACTTACCGTGCTCACTGCCGCCGCATTTGTGCTGGTGATACTTTTGCAGACAGCGCTGCTGCCGCTTATAGAGCGCCTCTATGCAGCCGGCGGAAAGCCTGCCAAGGCGCTTCTGCTGCTGTGGATGATATTCTGGGGCGGAGTCCTTTTCACTATGCAGTGGCGAACCTCCGAGGTCATATACATCCCCGGCGAGAGCAGCGGCGGTATATGGGGAAAGCTCATGGTGTCGGGACTTATCGGGCTCGTATGCATATATATTTCCTCGGCGGGCATAAGGGCTATGGCGAGGGCTTCTGTCATAGCGGCGGCTGTGGGAGCGGTATGTCTGCTGGTGGTGACGCTGAGCGCCGTAAGCGGTGCTGACTGGGAAAATCTCACTGTCAGCACCGGACACGGTAGCTTCAGCGGAGAGTTGCTCCGGGGACTGTGCATCAGCGGCGGTCTGGGGAGTTACATTGCTCTTTCCTCCATATCCGGGAAAAAGAGCTTCCGCAGCGGCACGGCATATCTCGCGGTAAGGGGAGCTATCACGGCTGTACTGCTCCTTGTATCGGTGCTCATTGCAGGCGGTATAATGGAGATAGCGGAATATCCGGTGGTCATGGCGGCTCAGCTCGCCCAGCCGTTCCCGTCGCAGAGGATAGACTCGCTGTTCCTGATAGTATTTGCGGTCTATGCGGTATTTGCTATCGGAGTCCAGTCGGCGGCGGCAGATATGCTCCTTGAGGAGCTGTTCCCGAGATTCCACCGTTTCAGGAGCCTCTGTGCGGTGGCGGCAATGGTGGGAGCAGCTTTTGCAATAGCTCGTTTCATATAGGCTCCCGGACAGAAAAAGCCCGGAGGCTGTTCTTGCGGACGCTCCGGGCGAAAGTCATATTTTTGAAAATACCTTTCCGATCTTGTCGCATATGAGCAGATCGGCGCTGTTATCCATTGGAGTGGGGGACATATTTATCATCACAAGATTCTGTCCCCGGAAGTAGCGGACCAGTCCTGCTGCAGGGTAGACGTTCAGTGAGGTGCCGCCGATTATGAGGGTATCCGCTTCGGAGATAGCCTTTACTGCTCCGGATACCACGCTGTCGTCCAGACCTTCCTCGTAGAGCACCACATCCGGCTTTATAATGCCGCCGCAGCTGTCACAGACGGGTATGCCCTCCGAGCCGGTGATAGCCTCCACTCCGAAGAATTTGCGGCATTTCGTGCAGTAATTCCTCAGCACGCTGCCGTGGAGCTCATACACCTTTTTGCTGCCGGCAGCCTGATGCAGACCGTCGATATTCTGGGTGACTATGGCGGTGAGCTTTCCCTCCTTTTCCAGCTCAGCCAGCTTCAGGTGTGCGGCATTGGGCTTGGCATCGGAGCATATCATCTTTGCGCGGTAGAACCGGTAGAACTCCTCGGTCTTTTTCATGAAGAACGAGTGGCTGAGGATAGTTTCAGGGGGATAGTCCCACTGCTGATTGTACAGACCGTCCACGCTGCGGAAATCGGGTATGCCGCTTTCCGTAGAGACGCCTGCGCCTCCGAAGAAAACGATCCTCTGAGAGTTTTTTACTATCTCGCGGAGCTTTGCGATATTGTCCATGAAGATCAGCCTCCCATTATCTTTACGTAGAATTTGCGCGTTCTCGGACCGTCAAATTCGCAGAAGTAGATGTCCTGCCATGTGCCGAGAAGGAGCTTGCCGCCGGAGATTATGATAGTCTCGCTGGCGCCTATGGTGGAGGACTTGATATGGGCATCGGAGTTGCCCTCTGCATGGCGGAAGCCGCTGAGGTCGGGGAAGGATTCGTCCATGCCCATGAGGAAATCGCTCTTTACGTCAGGATCGGCGTTTTCGTTGATAGTTATGGCGGCGGTGGTATGGGGACAGAATACGACGCAGATACCCTCCAGAACTCCGCTTTCCATAACGGCTTCGCTGACCTCGTTGGTGATGTCAACGAGTCCCTCTGCCGGTGTGCTTAATTTAAAATCGAACAGCATAGTTATACCTCCTTGTTATGATTCTTGGTGTAATAGCGGCAGAAGTAATTCAGCGGACATTCGCTGCATTTCGGACTTCTGGCGCGGCATATATCTCTTCCGAACTGTACGGTCTGGTGGCAGAAATGGGATGAGATCTCCGGCGGTATGAGCTTTATGAGATCCTTTTCCACCTTTGCCGGTTCCTTGCTGGCGGTCAGACCGAGTCTGCCGGTTATGCGTATGCAGTGGGTATCGGTCACGACGGCTGGCTTGCCGTAGACGTCTCCGAGGATGAGGTTGGCGGTCTTTCTGCCCACTCCGGACAGGGTGAGGAGCTCCTCCATAGTATCGGGGACCTCTCCGCCGAAATCGTTTATCAGCTGATTGGCCATTTCCTTGAGGCTCTTTGCCTTGGTGTGGTAGAAGCCGCAGGGCTTTACGTCCTGTTCCAGCTCTGCGAGGTCGGCGGCGGCAAAGGCTTCGAGGGTGGGGTATTTCACGAACAAGGTCTTTGTTACGATATTCACTCTCGCGTCGGTACACTGGGCAGCAAGGCGGGTGGCGAACATCAGCTCATATGGCTTTGTGAATTCCAGCGAGCATTTTACGTCCGGGTAGAGCTTTTCCAGTTCATCACAGGCGAGAGCGGCTATTTCCTTTTTAGTCATCTGAGCCCTCCGTTTTCTGAGCGGAGAGGCTCTCTTTCTTTGTGAGCATTTCGTCGTAGACCTTATACATCTTCTGGACGGTGTTCTCTAAGAAGTAATAGTGCTTTATGTAGAAGCCCAGCAGTACCATTATGATAGTTACCAGTATGAGTATGGCAAGGTTTTCCGTGAACAGGAGCACTGACATGAATATAGTGAGTATCAGTGCAAACATCATGGTCACCAGAAAGTGTACTATGCGCTCGTGCTGCATGAAGGCTATTTTGTCCTTGTGCTCGGCGAATATCCCGGCGAGCTCGTCCTTGTCGGAGCATTCGTCCAGACGCTTCCGGACACGCTCCATATAGTTTTTCAGATATTCAGTCATAGGTACCTCCGTAAAACAGGACAGCCGTCCGTTTATGTTAAAATTATACACCTTTTTGCTTCGATTGTCAATATGTTTTGATGAAACGACACTATTTTCCCATTGCTGAAAAATATTCCTCCGGGACTCGACAAATCAGAAAAAATGGTGTATAATAGATGTATCACTTATGTTAGGAGCGATATTATGTCAAAGAAAACATTTTACATCACCACGCCTATCTACTATCCTTCGGGCGATCCTCATATAGGTCACTGCTATACCACAGTTGCCTGCGATTCCATTGCCCGTTACAAGCGAATGCAGGGCTATGACGTAATGTTCCTTACGGGTACCGACGAGCACGGTCTGAAGATCGAGCAGAAGGCTGCCGAGCAGGGCGTGACTCCCAAGGAGTACGTTGACGTTATCGTGGATAAGTTCAAGAAGCTCTGGAGCTATATGAACATTTCCTACGACAGATATATCAGAACTACCGACGACTATCACGTTGAAGCCGTTCAGAATATATTCAAGGCTCTCTACGACAAGGGCTATATCTATAAGGGCGAATATTCGGGAAAATACTGCACTCCCTGCGAGAGCTTCTGGACCGAATCGCAGCTGGACGAGAACGGCTGCTGTCCCGAGTGCCACAGACCTGTCAAATTTGCAAAAGAGGAGGCTTACTTCTTCAAAATGGCTCCCTTTGCTGAGCGCATTGAGAAGCTCCTTCTTGAGACAGACTACCTCCGTCCCAAGACAAGAGCTGTGGAGCTGGTAAACAACTTCATCAAGCCCGGTCTGGAGGATCTCTGCGTATCCCGTACCTCGTTCACATGGGGTGTTCCCGTGTCCTTCGACGAGAAGCACGTCGTATACGTGTGGATAGACGCTCTTTCCAACTATATCACAGCCCTCGGCTATGAAAACTCCGCACACAGCGACTACGAGAAATACTGGCCGGCTGATGTCCACATGGTTGCAAAGGACATCATGCGCTTCCACGCTATCATCTGGCCTGCAATGCTCATGGCTCTGGACCTGCCGCTGCCTAAGCACCTTGCTGTACACGGCTGGATAACAATGGCTGGCAAGAACGGCGAGAGCGAGAAGATGTCCAAGTCACTGGGCAACGTGGTCGATCCCTTTGTGCTGGGTGAAAGATACGGTCAGGACGCTATCAGATACCACATCCTCCGTGAAATGGCTCTGGGCGCAGACAGTCTCTTCTCCAACGAGATAATGATAAACCGCATAAACTCCGACCTTGCCAATGGCTTCGGAAACCTCGTTTCCCGTACCGTTGCCATGGCTGACAAGTATTTCGGCGGCAAGCTCCCCGCAGAGCGTGAGTCCGCTCCCCTTGATGACGAATTCAAAGCGGTGGTAACAGGACTTCTTCCCGAGGTGGACAAGTACATCGACGAGACCAAGCTCAAGCAGGCTCTTGAGGAGATATTCAAGGTCGTTGACCGCGCTAACAAGTATATCGACGAGACCGAGCCGTGGAAGCTGGGCAAGGATGATTCCCAGAAGCCCCGTCTTGCAGCTGTCCTCTACAATCTGCTGGAGGCTATCCGTGTGACATCCGCTCTCCTTGCTCCGTTCATGCCTACTGTTATTCCAAAGGTCTGGGAGCAGATAGGTGCCTCCGCCGAGGACGTAAAGTACGAGAATCTCGGAAAATTCGGCGTTCTGCCCGTTGACGTATCCGTACACAAGGGCGAGATACTCTTCCCGCGTATCGACGTTGACAAGGAGATAGAGGAGCTGAACGAGATACTCCGGAAGAATATGGAGGCTGCTCAGGCTAAGCTCTCCGCAGAGGAAAAGGGCGATGCTCCCGCAGAGGAGATAAAGCTGAACCCCGAGATAACTATCGACGACTTTGCCAAGATGGAGATACGTGTTGCCAAGGTAGTCGCCTGTGAAAAGGTCAAGAAATCCGATAAGCTCCTGTGCTTACAGCTGGACGACGGCATGGGCGGCAGACAGGTAGTATCCGGTATCGCGCAGTATTACGCTCCGGAGGAACTCATCGGAAAGAAACTCCAGCTCATTGCTAACCTCAAGCCTGTGAAGCTCCGCGGTGTGGACAGCAACGGAATGATCTGTGCCGCTGATACTCCCGACGGCGTAAAGGTGATATTCGTGGATGACAGCATCCCTGTTGGCTCCAAGATAAGATAAGCAGGATAATAAAACAGAAAGCCGTAAGGAAGTATTCTTCCTTACGGCTGTTTTTATCGGATATGATAAATTATTTTGAGCTCTTTATGAAAGCCGCAATGTCCTCTGTTCCGCCGGTGGAGGCGTAAGCATAATAGCGGAGTATCGCAGCGGCGTCGGTGGCAGTATCCATGCCGTCTCCGTCCACATCGGCAGCCTTGTTCTGCAAGGTCGAGAGAACGGACGGGAAATTCCCGGATTTATTGGCATAGTCCTTGAGGACCATGCTGGCATCGCGGGCATCTACCTTTTCGTCAAAGTTTATGTCTCCGAGAATGTTGTTTCCGGCAACTGTCTTGTATGTGTCGATAGCTACGAGCGGGTAGTCGGACTGGTCACGGAGGCTCTTGTAGGTGGCAGAGAGCATACCCTTGTCATCGTGGAGGTCGCCTATCTGCTTCAGTACGACTGCTGCGATAGCTAAGTGTCCCTTCTGGTTGGGGTGGAAGTCCTTCGCGGGCATGGGGAGCTGTACATTGGTAAAATAGTTTGCGTGACCGGGATTTGAAGCGGAAGATTTCTCACCGGCAGGGATAGAGGTGAAGTCGTATGCGACGTCGGCTATCTCAATGCCCTCAACGTTTTTGAGCTCGGCAGCAAAGGTATCCAGAACGTCCTTGAAGTTCATTCTGAGGCTGTCGATTATGCTCTCGCCCTCGGGGAAGCTTGACTTGACGTATTCGGGATCCAGCTGTATGGGCTGATATATGGTCTGGACGAGTATCCTTGCGTCGGGATTGATCGCCTTGACAGCGGCTACCGACTTTGTGAGGTTAGCCATAATGGTGTTCTTGATAATGCCGGGACGCTCATCGGTGGCGAAGCGGAGGTCAGCGCAGATGTTCTTCATCTTGGCGTTGAGGTCCATTACGTTCAGCGGACCGCCGTTTGCATAAGCCTTTACCTTGTCAACATCGAGCATTGCAAGGAGAGTGGATATACTGGGATCGGCAGGTATGTCCTTGGCGGTGAGACCGTCCTTGAGGAGACTGCGCTTTGCACCGTAATCGAGGAGCTGAGCCGCAGCGTAGTGCATAAGGTCGTTGCCTCCGATAGAGATAACGACTACCTCAGCATCCTTGACAGCCTGCTTCTGTTCGCTGCTGAGACCGTTTATCAGGGTGAGCATATCCTCGGAAGTATCACCGGAATGAGCGTAATTATTAACGGTGCCGCCAAGATAATCGGCGCATATCTCGCCGTAGCTGTGCTCTGTGGAGCTGAGACCGTAGCCGGCGGAGATACTGTCACCGAAGAGAACGAGGTCCTTTTTATCGGTTGAGCCGTCTGCTGCTGATACTGAAAGCGCACTGAGGGACGATACAGCGAGAGCGGCTGACATAACGAATGAAACAAATTTTTTCATGGAGATCCTCCTTTTACAGATGTTTCTGAAAATATTATATAATAATTTTTAATTGATGTCAAGTGAGAAATAATGTCTGGGATATTCCAGACTCAGCCGCAGGAAACAGCGGCGGCAACGGTGATATTGTCCTCGCTTTTTCTCTCGGAAGCGAGCTTTACCAGCATTTCAAGGCGCTCCGGGAGACTTTTCGGGAGCTCCAGTATCTCCTCCATATCCAGAGGAGAAACATAGTCGGAAAGACCGTCGGAGCACAGCAGGAGTATATCTCCGCCGGCGATGCCGCCGTCTATCCGGAGGATGTCTATCTGGGGCTCGGTATTCACATTTCCGAACGCCGGGAATATTATATTCCTGTGGACGTGAGTGCGGCGCTCCTCCATAGTGATAGAGCCCTCCTCATAGAGCAGCTGTACGAGGGACTGATCCCGGGAGAGCTGTGAGATCCTGCCGTCCCTGAAGCGGTAAAGGCGGGAGTCACCCACGTTGAAAGCGATAGCCTCGCCGTGCTCGTCAACGGCAAAGCCGCAGAGAGTGGACTGCATATTGTGTATATCGGGATTCTGTGCGCTGTATCCGGCGAGCTGACGGTGTATGGAAAGCAGCTCCTCTGCAAGGGCAGTGCGGCTGGAATAGTCAATATCCCGGATGAGTTCAAGACACATTTTTGAGGCTACCTCGCCGGAGCGTTCGCCTGAAACGCCGTCTGAGACAGCCATGATGAAGGGCTGTTCCAGCTCCTGCTGAGAAGAGCCGGAATCGAGGACCTCTCTGCCGATGAGCAGGGCGTCCTCGTTGTGGGGCATGATGCCCTTGTCGGTTATACCGCAGCAATAGTACATATATGGGACCTCTTGTAGTATCAGTGTATGTTGTAGAATTCCATGCCGTTGCGGCAGGTGATGTCAAGTAGCTCCTGAACGCCCACTCCCTTGACCGAGGCGGCAGCCTCGGCAGTATAGGCTATCATGGAGCTGTCGCAGCGCTTTCCGCGGAAAGGGACGGGAGCCATGTATGGGCAGTCTGTTTCCAGCAGGAGCCTGTCAAGGGTGACTGCCTCCAGAGCGCGTATGGCTTTTTTTGCGTTCTTGAAGGTTATAACTCCTGTGAAGCCGATGTACATTCCCAGCTTGAGTATTTCCACGGCAGTTTCGGCCGAGCCGCTGAAGCAGTGGACTACTCCCCGGGGACGGTATTCTTTAAGAATATTCACAGTGTCCTCAGAGGCGTCGCGGCTGTGGACTATCACCGGCATATCCAGTTCATTCGCGAGCCGGAGCTGTTCGGTGAAAAGCTGTATCTGCTTTTCGCGGTCATAGCCCTCGTAGTGGTAATCGAGCCCTATCTCGCCGATGGCTCTGACCTTGGGATTGCTTTGGACAGCAGCCTTTACGGTATCAAGGTAGTCAGACGGAGTGGAATCCGCAAATTCCGGATGAACTCCCGCTGCGGAATAGATATAGTCGTATTTCATGGAAAGTGCGGAATTCTCGGCGGTATCCTCAAGGCATGAGGCTGCGAGCATGACGTATTTCACGCCCTTGGAGGGGAGCTCTTCCAGCACCTGAGAGCGGTCCTCGTCGAAAGCGCTGTCGGCGTAGTGAGCGTGGGTATCGAAGATGTTGTTCAAGGTATTACCTCCGGGGGACTTATTTTACTGTTGCATCCTTGAAGTAGTCTTCGGGGATGTTGTTCACGAAGTTGCTGTCGGGGATGAAGTCGATTCCGGCGTTTTCGCCGTCGATAGTAATGGCGATAGCGATGGACTGTCCGTAATTGAACATATACTTTATAGCGTTCTTGCGCTTATCGTAGTCCGAGCCGCTTATGTCTGTGCCTGCGACGCCGAGCTTGTTGATTATCTCGCTGAAATAGCGGTCGAAGTTGCCGGCGATACGGTCGCCGTCGGAGCCGTTGACCATGTAGCTGAGCACAGAGGCTGCCTTGAAGCTTCTTTCAGCCTCACCGCCCTTGAAGTTGTTGTAGGTGAGGTATTTCCTTATGTCATCCGGTCCCATTGTCTGGAGGGAGCTGTCGTCTGTGAAGCCTGTGAAGTTTATATCCACAGGGTAGGTAACGCCGCCGAAGATGTCGCAGACTCTGAGGAAGGCGTCGGGATCGAAGGACATATACTTATCCACCTTGATGTTGAGGACATCCTCAACAAAGGATACTGCGGACTTGGCTCCGTTTCGCTCGAAGGTGTCCTTCAGAGCTACCTGTGCGCCCTCTTTTTCGGAATAGAAAATGGAGTTGGATGGGATTCCGATGAAAAGGAGCTGCTTCTTGTAGGGGATAGAACGCATGAGCACGAATGTGGCTGAAGCCTTCTGTCCCTCGGGATCGTTGAGTATCAGCAGAATGGTATGGCTGTCCTCCGGGGTAGCACTGGTGATACCGTTTCTGGGAGTAGGCTCCTTGGGCTTGTCGTCCTTTTTGCTGTTGAGGTGTTTGTAGATTCCGAAGGCTGTGCCGCCGATGAGCAGCAGACCTACGAAGATAGTGATGAGAAAAGGTATTGCGATGCTTCCTGATTTCTTTTTAGGTTTTTCTGACATTTTGGTGATCTCCTTTATTATATTTTGTGCTTGGCATAAAAGGCTTAGAATTGGGACTTGCAGCGTCAAACAACGTAACATAGCGTAGAATCGGCCTTCCGGATTACATCTGGTATAACAGATTTCTGTATTATTCATCAGGAAATGAATAAAAAAGATTTTCCGGAATGAGCAGTTGAAAACGGAGGGCGCAAACATGGTTATAAACATAGTTTTCAACGTTTTCAACAATCTGAATGTGAAATGAATGTTTGAACACAGTATTCAACAGAATGTTGAATACGAACGAAGTTTTCATCCGGACGGGGAAATATTTCCTGTCACTGTAAAAAGTGTATAAATAAACTTGCAAAATCCTGTGAATGTGATATAATAATAAGTAGCTGACTGCACCGACGGTTCATTCGCTTTCAAAAAGCTGGAAAAAGTTCGGTATACAGGCTATCTCGCGGCATATGTCCGGGAGCTGGGTGCCTGTTTGGTCTATGATGTCATGGATGTCATCACAGCCGAAGCGTAGTATCCTCTTGTCCGATCTTTCAGCGCGGTTGACAGTCTGCTGAGTGCCTGAGAAGCGTGCATCCCTGTTGAGAAAGGCTATCACCGCCGAGGAATTATCTGCCATGAAGTAGTTCCTGTCCCTGTAAAGACCGCTCCCTGCACCGCGTTTGTCATAGACCAGTTCCGGATCGGAGCAGGTGATAACGAGCTGGTCGCAGCCCCTTTCTATCTCAGCGAGAAGCGAACGCTCCTGTCTGGGGAAAAGGTCGGCGTGGCGAAGGAAGGGCATTACTCCTATGAGCTGGATGTTCCTGCCCTGAGACTTCTTCCGGAGGATGTACTGAGCTGCCCAGAGGTCTGTGCCGGGGGCAAGACCGTCGAAGAAGGTAGTAAATCCGGCTTCGCAAGCCATATCAATATATCTGAACAGCATGAACTGCACTGCTGAGGCAGTGAGACGCTGATATTCAGGCTTCCTGCGGTAGGGCTTTATGCCTTTGGCACGGTGACCGGTGATACATATGGAATTTTCCGGGTGCGGTGTGAAGTCTTCAGCGGCTGTGATGCTGCTGCCGGAAACCAGAGAGATCAGCAATGTCTCACCTCCAAGCGTTATTCCATGTTATTATACCACATATTCAAATATATTTCAAGGCGTTTTCCAAGATGTAACAGAATTTTAATCGTGAACGAAAGGAATGGTAGGATTGAAACCTTATCTTAAAAGAGCGTGGGCGGAGGTGTCCCTCTCGCAGCTGAGAAAGAATATGGACGTCATCAGGAGCCTTAATTCTGACGGCACCGAGATAATGGCTGTGGTAAAGGCTGACGCCTATGGACACGGATACGACAGAGTCTGCCGCTGTCTTGCCGATGAGTGCGGCATAAAGTATTTTGCCGTCTCTAATCTTGACGAGGCTGTTTCGGTGAGGGAACTATGTCCCGAAGCCGAGATACTAATTCTTGGCTATACGCCTCCGGAGTATGCTCACGAAATATCTGAGTATAATATAATACAGGGCGTAGTCTCAATGGATTATGCACTTTCGCTCTGCAAGAACAGTCCGGAGAGGGTGCGCTGCCATGTCAAGGTGGATACCGGTATGGGCAGAATCGGACTGCGGTACGATACTCCCGCTGAGTGTGCGGCTGAGATAGAGAGAATGTGCGGTATTAAGGAGCTCTCTGTGGAGGGCATATATACTCATTTTGCCGTTGCGGACAGCGATTCGCCTGATAATATAGCCTATACCGACAGACAGGAAAAATTCATCACCGATGCCTACGATGAACTGGTAAAGAGGGGGATAAAGCTTCCCCATGTACACTTCATGAACAGCGCCGCTACCTGTTACCGGAACAATCCCAGAAGCACTCTTTCAAGAGCAGGTATCATCATCTACGGGCTTCACCCGGATGTGAGCCTGAGTATCCCCGAGGGACTCGCTCCGGTTATGGAGCTGAAAGCCGTTATCTCGCAGGTCAAGACCGTTCAGCCGGGAACCTGCATAAGCTACGGCAGGACCTTCGTGGCAGACAGGGAGATGCGTGTGGCAACGGTCACTATCGGCTATGCTGACGGCTATTCGAGGCTCCTGAGCTCAAAGGGAGAGATACTCGTTCACGGAAAGCGCTGCCGCATAGTGGGAAGAGTCTGCATGGACCAGCTTATGATAGACGTTTCGGGAGTACCCGAAGCCGAGTCAGGAGATATAGTCACCCTTATAGGACGTGAAGGGGACGACATCATCACCGCCGACGAGCTTGCCTCTGTATATGGTACTATCGGCTATGAGGTGGTGTGCGGCATATCAAAGAGAGTACCGCGTATCTACGTTGAATAATTCAGAAGCATAAAGCTAATAAATCAAAAGGAGTAAAAATATGGACGTTATCGAACTTACAAGAGAGCTTGGAAAGGCGCTTCAGCAGGACGACAGATACATCGCTTATAACCTTGCAAAGCAGGTGAACGACGAGGACAAGGAGCTCAACGCCGATGTTGAGAAGTTCAGCGACCTTCGTCTCCAGCTGACCAATGCCATGAGCGCTGAGGATAAGGACACAGAGCTTATCAAACAGCTGGACGAGGACATCAAGTCCACATACAAGAAGATAATGAGCAACAAGAATATGATAGTATTTCAGGCAGCTCAGAAAGCCCTTGAGGATCTGGTGAGCAACATCAACCAGATAATCTCCATGTGCGCTAACGGCGAGGATCCCGAGACCTGTCAGCCCTCCTCCGGCTGCTCGGGAAGCTGTGCTACCTGCGGCGGATGCTCATAATAGAAAGGGAACATACCTATGGAGATCGACAGAAGTAAAATATCTCCCATGATGCAGCAGTATTTCGAGGTCAAGGATAAATACCCCGACTGTGTGCTGTTCTTCCGTCTGGGAGACTTTTACGAGATGTTCTTCGACGACGCTATAAACGTGTCCAAGGCTCTGGAGCTCACGCTCACCGGCAGGGACTGCGGTCTCGAGGAGCGTGCCCCTATGTGCGGAGTGCCCTACCACGCCGCGGATATGTACATCAAGCGCCTCATCGACCTTGGCTACAAGGTGGCTGTCTGCGAGCAGCTCACCGATCCCGCCGAGACAAAGGGCATAGTCGTCCGCGATGTCATCAGGGTGGTGACTCCCGGCACTCTTACCGAGAGCAGTATGCTGGACGACGGCAAGAATAACTATATTTGCAGCATTTTCTACGACGAGAGCAATAGGACCTGCGGCGTTGCTTCCGCTGATGTTTCCACCGGAGAGGCTGCCGTGAGCTTCTTCGAGGGCAAGGACCTCGAAGCCGGTGTCATCAACGAGCTCAGCCGCTGTCAGCCGGCAGAGATAATCTTCCCTGACAGCTTCCTTGCGCTTAAAGGCGTTTCTGACTTTGTGAAGGTCCGCCTCAGCTGCGCGGTCACGCTCCGTGAAGCGTCCCGCTTCTCACCGTCTCTGATGAAGAGCAGAGTGGCGGAGCTTTTTGGAGCAGAGACGGTGACCGAGCTGGGAATCAGCTCGGACGGAGCGGACTGCGCGGCTGTGTGCGGTCTGTTCGACTACATAGCCGATACTCAGAAATCCTCGGTATCACGCTTCACGGGAATAGATATACTCAACGGCGAGGCTTACATGGGGCTCGACCTGAATGCCCGGAGAAATCTGGAGCTCACCGAGACTCTCAGGAACAAGGAGAAAAAGGGCTCGCTGCTGTGGGTGTTGGATTCCACGAAAACCTCCATGGGACGGCGAATGCTCAAGAACTGGATAGAGCAGCCGCTGAAGAGTCCGGCAAGGATAATCGAGAGGCTGGATGCGGTAGAGGCTCTTTACCGGAAGAGCGTAGTGCTGGGGGACATCTCCGCACTGCTGGAGCGCGTCTATGACCTTGAACGTCTTATGACAAAGGTAATGTACAAGACCGCTACTCCCCGTGATCTTAAGGCTCTGTCCGCCACGGCGCTCCAGCTGCCGCTGATAAAGGCGGAACTGGCAAAGTTAGGGGATTCAAAGCTGCTGGCGAAATACAACAGCGATATTTCCGACCTTGAAGAGATAGTGAATCTGGTGGAGAACGCCATTATGGACGATCCGCCGGTGTCCGTCAAGGACGGAGGTGTTATCAGGGAGGGCTTCAACGAGGAGCTGGACAGCCTGAGACACATAATGAACAACGGCAGGAGCATTATCGATGAGATAGAGCAGCGTGAGAAAGAGGCTACTGGCATAAAGGGACTGAAAGTGGGTTACAACCGCGTTTTCGGCTACTACCTTGAGGTAACGCGCTCCTACTACGACCTCATCCCGGAGGGCTGGATACGCAAGCAGACTCTTGCCAACGCAGAGCGCTTCATCACCGAGGAACTCAAAAATGCCGAGAACTCCATACTCGGAGCCAAGGACAAGGCTCTCATGCTGGAGGCGGATATTTTTGCCGAGGTCAGGGACTTCCTTGCTACAAAGCTGGAGCCTGTGCAGAAGACCGCTGCTGCTGTGGCTGCCGTGGACGTGCTCTGTTCCTTTGCCGAAGTATCTCTGAGAAACCAGTACGTAAAGCCGGATATTGCCATAGACGGCTCTATCGACATAAAAGCTGGACGCCACCCTGTTGTGGAACTCATGCTTCAGGACGAGGTATTCGTCCCCAACGACGTTTACATAGACACTAAGCAGAGCCGGATGTCCATAATTACAGGACCTAATATGTCCGGTAAATCCACTTATATGCGCCAGGCTGCCCTTATAGTGCTCATGGCGCAGACAGGCTGCTTCGTACCGGCGGACGCAGCAAAAATATCCGTGGTGGACAAGATATTCACCAGAGTGGGCGCCTCCGACGACCTTACAGCCGGACAGTCCACATTCATGGTGGAAATGAGCGAGGTATCGGACATTCTCCAGAATGCTACTCCCAACAGCCTTGTCATACTGGACGAGGTGGGACGAGGCACCTCCACCTTTGACGGCGTAAGCATTGCCCGTGCGGTAGCGGAGCACATATGCACCTCGAAGAAGCTTGGCTGCAAGACTCTTTTTGCTACCCACTACCACGAGCTGATCGGGCTTGAAAACGAGCTGGAGGGCGTAAAGAATTACAGTATAGCAGTAAACAAGCACGGCGGAACGATACGCTTTCTGAGAAAGATAGTCCGCGGCGGAGTGGACGAGAGCTACGGCGTGGACGTGGCTAAGCTCGCCGGACTGCCTGCAAAGGTGGTCAACCGCGCAAGGGAGCTCCTTGAGGAAATGGAGCGCTCCCACGCTTCCGAGCGCATAGCTCAGAAGCATGATGACGGCGGTCAGATAAGCTTCGGCAGCCTCGGACGTGAAGCCGCTCTGGATATGCTGGAGCGAACCAATATCGACGAGCTCTCGGACTTTGAGTGCCGTGAGCTGCTCAGGGATATGCTGAACAAACTGCAATGATACGGAGGAATGAATATGAAGCGTGCAATGACCATATCATATGAAGTAGGGGATAACCTCTACCTTAACCTTACAAACAGGTGTCCCTGCGCCTGCACGTTCTGCATAAGGAACAACGCTGACGGCGCATACGGCTCTGATCCGCTGTGGCTGGAGCACGAGCCCGATATGGACGAGATAAAGGCTGATCTTGAAAAGAGGGATCTCACTAAATACAGAGAGGTGGTATTCTGCGGCTACGGTGAGCCCACCGAGAGACTGGAAACTGTCATAGAGGTGGCTGAATGGATAAGGAGCTCCTGCAAGGAGGCTCCCAAGCTCAGGATAAATACCAACGGACTGGGCGATCTTGTGAACGGCAGGCGCATTGCCGCCGAGCTCTGCGAGGCTCTGGACATTATTTCCGTAAGCCTCAACGCCGGAACTGAGGACGAGTACATGAAGGTGACACGTCCAAAGTTCAAAAGCGCATTCAAGGCTATGCAGAAGTTCACTGCCGACTGCGTAAAGACCGGCAAGGCAGAGGTGATAATGTCTGTGGTGGACGTCATCCCGCAGGAACAGATAGACGCCTCCCGCAAGATAGCGGAGAAGCTGGGAGCTGTTCTGAGAGTACGCAAATACGATTCCTGATGAAAAAGCGACAATTTTCAACAAAGGTTTTTGTGCAGGATTTTGGCGGCTCTCTATGGAAATCCGCCAAGATATATGATATAATAGTAGAAGCGGTATGTCTCAACGGCGAGATACGCTCCGCAGTCTGACAGGAGGATTATTTATGAAGCACGGAAAGATCATCATTGCCGCAGCTGCTGCGACAGTCTGTGCGGCAGGACTTACGACCGCCTGCATCATCGTTTGCAGAAGGCTGTTCGAGAAAAACTATATCCCTGTCAGCGATTTCGGCGGCAACGCTTAATTTTGTATAAAGAAGGTTGAATGCAATGGAAATCAAATTCACAAAAGCAGATAAGCACAAGGCTAAGCCCCAGCCCGGCGATAAGCTCGGCTTCGGTCACATCTTCACAGACTATATGCTCGTGATGCCCTACGATGAAGGTCAGGGCTGGCACGATCCCGAGATTCGTCCCTACGGTACTATCGACCTCTCTCCGGCTGCTATGTGCTTCCACTACGGTCAGGAGGTATTTGAAGGTCTGAAGGCTTACAGAACTGCTGAGGGCAAGGTTCAGCTCTTCCGTCCCGAGGAGAACTTCAGAAGACTCAACAAGTCCAATGAGAGACTCGTTATCCCTGAGCTTCCTGAAGAGCTCGGCATGAAGTGCCTTATGGAGCTCCTCAAGATCGAGAAGGACTGGGTACCCTCAAAGGAGGGCGAATCACTTTATATCCGTCCCTTCATCATCGCTGTGGATCCCTTCCTCGGCGTTAAGCCCGGCGAGCACTACCTCTTCATGATAATCCTTTCACCCTCCGGTGCTTACTATGAGAGCGGTCTCAACCCCGTAAACATCTACGTTGAGAGCAAGTATGTCCGCGCTGTAAGAGGCGGTATGGGCTTTGCAAAGACCGGCGGCAACTACGCTGCTTCACTCATCGGTCAGGACGAGGCTCACAAGCAGAACTACTCTCAGGTACTCTGGCTGGACGGCGTTGAGCAGAAGTACATAGAGGAAGTTGGCGCTATGAACATCTTCTTCGTTATCGACGGAAAGGTAGTAACACCTATGCTTCAGGGCTCTATCCTCCCCGGTATCACAAGAAAGTCTGCTATCGAGGTATGCAAGTCCAAGGGACTTACAGTTGAGGAAAGACGTATTGACATCCAGGAGATCGCTGACGCTTATGACGCAGGCAAGCTGGATGAGGTATTCGGTACAGGTACAGCTGCTGTTATCTCACCTGTTGGCCACCTCAAGTGGAACGACAAGGTAATGGAGATCAACGGCAACAAGATCGGCAAGATCTCGCAGATGCTCTATGATACAATGACAGGCATCCAGTGGGGCAAGATTGAGGATACCTTCAACTGGATCGTACCCGTTGAATAATAATTTAAAAAGGAGGCTGTAAAGCCTCCTTTTTTACATACTATAAAAAAGGCTGCCGAGAATTCCGGCAGCCTTTTTGCATTAATAGTTCTTGTCCTTTTTGAAATACTGTCCCACAGCCTCGCTGGCTGAGATAGAGATGAATACTGCAACAGAGCACAGGAATGCCACTGCGTAAAACAGAACCGCCTTAGCCATGCTGCCCTCGTGCTGAGGAAGCATCATAAGTCCGGGGAAAAGCTGTATCAGGCAGAAGAGCAGATATATCAGAGAAGCGATGGACTTGCACTTCGGTATACCTGTGATGAGAAGTACTGCGCTGAGTGCGGCAGCAACGGCGATATAAAGGGAAGCGCCCTCTATCTTTGAGCTGAAGCCGCTCATGCCGTCCTTGTAAGGCAGACCGAGTCCGCCGGAATAGAGCAGGTGGAAGAACACAGCGCCGATAACGCCGATGATCGCCAGAACGATACAGATCTTGAAGCCTTTTCCTGCGAGCTCCGCGCGTCTTTCCTCCTTGAGCTCCAGCATCATTCTGAGGCTCTCTTTGGAGTCCTTCTGATCTGGAGCCAGTGAAGAAGCGGCAGCCTTTCTTGCATCGGCTTTGGCACGTTCGAGGTCCTCGTCAGCGTACTTGCGGACGTATTTGGGAGCCTCGGGCTCATCGTCGAGAACAGGCTTGCTCACGGGAACTTCCGGCTTGGGAGGCTCCTCCTTTTTCGGTGGAGGAGTGTAATTATCCTCGTCCAGCACCGGTGCTGAAACTGGAGCTGCCGGAGCCTCGGCGCCGAGCTGTGAGCGGCGCATATCTATTATCTGCTTCTGCTTGTCGGCAGGGAGCGCGTCGAATTTCTGTCTTAGCTCCGGAGTGAGACCAGCGATTATATCATCGTCGGAGAGCACGAGCTTCTTGGGAGTCTGAGGCGAGCTGCTGTATACCTGCTCGTCGTCGAGAACAGGTGCGGTAACACCGGTAGGTGCGCCCTTTTTCGAGGAATCATAGGAGTATCCGGAGGACATATCATCCAGCACCGGAGCGGCAACTCCGGTGGGACCGCCCTTTTTTGCAGCAGGAGCGGCGTAGTCGATGTCGTCAAGGACGGGGGCTGTGACTCCCACAGGGCCTTCGTTCTTGGTCTTTGAAGCGGTATACTCTATCTCCTCCGGCAGACCGCTGCCGTAAAGGTTTTCATCGTTCATAGCGTTTACCTCATTTCAGAGTTTTTATGAAATCGGGGAAGGAAATTGTGCTGTTTCCGGAAATTTCAGCGTAGTATTTCAGGATGTAGGCGGCATCGGTAGCTCCTATCTTGCCGTCGCCGCTGACCTCTGCCGAGCGCTCCTGTTCCTTTGATAGGCCGGAGCTTTCACCGGCGGACATATTGGCATAGGCTTTGAGCACGAGAGTTGCGTCGAAAGCGGTTATCTTGCCGTCGCAGTCCACATCGCCGGGAGAATACATTTCAGAGGGATCAAAATCAGTCTTGGATATGGGATATTTGGACCGGAATTCCTGCGAGGTATAGTCCGGGCGGAAAACGATATTGTCCTCCTTGCCGGTGCTGGTGACGTGGGGCTGATCGGCGTTCTTGTCGAAGGTGTCGGAGCCCTTCATGAAGAACATCAGCTCCTTGCCGCCCTGCTCGAATATCTGGGAATCCCATGTGACGTCAAGGAGGTAGTATTTGCCGCCGACCTCGGCGATATTCCAGACGTGATCCGATTTTCCGGAGGTACCGCCTATCATGCGGCAGGAGATGCCTGCGTCGGTGAGAAGTCTGTAAAGGAGCTGAGCGTAGCCCTGACAGACTGCCGAGCCGTTTTTCAGGACTCCGTATGCCGAAAAAACGGGCGAGCCCTTTGTCTGGTCTTCGGTGACATTATGGGCGTACACAGCTGCTTCGGCAACATATTTGTATATAGCGCGGATCTTGTCGTAGCTGGTCATCTGATCGATACCAAGGGACGAAAGTATCTCGCTGGAACGCTTGCTGACGTATTCCTCCTGTGATGCGTCGGTATGGTAGGTGAATTCGATAACGATACGGCGTATATAGTTGTTGTAATCGGAGGAAGCGTTGAAGAATGTAGCGGAATACCTGAGATAGTCGCCCTCGCTGCCGTTGCCTGTTTCCTTCAGGGCGGCTGCGAATATCTTATTTACTGAGGTCTGGAAATCCATATTGAAATCTCTCGGGATAGAGATCATGATCTTTGCCGTGCGGGCCTTCATCTGGCTGCGGACGTAGGCTCCTGCCTCATCTATAGAGTTGAAGTAGATATAATCGCTGGTGAGGGAGCTGCCATAGGCGGCAGGTTCCGCGACATTTGCCGAAAATGTAACAGCAGGCACTGCCGACAGCGATATTGCGGCTGCTGCGGCGAGTGCTGCGAGTTTTTTGAGTATTTTCATTATCTTTCGAGGATCTGAGATCTGTCAGGGCCAATACCTACCATGCTTACGTGACAGCCTACCAGTTCTTCAAGTCTTGCGATGTATTTCTTGCAGTTTTCGGGGAGCTCGTCGAAGCTTGCACATTTGGATATATCATCTGTGAAGCCGGGGAATTCCTCATAAACGGGAGTGCAGCCCTCGAGCTCTTCGAGAGTAGCAGGGAAGTTTTCGGTGAAAGTGCCATCGGGCTTCTGGTAAGCCACGCACATTTTAAGTGTGGGGATATTTGCGAGAGTGTCCAGTTTGTTGATAGCGAGGCTGTCAAGACCGTTTACTCTTACGGAGTGACGGACGATAACAGCATCGAACCAGCCTGTTCTTCTGGGACGTCCGGTAGTTGTACCGAACTCGCCGCCCACGTTTCTGATCTGGTCACCGGTAGCGTCATCCAGCTCGGTGGGGAAAGGTCCTTTGCCTACACGGGTGGTATAAGCCTTGGCAACGCCGATGATGTTGGTGATGACCTTGGGACCTACGCCGGTTCCCACGCATACTCCTGCTGAGAGGGGGTGAGAGGATGTAACATAGGGGTAAGTACCGAAGTCTATATCAAGGAGGGTAGCCTGAGCACCCTCGAACATAATGGTCTTGCCAGCCTTTGAAGCCTCAAAGGTGAGAACGGAAACGTCGTCCATGTATGGGAGGAGGCGCTTGCCGTACTCGGTGTACTCCTTGGTAACTGCGTCGAGGTCGAAAGCTTCGCCGCCGTAAACCTCGGTGATTATCTTATTCTTGAGTCTGCCTGTGGACTGTATCTTCTCTGCGAGCACCTCAGGGTGTACGAGGTCGTACATACGGATTCCGCAGCGTTCGTATTTATCCATATATGTAGGACCGATACCGCGCTTTGTAGTACCGATATCCTTGCCGCCTCTGAAAGCCTCGGAAAGACCGTCCAGAGCGATATGCCAAGGCATAACGATATGAGCACGGGGATCGACTTTAAGGTGTCCCTCAGTCTTTATACCTCTGCCGGCGAGGTCATCCAGTTCGCTGATGAAGTCCTTAGGATCGAGAACGACTCCGGCGCCGATAAGGCAGAGAGTATCGGGGTAGAGAATTCCGGAGGGGATGAGGTGGAGCTTGTATACCTCACCGTTGTTTACTACGGTATGTCCGGCATTGTTTCCGCCTTGAGAACGTACAACGACGTCGGCGCGGGAAGCGAGAATATCTATGATCTTACCCTTGCCCTCGTCGCCCCACTGTGTTCCGACAACAATATTTGCAGGCATTTTATTTCCTCTTTTCATAAAATTACTGTGCATAAGCACGCTTACAATTTATTATATCACAGAAGTGAGGATATTGCAAGTAGAAATTCTCACAATTTTTCAGGGAAAATCCGGCAGGAATATACCTAAAAGCCCTGCGGAACATAAGACGGGTACTCATACAGAAGTTTTGCCCCGAAGCATTTCAAAGTGCTTCGGGGCATTGTATACCTGCTAAGATAAATCAGAATTTACATTATCATAACTTATTTTGTAACTTGTCCTTTTCTGTATCTACCGAAAAAAATACCGTCATCAACATATTTGTCAGCCTGAGATACCCACATCGGAAATTTTCCTGTTGCTACAGCAGTCTGTCCGTTAAGCATTCCTGTATGGAACGATATGTGGCGGAATTGTCTCAGTACCAGTTCCATTCTCGTATGTTCACAGTTTTCAGGACATTCATACAGCATCTCATCTGTGAGCGAATCAAGATATGCGAAAGTTTTTTTCTCTACACTGTCAAGATAATCAAGAAGCTGCTCATCAGATAAGATAACAGAAGCAGGCTTGTCGGGATTATCAAGTCCTTCTTCATGAAAAGGCGGTTCATCATATACACAAGGATTTATAAACCATTTATCAGCTGAATGAAGTGCATGATATGCCCATCTCCAACACGGAGCACCGCAGCATATCGCATCTCTGTCATAGGTCTGGATAGATGTTCTGATATTCAGGAAATTCGGTTTCACCATTTCTTTTATTATCATACATAGATCATTCATTATAAAATCCTCCTCAAAATTCCGATTTATGTTAGTAACAATTATATCACAGCATCACAGCACTGTCAATAGAAACGCCATAGTACTTCTGACCTAAGATCAGAAATACTATGGCTTAATACTTCTATACGATTACCGACTTTAAACTCCGCAGGGTTTTCAGTATCATAGCGTTTATGATTCAGAGTATTCGAGAATATCGCCGGGCTGGCAGTTGAGCTCGCGGCAGATAGCGTCGAGGGTAGAGAACCTGATAGCGCTGACCTTTCCGGTCTTGAGCTTTGAGAGGTTCACATTGCTGACGCCCACGCGCTCGCTGAGTTCGTTGAGACTTATCTTCCTGTCAGCCATAACGCGGTCAAGACGCAGGATTATAGCCATGATCCACCTCACAGTATACTGTCTACGTCCTTCTGGAGCTCAGCGCCGTACTTGAAGAGGCTGCTGAACAGGAAGAGGAGCAACAGGGGGATGATTATGCCGGTGCTGATGCCGCTTGTGAAGAGTGAGACAACAGCCAGAGGTATAAGGGACTTGCCGAAGCGGTTCAGCCGCATGATTATCTCGTCGGTGAAGGGAGTATCGCACTTCTGGAGAGCCTTTGCGAGCTTGGCTCCGAACATGAATGCAATGAAGGCTGCTATGAGGAACAGCTCTGCGATAATGAGCTTCTTCATAGCCATTGTGCGGAGCTCATTTCCGGTTATCTCCTCGACATCGCCGTCAACGCTGAGGGTGCTTGTTGAGCTGTCTATCTTCTGAGTCTTGGTGTAGAGATCTACCGCGAACTTTTCGATGTCGAAGCTGTGCTTCTTGTTGTCGAGGCTGACGTCGCTGACATCGGCATTGAAATCATCAGTGCTGTAATCAACATCTATGTGGAAGGAAGGTCTGATCTTGATGCTGTCCAGCGGCACCACTGCGAGAACGATCATTGCAGCGGCTATTGCGATAAAGCCGATGACTGTGAATACCTGACATATCCTCAGGATTATCTTCATGATCTTGCCTATGCGGTTGATATTTCTGACGTTCTGATTTTTTTCCATTGTGTTTTCCATAATTTTCCTCCATCCCGGAAGCTTTGTGCTTCCCTTTGATGACTCTATCATATCACGGATATTAGCGTTTGTCAATAGTTATTTATCGCAAAACGATAAATTTGTAATGTTATACAATAACTGGATGAGATGAGCGTCAGTTTCTTGTGATAATTATACGATAAATAATTATCGTTTATCGTTAAAACGAGAGCTACAAAAATGGACGGACACTGTCCGTCCATTTTAATATACGTTACATAAGCTCGCAGATGAGGTTTGAGAACTCCACAGGATCCTCTATGCTCATGCCTTCGATAAGGAGAGCCTGATTGTAAAGGAGCTTTGCGTACTTGCCCAGCTTGTCCTTGTCGCCGGCTTCGTTCACGGATTTGAGCTTGGAGAATATCTCGTGTTCGGGATTTATCTCAAGGACTCTCTGTGCCTGTATCTTCTCGCCCATAGGCATAGAATTGAGCACCTTTTCCATTTCGAGGGAGATGTCGCCCTCGCTGGTGAGGCATACAGGGTGGGATTTGAGTCTCTGGGAAAGGATGACCTTGGCTACCTTGCCCTCGAGAGCACCGGCGAGCTCGGTGAGCAGACCGGAGTTTTCCTCCTCCTTGGCTTTGATCTCCTCTTTCTTTTCGGTGTTGTCTATACCAAGATCCTCGGCGGATACAGAGCGGAATTCCTTGTCCTTGTACTGGTGGAGAGCCTTTACTGCGAATTCGTCCACATTATCGGTGAGGTAGAGTATCTCGTAACCCTTGTCGCGGAGGAGCTCTGTCTGGGGAAGCTGCTCGATGCGAGCAATGCTGTCTCCTGCGGCATAGTAGATGTACTTCTGCTCCTCGGACATACCGGTAACATATTCGTCGAGAGTTACGAGCTTCTTCTCCTTTGAGGAGGTGAACATGATAAGGTCAACGAGCTTGTCCTTGTTCATGCCGTAGTCGCTGTAAACGCCGTATTTGAGCTGGAGACCGAAAGCCTCCCAGAATTTTTCGTAGCTCTCACGGTCATTCTTGAGCATTTTCTTGAGCTCGCTGCTGACGGTCTTTTCTATGCTCTTTGCGATAGCTTTGAGTTGGCGGTCGTGCTGGAGCATCTCACGGGATATATTCAGTGATAGGTCCTCTGAATCCACGAGTCCCTTTACAAAGCTGAAGTAATCGGGGAGCAGGTCGGCGCATTTTTCCATGATGAGCACGCCGTTGGAATAGAGCTGGAGTCCCTTTTCGTACTCCTTGGAATAGTAGTCGAAGGGAGCCTTTGAGGGGATATACAGCAGGGCGTTGTACGCCGGCATTTCGTTGCTGATGTGGGAGTATTTCAGCGGCTCGTTGTAGTCGTAGAACTTCTCGGTGTAGAAATGCTTGTAGTCCTCCTCCTTGAGCTCGGACTTGTTCTTCTTCCAGAGAGGCACCATGCTGTTGAGAGTTTCTATTTCGATGAAATCCTCGTATTCAAGGGGCTTTTTAGCCTCCTTGTCCTCCTCGGACTGCTCCTTGGGACGGCTGTGGGACATTTCCATTTTTACAGGGAAGCGGATGTAGTCAGAATACTTCTTTACCAGCGACTTTATCCTGTACTGGTCGAGGAACTCGGAATACTGCTCGTCGTCGGTATCGTCCAGCATTTCGAGGATTATCTCTGTGCCGGCATTGGTCTTTTCGGCCTCTGAGATGAAGTAGCCGTCAACGCCCTCGGACTCCCATTTGTAAGCCTTATCGCTGCCGTAAGCCTTTGATATTACGGTCACTTTTTTTGCTACCATGAATGCTGAGTAGAAGCCTACGCCGAACTGACCGATTATCTGGTTATCCTCCTCCAGTTTGTTCTCGTTCTTGAACTTGAACGAGCCGCTGTTGGCGATAGTACCGAGGTTGTTTTCAAGCTCTTCCTCGGTCATGCCGATACCGTTATCGGTTATTTTAAGAGTCTTGGCATCCTTGTCGGCGGTTATCCAGATAGCGAAGTCGTCCTTGCTGAGACCGACCTTGTCGTCAGTGAGCGACTTGAAATACAGCTTGTCGATAGCGTCGCTGGCGTTTGATATAAGTTCTCTCAGGAATATCTCCTTATGAGTATAGATCGAGTGGATCATCATATCCAGGAGTCGTTTGGACTCTGCTTTGAACTGCTTTGTTTCCATAATAAACATCTCCGTAGTGATTTTAGCACTCTCTGTATCAGAGTGCTAAAACAAGTATATAACTATTCATAGAAAAAATCAAGGGCAGAGAGAAATGTTTACAATTTGTTCATATTTGCAGAGCGGAACGCTCACTTTATTTTAAAAGTATTTCTTTTTCTTCGCCTATGTTCCCCTCAAGGGAATAGGTGACAGTGAGAGTTATACCCTCCCCGGAGCGCTCCTTCTGTATGTCGCGGCTGAGTATTTTCGTATCTTCACCGATGAAGTTCTTCTCGTAGAGGAATATCTTCTGTCTGAGCTGTTCCTCCAGCTGTTCTTCGGTGAGGACGTTCTCCGAGAGCTTGGTCTCGGTGATGTGCTCCTTCACGATACCTATTGGAAGCTCCTTTCCGAATATTTGCAGGGGAGAATAGGTGCTTTCCCGGCCACAGGAGGAGTATCTGTTCCTGCCGAGATACAGGGGGATATTGGCGCTGAACAGCTTCAGTGAGCGCTGATTCCGCGACCTTCCCGTGGGAACGTACAGCGTGGGACGGTAACTGCCGGAAAACGTCACTTTTTCCTCGTATACCCCGATGATCTCTCCCATGGCGTGGTGCAGAGCGTTCCTGCCGTTGGGGGAGACTGTCACTCCGCTTACCAGGAGAGTGCCCTCCCGGACGTAGTCGCCTATCTTGTGCATGAGAAAGCCGTCGTGGAGGGTGAAAGCCGTTATCTTCGCGTTCTTGGAGGATACGATATTGCAGGGCAGACGCTTCGCCGGAGACTCCGGCGGTTCGGTGATCTCCGTGACCTCCACCACTATGCGGTTGCCGGTGCGCCTTATACCAGCCCATGATATGCCAGAGAGCTTCACTTTCAGCTCGTTGGAGCAGTAGGTCAGGTCTATGGAGCTTATGCGTGCACCGGGCTTTATTCCCAGCTCGCCGAGAGCGGAGAGTATGTCCTCGTCACATATCTTGGAATTCCCCTGTATATCTATGGTCACTACCACATTAGAGAAGTAAAGGGCTGTGAAAAGCACCAGCACTGCACCGAGGACAATGCCTATCCTCCGGCGGTATCTCAGCAGGAACGTGGAAACAGTGGCGTACTCGCGGCTGGTGAGGCTGATTCCGCATTCGGCCGCTATGCCTTCCACCTTTGGCAGGTCGTGACGGTAAAGCTCGGCGTAGAAAACGTCCTTGCGGCAGTATTGCCCGAAGCAGCAGATGTGTCCGCGGTGTATCATATTTATGAAGCGGTAGAGCTCCCTGCCCTCTGCGCTTATCTTAACGCAGCCCCTCAGCTGATTCTTCACCTTTAACTGCGCCCCTTTCCATGAATTCTACTCTTGATATTCTTCCCCGGATGATAAGTCCCTGAGTCTTGAAGTCGTATGCCCTCAGACCGCAGCCCCAGATATTTATGTAAAGCCTTCCGGAGACGAGCCGCATGAATACCTCGTTGTATTCCTCTATCCTGCGGCAGTTTTCTATGAGCATCTCTTTGTCGCAGTCGAAGTGTATCTGAGGAGTCATGTATAAGGTGTCCATAGCTTTGCCGGCGAGTTTTTCAAACATAGTATCACTCCAAAGTATAAAGTATGCACCTTCAATAATATGATTGTACAGGTGATGTATATGAAAGAAATAATGAAAAAAACCGCAGGGGCAGCAGGCATCGCAGCTCTCCTGTACGCAGCATGGTACTGCATGAGGTCTTCGGAGGAGGTGGGGATAGCCGTTTCTGAAGCCGCTGAGCGCTGCTGGGGGACGGTGATACCCTCCCTGTATGCCATGATGATAGTGTCCGGACTTATCGTCCGCAGCGGCATAACAGGCTGCCTGCCGCAATTTTTCGGCAGGATAGGCAGGCTGCTTTGGGGTATGGACGGCGAGGTGTTCCCGGTATTCCTTTTCAGTATGCTGGCAGGCTACCCTGTGGGAACGAAAATGCTCTGTGCCATGTACTCGGAGGGCAGGATAGACAAGCACCGGGCGGAGCTCTTCTGCGGAGTGTGTTTCGGTGCCGGACCTGCCTTTATTTCAGGCTGTATAGCCGGACAGCTTTACGGCTCCGCGGCAGCCGGACGTACTATCCTGCTGTCGACGGTCATCGCGGATGTTGTCCTCGCTTTTGCGGTATCGTTCGCTGTCGGCAGGAGCGGAGCCCCTCGGGCGGAGCGCAGCAAGCCGCGTATCAGCGGCGGTATGCTCACGGACTGCGTGCTTTCCGGCGGAAGGGCTATGGCGGACATCTGCCTTATGATAATCGCTTTTGCGGCGGCAGCGGCAGTCCTTGACGGCGTGGGAGCTGTCTCCGCTGCCGGGAACTTGGTTTCCTCTGTTTCCGGGATGCCCGGGGAGGTCTCGGAGCAGCTTGTGCGGAGCTTTCTGGACATTACCGCGGTGAGCGGTCTGCCCAAGGGAAATTACGCTCTGCTGCCGTGGATAAGCGGACTTACGGCATTCGGGGGAGTATGTGTGCTGTTCCAGACGGCTGCGGTGAGCAGAGGGAGACTGAATATGCTGCCGGCGGTGATAATGAGGGCTGCGGCAGGAGCGCTGAGCTTTTTCGTGTGCAGAGGGCTGATGCCTCTGACTCTTGACGGCGAGGCGGTGGAGGCTGCGGCGATGATACGGGGAGCGGCTTACAAGGCGGAAAATCCGGTGCCGTCGCTGCTGCTGGGAGCGATGACGCTGATACTGCTCAGGGAGACTCGCAGAAAAGAGCGGTGAGCATACCGCTGCTGCTTATTAGTGCTGCTACTGCTTGCTATTTGTACTATTGTATGTTATAATAGTAAATTGGTGGAGTTTGCGGCGGACAGTACGTGTCCGCCGGACGAAAAATAATCCGGCATCGTGAGTGCCGGCGGATGAATGTGAGGACTGTACTTTGAACGGGAATGCGGCTTTGATAAAAGAGATAAACGAGATATACGGCGCTTCTGAGCGCCGGGCATACGTCAGGAGCTTCGGCTGCCAGCTGAATGTTTCCGACGGCGAAAAAATAAAGGGGCTCCTCAGTCAGATGGGTTTTTCCTTTACCGAGGACGAAGCGGAGGCTGACCTCATCATACTGAACACCTGCGCGGTGCGTGAATCCGCCGAGGACAGAGTATTCGGCATAGTGGGCAGCATGAAGAAGCTGAAGGAGCAGAAGCCCTCGCTCATCATAGGCATATCCGGCTGCATGACCGCGCAGAGCCATGTTGCCGAAAAGATAAAGAGATCCTATCCGCAGGTGGACTTCGTGCTGGGAACATCTGCGATAAGCGCTCTGCCGGCTCTGCTCAGGGACTGCCTCAACGGAAAGAGCTTCGCCGCCGACATAACCGAATATGATGATTTTTCGGTGGAGGTGCCCCAGATACGTGAGAGCAGCTTCAAGGCTTCGGTGCCTATAATGTTCGGCTGCAACAATTTCTGCACCTACTGTATCGTCCCTTATGTCCGGGGAAGGGAGCGCAGCCGCCGTCCGGAGGATATAATCTCCGAGGTGAGAGGTCTCGTTTCAGAGGGCTACAAGGAGATAATGCTGCTGGGACAGAATGTCAATTCCTACGGCAGCGACCTCGGCGGAGAGACAAGCTTTCCCCGGCTGCTGAGGGAGCTGGACGCCATAGAGGGCGACTTCATCATACGCTTCATGTCGTCCCACCCCAAGGACGCCTCAAATGAGCTCATCGACGCTATTTTCGACTGCGGCAAGGTCGCCAAGCACCTGCACCTGCCTGTGCAGAGCGGCAGCAGCGACGTCCTCAGACGTATGAATCGCCGCTATACTGCGGAAAAGTACCTTGAGACCGTTGATCTTATTTACAGCAGGGATCCGGATTTTTCCCTGACTACCGATATAATAGTCGGTTTCCCTGATGAAACAGACGAGGATTTCCGCGCTACTCTTGATATAATAAGACGTGTGAGATTCGACAACATATACTCGTTCATTTACTCAAAGCGTTCCGGTACAAAGGCTGCCGGAATGCCGGACAGCACCTCCGAGGAGGAGAAGAGCCGCCGCATGAGAGAGCTCCTTGAGGTGCAGAGGGATATCTCCTCGGAGCACTACAAAAGATTTATCGGACGGCGCATGAGAGTGCTCGCGGACGATGTTTCCAAGAAGCGCAAGGGATTCCTCACAGGAAAAAGCAGCGAGTTCATCATAGTTGAATTCGAGGGGGACGAATCCCTCATCGGACAGTTCGTGGACGTGGAGATAACCGGAGCCATGAACTGGGCTGTCACAGGAAGGATAGCAGATAAGACCTGAATCACATCAGGCGCGGAAGGAGAAAAGCAATGCCGGTAATTAATGTACTCAGCAAGGAGATATCGGAGCTCATAGCAGCCGGAGAGGTTATAGAAAGACCTTCATCCGTGGTGAAGGAGCTTGTGGAAAACTCCATAGATTCCGGAGCACAGCATATCACCGTGGAGATAAAGAACGGCGGAGTCACCTATATGAGGATAACGGACGACGGCTGCGGTATGGCGTTCGAGGAAGTACCCAAGGCGTTCCTGCGCCATGCAACCAGCAAGATCTCCTCGAAGGCTGACCTTGACAACATAATGACTCTGGGCTTCCGCGGTGAGGCTCTTGCCTCGGTGGCAGCGGTCTCGAGAGTGGAGGTAATGACCAAGCAGCCGGGCGAGACCTACGGTACTCTTTACGGTATAGAGGGCAGCGTTGAGATTTCCCACGAGAAGAGCGGCTGTCCAGACGGCACCACCATTATAATCCGCGACCTGTTCTACAACGTCCCTGCACGGCGTAAATTTATGAAAAAGGACGTAACAGAGGCAAATGCAGTTAGCCAGATACTCCAGAAGATAACCATGTCCCACCCGGACATAGCTTTCAAGTTCATCCGCGATAACCGGGTGGAGTTCAACTCCAGCGGCGACGGCGAACTGTTTTCGGCAGTGTATGCGGTCTACGGACGGGACTTTGCCCGGGATATGATACCGGTGGAATACGAATATGAGGGCGTACACGTAAGCGGATACTCTGTAAAGCCACTCTACTCCAAAAACAACCGCGCATTCCAGAACTTTTTTGTGAACGGCAGATATGTGCGGTCGAGGCTATGTTCCTCAGCGCTGGAAAACGCCTATACAAACATGATAATGACGGGAAAATTCCCTGCCTGCGTGCTGATGATAGAGCTCCCGGCTTCGGCAATGGACGTGAATATCCACCCGGCAAAGGCTGAGGTGAGATTCACCGACGAGAAAAAGGTCACCGACGCTGTATACTTCGCCATAAAGAACGCCCTTATGGAGGACGGTCTCATATATGAATTCGAGCTCAAGCCACGCACTGACTGGACAAAGAAGCCTGAGGAGCCTCAGGAGATGAAGCAGCAGGAGTTCATATTCACTCCTGTGGACAAAATAGAGGAGGCTGAGGAGAAACTCACGGGAGCTGTTGCTGCGGCGGAAACTGCTCTGGAGCCTGTCAGCGTGCCGGAGGCTCCCGCATCAGTGGAAGAGCCCGAAACTGCGGATATACAGGCGGCTGAGGCTTACAGCAGACCTATTGCGGAGGAGACTGCTCCGGCGGCGGAGAGACCTGCTGTGACAGCCCGACCGGTCATTACTGAGGAGCCGGTCAGGGAGCAGGAGCCGGAAGCTGTACCGAGGCCGGAAAAGTCCCCGGAGCAGCCTGAAAAGGTGGAGGGCTTCAGCTATATCAGCAGCGCCAGCCTGAAAAAAGCTCCTGTGAGGGAGCCGGAAAAGGAAGAACGCACCTCGGAGTGGCTTGAAAAGCCGAGAGTTCGCGTTATCGGTGAGGTATTCGGAGTGTACATAATCGCCCAGATAGACGAAAAGACCATGGTGATGATAGACAAGCACGCGGCTCACGAGAGGATAATCTTCGAGGAGCTTAAAAGCCGCAACTGCCGCCAGTATAGCCAGATGCTCATGACGGGAGTCAAGGTGCTGCTCACCGGTGACGAGATAAGCGCCCTTGAGGACAATACCGAGCTCCTTGCCGACATGGGCTTTACCTTTGATTTCTCGGAAAAGCCATGCGTTACGGCAACTGCCGTGCCCACCTTCATAATGGAGCTGAACATGGAGGAGGTAATCTCGGAGATAGCCGAGAATCTGCGCCTGTGCCGCAGGTATCCCCAGTCTCATGCGCTGGACGATATGCTCCATACAGTCGCCTGCAAATCGGCTATAAAGGGCAACGACAGGAATTCTCCCGAGGAGCTTCAGGCTCTGGCTGAGAGGGTGTACTTCGACGAGGCTATCAGGCACTGTCCCCACGGCAGACCGGTGATGTTTGTAATGACCAAATCCAACATAGAGCACCAGTTCGGACGTACATAAGGAGACGCTCATGAAAACAGCTGTACTCGGTCATTATATCGATATGGACAGAATAATTGAAGCCACGTGCTTTTTTCCGCTTGTCATTATGTTATGCGGACTTCTGGTGTGCGCGTTGATCACGTTAATATCGTGCAGGCTGCTGAAAAAACGTCTGAAAAAAGAGGAGAGGAAAAATGACTCTGACAGTGAACATAATGAGTGAGACCGCCGCTTTTCTGGCGCTGATCTCGCCAAAGGGCATACTTTCGAGCCCGATCACTATCGTGCTGCTCATATTTGCAGTGGCATTCCTGCTGTGCTTCGGAGTCAGGCGCTTTGCCGGCAGGTGGCATGAAGGCGTTCAGCCTGATGAGGAAAGGAATGATACCGATGACACTTCGGACAGTGACGAGACCTAAGGTGCTGGCTGTGGTGGGACCGACTGCCTCCGGCAAGACGGCACTTGGCGTGGAGCTTGCAAAGTTTTACGGCGGAGAGATAGTTTCTGCCGATTCCATGCAGATCTACAAGGGCATGGACATTGCCTCCGCGAAGCCCTCTGCCGCCGAGATGCAGGGTATCCCTCACCACCTCATGGATGTGCTGGACAGGGATGTTTCCTTCAGTGCCGCGGACTACGTCCGGCTGGCTAAGGAGAAGATAGAGGACATCCTCAGTCGTGGAAAATTGCCTATAGTGGTGGGCGGCACGGGACTCTATGTGGATTCCCTGCTGGAGAACGTGCGCTTTTCCGAGGGCGGCAGCGACGAGGCTTACCGTCGGGAGCTCCTTGCTTTTGCCGGAGAATACGGCAACGAGGCTCTCCATGCAAGGCTGGCGGAGCTGGATCCCGAGGCGGCTGAGCAGATACATCCCAACAACGTGATTCGCGTCGTGAGGGCGCTGGAGGTCTGCCATGTCACCGGCAGGCGGTTCAGCGAGCTGAAAAAGGAAAGCCGCAACGCGGAAAGTCCCTACGATTCGCTTATAATAGGGCTCAATTACGAGGACAGAGCCGTGCTTTACCGCCGGATAGACCTCCGGGTGGAGGAAATGGTGAAGAACGGACTTGTGGAGGAGGCACGGGAGCTCTGGAAACAGGGCGGTATGAAGACCTCCGCCAATGCCATAGGCTACAAGGAGCTCATACCTTACTTCGGGGGAGAGGCACCTTTGGAGGAATGCATCGCCGTGATTCAACAGGAAACGCGCCGTTACGCCAAAAGACAGCTGACATGGTTTAGGAAAAATGAACGGATAAAGTGGATTATTTTAGGCGAATTTGATAAAATGAATGAAATTTTTGAAAAATCGAAAAAATGTATAGCAAAATATTGGAATGTGTGATATAATGTAATGTGTGTATTTCTATTTTCAGGAGATAGACATAAATAAGTCCGGTCTACGACCGCTTCAAAAGACAGGAGAATGTGTATGAACAAGACTATCAATCTGCAGGACGTGTTCCTTAATCAGTGCAGAAAAGACAGAATCATGGTTACTATCATCCTTACCAACGGCTTCCAGTTCAAGGGAATGGTAAGAGGCTTCGACAGCTATGTTGCTATCTTCGACTGCGACGGTAAGCAGCAGCTGGTGTACAAGCACGCTATCTCTACCATTATCCCCGCAAGACCTGTTTCTATTCTCGACGCTTCTGAAAAAAGCGAGTAAGGTGTTGATGTAAATGCGCTTTGCAAGACCTGAGGGAAGCCTTATGGTGAAGCTGCTGCGCAACGCGGTGCTCGTCCTCTTCCTGATAATATTCATCAGCGTTATTTATAACCTGAAGAACAGGGAAAGCGATACCGAATGCGCGCTCATCTCCGAGGCTACTGCTTCAGCGGAATTCCGAGGCGTTTTCATCAGGGACGAACTGCCCAAGAAATACAGCGGCAGCGGTATGTTGTGCTATAAGGTCTCAGACGGCGGAAAGCTCGGAAACGGAAGCGTTATCGCTGAGGTTTACTCCGACGATAGCCAGATCACCCGTGACCGTGAGATCAAAAAGCTCGAAAAAGAGCTCGCTCTGCTGATGAAGATACAGAATCCGGGCACGCGCGAATCCGCTCAGCCTGCCGAGCTCTCAGCAAGTATAAGAGAAAACTACCGCGAACTCGTCTTCTGCCGCGACAGACGCGATTATCAGGCTCTTGACGGCGTGAAGGATACCCTTCTCGTCCAGATGAGCACCTACCAGATAATCACCAATGAAGTGAGCGATTTCAGCCAGCAGATAGTGGATCTCAGAGACCAGCTGGACAAGCTCAAAAGAGCTGAGACAAAGCCCCTTGAAACTATAAAATCTGACCGCTCCAGCTACTTCGTCAGCTATTGCGACGGCTATGAGGACAAGCTCACCAGTGCTTCTCTGGGCACCATTACCGCCGATGACATAAAAAATATCGAGGACAAGCGCTCTGACGATCCTAAGATCATCGGAAAGCTCATTAACGGTTACAGCTGGTACCTTGCAGGTATCGTGGATAATTCACGTCAGGAGTACAAAGTGGGCAAAAACGTAAGGATACGCCCCGAGTCCTCCTCGGATATATTTACAGCCGAGATAATCGACATCCGCGACGAGGGTGATCCCTCCGAGGCGGTGCTCATACTCAGCTGCCGCGAATTCAGCAAGGAGCTGGTCCAGCACCGTGTTGAGAATATCGAGCTCGTGCGCGGTACAAAGCGCGGTCTGAAGGTGCCACGTGAGGCAGTACGATTCGTTACTGCGGATGAGACCTCCGGAGAAGGCGAGAATACTATCGTAACTTCCGTTACCTACAAGGGCGTTTACGTACTCAAGGGTGAGCAGGTAGTGTTCAAAAAGATCGACGTTATCTACGAGGGCAGCGATTATGTGCTCTCCTCACTGGAGCATAAGGACGATGATGATTACCTCGCGCTGTACGACGATATTATGATCGAGGGAGTCGACTGATATGGGCAATGATTTCGGTTATATAGATGAAAATCTTCACATAATAAGAGAGAAGCTCCGGGAAGCTGAGGACAAGGCAGGCAGACCTGCCGGCAGCGTAAGGATAATGGCGGTGACAAAGACCGTCCCTCCCGAGGCTGTGAACCATGCTGTCAGCCTTGGCATAGACCTTCTCGGTGAGAACAGGGTTCAGGAGTTCCTCTCCAAAAAGGACAGCTACGATAAGTCTGCCGAGGTGCATATGATAGGTCACCTCCAGACAAATAAGATCAAATACATCATTAACGATGTGAGCATGATACAGTCTGTGGACAGTACAAGGCTCGCCGCAGAGATAAGCCGCCTCGCCGTGAAAAACGGCAGAACCATTGATGTCCTCTGCGAGGTCAATATCGGCGGGGAGGATTCTAAGAGCGGCATCGCTCCCGAAGGCCTTGATGAGCTTCTGGAGACTGTCTCCCATATTGAAGGCATCAGGCTGAGAGGTCTGATGACCATACCGCCTCCGTCTGAAAGCGACGTCTTTCTTGGAAGGATGAAGGAGCTGTATGACAGATATTCCGCAGTTTATCCTATGGATGTGCTGTCTATGGGCATGACTCACGATTACGAGGCTGCCGCCAGATACGGCTCCACCCTCGTAAGGATAGGCACCGGCCTTTTCGGAGCCCGTGTTTATCCGCAGAAATAACGCTTATTCCGGCTCGTTCTCAGAAAGAGGACGGAAGCTGAAAAGATCATAAAGGGCGTTGCGGCAGCCCCTAAACACCGCGATCCCGGCGGAATGCTGAATAAGTCCGGATGAGCCCGCATTGCTCCCCGGCAATAAAAAATAAAAAAATGCGGAGAAGGAGTATTCAAATGAAACTTTTTGAGAACATCAAGGAATTTTTCTTTGCTTCAGAGGACGACGAGTACGATGAGGCAGACGTGCCTATGCGCGGCGGTATGCAGGCAGAAAGACCTAACTACTCAAGACCTGAATCCGACGATATGCCCGCTTCTGCACCTTCCGGAAACGAGGGCGGCACAGGCAGAAGAAACAAGGTAGTTAATATCCAGACTACTGCTCAGCTCCAGGTAGTTCTCGTAAAGCCCTCGGCTTTTACAGACGCCAAGCAGATAGCTGACCACCTTATCGCCAAGAAGACCGTAGTTCTCAACCTTGAGACAGCTTCTCCTGAGAACAAGAGAAGAATCATCGACTTCTTAGTAGGCGTTGCATATGCTAACGGCGGAAGCCTCAAGCCTGTTGCAAACCTGACATACATCATTACTCCTTATAACGTTGGCTTCATCGGCGAGGACCTCGTCGGAGAGCTGGAGAATAACGGCGTATTTATCTGATGAACGAGCAGGAGGACAAGCTTTTTGAAGCAAGGCTCGGCGATATGACGAGCCGCTGCGAAAGAGACGGTGTGCCGGTGTTCTCATCCTTTCTGGACGAGAGACAGTGCATACTGGCTGAGCAGTGGTGCAAACGGAATATCGGCGGGCTGAAGTCCATGCTCTGGGGCGGCTTCGACGGCGCAAGAAGAAAAATGCTTGCGGTCTGCCCGGACTACTGTGAGGATTACATCACCGAGGAGTTCCCCATGAAGTGCCTTACCTTTACCTATCGCAGGGAGGATAAGCTCACTCACAGGGATTTTCTCGGTTCCTTCATGGCTCAGCGTTTAAAGCGCGAGGTCATAGGGGATATTATAGTAGGCGAGGGCGAAGCTCAGACCTTTGTAACGGATGTGGCGGCAAGACTTATAATGAGCTCCGTTCAGAAGATAGGCAGAGTCGGTGTGAAGATCGCTGACGACCGCCTCTTCGGGCTTGATGTCCGGCAGGAATTCAGGAGCATCAGCGGAACGGTGGCTTCTCTGCGGCTCGACTGCATAGTCAGTCTGGCGGCTAATATCAGCCGTGAAAAAGCTGCGGGACTCATCCGCGCGGAAAAGGTGGAGGTCAACCACTTTCCCGCAGCCTCAGTCTCACTTGAGGTGAAGGAGGGGGACGTCCTCTCCATAAGAGGCAGCGGAAGATTTATTCTTTCCGGTATAGACGGTCTGACGAAAAAAGGCCGCATACACATAGATCTTCGCAAATATATTTAGAGGTGAATTAAAATGATTACTTCAAAAGACGTAAGAAATAAGAGATTCGAAAAGGCTGCTTTCGGCTATAAGCAGGAGGAGATCGACGAGTTCCTCTCACAGCTGGAGGCTGAGCTGGACGAAATGGAGCGTGAACGCGCCGAAGCCAATAACAAGATACAGATACTCGCTGATAAGGTAAGAGAGTACATGAAGGACGAGGACGCTCTCAAGGACGCTCTTCTCGGTGCCCAGAAGCAGGGACACCAGATCATCAATGAAGCTAACGAGAAGGCTGATGCTATCATCGCTGAGGCTCAGGCTAAGGCTTCCGAGCTGGAGGACGAGGCTGTTCGTCAGCACGCCGAGGCTATGGAGCGCAACCGCGCTGAGATCGCAAGAGAACAGGATGCTCTCAAGATAGCTCAGAACCAGGTAGCAGAATTCAAGAAGAGCCTCTTCGATATGTACAAGAGCCACCTCGAACTCATTTCCTCTATGCCCGAGACATTCGACGATAATACTGCCGCCTCTTACGAGCCCGAGACCGCTGAGGAGATCGCTGCGGCTGTTGCAGGAGAATAATTTATCCTGCCTGATATTACTGTAAGTGAACTGCCGGAGCGCAATGCGTATCCGGAACGATAATAAGCTTGAAAGGAGGAGCTTGCGTTAAATACGACAAGCTCGCGTGAAAATGGCACAGGATTACAATAGCACCCTGAATTTACCCGTAACAGAATTCCCCATGCGCGGAAATCTGCCTAAAAGAGAACCCGAGACTCTCGAAAAATGGGAGAGCGAAAGACTCTATTACAAAATGGTGGAGAAGAACAAGGGAAAGACTCCCTATATCCTCCACGACGGACCTCCCTACGCAAACGGCGAGATACACCTCGGTACAGCCCTCAACAAGACGCTGAAGGACTTTATCGTAAAGTATAAGAATATGAGCGGATTCTGTGCCCCCTACGTTCCCGGCTGGGACACCCACGGACTTCCTATCGAGCTTAAGGCAATGAAGGCTATCGGCGTCAAGGACGGTGCTATACCGCCCACAGAGCTGAGAAAGCACTGCCACGACTATGCAATGACTCATGTCCAGAACCAGATGAAGCAGTTCAAGAGACTGGGCTCACTGGGCGATTATGACTACCCCTACCTCACTCTCCGTCCCGCCTATGAGGCAAGACAGGTGGAGGTATTCGGTGCAATGGCAAAGAAGGGCTATATGTATAAGGGACTCAAGCCCGTTTACTGGTGCCCGGACTGCAATACCGCCCTTGCTGAGGCAGAGATCGAGTATTCCAACGATCCCTGCTACTCTATCTACGTAAAGTTCAACGTTACCGACGACAAGGGCATCTTCACCGGTCTCGGTCTTGACCTTTCAAAGATATACTTCGTCATCTGGACAACTACTACATGGACTATCCCCGGAAATCTGGCTATATGCCTCGGACCGGAGTACAACTATACCCTCGTTCACGTGGGCGACGAGTATTACGTAATGGCTGAGGAGCTTGTCCGCACTACCATGGAGACTGCCGGTATAACCGACTATACCACTGAGCATATCTTCACCGGCGCTGAACTGGAGGGCATGAAGACTAAGCACCCACTTTACGACCGTCCGTCACCTATCATCGTCGGCGACCACGTAACTCTTGAAAGTGGTACCGGCTGCGTACATACTGCTCCCGGCTACGGCGTGGAGGACTTTGAGGTCTGCAAGAAGTACGATGACATCGGCATAATCGTCTGCGTTGACGCAAAGGGCAGGCAGACTGCCGAAGCCGGAGAGTTTGCCGGCCTTGACACTGACGAGGCAAACAAGGCTATCGCTGCCAAGCTCACAGAGCTGGGCGCTATGCTGGCTACACAGAAGATCGTCCACCAGTATCCTCACTGCTGGAGATGTAACAGTCCTATCATATACAGAGCTACCGAGCAGTGGTTCTGCTCAGTAAACGGCTTCAAGGACGAGGCTATCAAGGCTATCGAGTCCGTTAAGTGGATCCCTGACTGGGGCGAGGACCGTATCAAGGGAATGGTCCGCGACAGAAGCGACTGGTGTATCTCCCGTCAGAGAACATGGGGCGTGCCCATACCGGTAGTCTACTGCAAGGACTGCGGCAAGCCTATCTGCACCGACGAGACTATCAAAGCTATCGCTGATCTCTTCCGTAAGGAGGGCTCCGATGCATGGTGGACAAAGGAAGCCTCTGAGTTCATCCCCGCAAGCGTAAAGTGCGAGTGCGGCTGCGGTGAATTCATCAAGGAATACGACATCATGGACGTTTGGTTCGACAGCGGCGTTTCCCATACATCAGTTATGGAGGGAGACGATTTCCCAAGCCTCACATGGCCGGCTGACCTCTATCTTGAGGGCGCCGATCAGTACCGCGGCTGGTTCCAGTCATCACTTCTTACGTCCGTAGTATACAAGGGAACGTCTCCTTACAAGGCTGTCTGCACCCACGGCTGGGTAGTTGACGGCGAGGGCAAGACCATGCACAAGTCCCTCGGCAACGGAATTGATCCCAGCGAGATAACAGACCAGTACGGCGCGGATATACTCCGTCTGTGGGTAGCTTCCTCGGATTACCACAGCGACATCCGTATCTCTAAGCCTATCCTCAGCCAGCTCTCCGATGCCTACAAGAAGATAAGAAACACAGCCCGTTTCATTCTGGGCAACCTCGGCAACGGCAAGGGCTTCGATCCCGATAAGGACAGCGTTTCCGACGATCAACTCACAGAGCTCGACAAGTGGGCACTCATGCGCCTTGACACCCTTATCGACAAGGTGAAGCAGGGCTACGATGAGTTCGATTTCCATATAGCATTCCATGCGCTCCACAATTTCTGCGTAATAGATATGTCCAACTTCTACCTTGACATCATCAAGGACAGACTCTACTGCGAGAAGGAGGATTCAGTACAGCGCCGTGCTGCTCAGACTGCTATGTACCGAATTCTCAGCGCTGTTGCAAGACTTGCTGCTCCTATCATCTCATTTACTGCTGAGGAGATCTGGCAGTTCATGCCTCACTCCGCCGGCGATGACAGGGAGAGTGTTTTCCTTAACCAGATGCCCGAGAAGTCCGGAATCAGCTTCGATACTGAGTTTATTGACAAGTGGAGCTTCATTTACAGCACACGCGAGGGCGTGAATAAGGTGCTTGAGGACGCAAGAAATGCCAAGACCATTGGTAAGTCACTTGAGGCTAAGATAATCATCAGGAGCAGCGATGCTGACTACGACAGATACGTTTCTCTTGCGGATCACCTCAAGGATATACTTATAGTATCAGGCGTTGAGGTAGAGAAGTCCGGCAGCGAGACCTCATTCGAGGTGGCTAAGGCTGACGGCGAGAAGTGCGAGCGCTGCTGGTGCTACTCCAAGTACGTGGGAACTAACCACACACATCCTACTCTCTGCGAGAGATGTGCCATAGCTATCGAAGCATAATTAGAACTATATTGCCTGTCGCCGGTGGAGGCGGCAGGCGTATTATTTGAAAGGATGAGACCGTGGCGATTCTGCTTATAGTAATGATGTTGGTGCTGATCGCAGCCGATCAGGCGGTAAAATACTGGGCGGTCCAGTCCCTTGAGCCGAAGGGCAGCATGGATTTCATAAAGATAGGTGATTTCAAGATACTCGACCTCACCTACCTTGAAAACAAGGGTGCCATATTCGGAAGTATGTCCGGACAGCGCTGGTTCCTTATCGGCTTCACATCCATTGTCCTCGCGGCAGGGCTGTACCTCATGTTCAGGCTGATGAAGCGCTCTAAAGTGCTTGTTACAGCCATTGCGCTCTTCCTTTCTGGCGGTGTCGGAAACCTCATCGACCGCATACGTCAGGGTTATGTTGTGGATATGTTCGACATAAAGCTTTTCAAGTTCGCGATTTTCAACGTGGCGGACATATGCGTTACGGTGGCATTCGGAATGCTGATATTCTACGCGGTATTCATTGATCCGAAGATCGAGAAGGCGAAGAAGGCTGCGGCTGAGGCTCCCGCTGAAAAGGCAGAGAAAAATGAGTGAGAGAGTAACGCTTTCCGTTGCGTCAGAAGGCAGCGGATCGCGTATAGATAAGTATATTTCGGATAATATTGCGCTGACTCGCTCGGCTGTTCAGGGACTGCTCTCAGAGGGCGGAGTCCTCGTGAACGGAAAGGCTGTCAGCAAGAACTACAAGCTCCGGGAGGGAGATTCCATAGACGTTGAGATACCCGATCCCGAGCCTATGGACGCCGCTCCGGAGGATATTCCCCTTGACATAGTCTATGAGGACAGCGACCTCCTTGTGGTGAATAAGCCCAAGGGTATGGTGGTACACCCGGCTCACGGCAACTATACCGGAACTCTGGTGAACGCTCTGCTCCATCACTGCGGAGACAGCCTTTCCGGCATAAACGGAGTGATACGTCCGGGGATAGTCCACCGCATAGACAAGAATACCAGTGGTCTGCTGATAGTTGCGAAGAATGACGCTTCCCACCTGAAGCTTGCTGAGCAGATAAAGGTCCACAGTTTCACCCGCGAGTACGAGGCTGTGGTGACGGGCTCCTTCAAAGAGACCGAGGGCACTGTGGATGCTCCTATCGGAAGGCATAAGACCGACCGTAAGAAAATGTGCGTGACTCCCGAAAATTCGCGGAATGCAGTGACTCATTACAACGTGCTCAGACAGTACGGGGGTTACGCTCATCTGCGGCTGAAGCTGGAAACGGGGCGCACCCACCAGATAAGAGTCCATATGGCGTATATCGGTCATCCGGTGCTGGGGGACGACGTCTACGGCAAGCCTTACAAGGGACTGGAGGGGCAATGCCTCCACGCCCGGAAAATAGGCTTTATACACCCTTCCACGGGCGAATACATGGAATTTGAGAGCGGGCTGCCGGAGTATTTTCGGGCAGTGCTGCGTAAACTGGAAAAAATGTAGGAGGTCCAGCAGTTGTTTGAAGATATAACCAAAGTGATGCTGCTCAGCGACATGGACGGCACTCTCCTGAACGGAAAAAAGCAGATCACCGATACCGACCGCGAGGCTATAAAGCGCTTTACCTCGCTGGGAGGAAGATTCACAGTGGCTACCGGAAGAACTATACAGTCCTTCGAGCAGTACCTTGAAATGATAGACCTGCCTTACCCCGTTATAATCTACAACGGAGCCGCGATACACGATTACACTGCCGGAAAGACACTGTGTACCCATCCTCTGCCGGCTGAGTGCAGGAGAATAACAGCTGAGATACTTCAGGCAATGCCGGATGCCGGCGGAGAGGTGCTCCGGACGGACGGCACCTACGTTTTCAGGAACAATGACTACCAGAAGCTCCACACGAAGCTTTGCAATATAGTGCCGAACTACGCGGAGCTCTCCGATATAGAGGAGGGCGGCTGGCTGAAGGTGCTTTTCTCCGTATCTCCCGAAGATATGGACTACATACAGATATTCGTGCGGCAGCGAGGCTACGATACGGTGAGTTTCGTGAAATCCTCGGATATGTTCTACGAAATGCTTCCCAAGGGCGTGAGCAAGGGCTCGGCGCTGGCTGAGTACCGGGAGCTCCCCGGCTGGGAGGACTTCACCTTCGTATCCATAGGGGACTTTGACAACGATATTGAGATGATAAGGGAGGCAGACCTGGGTGCCTGTCCTTCCAGTGCCGAAGTTTCGGTGAAAAATGCTGCCGGACTGGTGCTGTCTCATTCAAACGAGGACGGCGCTGTGGCAGAGCTTATAGATCATATTATAGCGAGGTGCGGAAAATGAATAAAAGAATCATAGCGCTGCTTGCGGCGGCGGTGATGACCGGAGCTCTCACAGGCTGCGGCGACGGCAGCGACGAAGGCTCGCCGTCAGGCACAAGTGCGGCGACTTCTGCGAATACTGCAAAGACAACAGAGTCGCAGACCGCTGCGGAAAAGACCACGGCTGCTGTCACTACAAAGCTCACTGCCGAAGCCTCCGGGATCAGCATGAAGACTACCGCTGCCACTACGGAGGCTGCTACACAGCCTGCCGGCAACAGCTCATACTTCAAGGGAAAGGCTATGGACCAGTTCCTTGCGGTCCCAGCAGGAGAGATAATCAGCAGCAGCGGCAGCTTCGATATAAATGTCGATGCCGGTCCCGGTACTTATGCTCTGAAAAATATCAAGGAGCTTCCCGGAGTAGTACTGTTTTTCGAGGATCATGCCTGCGATGACCTGTGTAAGACACGTTCGCTGGATATGGCGACACAGAACAAGCTGAAGGAAAGATTTGCGTCTTCGTCCGCACCTATAAACAAGATAAATATCGAAAGCGGCGGATTTGAGGACTTCAGCGTGGGCATGAGATACAAAGAGTGTACCTCTTATATCGGCGCCTTTCCCACAGCTCCCTCCGACGGGGGAGAGAGTATGGTCGGCTCGCCTGTTGCCACCAGCTACTACTACCGCAGCGGCATGGGCAAGGCGGTAGTGGGACTTCACTTCAATGTTTTCGACGAATTCGGCGAGCTCGTTATGGGAGGCTACATTCAGGAGCCTGACGGCCCGGATGTTTCTCCTCAGAACATGGCGAAATATGATCCCAAGATCGAGCGGATAACTCTCTATCCAACTATGGAGGGCGGTGTGCCTGCCACCATGAGCGATTCCTCACACATTCCCGACATAAAGGACGGCGGTCACACCTACACCTACGGACCTGAGAATCTCGGGGACGAACGTCTTGACACCTGCTGGTGCGAGGGCAAGGACGGCACCGGTGTGGGAGAGTATGTGAAAATGAACATCATGGGCGAAAAGCAGTACAGATTCATCACCATATACAACGGACTCATGACCGACAACGCAAGCTACTTCAAGAACGGCAGAGTCACAAAGCTGAAAGTAACTCTGGATGGCTTCGGTGTGAATTATATACTTCCCACTGATACTTACTCGCAGTATCCACGTGCCCTGAGGCTGAACGTCAATGGAGGTACAGAGTGCATATTCACTATAGCGGAAGCGGTGCGCGGTGAAAAATACGACGACACCTGCATCTCGGAAATAGTATTTGATTAATGCTTATAACGGCTCACAGCCGTTCAATGATAAGAAACCGGAGGTTATTATGGACGCAAATAAAAGAAAAGAATTGCAGAAGCTCGCCTGCAAGGTGAGAATGGGCGTTATCGAGGGTACCTATAACGCAAAATCGGGACATCCCGGCGGTTCGCTCTCAATAAGCGACACACTGACATATCTTTACTTTGACAAGATGAACGTTGACGCCAAAAATCCTGAGAACGAGGACAGAGACCGCTTTGTACTCTCAAAGGGACACACCGCTCCCGCACTTTATTCAGTGCTTGCTCTCAAGGGATACTTCCCGGAGGAGGAGATAAAGTCCCTCCGTCACATAGGAGCGCTTCTTCAGGGACACCCCTGCATCCATATTCCCGGAGTAGATATGTCCAGCGGTTCACTGGGACAGGGAATCTCTGCTGCCTGCGGAATGGCTCTTGCAGGCAAGCTGAACAATAAGTCCTACAAGGTATACACTGTCCTCGGCGACGGTGAGATAGAGGAGGGACAGGTCTGGGAGGCTTCTATGTTCGCAGCTCACTACAAGCTGGATAACCTCGTGGCAGTCGTTGACAACAACGGTCTCCAGATAGACGGACCTGTAACAGAGGTATGCTCTCCCGAGCCTATCACAGATAAATTCGCAGCATTCGGCTGGCACGTCATCACTATGGATGCTCATGATTTCGATGACATCGAGCGTGCATTCAGCGAGGCTTCGAACGTTACAGGCAAGCCTGTGGTCATCGTGCAGAAGTCCACAAAGGGCAAGGGCGTGTCCTTTATGGAAAATCAGGTAGGCTGGCACGGAACAGCTCCCAACAAGGAGCAGTATGAGCAGGCAATGGCAGAGCTCACAGCGCAGTTAAAGGAATTGGAGGACTAATACTATGGCAGATGTTATCAAAAAGGCTACCAGAGAAAGCTACGGCGAGGCACTGAGAGACCTTGCCGATGAATACAAAGACCTTGTTGTCCTCGATGCAGACCTTGCTGCCGCTACAAAGACAGGCATTTTCAAGAAGGCTCACCCCGAGCGCTTCTTCGACTGCGGTATCGCTGAGGCAAACATGATGGGCGTTGCAGCCGGACTTGCCACCTGCGGAAAGATCCCCTTTGCCTCCACATTCGCAATGTTCGCAGCAGGACGTGCATTCGAGATAGTCCGCAATTCTATCGGCTACCCCCACCTCAATGTCAAGATAGGCGCAACTCACGCCGGTATTTCTGTCGGAGAGGACGGAGCTACCCACCAGTGCAACGAGGATATTGCTCTTATGAGAACTATCCCCGGCATGACCATAATCAATCCCTGTGACGATGTAGAGGCTAAGGCTGCTGTAAGAGCTGCCCTCGACTTCAACGGTCCCGTTTATATGCGCTTCGGACGTCTTGCAGTACCGGTGATCAACGATGCTGCAACATACAAGTTCGAGCTCGGTAAGGGAGTAGTCCTCCGCGACGGAAAGGACGTTACCATTGCTGCTACCGGACTTATGGTGAACGAGGCTTTACAGGCTGCCGAGACTCTCGCAGCTGAGGGCATCTCCGCAAGAGTAGTGAACATCCACACAATCAAGCCTCTGGACAAGGAGCTCATCTGCAAGTGTGCAAAAGAGACCGGTCTTATCGTTACTGCCGAGGAGCACAGCGTTATCGGCGGACTCGGTTCTGCTGTTGCTGAAGCAGTTACAGAGTGCTGTCCCATTAAGGTAGTGAAGATAGGTGTGAACGACGAGTTCGGACACTCCGGACCTGCTGTTGATCTTCTCAAGGAGTTCGGACTCTCTGCAGAGAACATAGTCAAGACAGTAAAGACTAACCTTAATAAGTAAAGCAAAAGGCGGACATAAGTCCGCCTTTTTATGCCGCTGCCGACGTGCTGCAAAAAATTGCAAAAAACGCTTGACAAGGCTGACGTGTTGTGGTATAATATTCGAGTATCGTGTGAGCGGTACGAGTTATCCTTGCCCATAGAAGGTTGTGGGCATGATCCAGAAGGAGGTGTACATTAATGGCAAAGGTATCCGCTAAGTATGAAGTAATGGTTGTTTTCAGCCTCAAGAACGGAGAGGAGTCTATGCAGGCTCTCGTTCAGAAGTTCAAGGAGAGAATCGAGCGTCACGCCGAAGCTGTTGAAGTCAACGAGGATTGGGGCAAGCGTAAGCTCGCTTATCCTATCGAGGACGAGACAGAAGGCTACTATGTGATCTATACTTTCACATCAGCTCCCGATTATCCTGCTGATCTTTCAAGACGTCTCAATCTTTCAGACGGCATTCTTCGTTCACTCGTAACTGTTGTCGAGGAATAATTACTTTATAAGGAGGAAGTCAGATGAATAAGGTTATTTTAGTCGGAAGACTTACTGCCGATCCCGAACTGAGACAGACTCAGAGCGGCGTTTCATCCTGCAGATTTACCGTAGCTGTTGACAGAAAATTTGCCGACAAGAATACCGGCGAAAGACAAGCAGATTTTATCTCATGCACCGCATGGAGACAGACCGCTGAGTTCATAAGCCGCTATTTCTCAAAGGGCAAAATGATCGGTATCGAGGGCAGCCTCAGAACAGGCAGCTATACCGATAAGAACCACTCTGATGTTACCCACTATACAACTGATGTTTTCGTGGATAACGTTGAATTCGTCGGAGCTAAGGGCGACGGCGGAAATCAGAGCGGAAACGGCTATCAGAACAATAACTATCAGACTCCTCAGAGACAGGCTGCCGCTCCGGCACAGTCTGCTCCCAATAACGAAAGTATGTCCTACGGTGACCTGAGCGATTTTGAAGAGATCCTCAGCGACGGAGACGTTCCATTCTGAGAACGTCATCGAGTAAACTGAAACCAATTTTTACGAAAGGAGTGGACACACCTTAAAGGTGTGCGGATTGTAACATGGAAAAGGAAAGAAATCCCCGTCCGGCTAAGAAGCCCCGCAAGAAGGTTTGTATGTTCTGTGCAGACAGAATCGAAAAGATCGACTACAAGGACCTCGCTAAGCTCAGAAAGTGCATGACTGAAAGAGCTAAGATACTGCCCAGACGTGTAACAGGTACCTGCGCTTATCATCAGCGTGAACTCACAGTTGCTATCAAGAGAGCAAGACACATCGCTCTGCTTCCTTACGTTAGTGATTGATATTAAAAAAACAAGGGAGGCGTTATGCCTCCCTTTTTGAATAGCCGCTGAAACTATGTAATGCTCGCTCCGGCGGCATCATTCGGAGCGGCTTGAGGATTCAGTGAGTGGAACTTGTATCGTATGCAAGCTCTTCGTCTCTTCTGAAAAGAAGAGATATGCACCATACCGCTGAGATCGCTACGAGAATGTAGAGAGCTCTGCTGATAACGCTGGCAGAACCGCCAAAGAGCCATGCTATGACATCAAGTTCAAATATACCTACCAAACCCCAGTTTATTCCTCCGATTATCAGAAGAATAAGAGCTAATTTGTCCCACATATTGAGAACACCTCTTTGATCGGGATTTTGCGACGCTCTGAGCGCCTGAAGATAGTATTGCTGGAATAAGCTGAATAATTCAGGAATGAGGGAGAAAAATTATGGAAACAAAAACAAAAGTCATCCTTATCATTATCGGTATACTGTTTGCGCTTCTTGTTATAGTGTCGATACTTTCCTACTTCAGCAAGGGCAAGCGAAAGGGCAGAGCCGCTGAAAGAAAGGTCGCCGGAACTATCAAGAAAATGGGCAAGGACAAAAATATCCGCCTGATGAACAATGTTTTTCTGCCTCTTTACAGAAAGACCTGCGAGATAGACCACCTCGTATTCGGACGCTTTGGAGTGCTCGTCGTTGAGACCAAGGGTATTTCCGGAACAGTTTCCGGAAAGGGCAAGAAGCTGAAGCACAAAATGGGGGCTATTGAGCACAAGCTCTATAATCCGCAGATACAGAACCAGACTCATATCGACAACGTTACTCACCACCTGAAAAAAGGCGGCTTCGAGAATACTCCTATCTACGGAGCGGTAGTATTTACCGACAAGGACATAAACCTTGAGACCAAGGTGGGAATGAAACTGGACGAGTTCAAGCAGTATTTCGAGAATCTCCCGGATAACGGATGCAATCAGGATGTTCTTCTGCACTATTTTGAGGA
>Ga0265298_10000545_pt1 | contig 56025 bp, 68 predicted proteins | sample AusTroGonzalo_MG_3_FD_193486 | JGI IMG/M metagenome (GOLD analysis project Ga0265298, IMG submission 193486) | Bovine rumen microbial communities from tropical cattle in Woodstock, Queensland, Australia - Gonzalo_01 | ecosystem: Host-associated > Mammals > Digestive system > Stomach > Rumen ... | reverse complement strand
TAAGTTGTTCTAACTCATCTTCTTTATTTGTCACAACATAATCATCTACCATATTTGCTACAAACGAAGGATATGTATATAACCATTGTTTATAGAACTCTGTTAGCAATTTAACTTGAGCACTGATATTTGTCATCAAGTACATGTTTCCTCCTTTACTCTTCTACGAACCTATGCCATATTTTATCTTCTAATAGTTTAACATTCAAGAATGCTTGACATTCTTTGAAATAATCAGTGGCCCATTGATAGTTGTTATCAGCCATTGCTTCTTCACCAAGGTCTTTATGAAGCTCAGCCATGTGTGTCATAAACAACATGACTACCTCAAATACTTGTTCCTTGGTTAACCCATAAGATTTAAACTTTGGAAACATTGATTTAATAGGCTCATCTTTCACTTTAACCAGGGAGGTTAGTTGATATGGGCCAATTTCTTCTGCTTCATCGTTATCAACTTCTTTAAGCCAATAAACATTATAATGATAGTCATCACGGTGTCCTAACTCTTCTCTGGCCTCATAAATAGTGTCATCATCACTATCTTTAATTTGAACAAAATCACCTGTTTCAATTATTTCATCTATTTCCATTGCAATTACCTGCCTTTCATTATCGTTGCTTTATTCAATTTATATAATTATTATAATATATTTGAAAAATTTTGTACATCCTGTTTATTTTCGCATGTCGTAATTTTGTTAATTGGCAGGCTTTTAGGAAAGAATAAACTTAAAATCTGACCTGCATAATTATTCGTCGCTTACGTTTCTTTACGCGTAACTAGCTATTTTACTATTTACCATTAAGTTGTCTTATTGTTCTGCAAACTTCGCTAATAGTATCTAAAGCTTTTAGCATTAAATTAAATGGGTCCACATCATTTTTACTTAATAGGGCCTGCTTTTCTGAACCGCCAGAGTTCTGAAGTGGTAATTTTTGTTGGACCGCTACTGGGGCTTCCTCCTTTACAGGGTTGGTCATTACCTTTGGTTTCATTGGGCTTTTATTTACAGGTCCTTTCTTATACCATGGTATTGCTTTTCGTGCATAACTTGGGTTACAATCCCCATTATCAATAAATTGTTGTATCATTTTCTTAATAGATTTATTAAGTCCTTGATACTTCTTTTCCCAATCTGCAGGTTTAGTTGCATAGCATGCAGCATATCCTGCATAAGTACGAAAATGTGAATGTGATATGCCTGTATTAGCAACAGCGTCTTCATCTTTGAGACATGCTGCAAGAGCAATCACTTCATAATCATTTGAGTTAATCTTAAGTTTACCTTTTCTCATTTCACTTCTCCTTTCTATATCGCAAAGTCCAGAGGGTTGACTGTGTATGTTGTAGCCAACTTATCTCTTATTTCTTTATCTTCTATTCTATTCAATACAAATGCGGCATCACTAAAGTACTCTTCCGCTATCTCAGTATCATTTATAGCAATTTCATCAAGTCCTGCTCGCATTAAGTTATGATACTCTTCAATCAATTCCTCTTGGTTAGCCATTATGCCTCCTCTTCATCTATAATTTGTTTTGCTCGCGCTAAAGCCTTTGCCGCTTTAACATATTCAAGAAAAGCTTCTCCATAGCCTATAAGACTTTCAAAATAAGCATCTTCTTTTATCGCTTCTTGCTCAACTAATGTAGCAAAAGCATCATTATAAACATGCTCAGCATATACTCTAATCATTGTAACTAATTTTTCAAAATCAGTAGTTGTTTGCATAATTTAATCTCCTTTATGACATCATATTATGTTCTTGAAAATATTTAACAATCAAGCTAAAGTCTTCAGTATAATCTTCATAGTTTGTATTATCAACTAATGACTTAAAATATACCACACGGTCATCATCAAATGCTCCTGACCTAATAATAGCCATTGCGGAACAATCATTTTGGGATATAAAAACTTCATTATTGTTATCAAATATTTTATGCTCAAGTCTAAATGTATCTTCAAGCTCATGATAAGTTGTTGTAGCTTGGTCCTTGTCATCATAATCACGTTGATATGCTATCAAAGGTACTTGGTCAAAGCCACCATAAACAACTACCGAATATGTGAACTTAGACTTTGGTGCATATTCATCAGTCACACCATTATCTTTAAGCCATTGACCTATATTAAAAGATTTATCAAGAGCTTCCATCAATTCGTTATCCATAACAGCCTCACAGCCTTTAGAATAATAATTCTTAAACCCATCCTCATCAGGTTCGCCATGATAAAAGCCTGTTATTCTTTCACGTACACAGAACTCTTCTGGTTGCTCATTTACATTCTCACCTATAACAAAGGTTTCTTCAAATATCAATGTAATATCTCTGCTAGGTAAATATTCTTGTGAATATTCAATTCTACAATTAGTACTATAAGTTTTCATTTGATTATTTGTCATATTATGCCTCACTTTCATTGTTTTCATAATATTCATTTACTACATCTTGTAACCATGGCATGTATGCTATCATAACATTAAGTAAATTCATCATACCATTGTATACATCATCTTTGTCAATTTCAATATTAGTAATACAATTAACTCTACTGTCCATCAGCTCGTCTGTTTCATCTTTACTTGTTAACATATCTTTAAACATGTTATTAAGTACTTGCTTCAATTCTACAGCATTATCATGTGCTATAGTCTCTTCATCATAATTGTCAATCAATTCTTGTAATAAGTCTTCAATGTGTTTCATCTTATTGCCTGCCTTTCATTATTTAAGATTTATTTCACTTTATATATTTATTATAATTTATAAAGAATTAAATGAACACCTTGTTTATTAAAGTATGATTATTATAAAGAAGTATACATAGAAAATAATTATAGTAAGTATTGTAGATAATACTGCAAGAATATAATGATTGTTCTCATTAAGCCAACAGCTAAGATATTCCCATATGAAAAGCACGAGGCATTCTCCTAATATGAGAGTAATAATTTTGAATAATATAGTGAGTAATAAGTGCATGGTGTCCCTCCGTATTTGATTTATATTATAATTATAATATAATCAAGCTCTAATTAGTACTCATATATTCATGCTCATGTTCACTCATAATAACGGCGCCCACATCATTTCCACTTGATAGCTCCAGTCTCTTGGTTCGATTTCAAAAGCTATACTCTCAAACAACTGCCCATACAATTAAGGCCACCACTTCTCCTCCTTTTGCTCAATGTTTTGAAACATCAAACTCACCCACATTATCCAAAGAGTTCCACTACATTTTGACTTCATATCTCCAGTGTCTTCACTTCATTCTCATCTCTCCTCCTTTATATTGTTGCGTTAGCAACATAAACTTTGTTCTCTGGTTCTCTCTATGAAGAGAGAACTGTAATGTAACGATGAATAAAAAATAATCTCTTAACAATTAAGTCAAGAGATTATTCTTATTGTGAATTATAACTTATGCGAATAAGTTATTTAATTGTTCAGTAGTTATTTCTTGTTTTTTACGACCAGCTCTGAATGGTTCAGCAGGGTTAATCTTACCTTTACGTAACTTGTTAGCATACCAAGCTTGACACTTATCAGTAGTATTAGCCTGTAATCCATTAAGTTCAAACAACTTATTGATAATTGCAGCAATCATTGCATAAGAAACATCAACAAGTTTAGCTTGTTTCATAGCTTGAACAAAATAACTAATGTGTCCAACAGTCTCAAGTTCATCGAACTTTTCTTTTAGTAATGATACTAATGCTTTAGCATCATACTTTTTGTTCTCGATTTCAATTCCAAATAATGAAATCATTTCAACAGTAGTTTTTTCTTTAGTCATAATAGACCTCGCTTTCTTTTTTCAAATGTACCTCAAATCGAATAATTTATTTATTCAATTTACATTGGAATGAAAACGGAACAAATGTTCCTCAGAACTTTATAGCAGCTCTTCATTATACGAAGACAAAAGTTTAGAGATACGGTGTAGCTCTTAACTTTTGGTGAAGTAGAATGAATAGAGATGCATAAAGCCGTGAGGACTTGCTGAAGAAAAAAATTTTTGGAAGGGACTGAACAAAAAATTTTTTCTGAATGCTGGTTGACGAGGGTTATTTGTGTAGTTAAAATGGAAATGTAATTGAATGAATTATTTGATTTGAGAAGTATATTTGTAAAGAATGTGTAGGTATTATGATTGAAGAAATAGTAAGTTGAAAATGAAAATTATTGGAATTGTAATTGAGATTAAAATTTTGATAAAGTATTAGTGAATAAAAGAAAAGAAGATGAATTTGATGGGTTGGTATTGTTATTTGTTTAAGTTATGATAAAGATAATTTGATATGTTATTATGAATGATGTGAAATTAAATAAGTGTTTGATAATGGTTAGGATAATAGTTGATAAGTAAGTTTGATATGATAAGTGAAGTAAAGTAAGATTAAATGATGAATAAGAGATGAAGTAAGATATAAGAAATATAAATGAATATTAGATAGTTAGTATAAGATATAATGATAAGAAGAATGATTGATGTTGTTATGAGATTATTGATAGTGAAGAGTGAAATGGAATATAAATAATTTTAAATATTCCTTTGGTTCTTTCGAGAAAGAACTATAAATAATTACAGCTTGCTGTATAACTACCTTTGATTACTTTCGTGAAAGTAATTATAGATATTTACGACGAACTATGTGAGTCGTATAAACTTAGGATAAAATAGGAATAAGTGTAGAAGTGTGAACAACATTGGTTATTGTAATGATATGTTATGATATGAGTTGTATATGTTACCAATGTTGAGATTTAATTACGGCGCCCTATCTGACCGTTAAAACTACAGAGAAAGACCGGTAATTAAATCGGCTCTAAACGTTGATTACCCTGGCGTGTATATAAATATTATCCTATTTTATCCTAAACACGAGGGGTGAGTGAACCGACCGGTAGGGAGGGTAACTTTCCCCGAGTGGCGTCACCCCATCTGAGTTACGGGACCATTTCACTATTTTCAACTAAAGGTATAACCAGCCAATTCCATTATTTGAATTACGTCTCAATTATAATACTCCCTGGTCAACGGCGCCCTCCGCTCAACCAGGAGAGTGATTTAGTAGTGAAATTTAATCAATTTATGCGAGCACTTTATGGACTCGTTATGGGCCACGGTGCTCGTCAAAAAACGCGCGACAGTGCTGCCAATCGGCTCCAAACGCAGTCGTAGCAATACTTTCGAACGAAAGCACCGCAGCACCGTGCTTTTTGCGGTTTATTGCATTTGCGAAAATTAGGCACTACTAAAAACACTTCAAAGTCAGTCATAACAATACTTTCGCCGATTTTTGTTAACCAGCAACAAATATATAATACATTAGCAAAAAATTTTTTTAAAAAATTTTAAAAATTTCGTAACAGTGCTGCAGTGCCGCAGTGCCGTGAAGGTCGAAACGTAATAACGACAATACTTTGGAGCAGCACCGCGTTCGCACTGTGTAGCACCGCGGTTATAAATGGACTAAGCATAAACTGAGATTTATTCAATAATATAGATACACTCCACATACCACCAGTCCTATGGGTAGCGCGCATGGAACAAGGTTAAAGATATAAATTTCAGTCGCATTGCCAATTTATATTCAAACTCCTGGTTATTAGAATTCGACCAATATTCTGAGACCTCTGGGCGCCGTTACAATAAGACGCCAATAATATATTACTATATTATCAAATAATATATTACTATATTATCACTATATTATATTATTCATATATTCATATATTCATATATTCATATATCATATCATTATATTCCACCAGCATCAAATTTGCATTATAATATAAATAGTATTATTGTAATTATAGGAACTTTAAAGATGAATGAAAATGATAATGAAAATGAGATAAATAGTTCTCCAGACTCTTATGTAGAGTTCGATGATGGAACTATTGTAGAATTACCTAAGAGTGACGGCGCCCAAAAAGTCGGCTCAACCTTATACAAAGCTGCAAAAATAATGGAAGGTTATGCTGAGGAAATAACATCGGTGTCCCCCGACTCCCTGGTTGCGGCGGATAGTGGTGGGAACCAACTTGTTCTTGATACTGAGCGCGGTGTGCGGAATATCAGACAAGGGAAGCCACAGTCTGCAATCAAACGTGAAGTAGAAGAGGCGACAGAGGAGCAGCGCCGTCGTATAATACAATATGAAGAAGATAAGGCTTTCTATGAGAAACAGATATTGCAGAAAGCACGGGCTGCTTCAGCGATAAATAATGACGCTATAAAGATATTGCATCCCACTTATCGGTCAAAACTCATGGAAGCTCTATCGCGATATGGCACGCTACAAGCAGCACTGTTAGAACTACGCGAGAAGTATGGTGTGGCTGTACGACCAGACGTCCTTCGCCGCATGAGAGGTATTATTCCTGCACTTGATGCAGAAATTGAAGATGCTTTAGGTATGTATCAAGGAAGACTACAGAGAGCAATGCACCAACGTGCAGTTGAAGGTGTAGAGAAAATTATCCGTGATAGAGAAGGAAATGAAATAGACCGTGAGCGCGTTTATTCAGACTCCCTCCTGGCAAAGATGGTTGATGTTCATACACCAGAATATAAAGAAGCACGACAGAAAGATGAGAAACGTGGAAATACTATCAATGTGCAAATTATTAAAGATTTTCATAATCATAGGAAGGACTAATAATGGTTAACCATAGACAACTTAGTGAAGATGGTGTTGTAAGACGTAACGATGAGAATATAAACATAACTCTACCATATATGTGGGAGCCGTGGCCACATCAGCTGCCGGCATGGGACGCCATTGTTATGAGAAACGTCAAACGTAATATATTAGTATGGCACCGACGTGCAGGAAAAGACCAAACGGCTTTAAATGCCATGGTTGTAAAAGCACACGAACGTGTGGGAATGTATTGGTATGTATTCCCTGAATATAAACAAGGACGTGAAATCTTTTGGGATGGCTTTAGAGATGATGGACGTAAGTTTAGGGACGCCATACCTGCAGAACTTATAAAGAGAACCCGTGATGATATGATGTTAATTGAACTTAAGAATGGGTCAATGATAAAAGTAATAGGTACAGATAACGCAGACTCTATTGTAGGTCCGAACCCTGTGGGATGTATTTTTTCAGAATTTTCATTACAAAACCCTTCAGCATGGAACCTTGTGCGACCGATTTTGAATGCAAACAATGGATGGGCAATCTTTGTATATACACCACGTGGAAGAAACCATGGCTATGATATGTATAAAAATGCTATGAAAATGATGCAAGAACAACCTGATAAGTGGTTTGCACAGTTGCTCACAAAAGACGATACATCAAAGATATTGATTGGAGATGATGGAAAACCTTTAACTGACCCTCAAACAGGCGAATTGTTGTGGGGCCCCATAGTTACAGACCAGATGATAGCGGATGATATTGCCACAGGTATGTCAGAAGAATTAGCACAACAGGAATACTATTGTGACTTTAATGCAGCATTACAAGGTGCATATTACTCAAAAGAATTAACAAGGCTTCAGAACGAGGACCGTAGAACTAAGGTTTTATACAATCCAAATTATAAAGTTCATACAGCATGGGACTTAGGTTTAGATGACGCGATGGCAATTTGGTTCTTTCAGATTGTCAATGATACACCACGGATAATAAATTACAAGGAATGGACTAATACTTCTCTTAAGGAAGTTATAACGGAAATTAAAACTTACCAATATGTGTATGGCACACATTTGGCTCCACATGATATAACACAGAGAGAATTAACCACAAAAGAGTCGCGATACAGTTATGCAAAGCGTATGGGCGTAAAATTTTACCCAGTACCCAAACTTGGTGTTGCTGATGGTATAGAAGCTGCACGAAGAGTTTTAGCGATTAGCTTGTTTGATGAAGAGAATACAACAACAGGATATGACTGTCTTGTTAACTATACAAAGAAATGGGACGACAAACGGAAGGTATATTTAGAGAAACCTGAGCACAATTGGGCGTCACATGGAGCTGACGCATTTAGATATTTAGCTGTAGGCTTAGAGCACATACACGATTTTGATGAAGAAACTTTAGCTGACCAAACAGGTGTAGCGTACAGTGAGTACAATGTATATTCACATGAGGGCACAGATAAGTATGTAGCTAACAGCGACTATGACATATTTTAAACCAATCTCCTGGACCTCTGTGAGTTTTGTGAGCAAAGTTGACTGGTTTATATTAAAATAGTATTATACATAATACTATTTTGTGAGAAATAAGGAGAATAAATATGTCAAGTGGAGGCGGTAGCTCATCAACAGCTTCAAAAACGACTTCAGAACAGAAGCCGGTAGAGAACAGTGATAAAGCTGCAAACGAAGCAGCACAAAATGCAAAAGCTGCAATGGCAGATAAAGTAGAGTCATCTGAAAGCACTATTTTAACATCAGGCAAAGGTGTTTTAGATGAACCTGAATATAAAAGAAACTTATTAGGCGCTGGTCTATTAAGTGATACTCGTGGACAGCGTTTAGGATAGGAGATATTATGGCACCGAAAACACCCGCAGTGCAGGCTGCTCCTGTAAACTCTGAAATTGACCCAGAGTCACAAGCTAAAGCTGATGAAGCAGCAAGACAAGCAAAAGAGCGTCAACAAAAAGGTACAACATCTTCAAAAACTATATTGACATCAGGAGCTGGTGTACTTGATAATACAGAAGATAATCTTAAAAAGAACAGTTTAGGATAAATATAATGACAGTATCAGAAAAACGTATTAGATGGCACTTACAGAGACAGCAAAAGTTGAAATCTAAACGACAGAACTGGGATAATCTTTGGCAAGATTTATCCGATTATTTTTGTCCAGGTAGAATAACAGCTATTCGCAAAGAAGAGGAAGGCGCCAGAAAGACTAAGAAAATATATGATAATACAGGGGCAGATGCCGCACAAAAATTAGCAGCTGGCCTTTATTCTCGTACAGTAAACCCCGCTTCAAAATGGTTTTATATAACTTTAGAAACAGCAGATGAAGAACTTGAAAATGATAAAGAAATAAATACGTGGTTTGATATTGCGCGTGACCGTACACAATCTGTTATAAATAAACGTGGTACAGGAGCTTTATATCAAACTTATTGTGATTTGACTTCATTGTGTAATGCTGTATTGTTCATTCAAGAAGACCCCATAAACGGAGTTTCTTTTAGAACTTATCCTATTGATGTAGTAGATATTGCTGAAGACTACCGTGGAGTAGTTGATACAGTATATAGAAAATTTGAGATGACTCTTAGACAAATTGAACAAGAGTTTCCAGGAAAGTTACCTCGTGATAAACAACAGCAAATGGATGAAGAGCCTGATGCGAAAGCAACGGTACTTCACGTGGTTGCGCCTCGCCAGGAGCGTGACCCAGATAAAATTGACAATCTTAATATGCCATTTGAGTCTCTTTATATTTTATGTGAAGGTGAGACTTTACTTGAGGAAAGTGGTTACCCAGAGATGCCGTATGCGGTAGCTCGTTTAGAAGTACTTGCAGGAGAGCTATATGGACGTGGTCCTGCAACGATTGCACTTCCTGAAGTTAAATCTCTTAACGAAATGGCTAAGCTACAATTAGATGGCTCTAATATGCGATTAAGACCGCCATTAGATGTTCCATTGAATGCTTATGTAAACCCTATTCAGCTTATTCCAGGTTATAAAAACTTGAACCAGGATGAAGGTGGCCGTAGAATTACAGCATTGAATGTAGCAGGTGATTTACAATATACAGCTAAAGATATTGAATTGCAACAAAATAAAGTTAAAGAAATTTTCTATAATGACCAATTATATTTAAGAACTAATGCAGAGATGACTGCAACTGAAGTTCAAAAAAGGTCTGAAATACAAATGCAACTTATGGGACCATGGCAAGGTCGTTTAGAACTTGAATTATTTGAACCTATGATTAACAGAATTTTAGGTATACTTATAAGACAAGGAGAAGTACCACCGCCACCTCAAGCATTACTTGAGAATGCAGATAATGAGACATTTAGTGGTAGACCAAAAGAAGCTTTTGACCAAATGAGAGAACAAGCTTTAGGTAAGAAATCTAAAAAAGATAAAAAACAAACACCAAAGCAGGAAGCCAAAGAAAGGCAAAAATATTCTACAAGGTCATTAAAAATTGTGTATGACTCTCCTCTGGCTAGGGCGCAGAGACTAGTAGACGTTCAGGTTATAGACCAAGTTAAAATGTCTATAGCTCAATCTATGCAATTAAACCCACAAGCAGCTCAAGATTATTTAATGAGATTTGATATGGTACAAATGGAAGTAGATAGAGCAAAAGCATTAGGGCTTCCTACAAAATATATTGTATCACAAAGTGAATACGAACAAGCAAAAGCTCAAATGCAACAGCAACAGCAACAAGCACAAGCAATGCAACAGATGGGTGCTATGGCAGATGTTGGTCAAAAAGTTGGCAATACCCCAGGTGGTGAACAATTGACAGAACAGTTGTTCTCACAGATAGGTGAGCAAATGGGCGCCGGTGCTGAGGCGGAAGCTGCAGCTAATGGCTAGTTTATTATATAATATATTTATGAGTCTAAAAAGTTGGCTAAAAAAAGGCGATAATGCCCATTATAACAAAAAACTAGCACAGCTTCACCAAGAAGTTTTTGGCACAAAAGCTGGGCAAGAATTGTTACAAGACTATATGAATAGGTTCCATATTATAGGAACACCTGAAGCAAAAACTGATAGAGAACAGTTTATGAATGATGGTATGAGAATAGTCGTACAACACATGTTGGCATATACTTGCTGTGACGCAAATGACTTTTTAGGCAAAGTACAAGATAACTTTGAAGAATAAGGAGAACTTTTATGCCAGGAGAAGGTGAAGGACAAGGACAAAATCAAGGCCAAGGCCAAGGACAAGGACAAGGCGGCTTTGGTGCAGGACAAGGGCAAGGCCAAGGAGATGGCAACACAGGTAGTGGAGACCTGAATTTAAAATTTTCAGAACAAACATCAATGTCTGATTTTTTGAAAGATTATCCACAATATGCAAACAATAAGAATTTTACAAAGTACAACAATGTTAAAGATTTTATGGCAGGCCATGAGTCTTTAGTAAGTCACTTAGGAAATTCTATATCAATTCCAAACGAAACTTCAACTCAAGATGATTGGAATACTTTCTATGATAAATTAGGAAGACCAACTTCAGCAGATGAATACAAGTTTGAGGATAAGCTTCCTGAAGGTTGGGAAATTGACAAACAATTAGATAGAGGCTACAGAGATTTAGCTTATGAAATTGGTTTGAACAATACTCAAGCTCAGAAGTTAAGAGAATTTTATAATACAGCAGTTGAAAATGCTTATAAAATAAATCAAAAAGAAACTCAAACTCGCTTAGCTGAACTTCATGAGACAAACGTCAAAGAAATTAAGCAAATGTGGGGTGGAGATTATCAAGCTAAGACTAAGATTGCAATGAATACAGCGAGAGCAATTTTGTCGCAAGACACTCTGGACTATTTAGATGCAACTGGCTTAGGAAATAATGCAAAACTTGTGAGAGATTTTTATGAACTCTCAAAAAGATTGCAAGGTGACTCAAGACAGTTTAATGGAGAAGGTTATACACCTCCAACATTAGAAGATTTAGAGTCTGAGTCATTTAAAATCTTAAGAACGCCGAATTGGCAGAATGACCCGGCACTTAAGCGTAAATATGAGCAGCTCACTCAACAACGTGCGGATATGTTGTATAAAGAGCAGTAAGTAAGAGATACCGATTTACATCGCCTCTGAACACTTTAGTCTGATGTAGCGCCCGAAAGGATACCGTGAAATAGGACACAAGCGTTATTATTAAATTAAGGTAAAGGAGAACCACAATGGCTGACTCAACTATTCCAAACAGTTTTAAAGTTGCCTTTGACGACCAATGTAAATTGGTATATCAAGACAGAGGCGGCAGATTAAGACAGTGCGTCAGAAGCAAACAAACTGACGGAACAGAAGAAACCTTCTACCGTTTAGGTAAAGGCGAAGCTAAGGACAAAGAACGTGGCGCAAAAGTTCCTCGTTTGAACTTAGACAGAATACCGACCAAGGTCAAACTTTCTAAAAAGTATGCTTCAGAAGCAATTGATGACCTTGATACAAAGGTACAGGCATATGATGAAATGCCTAAAATTGCAGAGTCTGTAGTAATGGCTTGTACAAGAGCACAAGACAATATGATTAAGACTGCAATTGAAACAAAAGCAACCGAAGTTGGTAACGTTATTGAACATAATAACACAGGTTGGACTTTGGCAAAAGTTAAAAAATTGCACAGACAATTTGGTAGAAATCACATCTTTGACTCTGGCACAGGTCGTAACTTCGTATTCACGACTTCTGTAGGTTTTGAAGATTTATTAGACCTTCCACAGTTGTCAAATGTTGACTATATCGGACCTAGCGAAATGCCTTTCAGAATGGCAGGTCTTAGAGGTTTCAGATGGTATGGTTTTGAATGGTACACTTGGGACGCTTTGAACATTGACGATGATGACGTTTCATATTCATTAGCATTCAACTCAGAATGTGTAGCATTTGCATACGCAGCTGATTTATCTACTAAGATTTACTATGATGAAAACACTGATGAACACGTTGCAAAAGCTAAATTCTATGCTGGCGCAGGTGTTATTGATGAAATGGGCATCATGGTCATCGAAAACGATGAGTCAGACTCATAATTCGGAAAACTAATGGAGCGAGCTGTATTCTCGCTCCTGGTTGACCAAGACGTTAGTACTTAAACCATAAAGGAGAAATAAACTATGGCTTTTAAAATGGAAAGGTTTGATATACTCAAACAGAACTATGATAAGACAGGCTTATTCTTCTATCATGACACTGTTGGTACTGCTAATAGTGGCGATGGAAATACTTTAGCACAAATTACAGCTGAAGACTTTTTCAATCCGGTAGTTGAAGAGTTGTCTGAATTAGGAGCATTGATTTTTGTTTCAGCAACAGATGGTGCAGGTCTTTATAAAGTAACTCAACTTTATGATGAAGATGGCGCTCCTGAAGTAACAGTTGCTCCGGCAATTGGCGCAGCTTCAGCACTTAGCCAAGCAGCAAATCAAGCAGCTTCTACAGCAGCAGACGCTACAGCATTAAAAACTGACTTTAACAACTTGCTTAGCAAGCTTAAAGCAGCAGGTCTGATGGCAGCTGATTAGTTGTAAATAAGTTAAGCCCCTTAACTGGGGCTTAATTTTAATTTAAAGAATAAGGAGAAATTTAAAATGGCACTTAACTCAGAAATTAGAAGTAAGATTGTAAGACAAGAACTTGACGCAGCATTAGTTGGCCCAAGTTTTACTAAATACGAGGCAAAAGTAAAATACAATCCTGTAAACATTGAAAAAGACGACTTTTTCAGTTTATGTTATGGTATGTTAAAAGTTGGAGATGAAATCTCTATTCATACTTACCAAAAAGGTAAACACAATTGCTATTACAAATTTTTAGTAATAGACGTAAATGTTGAAGATAAAATTGTTAAGACACATTTACTTAATAAATTTGACTTTATGAACCCTGAGACTAATGTTAAAGTTGAAGGTGTTGATACTGACGCTTTAAATACGGTGGTACAAGTTATGGTTGATGCAAAAACTCAAGAACTCATTAAAACTATAAATGAGCTTCAAGAAAAATTTACTAAATACACAACTGAAACAGATGACCAATTAGAAGAAATTGAAAATACAATTGCAGACCTTCAAGAAGCTCCCGCAAAAATTGCAGCACCTGATGGTACTGAAATTGATTTAGAAGTTCCTTCTGATGAAGCTGAAGAAGATGAAACAGACGAGGATGATGGGGAATAATAAATGACAGTAGACTTAATTGATGATGTTCTAATTGTTAATAAGGCGCTAATCAAGATAGCTGAGACACCTATCGACTCCCTGGATAACTCTGAAAGTAAAGCAGCTCGAACTATGAAGCTTTTATTGCCTCAAGGTAAGAGATATGTATTCAGATTACATCCATGGAATTGTTTACGTGAACGAGCTATCTTAGCGCTGTCTGCTGATAAACCTGCATTTGGTTTTGATTATAAATATGCTTTACCTGCAGATTGTTTACGCCCATTAGCTGTACAGTTAGATGATGGGACGTTTATTCCATTCTATGACTCAAGTTATGGTGGTAGCGTTCCTGGAGATAAACAATTTGTAGTTGAAGGTAAATATCTCTTAACTAATACTCAACCTCATAAAGATAATGCAAAAGGTTGGACAGGTCTTAATTTATTATATATTAAGTACCCAGATAATTTGAATGTTTTAGACTCACAGCTTATTGAGTTATTAGCGTATTATTTAGCTGTAGAAGTTGCATATACTTTTACAGGTTCTGCAAGTTTGAAACAAACTTTACAGGCAGAAATGAAAGATTGTTTGAAATTAGCTCGAGCAAGTAATGCTCAAGAAATTGCACCAGGAATACCGTTAGGAACAGTTGTAGGAGCTCATTGGTAATGCCAGTTTTAAACCCATCATTAGTTCAATTTAATACAGGTGAAATTACACCATTCTTAGGCGGCCGTACTGATTACAAAAAATATGGGGCCGCTGCTGAGTATATGGAAAATTGTATACCATTAGTATATGGACCTTTTATTAAAAGGTCTGGAACTCGTTTTGTAAACTCAATAAGAACTTATGGTACTAAGGTAATTTTGAAGCCATTTATTTTTAGTAAAAGCCAAGCATATACTTTAGAAATTGGTGTTAAGCCATTAGAAGAGCAAGCTGAAAATAAGACAGGCTATATTAGGTTTCATACTAAAAATGGTACAATAGTTGGTCTTAATAATTTACCTATTGAGATAGATACGCCATTTACTGAGGAAGATTTAGATAATTTAGATTTTGCTCAATCAAATGACTTTTTATATATTGCTTCAGGTAGATTACCTGTTAAAATTTTAAAAAGGTATAGTCATACTAGTTGGAGTTTAGAGTCATTATCTTTTGTTGATGGCCCATATCAAGATGAAAATACAAATAAATCTTTGACAGTAAAAGCAAGTGCAACAGCTGTAGGCTCTGCAGCAACTTTGACAGCAAGTGGTGATTTGTTTACAGCGGATATGGTAGGTTTACCGATTAGGCTTAGAAAAGTTTCAGTAGGCTCTTCTCCTAATAATGCTATAGGTTGGGGAACTATAACTGCCGTAACAGATAGCACTCATGCAACTTGTTTAGTTGAAGAAGCATTTTTTGATACTCAAACAACTTATGCTTGGAGAATTGGAGAATTTTCTAGTTCTCGTAAATATCCTAAAAAGGTTACAATCTTCAAAGGTCGTTTAGTTTTAGCTTCAACTGAAGCACGACCAAACACTCTCTGGCTTTCAAAATCAGACTCATATCATGATTTTGGACCGACTAATTTATTAGATAATGAAGTATTGGACGATAGTGCTATTTATATGACAATGGCTGCAACAGAAACAAATCAGATACAATGGTTAGCAGCTTTAAGACAATTATTTGTAGGTACATTAGGCACTGAATTTAAAATAGGTAATTTAGGAGAAGTATTAACTCCAAGTAAAGCAACATCAGAGGAAGTTTCACAATACGGCTCAACTTCAATTAAACCTTGTAAATACGCTAATGAATTAGTATATGTTCAACAAGCTGAGCGTAAAGTAAGAACTATGTATTATGATTTGAGTACCGATGCTTATAATTCACAAGATTTATCCTTATTTGGTGAACATCTTACTTTTGGCGGTATTGCAGGTATAGTTCAACAAATTGAACCATATTCTACGATTTGGGCTTGGCTTAATAATGGTAAATTAAGAAGTATATCTTATGACAAATCACAAGAAGTTTGTGCTTGGAGTCGTCAAGTATTAGGCGGCACAAAAGTTCGAGTACTTAGCGCTTGTTGTATTCCATTTATTGAAGAGAATAGAGACCAATTATGGCTGTTAGTTGAAAGATGGATAAATGGGCAATTTGTTCAATATATAGAAACAATGGATAGAGTATTTGATGACCAAGTAAGTCAAGCTGAAGGTTATTTTGTTGATTGTGGTGGTACCTGGAACCAACCAATAAATATAACAAATATGGAGTCAGATGGTGCAAATACTATATTAACTTGTCCTGACCATGGGCTAACTACAGGTGTTAAAATAAGAATATCAGAAATTGAAAATTATTCAGAGAATAACTTTACAGAAGAAGCTGGGTTTGAACAATTGAATGATAAGAATTTTTATATTACTGTAGTAGACGAGGACACCATAAGCATAGAATACGATAGCTCTGAGCTTATACCATATATCTCATGGCAAGGTGGTGTAATTAGAGGTTTCATTATTGCTATAAATAATGGCATAGACCATTTAGAGGGTGAAGAAGTTTATGCTGTTGTAGATGGCGCAATAAGCCCATTACGTAAAGTAGTGAATGGTAGAGTTGAGTTAGACTCTCCTGGAACTATTGTTCATATTGGCTTACCATATAAATGTAAATATAAATCAGTTAGATTTGAAACTAATTTAGGTAATAATGACGCCTTAGCTGCAAAACAAAAAATACATCATGTATATGCACAAATTTATAGAACAAATTATTTTAAATATGGTGCAGAGACTTTGAATGAAATTATGCCGGCAAGAAAATATGGAACAGATAAGATGGACACCGCTCCAAGCTTAAAATCAGGTTTAGTTGAAATTGCTTTAGAAAATGCTTGGAGTCATGAACCTAAAATTACTTTGGAAAGTGATTTACCATTACCTTTGTGTATTTTAAGATTGACTACACAGATGTCAATAAATATATAAAATAGGAGAACTTTAAAGATGTTTGAATTAGAGCCTTTGAAACCGGAACACTTTGACGAGATTATAGGGCAAGACAGTCAAAGTTATTTTACAGATATTATAGCTAAACACCCCGACTATAAGAAAATTATTTGCAATCAAAGCGTCGGTAAAACAGGACGGCTGGACGGCGTTATAATAGGAATATGTGGTATAACTAAAGTGACAGATTACTTAGGAGAAGGTTGGGCATATTTTTCACCAATACTTCCTAAAGCAAGAAAGTCAGTAGTAAAAGCCATACGAGAGTTTTTAAATTCTCAAAAGCATATACGCCGTATACAATGTACAGTAGATGTGTATAATCATAAAGCTATAAGATTTGCAAAAGTTTTAGGCTTTAAACCAGAAAGTATATTACAGTCTTACGGACCGGAAGGACACGACCACATGATGTTTACTATAATTCATAGAAATCTTGATTGGGAGGCAAAATAATGGCAATTGCTACAATGATAGCTTTAACAGTAGCTTCAGTTGCGGTAGCCGTAACTTCTTCTGTAGTATCAAGTGCACAACAAAATGCTCAAATTGAATATCAGCAAAAAGTACAAGAACAAAATATAATTGCTGCTCAAAATAAAGCCGCCGCGGAAGCGAAAACTCGACGAACAGAGGCGGCAAGACAGCAAGCCGCCGCTCGAGCAAAAATGGCACAGTCTGGAGTTGACTCAACTTCAGGCTCTTTCCTGGACCTTATTGGCCAAGGTGCTGCTGCAGGAGAGATGGATGTTCTTAAAGCAAAATATGATGGTGATGCTGAAGCTTGGTCTTTAAATAATAAAATAAATGAATTAGAAACTCAAAAATCAAATGTTGCATTGAATGCTACTTTATCAGGACTTCAAGCAGGAATATCTACTGCAAGTAAATTTAATTGGGGCGCCGGAAGCTCAGCAGCTAAAGGTGCAGAAGTAGTAGGAAAAACTTCAGGCAATAGTGGTATGGTAGGTGTTGATGCAATGGAAGGGTCAATTGCGTAATGAAAATAGATGTTTATCAAGAACAATATAGAAGTAAAAGAGCTTATCATGAACCTGGTAAAATTGGGTTTGGTTTTGATGCTAGCATAGTTGAAGATGCTGGTAATGCTTTAATAAATGCTTCAATAAAAAAGATGGAACAAGATGATGCTTTAAATTCAGCTCGTATTGAGGCAGATACAGCACATGCTGCTGATAAAATGTTACAAGATTATAAAGCAACCGCAAACCCTGATGACTTTGTTGGAGACATGGAAAGACAGCAACAAGGTATTCAAACTTTAATTAAAGACCAATCAAAAAACTTTAAAACAAAAGCAGCACAGGCAGCTTTTATGGAAAAGATGACCAGAGGCATTGAGGAGCCTTATGTAAGACAATCATTACAATATAGTTATGAATTGCAAGCAACTACCGCTACTCAAAAAGTACAACAAGGTCTTGATGCTCAAAAAGCTCAATTATTGGATGGTAATTCTTTAATAACTCCGCAAGAAGCAATTGCAAATGCTATGCAATATATTGATAGGGTTTCGGCACCATATCACATGACACAACAGCAAATAAATGCTATGAAGCAAACTACTATTAAAGAGTTTGTGGTGTCTTATGCTTATGGTATAATGGATAAAGACCCGTACGCTTTAAAGGATATGTTGTTAGGTAATAATTTTGATAAGTTCAAAGATGCTAAAACTGAAGAAGGTCAGCCATTTACGATGGAAGACTTCTGGGCAAGTGAAGAACTTCAAAAAGAGTATAGCAACTCAGAATATGGTGCAAATTGGATAAATATCTCAGAACATTTAGATTATCCTACTCGTATGCAATTATGGAAACTTGCAGATGAATCTATTGATAAAAAACAGAAAGAAGCAATGAAAGCTGCCTATGCTGCAAATGCTTTAACTAAATATGAATTAGATAATGCACAAGAGGCTATGGAACTTCAAGGTAAAGCTGATGGTAGCTATGTTACACAATGGGCTGGGCCAAGTACTCGTGAGTCAGGTTCAGTAGACGCTCCTATCAGATTTGGTGAAATAAAATATGGACCAATAGATAAATCTAAAGGTCGTTATGTGACTAAAGAAGCTGAAACGTTTGCAAAAGGTATTGCAGGAAGCGTACCGGGCTATAGAACTTATTTAACTTCAAGTGTTCGTCCAGATGATACTGACTCAAAACACAAAGATGGCTCAGCTGTAGATATTCAGATATTTAAGTCTGTAAATGGTAAAGATGTTTGGTCACTTGATGGTTTAATTAAAGCTTATGCAGAAGCAGTTAAATTATATGGAAATAATATGAGAAAGGGTGGAACTTTATTTGAAGTTGACCCATCTAAGATTATGTATGTTAAAGCTGAGTTAACTAAGCTTGGTGTACCATTAGATTATGTAAATTGGGAACAATCGGAAAAGTATGGTGCTGCAGCTATGAAAGAAGGTAGGCAACATATTCATTTTGGAATTGACCCAAAAGCTGATTATACAAAAACATCATCAGGTACAGGAAATAAATATAACTTCACTACACAACTTGGTGGAAAATGGTACGATTATTATAAAGCACAAGGTAAATCAGATATTGAAGCTTATGGCTTAGCTTTAGATAAAGAAGATAAAATTGAAGCAAATCGTTATGCTTATAATATAAAACAGGTCATCATCACAGGTAAAGGTACAGCCTCTGGTCAAGCAACTGACCCAGCTATGTATGGTAAAAGTTTGGTAGAGTATAGAAACGCTATTGTAAATGATAAGAAGTTATCTGATAGAGAACGTATAATAAAATTAAAGGCATTAGATTATTTGGAAACTGAATTACCTAAAGCTCAAAAACAGTTTGAAGCAGATACTGCAGGTTTTGTTGAGCAAAATTATAATACTACTGACCCAGCAAGAATTGCAGCTATTCAGGCAACTGTTTATGGGGTAGCTCCAAATGAAATTCGTACTATGACAGATAGTCAAGCTAAAGTTGAAGCAAGTAAATTAGAACAAGTTACAGGTGAACAATTTGCAGCAATGGCTGAAAAATATTCTATTTCTGATATTAAAGCAATTGCTTCACACATGACTGACCCAGATAAAGCAGGGTTATTTCAATATGTAGGTATGGTAACGCCTAAATGTAGAACAGACATTCAAGGTGCTATTAAAGATTGGGATAATGTAAAAGAATTTATCAAACAAGAGAAAAATAAAGGTAAAAGTAAAGTATTTGGTAAAGGCAGTAACTGGGAAGCTTATATTCAAGGTGAGGCTTTGAAGAATAGTAAAATTAACCATTATTTACAAGATGTTGAGGTAACTGACCCAGCAGTTAAAACGCGGTTTCTTCATGCTATTACTACTATGTATGCTTATAGAGCATATAAGAAAGGTGAAGATGGGGACCCAAAAGTAATTATAGATGATTTAGCAAATGATTTTTTAAGTGATTATAATGTAGTAACTGTTAGAGGTCCATATTGGGGCACCGTAACTGTAAATACAACAAATAAACAGTTTAATAATGATGATAATCTTAGAATAAAAGAAGCACTTGAAATGGTAAATGCTTTAGGTATAAACCCAAATAAAATTGGAGCATTTGATACTCAAGCATTATTAAGTGAGTCTGAGAAAATCAATCCTGCTTTACAAAAAGCTATGGATATGAAAAACAAAAATGACCATATTGCAAATATAAGGACTGCAAAGCTTCACGGTAGTTTTGATGGGTTATCTGTATCATTTGCTTATGGTAATACAAAACAAACACCTTATGCAGGTAATATAATGAGAACTACTGAAGGTACAAAAGCTAAAATTCAATTAAGCGATTTAGTTGAAATTAGTAAACAGGCAGATAAAATGATACTTAAATGGAAAGCTCCAGCAGGTGATGCTTATGGTGGTTATAAAATTCCAGGGGCAGGCAGACATACTTCAATTCAACAAGGATATGTAAACTCAAAAAAGGCTGCAAAGACTGTAGCTATGGAACATTTGCTTACTAATAAATATCCATGGTTAGGTACATCTGATTATACACAATTCCATAAAATTGTATCTAAATTTGGCAAAGGCGGTACAGTTGAAGAGTCTTATGATGTTTATTATAATGCTGAAGGCAAGGAAATATCAAGAAAGAAATTAAGGAGCTTAAAGAAATAATGCCTGACGATTTTAATACAATTTTACAAGAAGAACATGCTGAACAAATTAACTCCCTGGTCAATACTGAACAGGGAGCTGTAAAATCACCATTTTCTGAAGGCGAAAATACTAATTTATTTATAGAGCAATATCAAGCGACTCATCAACCATATTCTAATGGTGTTATTTTTAAAGAGTCCATAAAATATATTTTTGAGGATACCACATTTGGTTCTATAGACCGTATGGACGCAATAAATAGAGCACGAAAAGAGTCTGATAATAATGAGATATTAACTCCAGAAGAAGCAAATGCTAAGTATTCTCAATATGGTGTTAGATTTGATAAACCTATTAAAAAACAAGAAGCTGAAGTTATTGCTGCTCAAAAAATTAAAGAAATGGCTGCTCGTGAAAGATTATCACGAAGTGAAGGTACTTTTATGAGCGGAGCAGCTTCATTAACAGGTAGTCTTGTTGGTTCGTTAGCTGACCCAATAAATATAGCAACAATGTTTATACCTGTATCTAAGCTTATACCGGCTTTAAAAGGGTTAGAGTCTATGGGGCTTATGGGAAGAACTTTAGTACGTGGTGCTGATGGTGTTTTAATGAATGCTTTAGTTGAACCTTTGCCATTATATGCAGCAAGCATTGACCAGAGAGATTATACAATGGCTGACTCAGTTTTTAACTTAGCTGCAGGCGGTGTATTTAATGCGGGTATGGGCGCCTTAATTGATGGTGTTAGAGGCTTATCTTCTGGTGAGCTTTTTAATAGTAATGTTGCAAGCGCTATTGAGCTCGGTAATAACAGAACATTAGATAATTTAATGGACTATAGCAGACGTAAAGCTACAGTAACTTCAATGGCTTTTGATGATTTAGTTGGTTTGAATGAAAGTCATGTTGATATTCAAAATGTAGCAGGTGGTGTATCAGTTAAATTAAAAGAAACTGGCCCGCTTTCAAGATTATCAGGATATGGTAAAAATACAGATGAAGCTATAAGAAATTTAAGGCATCAAATTGGTGCACTATTAGATAATGACTCAATATATAAAGGATATAGAGTAGATGACGCTATAGAAAGTTTTTATAGAGCTGTTGAGGGTGCAGGCTTTATTGGTAATGGTAAAGCATTAGCAAAATGGCTTAACAATGTTCAAAGTAAAGCTTTACATAAAGGTATGTCTTTCGAAGATTATATGGCGGCACGTACAAATAATTTTACAGATTTTTCAGGAGTATTGAAGCAAGTAGAAAAATCACGTAAAATGCAAATGATGTTTGGTGAGTTATCTGAAGATGCTTTAGATGAAGCAATAGAAGCTGGAGCTGAAGCAATAGATACAATGACAATGTTGAAAGAAGCTTTTGAAACTAATAAACGTAAAGGTGTTACATTTGAAGATTATCGCGGTAGTTTAAATGAACGCATGATGGACCGTTACGAAGTATTAGATAGGCATAAAGAATTGACAGATGTCTTACAAATGCAGCAACGGGAGTTAGATGAACTTAAAAATCAGCTAGTTACGCGCGAAGTTACTACCGACGACGATATTTTGATAAGTCGTAAAAATGAGTTAGAAAGTTCTATAAGTACGTCTCAGCGCGATTTAGACGAATTAGTACGCGGTAGAGATATATCAACTTGGAAAGCTGAAGCAGATAATATAGAGCTTTTAAACAGAATGCGTAATAAACTTGAAGCTGATACGAGAACTTTTGATGATGTAAGGCACTATGTTGAAAAGCAAACTAAAGAAGGGGAAAATCATTCATGGGATACTTCAGACTCTATTCTGGATGATATGACCTTTGCTGAAGAACATTTTGCAGATGACGCACGTATGGCTAAGCTTGAAGAAGAGGCAACTATGTATGCTGAAACACTTCAATCTATATCAAGAGACTTTGATAAAGCAGACCATGAGTTCTTTGGTTTAGATAAAGAAGGTAGAACATCTGAAATGGCTAAAGCAGATGAAGATATTAACAATATGAGACAATTACAAAAAGACGCTGAAGCTTACGCAGCTTGTAGGCGAGGAGAAATTTTATAATGAATAAAAATATGTGCTATTTAGCATTTAAAGATGTGGCAAGTAAATATTTATCAGATGAGCAAATTGCAGATTTTATGCAAGAGCACGAAGCTCGTGTAAAAGAAATGATGGCTAATGAAACTTTGAAACAAGCTGATGTTGAAGCTGAAGTTGCAAAAGAAATGGGCAATGAGCGAGTTACTGAAGCTTTATTAGCAAAGCGTAATTCTGCTTTTAATACTATGAAAACTATGCAAATTATCAGAGACTTTCTCGCTGTAGATGAAAAAGGTGTTGCAAATTATAAACCTGAAGAGTATCTTGATGCAATGAAACATTTAATGGGAGGCTCCGCAGCTAAATATCACAAAGGGTCACAAATGTCTGTAGCACTTCACATGGATGTAAAAGAGTCAAGAGCTATTAGTTCAATTATGGATGACTTAGAAAGAGCTAATCTTGAAAAATATGCTTTTGATAAGAAAAATTCATTAAATATATGGTTAGAGCTTTCTGAGATTAAAGAGGGTGGAAAACCTGGTATAACAGGTGATGACCTTGCAAGACAGACTGCAGAAATTTTTGAAAGACATCAAGAAGCCGCAAGAGTTGAAGCAAATAGAAATGGTGCACATATTGATAAACTCCCTGGTTATACTATTGCACAAACCCACGACCCAGGGAAGCTTTTACCAAAAGTTAGAAATGGGCAAAATAAATTTGAAGAAGGGTTTCAACAGTGGTGTGATTTTATTTATCCAAGATTGAATAAAGCAAGAACTTTTGGTGGCCTTAAAGGCGAAGCTGCTCAAAAAAGATTGCTTAGAGAGATTTATACAAATTTAGTATCAGGAACACATTTAGATTATGAGAGTGGTGTAGGTATTGCAACAGGTGGTAATAGAGCTGACCGAGTAAGTAATTCTCGTGTATTAGTTTTTGCTAATGGGCAATTCTCATTTGAGTATAATCAAAAGTATGGTACATTTGATAATTTAGCTACAGGATATTTTGAAGGTATTCGTAGACTTATAAGAAATTCTGCTTTGATTGAAAAGCTAGGAACTAACCCAGAGAAAACTATAAATGATATTCATGAGTATTTAAAAATTAAAGCAAGAAATTCAGGGAACCCAAAAGCAATGGCTGATTTTAGATTAGGTGATAGTCATCGCCATTGGAGTGGAAATCTTAGTCAATATTTTGATACATTGACAGGTAAAACAAATACTCCAGTATCAGAGACTGCTGCAAAAGTTATGCAACACTTAAGAACTTTGAACTCAATGTCAAGTTTAGGAATGGCGACAATATCTTCATTTTCAGATATTGGGGCACAATTAAGCCAAGCAATGTATTTAGGACTTTCGCAAAGTAGAGCTTTAGGTAATATGTTTAGGATGATTACAGATGTAACTCGTAGAGGCATTACGCCAGGTGAAAGAGCTTTATTTAATGATTTAGGGTTATTAGCAGAAAATTTATCTGCAAATTTACATGAGGCTTTAAGCCAAGGTAGCGTAGGTAGAGGTTGGCTATCTAAAATGCAAAATAAGTATTTTAGAGCAATCGGCTTAGACTGGTGGACAACTTCATTAAAGAAATCAATGGCGCTTTCATTGAACCACGAGCTTGGAATGTTCTTCTCTGGACATCCTGATTTTAAAGGTTTTAATCAAAGAATGATAAAAACTTTAGAAGCATATAGCTTAGGTAAAAAAGAACTTGATGTATTAAAGTCTATGCAACTTGTAAAAGAAGGTGGGAGAACTTATATTGACCTTAAACATATAATGGATATTCCAGATGATGTAATTGCTAAATACTTAAATATAGATAAATCAGCTACAGGATATGAAACACGTATAACTGATTGTAAGCGTGATTTACAAACTCGCCTTCATGCTTTTATGTGGGATAGAGTAAATGCTGCAGTTATTGAACCTGATATGATTGCTAAAGTTTGGGCAACTCAAGGTACTCAAGCAGGAACTTGGCCAGGTGAGATATTTAGAAGTTTTGGACAGTTTAAATCTTTTGCAATATCTGTATTAACAAGAACTGTCGCACCATGGGTATTTAATGTATCTTCTAAAAAAGAAATGGCATTTGGTTTAACTCATTTAATGATGACAACTACAGCATTAGGTTATTTATCTATTTGTTGTAAAGAAGCTGTTAAGGGTAGAACAGCTCCAGAACTAAATAGAAAAACTCTAATGAGGTCAATGGTTCAAGGTGGAGCATTAGGTATTCTTGGAGATGTATTATTTGGTGAAGCTCAAGGTAATGTAGACCTTTTATCAGCATTAGAAGGCCCAACATTTGGTAAAATAAATGATGTGTATGCTACTTATTTAGCTGCAATGAATGGTGATGATGCGGCAGCTACAGCAATAAAGAGATTTAGAAATTGGTTACCTGGGCAGAATATATTCTATGCAAAAATTCCATTAGATTATTTAATTATGAATAACGTATATGAGTGGGCAAACCCGGGATATTTACAACGACTTGAGCGAAATTTGTATAATAAAACAGGCCAAGAATATTGGTTTAATGAAGGAGCCTTTGTGAAATAATGCACGAAGATTACTGGAATATTGTATAATAAATATAAGGAGAAGTACAGATGACTAAATTTGCAGATGTTAAGCTTGATACAACTACTTGGACAAAATTAACAGATATTGATGGTTGTGATGCAATAACTGTAGGAAATAAAATTGAACTTTATAATGCAGGAACAGGTGAAATTTTGTATTGTGAAGAAAATAGCAGTGACCCTACTGATGCAACTTTTGCAAAAACTTTAAAACCACATCAAGTTGCAAGATTTGTTTATTGCGCGAATTTTTATGTAAAAAGCGCTTGTGGTATTGCAAAGATGATAGTAAGTGATTATGCTTAAGGAGAGCTAAATGACTGTTCAGGTACAGAATTCATATCAATACTATAATGGACCATATACTATTGGTACAGTTTTACCAGTTACTGATTTTACTTTTATTGATAATTCTCATGTATCTTTAAAGATAAGAGGTATTGATGAAGTTTGGGAATACGGTACAGATTATACTGTTGCAGGCGCAGATACTACAGTACGTACTATAACATTGAATAGAGCTGTAGAAGATGGACAGGTTTTAGCAGCATATTTGGATGTACCAATTACACAAGGTGTAAGTCCTGAAGAGGGTGGAAATTTTCCAGCTTCTACTCAAGAGTTTACCTTAGATAAATTGACTTATATTTGTCAAATGTTATATGAACGTGTAAATCGTTCTTTACAAGTTTCAGTTGATACTGAGTTTAATGGTACTTTAGAAGCTCCTCTGGATAACATTGGCAAAGCTATTATAATCAATTCTACAGGAGAAGGTGTAACTTATAGTTCATATAAGATTGATGACCTTGAAGCTATTGTTAGACGTATTTTTGCAAGTATTGATAATATAGATATTGTAGCTGAGAATATTGATAATGTAAATATTGTTGCTCCAGATATTTCAAAAGTGAATACAGTTGCAGCAAGTATTATTGATGTAAATAAAGTTGCTGTAGCTATAACAAATGTAAATACTGTAGCTGATGATATAGCTAATGTAAATAAAGTTGCAGATGATGTTGTAAATATAGACACTGTTGCAGACCATATTGATAATGTTGATGCTATTGCTCCACATGTGACAAATATAGATACTGTAGCAACTCATATAAGTAATGTTGATACAACAGCAGGGCATATTGCTAATATAGATACAACAGCAGGACATATTGCTAATATAGATACAACAGCAACTCATATAAGCAACATTGATACAGTTGCAACAAACGTGGCAGATGTGAATACTGTTGCAACAAACGTGGCAGATGTGAATACTGTTGCAACAAATATAACTGATGTAAATACTACAGCAGCTATTGCAAGTGAGATTACAGCAGTTGCTACACAGGCACCTGATATTGCTATGATGGCAGCATTTGTCTATGTAGATTGTGGCTTTTTTGGAGATACTCAATTAGTAATTCACGACGCAGGTGATTTTGGCGATGAACCTGATAGCTATATTGATTGTGGTGATTTTAATGAGTTCTTTATGTCTCAAGATGACTTCCGCAATGTATTCCAAATTCCAAGTATAAAGAAACAAATTGAAGAAGCTAATTTAGATGTAGATAATTTAGCAAATGATTTTATTGCATTTAGAGGTAAAACTCAAACTGATATTGATAATTTAGACCAAAGAACTAAAATTCTTACTTATGTAGATTGTGGTTATTTTGGTGAAACTCCACAAGTTATTTATGACTCTGGAGAGTTTGGTGCAACCTTAGATAAGTATATTGATTGTGGTGATTTTAGAGAGATATTTATATCTCGTGATGATTTATATCAATTATTCACTTTAACTGATACAAATAGACAATTAGCTATTAACACTAATATAGTAGGAGAATTGTCACAAAGAGTTATAGCAAATGAAGTTCTAAATCACATGACTAATATAGCTATAGAGCATATTGCTGATGATTTACAAACTACAAATAATAATCTTGATATCACAAATGATAATGTAACAGCTGTTGCAAATAGAGTAACTACAGCCGAGGGTGAAATTGATGATTTGCAAGCCCTTACAGATGTTTTAGTTTATATTGATTGTGGTAAATTTGGTGAAATACAAAATACTATCCACGACGCAGGAGATTTTGGTGACAGTCCAGATTATTTAGATTGCGGTAACTTTGATACAGTAAGCTATATAAGTAGAGACGATGTTTCAAATCTAAACTCTTTTGGTCATCTTGAAACTGAAGTAACAAATCTCAAAAATAAAGTTACAAGTGAACTTAATAGAACTGACTCATATATAAATTCTTCATATAGATTGATTGCAGGAACTCGTACAGATATTGATGAACTTCAAAACATTGTTTCAGTTTTTGCTTATACAGATTGTGGCAAATTTGGTGAAACAAGAAACACTATTCTTGATGGTGGAGAGTTTGGAGATAGACAATTAAGCAATTTAGATTGTGGAGATTTCAATGGATACTATGTATCAAGAGAGGACTTAAAAGCAGTAACTCAAATTTTAAATATGCAAGATAAATTATCTAATTTAATAAGCCTTGTTCAAGATTATGAAAAGCGCCTTACTAAATTAGAGCAAGGTATAGATTGTGGTAATTTTACCGCTGTGTAAGAAAATAAGGAGAAACAAATTATGACACAAATTGTTAGCGAAGGCGTACAAAACAAACGAGGCACAAAGTCATTATTAGCTTCTACTAATGACATTTTGAAAGCCGGAGAAGTTGGTTACATTACAGATGATGACAGAACTATTATGGGTGATGGCTCTACTTATGGTAAGAATAGACCGCACTTTTTAGATAGTAATCAAGAAGCTTATATTGCAGGTCTTGATGGTATGTATACAGGTAAAGATTTAACTGCTTTATACAACAAAGAAAATGCAGGCTCAACTTATTCATCTATTTGGGCATGGCTTCATGCAAGAATAGGTGCAAATAATTTTGAAGGTATTCACGTAGGTGACTATATTCCTATAGCATTGTCTGCAGGTACAATTACTGATGGTACTACAACTTATAGCATAACAGCAAAAACTTTGAATGCTCAAATTGCAGGTATCAATACTTATGAACATTATGGAGACCAAGAAGTTCCTAAACACATTGACTTTATTACAAAAGAAGGTATAGGTACTAATATACCTTGGAACCCTGCAAATAATAACAATGGTACTTCAGTTCAAGAAAACCCATGGTTAGCTTCAAAAATTTATGCTTGCTTAAATGGGGTAAATAACTACAGTACTTCAGCATATAACAGTGTAGCTCATGGTTTTGCAGTTCAAAATAGTACAGGTGTATTGCAATTACTTCCTGCAGCATTACAAACATATATTGTTGAAAAACGTATGTGGGCTTCAAAAAGATATAGTGGTTCAGGACTTTTAGATGACTCAACAGGTGGAGCTTGGGTCAACTACGGCAAACTCTGGTTACCAACTGAAATGGAAGTCTATGGTTGCCCAATGCATACTGATGTAAATCATTCATCTGAAGGTAAGAATTGGGAATGTATGGGTTCAATTCCGTATGCGTTATTTAAAGATGGTAGAGCACCGCGTAATAAATCACGAGTCCACTGGTGGCTTTCTTCGGTACCGTCTGGTTCCTCCACTTACGCTTGCGCTGTCCCCTACACCGGCTTTGCTAGCGCTAGCAACTGTACTCTCACCGACATTACGGCCCCCGTCTGCTTCAGAATTGTTTAATCTCAAAATCATAAATGCTGCCGCCTTGTGCGGCAGCTTGTGATATAAGGAAATAGTATTATGTCTGGTGTATATGCTAAAGATAGAAAAGAAACTAAGTTAATGTTCCACGTAATTGGACAAAAATTACAAATTGAATTGACTAAGTTTGTAATGTCTGATAAGAATGTGCCAAAGAAATATAGGTTTATAATATCACAACCTTTAATTGCAAAAGTAGATGAAATGATGGACCATATTGTTTATGCAAATACTATTTTCCCAACAAATGAAGTAGAATTGACAGACCGTAAAAATCATCAGCATTTAGCAATTATTTGTTGTTATCAAATACAGAATAAGCTAATTAGGATGATTGAGGTATTACAAACTAAGCCAAGTAAATTAACTGAAGTATTGGATAGTTTGTCACAAGAAGTAATTTTACTTAAGGCTTGGAAAAAGTCTAGTAAAATCTACTAAGGTTATTTGCTAAATTTACGAGTCAACTGGTGGCTTTCTTCGGTACCGTCTGGTTCCTCCACTAACGCTTGCAATGTCAACAACAACGGCAATGCTAACGCTAACAACTGTACTAACACCAACAATACGGCCCCCGTCTGATTCCAAGCTAACCGCCCGATAAAGTAGAGAAATTCGAAATCAGTGCAAATAATTGGAAGGAGTAAATAACCTGAGCTTTGCTCAAATAAGTACCTTGATGCAATTCGGGTGTGTCGCCAGTAAATTGTGCATAGCAGGCAACTTGTGTATTATAGCTTGTTTTATGCCCGTAGCTCAGTAGTAATAGGTAAATACACAATGACCGTACTATACAAGGTATATAGGAGATTTAATTATGGGGCGCCGTCAGAATAGGTATCTGCGACGAATGAAGAAGAGACAAAAGCCTGAAATACCTTATGATGTTTTATTAGAGTATGATAATTTATATGAAGCTGCAAAGATGTCAGCTAAAGGAGTGTCTTGGAAGGCGAGTGTTCAAAAGTATATGCTAAATGTACTAATGTGCATAAGCAAAAGTAGAAAAGAGCTCATTCAAGGAAAAGATGTTAGGCGTGGGTTTATTGAGTTTGATATTATTGACCGAGGTAAACCGCGCCATATTAGTAGTGTACATTTTGAAGAGCGTGTTGTTCAAAAGATTTTATGTAATAAAATACTATATCCCACATTTTCCCCAAAACTTATTCAGGATAATTTTGCGAGTCAGAAGGGTAAAGGTACTCATTATGCTTTAAGACAATTGCAAAGACATTTAATTCAGTACTATCATAAATATGGTCAACATGGTTATGTTCTAATGCTTGATTTTAAAAGTTATTTTGCGAGCATAAATCATGATAAATTAGTTGCACTATATGAAGAGCAGTTCAATGACCTTCGTACAAATAAATTAGCAGAAAGTTTTGTCTCAGCTTACGGAACTCCTGGTCTTGGGCTTGGGGCAGAAACTTCTCAAATAAACGCAATAATGTATATAAATAAAGTAGACCATTATATTAAGGAACAATTACACTGTAAGTGGTATGGAAGGTATATGGATGATTGTTATATAGTACATAATTCAAAAGAGTATTTATTAGAAATTTTACCTAAGATACAAAATAAATTAGCTGAGTATAATATAAGAACTCATCCTAAGAAAACTCAAATAGCAAAATTATCTCAAGGTTTTGTCTTCCTTAAGACAAGATTTTCTGTAACAGAAACAGGTAAAATTGTAAAGAAACCTTGTGCTAAAAATATCACAAGAGAGCGGAGAAAACTTAAGAAACAGTTTAAACTTGTAGCTGAGGGTAAATTAAAGTTAGAAGCTTTAGTTCAAAGTTTTGCTTCGTGGCATGGTTCAGTAAAGCATAAAACTGCACGGAAGAGTATCTATAATATGATACAATTATTTAATAAATTACAGACGAATTTAGTACCTAGTTAACTGGTGCATGGTATAATAAAATAGTAAAGAATAGGTTACCAGAAATTATAAGGAGACTACTATGGCAATAGACGAAGATGCAATCAAGAGTGAAATTGGTGCTTTGAAAAATTTATTAGAACAAAAAGATTATTATGCTCGTAAGGTACTTTATGAAGTATGTGAATATTTAGAAGGCCAGGGAGCTTCATTGCCGATGTTTGATAAATACAAAGCAGTTGAAGAAGAAGCTCAAGGTTTCAGAGCAAGAATTAACGAGCTTGAACAAGAATTACAACCTGAGGAATAACCTGAATTGATTTAACATTGGTGGCTTAATAGCCATCAATGTTTTATTACATAGCGAGAGTTGGAGAATGATACAGTCAATACAATTAAATAATTTTCAACCAACCTTCGGCATTCTCAAAGGGTATAAGAAAACTCCGTATGGAGAATACCTTTGGGGAGAATATAAAAACTTCAAAATAGAAATATACGACGCATACAAATATGAACAAAAGTTGCAATATGTAGCGGAGAAATCAACACTAAGATGGCTTAAATCTAAGTTGATTTATATACAAGACGGTATAAAGAAAATTACAAGGAGTGCAAGTAAATGGAACACAGAAAACTAAGAATAACTGATATAGTGTCTATTGCAGTTTCAGTAGTAACACTTGTAACAGTAGCTTCATCTATGTTCTTTTGGTTTTATAAAACAGACGGCTTGCCTGCGCGTGTAGAAAATAATGAAAAGAGAATTGATAAGCTGGAGAAACAAATAATTGAAAACAATACTAAGACAGACTTGATTTACCAAGGAGTCTTAGAAATTCGTGGCGTATTATTAAGGAAATAAATATGAAGCACAATATAGTTATTCCAGATAAACTCAACTTTACTTTTGCAGAATTCTTCAGGTCTGATTACGCAAATCGGCTAGATGTTAATAACGTAACATCAGACCCTAAAATTTTAACTACGATTATGACGACTATATGTTGCCTATTACAGCCCATAAGAACATTATGTAATTTATATGATATAGAAGTAACTGATGGGGACTTAAACCCTACTAAAAATTATGCATTGAAAAAGCGCTTAATAGCAGAAAATCGTGGCATGGACCTCACCGGTGGGTGGCGAAGCAAAGCTCTTATTGCTGCTTGTAAGTCTCGTTTAGGTATAACAATGGCTACGACAGGACATCCTGATGGAGAATGCGCTGACATTACACGCTCTCCTTGGTCAAACCTGAAATTGTTCTGTGTTATTAAAGCTTTAGCAAATGCAGGACTCATAGAGTTCGACCAACTTATCTATGAGTATGATACAAATTGCTGTCATGTTGGGTACCGAGCAAATGCTAACCGGAAGCAAGTGCTTACTAGAAAACGTGTTGGCAATAAGTTGGTTTATTATAAAGTATAAGGAGAAACTTATGGATGACTCAATTAAAGAAGCTATGATAGCAGAAGGCAAAAAGCAATTAGAGCTTATTGCTAATCAAGGTATTAAATCTACCTTTGCTATGATTTATGCTTATGTTGCCGCAACAGACAACAAAGTTGATGACGCGATTATCCCATTCTTACAATTAGCTGAAAAAGCTTTGTTAGAGCAAGCAGCAAAGATTGATGGAGAATAATCAAGTGATATTTGAAAGTATTACAGCTTTTTGCTCAGCTGTCTCAGAGAGTGCAAAAACTATGAAAACAGCTATAGAGCACCGCTTAGAGCTCAGAGCGGTAAAGGAGGATGACCGCCAAGAGAAAGCTATTAAGGCAGCTAATAAGGCGTTTGACCTTATACTGCTTTATTTAGATTATCTTCCTAAGGAAGTTCGTAAACAGTTTCAAAAGTTTAAAAAGACTTTTGACAATAATATCACATAAAGAAATGCCCGGTGTCGACTCCGGGCTTTGGCATTAAGAATAGCTGGAAGTATGAAAAAGATTTACTCTTTATTTATTTTAAGCCAAGCCAGCAACTTATCGCGTAATACTTCAGTTGCTATCTCATATTTATTTACAAGGGACTCAATTATCCCTTCCTCTACAGTATTCTTTGCAACTATATCAATATAGAAAATGTGTTCTTTTTGTCCTATACGATAGTTTCTTGCTTCAGCTTGCATACGGTCTTCAAGGTTATAATCAGCATTATAGAATATAGCATATTTTGCCGCATTCAATGTAATACCCATACCACCTACCTTAGGGTTTGCTACAAAGAACCTACATTGTGGGTCAGTTTCAAATCGTTCAATGTTTGCTGTCCTATCTTCTAAAGTTGTCGCACCATAATATGTAACAACTGATTTATCTCCATATTCTTTTTTAAGTGCCGCTTCAATCTTTTCAATGTCAGGTATGAAGTATGCCCATATAATTATCTTACCATCAATTTCTTCAATACAGTCCATCAATGTATCCATTCTTTTGTTTTCAATATTCAACATCTCTCCCTGGTCAGTTGGGCAATATCCACAGCAGATTTGACGTAGTCTCAAGAGTTTTGTAAGGGCTATTGTGACTGAGACCATATCATCTTCTAAATCTAACATCATAGTTTTAGACATCTCATTATAATACTTTTGTTGCTCTGAAGATAGTTCAAATGTTCTTGTAAGATAAGTTTTATCAGGAAGGTCGAGACATTCTTCTTTCATAATTCTATGACAGAATGTTTCAATTTTGTCAGAGAGTTCACTTATATTTTGGAACCCTACAACTTTCTTGAATGAAGCGCCACCAAATGTTGTAACATCTTCAAGAATAGCATACCTATTTCTAAAAGCATAAAAATTTGAAAACCCTAAACATTCTTTGCCTAAGAATAAGGCTTGAGAATAAAAATCAAGCGGTGATTTTGTAATAGGTGACCCTGTTAGTATTCGTTTACAAGTTGCTTTAGTTCCAAGTTTAATCAACTCCTTGGTTCGCTTAGCTTGAGGGTTCTTTAGTTTTGTACTTTCATCACATACTATCATTGTTGATTTATGACCATTTAGAAAAGCATTCAAAGTATATTTACCTTTTTCTGTGATAACTGCGTCATAATTTATAATAAATATATGAAGTATATTATCTTCATGTTTCATAATTGGCATAAGTTCATTCATGTGTTTTTTAGATGATAAACCTTTCCATAATACAGTTTTATATTGTATTGATGGACTCATGTGTTTTGGAATTTCTTTCATTTCCCAGTTAGCATAAACACCTTTAGGTGCAAAAACTATTAAGCTATCAATCTTGTCCATATAAGCTAACATAGCTGCTGTGTCAAGTGTTACTTTAGTTTTACCTAAACCCATATCAAATAAAATACCATCAACACGTTTTCTGAAAGCTGCCTTCAAATAATTGTCTTGATGTTCAAATGGCTTTAGTTTAAATTGGAACCCGTCTGGGTATTCAAATTGTTCCTCAAATTTTCTCATACTTCGTTTCTCCTTATTTTTCAAAAATCTTTAAAGTATAAAATATATTATATATTAAAAGTTACAGTTAGAAATGAGATAATTCTCATAATAACAAGTTCGTATAATTATTATATAATATATTTATATTCACATTTGTAACGATTTGAATAGTTCATAATTACAAGCAATTTATTTATCGTATAATAAAAATGTAGAATAACTTTAAAGAATTTGAAAAGGAGAAACTTTATGGCAGACAATGCTTTTGATGAGTTCAAAGCGTTAATGGATGACGCAGGTGTAGCTCAGGATGTAGAAGAAGTAGCGGCCCAAGATATTCTTGGTGCATTAGGGAAGTTAGTTGAAGAAAAACAAGCTTTAGAAGCAAAGATTGCTCAAATGCAAACAGATTTAGAAGAAGAGCAAAAACGACTTAAAGAGTATGACCAAATTAAAATTCCTAATTTAATTGAGTCAGCAGGTCTTCAAGAAATTACAACAAAGAATGGGTATAAAGTTTCTATTAAGCAAGAATACCGTGGAAACATATCAGAAGAAAACCAGGAGTATGCTTTAGATTGGTTTATTAAGAGTGGCGGTGCTGATACTGTTAAGAATAAGTTTGAAGTACCTGTATCAATAAATGATAAAAAGACAATTGACTTGCTTGAGCAGATATTTAATAGAGCAGGTGTTTCTTATGTACGCAAATTAGGTATTCCATGGAATACTTTAGCTGCAGTTATTCGTGAGCTTGATGGTACAGGTCAACTTGAGAATAATGAATTTTTTGAACAGGTTAGAAAATCTAACCCTACTATGCCGAACGATTTAACTTTAGAAAAAGTCTTAGGTGTTTATAAATATAAAACAACTAAAGTACAAAAACCTAAAGCGAAAAAATAATTCAACCTTCTTGTGTGTTGAAATTCATACCCATAGCAGAGGGGTCATACTCTGCTTAGTGATAGAGTAATAGAGCCAAATAGTGAAGGAGAAAATCATGGCAGAAAAAAAGAATGAAGTCGTAAAGACAGAGACCACAGCAGTTGCAGATTTAAGTGCATTTGCAGAATTTGCGGGAGCAGGACTTGAACAAGTTTCAGCTCAAGATATTAACATCCCGTATATTCAAATTTTACAATCAGGTTCACCTCAGTGTAAAAAAGGAAATGAAAAGCGTATTGAAGGCGCAACAGAAGGTGATGTAGTTGCAACAGGAGTCAATAGACTTTACAAAGTTGATGAAACAGGTAACTCAACATTGAATGTTGCAATTGTCTCAAAAATTACATTACTTACTGAATGGGCACAGAACAGAGGAGGCTTACAAGGTCATCACTCCCTGGCTAAGAAAGATGAACTCGGAATTAAAAAAGCAAAAAATTCTGATGGTAAAGACATCTTAGTTTTACCTAATGGTAATGAAATTGTAGAAACAGATTACTTGTTTTGTGTAGCATTACCTAATGATGATGAAACGCCATTCTTCTGTATTATGCCAGCTAAGGCAACACAAAGAACAGCTGTTAGACAATTATTCACACAACTTATGTTTGATTGTCAGAATGCTTTACCAACATTTGCGTTTGTTTATACAGTAGGTACAGGAACAAGAACTAAAGATACTTATTCATGGATTGTTCCTAAATTTACAAAGGTAACTTCTAATGATGGTGTATCTTATGTAGATAACCGTGGTATTGTAAAAGTGAATGACGCTTTTGGAAAACAATTATTTGAAACTTGTAAACAATTCTTGAATGCAATTAAAGCTGCAGGCGGCCCTGAGAAATTTTTATCAAGAACAAGCTTTGATAATTATGAACAGGCAGAAGATACTTCAGCTGCAGCAGCAGAAGTAATTTAGAGGAGATAAGGGACTGGGGGTCCATAGCGACCCCATTTCTTTTAACATTTAAAACTTTCAAGGAACAAATGCAATGAATTTACAAGAGACTTCAGAGAGAATGTATGAAATTTTTAAAGGCATGGAAAATGCCCATGGAACATACAATCTTACTAATTCAACTGGAAAAGAGAATGGAAAGATATTAGGAGCTGCAGCAGTTATTCATGAACCGCCTACAGCAACTACATGGCGTTACCATTTATTAGGACAACAAGGTTTAGGTATTGGCCCATTAGATAATGAGTCAATGTGTGGTTGGGGCGCCATAGATATAGACAAATATGATTTAAACCATAAAGAATTGATTGATAAAATAAAATTGAAAAAGTTACCATTGCTTTGTGCAAGAACAAAATCGGGCGGAGCACACTTATATTGCTTCTTTCAAGATAGGCTTGATGCTCAATTTGTTAAAGATAAAATGACTGCAATGGCTATTATATTGGGTTACGCTTTTATTGATGATAAACCTATAGAAGTTTTCCCTAAGCAAATAAAAGTATTAACTGAACGTGGCGATACATCTAACTGGCTTAATATGCCATACTTAGGCGCCCTAACAGAGACCGGAGAGTTAACTCATTCTGAGAATAGATACTTCTTTGACCCTGAAACAGCAACTCCCTGGTCATTGGAAGACTTCTTAAATAATGTAGACAGGTTACGTGTAAATGATATTGAGCTTAATCAAATAGAAGTTAAGAAAGAATTGAATGACCCTATATTAACTGATGCTCCAATTTGTTTACAACAAATTTTAGCAGCAGGACCGATTGAAGAGGGTTATAGAAATATAATGATGTATAACTTAGCAGTATTCTCAAAGAAAGTTGCGGGAGATAATCTTGAGTATTGTAATACACTTATTGAAAATTTTAATAGAAAGTATTGCTCACCAATGCTCAGTGCTTCAGAAATTGTTAAGATACAAGAGACTATAGCAAAACATCCTGAATATCAATATAATTGTAAAGACCCAAAGCTTAAATCATATTGCAATGTTCCGCTATGTAAAAATCAAAAGTACGGGCTGAGTGCCGCTGTAACAATGCCTATATTATCAGACGCTGTTAAGGTTGTCTCAGACCCGTGCATTTATTTTCTTACTGTGGATGATGTTCGTATTGAACTTACAACTGATGAGCTATATGACCAAAACAAATTTGCAAAGAAATGTATTGACGCAGTGAATGTTATGCCACCAAAATTGAAACACGAAGAGTGGAGACAGATGGTCAATAATTTATTGTCAACACGTCGTGAGATTATTGCTCCAGATGAAATATCACGACTTGGTAAATTTAATGAAATTATGGAAGATTTTTCAAAGGCTATTAACCCACAGTTTACTCGTGAAGATATTGCGCGTGATTTACCATATTATAATAAAGAAAAAGGTGAATTGTGGTTTAGAATGAAAGCATTAGAAACTTATTTGACGCAACAAAGATTACAATATGCACGTAGCGATTTGTTTATCAAGTTAAAAGCTATGAAAGGAAAAGATAAGCAAGTTAAGATTGCAAACAAAAATTACAACATTTGGTGTGTACCAATGGATGACCCAACATTACAAAAATTTGATGTAGACATTAAAACAGAGGCAGATTTAATATAATGACAACAGTGATTAAAGTATTAGGACCACCAGGGTGTGGCAAAACAACATTTTTATTGAAGAGATTTAGAGAATGCTTATCTATGTCTTGTATAAATAAAATGGGATATTTTTCATTTAGTAAACAAGCGGCTTATGAAGCATTAGAACGGGCTGAAAAAGTTATTGACTTAACAGGCAAAGACCGTTTAGTATTTTCAACATTGCACTCATTCACATACCGCCTCTTGGACCTTCATAGAGAAGAAGTTTTTAATAACCACCATGAACGTGTATTTGCACAACGTATGGGTTTAACAAGACAGTGGGACAATGACCAGGGAGTCTTTGCTGTAACTAAAGATGACAGAATTGCAGCAATTGTAAAATATGCAACAGTAACAGGCCGTGAATTAGAAGAAGTATGGAAGCCGTTTGCTTATGTTATACCATGGGCAGAAATACAAAGATATGTTGATGGCTTAAACAAATATAAGCAAGCATATAATCTTGTAGACTTTAATGATATGATACTTAATGCTATGCACTCTGTAAATATACCTGAGTTTGATTTTCTATTTATTGATGAATGCCAAGATACTTCAAAAATACAGTGGGACTTTATTCGTGAGAAACTAATGCCTAAAACTAAAGTATTATATTTAGTAGGAGATGATGACCAAACGATATTTAGTTTTGCGGGAGCAAATTCTAAAGAGTTTATTGAATTCCCATGTGATGAAACAATCTTATTAGACCAATCATATCGTGTACCGGCAAAAGTACAAGAGATTGCGAACAGAGTAATAACTAAGGTACAACACAGAATACCTAAGAAGTGGAAACCTCGTGAAGAAAAAGGAGATATAAATAGGTCTGTTCAAGTTGTGCCTAAACTTATTGATATTAAAGAAGTTATCAGAGCAAAAGGCGAATGGCTTATTTTAGCAAGAGATAACTATATATTAAGTACCGCAAGGAATATGCTAAGGAATGCCGGAATATATTATGCTGAGAGACGCCGTAGCTATGGAGTCAGAACGTCTGAGACTTGGGAACCAGCTTTAAATAGTGAAGTATTTTTAGCGGCACATACTTATTGGACTTTAAGAAATGTAGGGTATGTCACAGGTACAGCTTTTCTAAATATGTGTAAATATATGGAAATGTCAGAAGAAGCACAAGTTGTTCAGGATGAAGAGCTTATAACCTATGATAACTGTCCTAAGCTTATATTGCATAAAGTACTTAATGAAAATGCCTTCTCAGCACTTAAGGGTATTAAGCCACACGATATTGAATATCTATGGGCATTATGCCAGAACAATGAAGTTGATGAGAATTTTATATTGACGGCGCCCAGAGTGAAGCTTGCAACAATTCACGCAGTCAAAGGTTCAGAATGTGATAATGTAGTTTTATTTACAGATACGTCGCCACAATCACACGAAGGACTCGTAACTCCTGGTCGTCGCGATGAAGAGCTTAGAATTATTTATGTAGGCATAACACGAGCAAGGAGATGCTTATGGATAATAGAACCTCAAACCAAGAACACTTTTATCAAAGAACTTTACAAGGATATAGAACTTTACAAAGAAGAACGAGAAGAACAACTCAGGAAAGGAAAAGGTACAAGATGGAAAAAACAATAATTGTATTATTAAAATCTATTGTATTAGCCACTATTACACTCTGCTTTATGGTTGGCTTAGGAATTCTTCCACATCATTTTAACTTGGACCGTCCAGTAGAAGTGCACACTTGCTGTCATATACCTGGCGATGATTTTCCGGCTCAATATATGGGTGAATTTAAGTTTACACATTATGCGCCTACAGGAAATAGGACAGCAACTCAGAGTATACCACGAGTAGGCAAAACTATTGCAGTTGACCCGAAGATTATTCCATTACATTCAATTGTGTATATTGAAGATTTAGGGTACTTTGTAGCAGAAGATACGGGCTCAGCTATTAAAGGAAATAAAATAGATATATTTGTTAGTAGTAAAGAAGAAGCTATACGATTAGGAACACTTCAAGGTAAGACTTTAAAAGTATGGCACATGACACAAAAAGGAGAAGAAAATGAAGTACAGAAAGAAACCGGTAGAAATTGAAGCAATACAATTGACTGAAGACAATACTTGTGAAGTATTAACTTTTTGTAATAGTCATAATGATATTGTCGCAAGTAATGATAACGGAACTGTTTCAATTAGAACTTTAGAAGGTACTATGGTAGCAAATGTAGGCGACTACGTTATCCGAGGAGTCAAGGGTGAATACTATCCATGTAAACCCGATATTTTTGAAGCAACTTATGATAAAGTTGAAGATGAACCAATAGCTGTATGGGCAGATATGAAAATGAAGTTTGACCCGGCAGAAATAGCAAACATTGCTGAATGGTTAAGAAATGACCCACGTATGACTAAAGTTGAATTTGACTCTACAGCAAATACAATACATTTTGAGATTGAGTATGGCGAAGAGGCAGGAGACGAAGCAGGTTCAGCTTCATTCACTATTTATAGTGGAGCAACAATTGCAAGAGTAAACAATGTATATAGATTGGAGTATGACAATGAACAATAAAACACAATACAAAGTAAACAGCTTACAAGTCCAACAGACTAAAAATGGAAAAGAAATGTGGCGTATTACAATGACTAATATGGAAGATGAAAAGCCATTAACAGGTGTAATATGGTCTGAAGATATACCGCGATTTGATGGCTCAAAATTTAAGTCGGGAAATATCATTACATTCTTAGGTCAAGATTATAATAGCAACTATAACTCAGTAGTTGTTAAAAATGTAACTGTTGTGAAGGAAGCTTTAGATGGTTTACCTGAAGCAATTAGAGATGAGTATGTGAAAGACCTTGATAAGACATTATGTGATATTGAATTAAAGTACTCAAAAACGCCGACTTTAGAAGACCCTAAGACACAGCTTCCATACTCTATCCTGGCTAAGGAAATGAGAAAAATACTCAAGCAACCTGAGTTCTTAAAAACTCCGGCAGCTGAACGCTTTCATCATAATTATCGTGGTGGACTTGTAAAGCATACTTATGAAGTTTTACATATTGTAGAAACTTTAGCTAAGATGTATACAATAGAAAATTTAGATGGACTTCGTCTTGCAGCAATACTTCATGATATGGGTAAAATGTATGAGTATGATTTTGATGACAAGCTTGGTGTAGCTATTATTAACCAGGAGTGGTTGAAAACAGATATAAGCCATTTACATTGGGCATTTAGGTTTGCTCATGATTGTGCTGCATTTGATGTAGGACGTATGGTAGCGTGCCACCATGGTAGAGTTGAATGGGGCGCCTTATTTGAACCTGAAACACCTGAGGAAAAGATTTTACATCTTGCAGATATGATTAGTGCGACTATAGGTGTAATAAATACAGATAAGCTCGCAGAAATGTTAGAAGAAATGAAAGCTGCGAAAATTATCAAAGAAGCGACTATTGAAGTATCACAGGAAAAGGAGGAAACAACTAATGTACGTAAGACTAGTAGTGACGTTTTGTAATAGCGAGAAGGTTATAAAACCTAAGGAAGCTCATATAGATTATATTGGGGAAACCTATTATAAGGTTGGCGATAGCACACCTATAAAAACTTCAGATAATGTTATAGAACGTGTATTAAATAATTGCATGACTATACTTAATGAAAAATATGATAAAATTGAAGGTATGGTACCAGCGCACTTAAAGAACAAAGACTTTGAAATAATTATACACGGAAATTATTTACAAGGTGTTGATTGGGATAACGAACATAAACAATGGTCTATTCCTGAGCCTATTTTCAATATACAACAATTAGGCCTTCCTGAGAAGGACCGACCAATTATAAAAACGTCATAATAACAAGTTGTAATTTTATGTTATAATGATATTATATAAAATAATACTTAAAGAAGTTTAAAAAAGGAGAAACTAAGGATGAAAACTTTTGCAGATGTAATAGAATTTAATCAGGAGATTATTGGGCTTGGACCTACGGAATATTTAAACCCCGAAAGACTTCAATGGTTTAAAAACACAATTAATGAAGAACTTGGTGAATTTGAAGCCGCTAATGAAAAATATAAAATGGACTATGAAGCAAGCAAGAGAATTAACGTAACTGAAGACCAATTGCTTGAAGATAAAGTTGATATGATTGATGCTATCATGGACTTAATTTATTTTGCATTAGGTAGACTATATGAAATAGGTTGCACAGAAGATGATTTTGCAGCAATGTGGAATGCAATACACCATGCCAATATGACCAAAAAGCGTGGTAATAAAGGTAGAGGTTCAGATGACGACGCAATTAAGCCAGAAGGATGGCAAGGCCCTGAACAAGTATTTATAAAATACAAAAAAGGACTTAAAAATCAGCTAGATACCTGCGAACAAACTACAAGACGCTTTAAAACAACTTGCGAAAATTTAAGTCTAAATTCTTCAAATAATTCCACAGAAACAATAAAAAACAATAAACCTTCTGAAACTGCTGAAAATATTCAACAATTACACTTACCTGGGATGAAATATGACCAAGGAAAGCCAAATCTCTCCCTGGTCTTTGGTGGCTTCAATAAAGCATTATTAGATGTAGGATATATTGGAACATTCGGTGCTCGTAAGTATACACCAAATGGATGGAAAGATGTTGAGAATTTATATGAAAGATATTCATCAGCATTGCTTCGTCATATGTTTGCAGCTATGAGTACAAGAGTTAAAGATATTTATGATAATGAAACAGGTAGACTACATCTTGCCCATGTAGCGTGGAATGCTTTAGCTCTTACAGAACACATGCTAAAAGCTATTGACTATGACAAATACAATGCTGAAGCTTTAGCACAATCTGAAAAAACGTTACAAGACCATTTTGAAAAAACTAAAGGAGATAAACATGAATAGAGGCAACCATATTGTAACTATTGCGTTAGAAGTAAAATCTCATGAGCCAATTACACAAGAGTGGCTAAATAAATTAAGAAATGATATAGACTTAAATAATGACTATACAGAATTAGCCAAATGCGATGTAACTTGTATTGATTGGAAAAAAGTCCCAGCAGCAACATTACACTAATTTGAAACTTTAAAAGGAAAAGACAATGGATAAACCAATAAACAATCTGAGCTTACATAAACAATATAATACATTCTTTGATGAACAGTATATGGCTTTATTAAAGCGTATATACAATGAAGGTTATATTGAGTTTAATGCAAGAACTCAAACAGAAATAAAAGCACTACCACAGAGGACGTTAGTCTTCAACCTTATAAACCACATACCTGTCGTCGGCGCGCGGAAGATTTTTCCGCACGTCGCTGCAGCAGAACTTGCCTGGACATTATCTGGTACACAAGATACAACATTCATTAAAGAGTATTCAAAAATGTGGTCTAAATTTGAAGATGAACCAGGTAAAGTAATTCCTGCTTATGGATATAGATGGAGAAAACATTTTGGTAGAGACCAATTACAATGTGCTATAGACGCCTTGAAAAAAGACAGAAGTAACCGTCAGGTTTGGGTGACTGCTTGGGACGCCGCACAAGATGGCCTTGATAATATAGGACATTATAAAAATGTACCATGTCCATTAGGTTTTATGTTAAGTACAATTGGTAACAAGCTTAATATGACAGTGATTATCCGAAGCTCAGATACAGTAGTAGGTTTACCTTATGACGTGATGATGTATACATTCTTATTGTGTGCCTTATCTAAAAGTATCGGCGTCCCGGCAGGTAAGATATTCTTTGTATTGAACCATGCACATATTTATTCAAGTCATTATGAAATAGTTGACCGTATGCTAAGAAGCTATGATAAATATACAATAATGAAACGACCAATTGACCAGGAGTTTGTGCCACAAGCTATTCCTATTCCACAGCATAGTATTGAGGATATAATGAACAATCCACATAATTATGTTGAGGACATAAAGCTTCTTTACAAACACTCCCTGGATAAGCTTGGACTAAAGCCTAAAATGGAGCTACCAGATGTAATACAATAAACAAATAAGGAACTTTAAAGAAATGAAAAAATTTGAAATTTTAAAACTTTTAGAAGAGTATGCAGCTCAATCAAATTGCAAAAAGAAAGGTGTAGCTTCAATCTTGTTGAAAGATGGAGAACCTGTTAACTACGGAATAAATGAGGTAATGCTGCCAACAACCAAGAGGAATTGTGAGTTGTGCGCAACACGCCAACATAAAAGTGAGTTAAGTCTATGTCCTGCTATTCATGCAGAAGTTGCTTGCTTAAGTACAGCAGACTTAGCTGAGGAAGGTAACTATAGTTTAGTTGTGAGTTATTCACCTTGTTATGATTGTTGTAAACTTATTATGAGCTTACCTGATATAACAACAATATATGTAACTGAACCTAAAAGTAGTGAAATTCCTGATAATGACAAAAGAAATTATGGAGTATCTACTTATGATGAAGTTGCTGATATGCTTTTAGCAGGTCGTAATTATATCAGATTATGGATGATGCCTGATGACTTTGAGGTGATATAATGAAAGCTATATTTGTTGAAAGTTATAATGGTTATTTAGCTAAGGGACCAAACGATGATATGTCATGGACACCGTCACTTGATAAAAAGATATTTAAGTTGTTAACTTATGCTTATGGCGGTGTCTGTGTTGTATCACGGAATACTTATCAACTGCTTCCTAAGAAAATGTTGCATGATGGAAATAGGAAATTTATAATAGCGGAAAAGTGTGGGCCAAATTCATTATATAAACTGAATATGTACTACCCTGACGCAGTTCTTATTGGAGGACCACGATTTTTAATGGCAGCGTATGAAGCTAATGTAATTGATACATTTATAGTAACAACTACAGAGGCAAGAATACATAATAATGCACAGTATGAAAACCCATTTATAGATGTATTATTAAATTTAGAACCTGAATGCACAATTAAGTTTGACACTATGACAATACGAGTATATGAAAATAAGGTATATAGACATGACAAGTAATTTTGATTTTATAGATGAAGAAGCAAAACCTGTAACTCAAGAGACTTTAGACTCAGCATTAAATGAAGTCGCAGAACTTGAAGCACAGCTTAAAGCATTAAAGAAACAGAAGGGAATAAAGGTAAAGGAGGAAAAACCCAAAGTCACTTCTGTAGCTCAACTCAACCTTGAAGAGTTTTTATCTGAAGGCAATGAAACAACTGACCTTGATACACGAGTTCAAAAGTCACTATATGCCAATGCACAATGGAGTGAATTAACAGCTGAAGCGCGTTCACACTTAGAAGGTAAAATGAACTGGCATATTAAGGATGAATGGAGAGATGTTTCTAATGCAGATAAAATAGCAATAGACACAGAAACTTATGACCCTGATTTACAAGCAGCAGGAGCAGGATGGGCGCGTAAATCGGGGCACCTTTGCGGTGTTTCTATTGCAGCAAAATTTGGTGATGAAATATGGAGCAATTATTATCCTGTAAATCACCCTGAAACAGATAACTGGCCAATTCAACGCGTCATAGATTATATAACTGAATGCTTTAAAAAAGCAAAGAAAAGAGTATTTGCCAATGCAGAATATGATATGGGGTGGCTTAATCGTTACGGTGTCCCATTAGAAGCAATGTTAGCTAATGGCCCAATTGACGATGTATTAGCAAAAGCAGTTCTTGTTGATGAAACATGGCTCAGTCACTCCCTGGATAATGTTGGTATGTTCTATGTAGGTAAGCATAAAGATGAAACACTTCTTAAAGACCATCAAGTTAGGTCTGCTTATGGAATACAAGATATTAAGAAAGATTTATGGAAACTACCTGCAGGTTTTGTAGGAGCGTATGCAGAACAAGACGCCGTCCTTACATTAGAAGCAGACGATGCCCTAGACCCATTTATAGAACATCACCCACTAACCGGGAAGAGTCTTGAAAAAGTTTATGATTTGGAAAGACGCCTTATACCTATGCTATTTGAAATTCATAAACGTGGTGTTAAGATTGATTTGAATAGAGCAGAAGAAGTTAAAGTTGAGCTTGAGAAAAAGAAACAAGAACTACAAGAAGAAATCAATAGACGTGGTGGACTCAAGATAAACATTAACTCAGGAGATGATATTGGTTTAGCTTGTGATAGACTCGGTATTGCATACCCACGAACAGCAAAAACAAATAAGCCATCATTTACAGCTGACTTCTTAGATACTTCAGAAAATGATTTTCTATTGATGATAAGAGAAGCACGAAAAATAGGAAAAGTTCAATCAACATTCATTGACCCTATAATTGATAAATGTGTGGATGGTAGAATATATCCACAACTAAATGCGTTAAAAAGGGTAGAAGATGGACTTGATGGGTCAAGCGGTACGATTACAGGACGACTATCTTGTGTAAAACCTAACCTACAACAAATAAGTTCAAGAGATAAAGTTCTTGCTCCAATTGTTCGTAGTATGTTCTTACCTGATGAGGGATATTTATGGGGCAACTTTGACTATTCTCAACAAGAGCCTCGTATGACAATTCACATAGCGCACCTGTTAAGACAACTCGGTGTTGTAGGTCTTGACCGTGTTGAAGAAGCTGTAGCAACATTCAATGCTAACCCACGAACAGATAATCACCAGATGGTAGCGGATATGGTAGGTATAGCACGGCGCCCCGCTAAAACTATTAACTTAGGTTTATCTTACGGTATGGGAGCACTCAAGTTAGCTAAAAAGTTAGGGCTTCCTACAACAATAGATGACCGCGGGCGTGAAGTAGCAGGCAAAGAAGCAAAAGACTTAATGAAGTTATTCAATCAGAAACTACCATATTTAAAAGGTTTTATGAACTGTGCTGCACGTAGAGCAGAAACTGCGGGCGCCGTTACAACTTTACTTGGTAGACATTCAAGATACAACTTATGGACAGCAAAGAATTGGGCAAAATCACAGCATTTAGGTATGCGTGTAAAAGAAGATATTGATAGGGACATAGCACTTAATGGCGAAAATTCTGAGTGGTACGGCGTCCCTCTGGTTAGAGCAAAAACATTCTCAGCTATGAACCACATTGTCCAGGGAAGCGCTGCCGACCAAACAAAATTAGCAATGCTTACTGTATATGAAAATAAGATAGTGTTGCCATATACTCAAATTCATGACGCATTAGATTGTCCTATTGATAAGACAAGAGTACACGACCACGTGAAACAAATTCACGACGCAATGGTACATGCTATGGAACTATGTGTACCAACTGTAGTAGATGTAGAATTAGGTGAAACATGGGGAAGCGTACAAAAATATGAGTTATGATGAAGACTATATAAAACAGTTACATAAAAAGTATGACATTCATATCAATAAACAAGGTACAAAGTATTGGACATATGATGCCTTAGAATGTTATTCAAGGTTTTGTCATTGTCCCGGCTGTAGACTACAACAGTTGGTTACAAGTCAGAAATGCCGCTTAAATTTTACCGTAAATAGAATGCTTGACACGCTTGGTACACCAACCAGGGAGTGTTGTGAGAAAGTGGGGTTTGACTATGAAAGACTTAACACATGGTAAAAATGTATGGAGGTCCTGTAGACATAAGAAAAGATATTGCACATATAATTATGCTGTAGAAATGGCAATACACATGACAGAGAAATTTGGTAAAATTCAATATGTCTATTGGTGTCCATTCTGTCATGGGTATCACCTGACAACATTAAGACAGAAAGATGAGCGTGAAGCTCGTATACTTGAAGATAAAATAAATGAAGCATTAGAGAAAAGGAGAAATGAAAATGGAACCACTAACCCTATCAGAACTGAAAGCAATACTGAACAAGAGGCAACACAAGAAGAGAGTAGCACGTCGCAAAATGCAGAAGCTATCTCGCAAGAAGAACAGGAGTAAGTAATGGGAAGACAAATTCAAGTTCCACATCATTGTGCAATGTTCCAACCTAATGAGAACTTAAACTTGACATGTACATTGAATGCACCGAAGAGAACTCGTTGTAAAGTATATAATGAGGAATATTGCAATGACTATTATGAATTTAATTATATAAATTGGAAGCAATTAACGGAAAAGGAGGAAGCAAATGCAGGTTCAGTTAGCAAAAACCTACGAACACAAAAGAATTGAGAATTGGTCACTTGGCTATTATTCTCGTAAATTTGATGGTAAGAGAATGTACTATCTTGATGGTGTCGGATATTCACGAGATAATAAAGAATGTCGCCCTGCACCGATAGAACACATTACAGACCAAATAACTAAATGCTATGAATTATTAGGTTTTGTTCCAGATGGCGAAGTATTATATTTTAATGAAGATTTTTCTGAGAACTTTAAAAAAGCAATATCTCTCACGAGCCGTATTGAACGAGCTCCAGAATGTGATAGGCTATACTATGTCATATTTGACTTAATACGAACTGAGAACTTTTTATTAGAAGCTTCAGATGTTCCATTCGGTGAGGCTTATGCTCGTGCTAGACAATTATTAGAAGCTGAAGAAATTCCAGGCCGCGTAGATTTACTTAAAACTAAATTGCCTAATGTATTTTTAGCTCGACAAACAAGTGATTTATTTGAGATGACAAATCATCCTCAATATAGAGATTGGGAAGGTCTTATGCTACGTGACGCTGGGGCGCCGTATGAATATAAGCGCTCAGGAAAGCTTCTTAAAATAAAACAGTGGAAAGATATAGAATGTAAAGTTATTGGAGTCAAAGCAGGAATAGGAAAACATCTTGGTCGCCTCGGCGCCCTCATTGTTGACTATAAAGGCTATGTTGTTGCAGTTGGTTCAGGCTTTGATGACCAGGAGCGTGAGATATTATGGCGTGAATTAAAGGAAGGTGGCCGACTTTACGACTCCCTGGTCAATGGTGAACTGTATATTAAGGTTAAGTATTTTGAAGAAAGTCAAGATGCTGATGGTAATATGAGCTTGAGATTTCCCACATATCTTTGTTTCCGAGATACTAACCTCGGCGAGTTCGTAGTTTAAATAAAATTATATTAAAATATGGATAAAAGTGGCGCGATACAACGTCACTTTTTTAATGCGCGAAAATTAGCCGCTTATGTTTGTTCGTTTATAACTAGCTGTTTTAAAAGTTCATATTTATTCATTTTATTACAAGTATTTAAGATGTGTTATAATATAAGAAAAGCTAAGGAGAACACTATGAGTGAAGCACCTACTGAGATAAAAAAGCATACTTTAGGAGCTGAGTATTTTATTCCAAAGACCAAAGAGGAATTGAGAAAAGATATTGCAGCACAAGAATTAGAAAGTAGAAACAAAAAGAAAGGAGCTACAAATGCCACTGAAGAAGTCAGCAAGTAAAGAAGAAAACAATGCTGAAAGATTGCGTCGTTATCATGGACGTAAAGCAGCTGAAAAGAAATTTGGTAAAGCAGCGCTTAAAGGTAAAACTGTACACCACAAGGATGGTAATAATTTGAATAATGCTCCATCTAATCTTGAACTTAAAACACGTGAAGCACATGGGAGAGAACATGGCAGAGGAAATGGAAAACGCGGACACGGTTTCAAAAAATAGAAAACGTAAAGCAGAAAATCAGAGACGATGGGCTAATAATATAAAACAGCAATTAGCAGAAAATTTTGCTGAAGCAGACAGAAATGGTACAGATGTTTGGCTGACTAGTAAAAACAGAAAAGACCCAGACCAATGTATACGGGCCTCAGAAATTAAAGAATGGGGCCTTTCTTGTATGCCTGAGGTGCAACGTGCAAAGAAAGGAGACCCAGGCTACTATGTCGACAAAATACTCTGAAAAACTGTTTAGGCAAAACTTTGTTAGATGGTTTAGGGAGTACTTCCCAAAAGACCACATACAATCAATTGAAAGTGAAGCCACCTCTGCAGGAGTACCCGATATCAATATCTGCAAAGGAGGAAAGGAAGTATGGGTTGAACTTAAATCGGGGCGCCTAACTACATCGTCAATAAAACCTGGACAATATATGTGGCATACAAAACGAGCCCAAGCAGGTGGTACTACTTGGGTCGTTCAGCGAGATGAAGATGGGGTTTTGTGTGTGTTTCGTGGTTGCCGTATTAAGGAGTTTCAAGATAAGCCTAATTCAGTTGTGCCTGATAGAAAATTCTCATCGGCGTCCAGGGAGTCTCGTATCAAAATGTTCAATTATTTAGTTGGTCAACCTTACTTAGAGATGGACCAATTAACCTTTGACTGATGGGTCGTTTAACCAATCAGGCTTTCCTGGATAAAGATGTGGCCTTATACTTTCAACAGGAACAGGTACTAGTGGTGGATAAGTATCTTCCAATATCCTCCTGGTCAATTCAAATTCCTGTTGTTTACTCAATTCATAATATCTTGAGAAGTAATAACTATATGCTTCAGCAAGAGAACTGAGATTTGTTTTTAATATCTCAACTTGTCTTTGTTGTTCTACTAAATCTTTGGATGTTTTTGGAGTGTTATATCGCTCATACAGGTATTTAGAACAAGTGTCAATATAACTTATATAACCCATAACTAGTGCAGAGCGAGCATGTAGCATTGCTTCAAACATTTCCATTTGTTTACTCATTTGTTTTCCTTTCTTTAAAGTTTATTGGTACTACCTTTTTAGATGACATTAAAAATTCATACAGTCGTTGAGCTTCTTCTTCATTAGCACAAACAAATTCAATTGTTGGAGTTTTCTTTACAAGTCTTACTATTATAGAACTTTCTAATGAACTTTCATCATCACTACTAAAAGCCATAATCTTTGCATCAACAACTTCATCTGTAGGCATAATTATTGCATTACCGCCCATAGTTATCCAACCTGTTTGTTTAGGTTCTTTAGGAAAATCTATTGTATTATCCATGTCCACCTCATTTTCTCTTAATCGTCCTCGCCTTCTAAATAAGCGTGGTTAAAGCATGCAAACATATCTTTTGATTTCTTTGAGAGTATACGACTAGCTCGTAGTATAGCATGTTTAAGGGCGCCTTGACACTCTTTCAATTCATCTTGAGTATATGAAGCACGTTCTAGTCCTACAACACCCGGGTCAATACGAAAACCAAAGCACACTCCATGATAATTAACAGTAACAGTAACATCAGGACCGCACTCAATCTCATCACAATTGTTACAGCCGGAGCATTCTTCATTGATGGCTTTACAGCAATTACTACAGACCCGGGGTTCAAATCGTTTTTGTGATTTATGACCCTCCTCAGTTAGTCCCTCTGGTGCCGTCATAAATGCTTCTATAAATACGTTATGATGTGGGAGTATTCTATTACGAATTTCTTTAGGTAGTATATCTATTATGCCAGGTACTGAAGGTCCGGTGTGAAAAGAAGAAGTATTATGTGGATTGATTTTGGGTTGTGCAGAGATGTTATCCTCATTTGTAACACCTTCGCTACTTCCTCCTTTCTCACGTGGGACCTTCGCAGTCCAACCGCCAGCAGAGTTTCCGTCTATTACTAAATCGATTTCCAATTTTTGAATTATATCGCTAAATATCAATGGAGCCTGCTGTCGTTCAGTACCTGCTATAACAGATAAATTATCTAAGTATTTCTGTAATATAGCCAAGACTGCAGTTGCTTCATAACCATCCTTAGCTGATTGTAACCGCGCCCGTGCTATAATGTTAGCACATACTACACATGTCATTATGCCATAGTATTTATCATCTTTAATATAAGCATCAACTGTCACATTGTTCGGAGCCAGGGAGTGTGCTTCACGAATGTCATCATAACATTTCAATATAGTAGCTTCAATCTCTGATATAGGAACCATTAGTCCTATCCGAGCTAACTCCTGGCCAATGCGGTCAATAAGCTTATCATCAATTGCATTATATCTATTGCTCATCAGTTTCCTCATCTTCAATTTGTTGTAATTCTTCATCGCTTGGTTCATCTTCTTCATCTTCATAACGCCATTCAAATGGGTCTGCGTCATAATTGTTTTGGTCAATAACCTCAAAGCGACCTGTTTTCTCTAACCAAAACTTTGCTGTGCGAACATCATAAACAATCTCATCAACAGGTTTTGGTAAATTCCTTGCATACTTTTGAACTATCTGTTGTGCAAATACTACAAGAGTTGCACTGTTTACAACTTCTACATTCTCAGGTGGAGGTAATTGCTTATAAATAATTTCATAAGTAAACTCCGTTAAGAACTTTCTTTTGCGTCTATATTTAGTATTCTTTTCTAACAAGCCTGCTTTTCTAAAATGGAACTTATACCATTGAACTGCTTTTACACTTGTTGAACCGTCATATAGACAAGCTGCTTCCTCTGCTATTTCTTTATCTGTAAGTCTACCTTCTTGTAGTCTCTTTAGAACAAAATCTTTGACTAAACCTTTTTGACCACGATGTTGTCTTTTCTTCCATTCCGGACGTATAACCGGGTCTGGGATGTGTCTCTCGTCCATCCTCAATTCTCCTTTTACCTTATAAATGTACCACACTAAATCTTCTTATAACCAGCTGCTAGCTACAAATATAAGGGACATTAAGTCCCTTATATTATTCACTATATCTACGAGTTAGATAGCTTCTGTAGGTTGAGCTTCTGCAGATTGAGCTTCGCCCATTTTTAAAGCTTCGATTTCAGCTTTAAGTTTTGCTGCTCTCTTTTCAGCTGCTTCTTGTTTCTTCATAAGCTTTTCAGCTTCTGTAAGTTCTTTCTTAACAGCTTTTTCTTTTACAGGGAACAACTCAGCAGGAACAATTGATTTCAAGATTTCAGTCTTAACTATTTCAATTAAACCTTTAACTGAAACAGCTTCAATCATTTTGTTTACAAATTCAGCTTTGCCTGCTTCATCAAGACCATCATAGTAGTCATTGACTTTTGTTCTAACTTCAATAGCTTTAGCTCCTGTTGCTTTGTAACGTTCTTTACCAGGGTTAAGTACCGGGTCAGAACTTCTGTACCAATTCAAGCAATTGATTTTAATCTTAGATGAACCATCTTCGTTAACACCATAGATGTCATTACCAATTTCCTGAATTTCAGCATTTGTCAATCCAGCTTTAATTGCTGCACGAGTAAATTCACTCAATTTTGTGTCTGCATTGAAAGTGTGATTTGCTTCAAATTCTGCAAAACCTTCACTTCTCAAGTTGTTTGCATTAACTGCCACTTTTTTGTCTTTCTTAGCCATTGTAGACCGTCCTTTCGTTTTCTTTAAAGTACCTCTATTTGATTTATTCAATCTATATTTATTATATTAAAATAAATTATAATTGAACACCTTGTTTATTATGGCGAGTATTGACGCCAGGTTGTTTTGTTTGTTTAATCTTTATATTATTATAATAATACAAAAATTTAGCTAGAACATCATGATTTTTCGTCGTGGATGTCGGGTTCTATCCGCGCCCCAAACATGAGTTCCCGAACCGGTGCGAAGTCTGCCTTCACATCTTCATTCCCTAAGTCATCAACAATCTGAAAATCTACGCTATGCAGTCCCTGGTCATAGTGGATAGACTCATCTTTCACGAGGGCCAGAGGGTCTATGCCTGCGAGAAAGTCGCCCAAGTTTGCATACATCATGATTATACCATTTGTGATGATAAGTGTTTTATTAGGTATTACTTCTATTATACAACCTTTAAAATCTCCTACTTCTAATCGTGGATTGATACTCACAATATCAATCATTGATGTGTTGTATGGTCGCATAACTGCTTGAATTGTTTTGAGTCCTATTCTAAGTTTCATTGTTTCTCCTTTATATTTGTTATCAATAGTCCTGCTTTCATTACTAACATTATTCTGGTCGCAATTTTATCTTGCCATTTAGTAAATATCCATAGTGGATAGGACTTTTTAATATCTGCTCCAATTTGTCTTCCAACAGAATTATTATATAAGTCCATTTCTTTTTCTTTTGGTGGGTTATCGGGTTTGCTTTCATGTATATTTCCAATTATTTTTGCTATAAATCTACCTAACCATAAAGTTAACTCAGCTTGAAAATAACAATGCTTAAAAGCATCAGCTTCATTATTATGCGATACATGTCCTGGTTCCATATCAAAATGATAGATATTCCAATAATGTTCTACAACCGCATTCAAATGTTTTGTATATAAATCTATTATGCACATCATTTTCTCCTTGAGTTATTTGAGCCTATATCACATATTAGTGGAGACCCTAAGCCTATCACTAATAAGATTATTATTATCGCTGGGGCGCCGCAATTAACTGCTATTGCTAATGATAGTATGACACACCCGATTGACATCCAACTTTTAAACATTTATTTCCTTTCCATACAGACGGTATATTAGCCTGGGTTTGGACCTTTCTCGCAGAGAAAGCGTTTCAGAACTGCGTACTCAGTGGGCACTCCATGCCAAATAACTCGGCGTCTTTAGCTCCCATATTTATGTGCCTTTAGGCATCCGTCGTATTTTACATTATATAATAAACCAGTGCCGCTTCCTCCTTTACCATCTAAGGTCCTGCCATCGGAAGAGTACCAAAGCTAAAGTGTTGGACTCCAACGATTGTTAACACTATCAATAAGCCTATAATCATTGTCAACCACGCCCCTGTAGCTATACCACGCATATATGCCATGTGTCGCGTTTGATTAAAGTTTTGTACCATAAGTTTATAGTCATCTTTTTCCATTCTTATGTATTCTTTTGTTTGTCCTTTTAAAAATTCAGGAATGTCTAAAGGTTTTTCTGTAATAGTTTCAGTTTGCTCATCAAACTTTACATCTAAATTTTGCTTTTTCATTTACTCATCTCCTATTCTCTTATATCTAACAACTTGCCTTCTGTCACTGTTTGGTTATACCAATCGGCGCCCGGCTGTAAGTCTTGTGAGTATTGTTCATACTCAAATGTGCCATCAGTTTTTGTTAATTCAACATTGAATACCACACGGATAACTCCACCTGTCAATTGCAATACTTTAACACTATGTATCTTACCAAATGTTGATTGCCTTGTATTCATTATCATATCTGTATTCATGATTATTCCTTCATAGCTCTCCTGGTCGGCAGCTACAGTGGGAGAGACTGTAGCAACCAGGAGTGCGATAGTTAAGAAAAGGGTTCTTAGTTTATTCATAGTTTATTCTCCAAATTTGTATAGCGGCCTATCTATTACATAGGTTGGTCTGCTATAATTGTCTACATCATTTCTTCTTGCAGGTTCCTGTCTATAGGTTGGTTGATTGTTATACATAGCATTAACCTGGTCTTGCATCATGTTATGCTGCAAATTTATATCCATTTGCATTTGTCGCATGATTAAATGGTCACGGGTTCTATCTATAACTTCTGTTCCATGTGCTGCATAAGTCATAAGACATGCGCATATAATCAATAAATGTTTCATAATAAACATCCTTTCATTACTTCTTTAATTTGAGCAAACGAAAAGCTACTCTGGAAATATTCTTCTGCTATAGCTTCCCAATTATTGTCCTGATTTTCTTTCATTGTTATTAGTCCATCAGTATGTATTAGTCTTTGTGGTCTATCTATTTGTATATTCATTGTTACATTTATATATAATTCAGGTCTATACTTATAGATAAATACCGTTGTTATATGAGATTGTGGAGGGTCAAAAGTATTTTCTTCTGTAACTTTCACATATACATCATCAAATAATACCATGTTTTTATATAAGCATGCTC
>Ga0265298_10000544_pt1 | contig 56036 bp, 59 predicted proteins | sample AusTroGonzalo_MG_3_FD_193486 | JGI IMG/M metagenome (GOLD analysis project Ga0265298, IMG submission 193486) | Bovine rumen microbial communities from tropical cattle in Woodstock, Queensland, Australia - Gonzalo_01 | ecosystem: Host-associated > Mammals > Digestive system > Stomach > Rumen ... | reverse complement strand
GTTCGACATGGACATACCGGTGGCGGCCCAGTATTCCTGCCACATCGAATACGAGTACCTGGGCAAATACGGCGACTGCATAGACCTCAATACTCTTGAGGACACATGGTATATCTATCCCGAAGGGGAGCGGTTTGCCGTTACAAAGATGGCCCTGGCGACTGAGGAGCTGTATTTTGCCCACCGTCGCGCTGCAGGGCGCCCGTGTCCCGAGGGGCTGGCTTAGGTGCCGCCTTTCTGGGGGCAGCCTTCTTGTCCGTATCGTCCGGTTGGATCACCGGCTGCGTTGCGGGCAGCAGGTTGAGCACGAAGTACTCGCTGTCGGTGCCGATGCGGAACCGTCCGCCCCAGATCCCGAGTCCGGAAGTGACATAGAAGTGGGTGCCGCCTTTCTCGAGGTGGCCGTAAGGTAATTCTTTCTCCATCTTTACAAGCCACGATACCGGCCATATCTGGCCAGCGTGGGTGTGCCCGCTGAACTGGAAGTCAACCTTGGCCAGCAGGGTCTCGGAGAGGGTGTCGGGCTGGTGGTCCAGCAGTATCCTGTAGCTGTTTGGATTGGTCTTGCGCGCAAGCTGGTATGCCCTGCGGCGGTTCTCGTTGCTGGCGTCGTCGCGCCCGATGATGGTGACTCCGCACACCGTGGCCGACGAGTCCCTGAGCAGGTTGATGCCCGCCTTGTCGTAGAAAGCCATCGACTCCTCGACTCCGGCATAATACTCATGGTTGCCCAGGCAGGCGTACACCGGTGCCCTGAAGCGGTGGAACACCGCCGCGTCAAAGTCGTCGTTGATGGCCCGGCAGCTGCGGTCTATGATGTCGCCGGCAATCAGCACCAGGTCGGGCTTCTCCCGGTTTATCATATTGACCCATCGGGTCAGGGTGGGACGGCGGTTGTGGTAGCCTATGTGCAGGTCGCTGACCATGACGATTCTTACCGGCTTGTCTACCTTGGCGGTGGTTATCGTCATCTCCTCGCGGTGCTTGTTGCGGTAGTGCACCGCACCGTATGTCATTATGACGGCTATGATGCCGAACACGAATATGCTGCTGTGCAGGTTGTTGTCGGTGGCCTTGTCGGGCAGCACGTCCATCAGCCGCAGTATGTCCATCACTATGAATAGCATCAGGGCGTACATGAAGAATATCATCCACGAATTGCCCAGGATGTAGTTGGCGCTGGCCAGGGCCATCGGCAGCACGTCCAGCCCGCCCGTCACGGAGAGCACGAACGCAGCTACCGCGACTCCGTATACTATGGTGACCACAGTCTTGGCCCGCTTGCTTACAGGTAGGATACGGTATATGCGGAAAGCCACATATACGACCGCTGCGATGAACAGCAAAGTGAAGCCTATTGACGAAAAATAACTCATATCCTGCAAAAATACTATATTTGCGGCGAGAAATGGAATTTTTCCGTTTCAAGTGTAACAGGTACCACTATAAAAACTGCAAAAATGAAACATTATTTCTCGACAAGTTTCTTGTTGATGGCTTTGGCGATGATCGTATGCTTCGTCTCGTCAAACCTCTTCGCCACCAAAGTATTTGCCCTGGGCTGGGGCATCAACCTCCCCGGCGCGGTAATCATTTTCCCTATCTCATACATCCTGAACGACTGCATCTCAGAGGTGTGGGGCTTCCGCAGGGCGCGCCTGATCATCTGGCTCTCGTTTATCGCCAACCTGTTCGTGGTGGTCATGGGGCAGCTCATCGTGTGGCTGCCGGCGGCATCGTTCTGGGACGGTGGCGAGCACTTCGACTACATGTTCAACATGGCGCCCCGGGTGTTCGTGGCTTCGATGCTGGCCTTCCTCGCCGGCTCCACCATGAACGCGTGGGTCATGAGCAGGATGAAGGTCGTCTCCAACGGCCGGCGCTTCGGCCTCCGCGCGATAGTGTCTTCCCTTGCCGGGGAGGTGCTCGACTCGCTCATCTTCATGCCGATAGCCTTCATGGGCACCCCGGTCAGGATCCTCGCCACGATGATGCTGGCACAGGTGAGCTTCAAGGTGCTCTATGAGATAGTCATACTCCCCGTCACCTCGCTCGTGGTCCGTAAAGTGAAGGCTTCGGAAGGGGTGGATGCCTACGATGTGGGCGTCGATTACAATCCGTTTAAGATAAAAGACATACAATAGTTATGAAAAATCGTAAAGACGAGGGTCTGCAGTCGCTGGGCCGCAAGACCAAATATGCCGATTCGTATGCACCCGAGGTGCTGGAGGCGTTCGAGAACCAGCATCAGGAGAACGATTATTGGGTGCGCTTCAACTGCCCCGAGTTCACCAGCCAGTGTCCGATAACCGGCCAGCCCGACTTCGCGGAGATGCGCATCAGCTACATCCCCGACGTAAAGATGGTAGAGAGCAAGAGCCTCAAGCTCTACCTGTTCAGCTTCCGCAACGAAGGAGCCTTCCACGAAGATTGCGTGAACATCATCATGAAGGACCTCATCAAGCTGATGAACCCTCGCTACATCGAGGTCACCGGCTTCTTTACCCCCAGGGGCGGTATCAGCATCTATCCCTACGCCAACTGGGGCCGTCCGGGCACCAAGTACGAGCAGCTCGCCGCACAGCGCCTGGCCAACAGGGAGTAGTAATTATTACCAGTTGATACGGGAATAGATGGCTTCTGCCAGCATTTTGGCCCCGGTGGCCTGCGGGTGGAGGCCATCCTTGCAATATGTCGTGTCGGAAAACAGGTCGTAGAGGTCTACCTGTTCCAGGTTCAGCCTGTCGGCGATGCGGTGTATGGTGGGGCGCACGCCGCTCTCCAGCGGTTCGCTCTGCGGCGTTATCAGCGGCATGTTGAGCGAGCGGAATATGCGTATGGGGGCTATCAGTATGACTCTCGGATGCGAGGGCAGGTTGAGGTATGATTCCGTGATGCGCAGGTAGTCCCGCTCGAAGATCTCCTGGTCCCAGTTCTGGCTCTTGGTGTCGTTGGTGCCGAGCATCAGCAGCACTATGTCGGGGTTCCACGCGATGCTGTCGCGGTACACTTTGCGCCTGACGTAAGGGGTGTCGGCATCGTAGCGCGCGGCGGCATCGTTGCATCCGAAGTTGCGTACGGTGTAGTCGTCTCCCAGCATCTCTCCCAGGAGGACCGGGTAACTCTGCTTCCAGGGCCTCAGCAGCGTGAAGCCCCAGGTGATGCTGTCTCCTATGCAGGCAACTTTTTTCATGGTCTGCAAAGATAATTAATTTAACTTTGTATGGTTATGGTTACCTACATCATTATTCTGGTTACGGCGGCGGTGAGCATCCTGTGCTTCACGCAGCGGCTGAATGTCAACCGGCTGGTCTTCAATGCGTATCAGGTATGGCACGGGCGGCAGTGGTACCGGCTTCTGAGCTATGGCCTGGTGCACGGAGGCTGGAGCCACCTGATCTTCAACATGCTCACGCTGTTTTTCTTCGGGCCGGTGGTGGAGAGGTATTTCGGCGCCGTGTTCGGCCAGGCTACGGGTACGATATTGTATATAGTGCTCTACGTGAGCGCGATAGTGGTATCGACGCTGGGCGATTTGTTCAAATACCGCGACGATTATTACTATAATGCCCTGGGAGCATCGGGGGCGGTGTCGGCCATACTCTTCGCCGCCATCCTGTTCGAGCCCAAGATGGGGCTGTATATCTTCTTTGTCCCCATCCCCATCCCGGGCTATATCTTCGCGCCGCTCTACCTGCTGTACTGCTGGTACATGGCCAGGCGCAACATGGACAATATCGGCCACACGGCGCACTTCTGGGGCGCCGTATACGGACTGGTGTTCCCGCTGGTGTGCGAGCCCTCCATATTCAGCTATTTCCTGCAGCAGCTGGGACTATAGGTGCTTCATCTGCACCGGCGCGGAGGCTTTCTCTATCAGGGAGAGCTCTTCTTCGCTGAACGCGGTGTTGTCCAGCGCTTTCAGGTTGTCGGCGATCTGTGCTACGGAACTGGCCCCGATTATCACCGAGGTCACGCGGCTGTCGTTCAAAAGCCACGCCAGCGCCATCTGGGCCAGGCTCTGTCCGCGGCCGAGGGCTATCCCGTTCAGGGAGTCCAGCGCCTGTAGCATCGCGGGCGTGAGAGCCTCGGCCTTCAGCGAAGAGGCGCCGCGCCCCATGCGTGAGTCGCCGGGGATGCCGTGCAGGTAACGGTCGGAGAGGAGCCCCTGCTGCAGCGGTGAGAACGATATGAAGCCGGTGCCGCGGCTGGCGCACAGGTCCAGCTGGCCGCCGTATTCGGGCGAACGGTCTATGATGTTGTACCGGTCCTGGTATATCAGGCACGGGACGTCGCGCGCTGCGAGATAGTCGAAAGCCGCAGCCGCCTTGTCGGCGGGATACCTGGAGAGCCCGACATATAGCGCCTTGCCCCCTCGGACGATGTCCACGAGGGCCTGCATGGTCTCTTCGATGGGTGTCGCGGGGTCGTACCTATGGGAATAGAAGATGTCCACGTAGTCCAGCTTCATCCGCTTCAGGCTCTGGTCGAGGCTGGCCATAAGGTATTTGCGGGAGCCCCAGTTGCCGTACGGGCCGGGCCACATGTCCCAGCCGGCCTTGGTGCTGATGAGCAGTTCGTCGCGGTACGGGCGGAACGAGCCCTCCATCAGCCTCCCGAAGTTCTCTTCTGCGGTGCCGTATTCGGGGCCGTAGTTGTTGGCCAGGTCAAAGTGGCATATGCCGTTGTCGAATGCGTAGTGCGCCATGGCCTTGACCTCGTGCAGCGGTTTGTGCGAGCCGAAGTTGTGCCAGAGGCCCAGCGCAAGGGAAGGGATGTTGATGCCGGAGCGGCCGCAGCGGCGGTATTTCATGGTGTCGTAACGCTCGCAGGCGGGGGAGTATACGGGCTCTATCATGGTCTTGCAGGTATTTGATGTAATGGTTGTATAAAGATATTGATTTTCAGCGGGATTGCAACATTTTTGTGAGGATGCGGGTGGCGGGCTCCGCGTCATAAGGTGGACATTTTGGCACCGTTTTGCTGCCAATTTGGCCACTTGGGGGCATTGGCCCCGGGTTTGTATTATCCCATAGCGGTCCTGCAAGGGACCCTGGGAATAAGGCCGCGGAATGGCCATAAACCGGAACGATTAAAGTTTTTGAACTATGTTACCTGTTAGAAGAACGAATGATAGCTGGTTGCCGGACATTTTCAATGACTTTTTCGACAACAGCTGGATGACAAGGACCAATTATACCGCTCCTGCCATCAACGTAATTGAGAACGAGAAAGAGTACGATGTGGAGCTTGCCGCACCGGGACTTGACAAAGAGGATTTCAACGTACGCATCGACGAGGACGGCTACCTGCACATCGCCATGGAGAAGAAATCCGAGAATAAGGAGGACAAGAAGCACGGCCGCTACCTGCGTCGCGAATTCTCCTACGAGAAGTTCCAGCAGACGCTGCTGCTCCCCGACGACGTGGACCGCGAGAAGATCGAGGCCAAGGTGGAGAAGGGTGTGCTCAACGTGCATCTGCCCAAGAAAGAGGAGGTCAACAGGCCCGCTGCGGTAAAACAGATCGCCATCCAATAGCGGATCCGTACAATAACCAGAAAAAGGGCGCAACCGATTGACGGCTGCGCTCTTTTTTCATAAAAAAACACTAACTTCGTCGCAGATGAATAACAGTTTTTAAGATGAAAGCAATCAATACCCAGAAAGCCCCGGCTGCGATAGGCCCTTACAGCCAGGCTATTGACAGTGGCGCAGGGCTCGTTTTCGTGTCTGGACAGCTCCCGATAGATCCCGCCACGGGCGCGTTTGCCGAGGGCGGCGTCAGCGAACAGACCCGCCAGAGCCTCACCAACGCCAAGGCCATTCTCGAAGAGGCCGGTCTCGGCCTGCAGAACGTCGTTAAGACCACCGTATTCCTTGCCGACATGGGCGACTTTGCCGCAATGAACGAGGTCTACTCCCAATTCTTTGCCGCTCCGTTCCCCGCCCGCAGCGCCGTGGCCGTCAAGACCCTCCCCAAGGGGGCGCTCGTGGAGATCGAGTGCATCGCTGCCAGATAAAACCAGTGTCAACAAACCACAAAGCATATGATTAAACGCATTCTCTTTGCCTTTTGCGCTATTGCAATTGCGCTCGTATCCACAGATACTTACGCCCAGCTGGTCGATGGGCCTCACGGTTCACAGGACTTCAAGATAGGTGTCGCCGGCTATTCGTACCGCAAGTACAGCCTCGACCAGACGCTGGAGTTCTTACGCAGCATGGACGTCCACTATTTCTCCGTCAAGGACTGGTGGCTGCCGCTGGATTCCACCAAAGAGCAGATGGATGCCTTCAAGGCAAAGTGCGCCAGCTACGGTGTCGAAGGCTATATCCTCGGCCCCATCTATATGGGTTCTGAGGCAGAAGTCGACCGCGCCTTCGCCTATGCCGAGCGCTACGGCAGCAAGGTGTTCATCGGCGTGCCCAACTACGACCTTATCGACTATGTGATCAAGAAGGTGGCAGAGACCGGCATCAAGGTGGCCATCCACACCCACGGCCCGGACGGCGCCGCGTTCCCGAGCATCTACAAAATCATGGAGCTTGTCAAGGACCCTTCGCTGGGCGTCGGCTGCTGCCTTGACATGGGCCACTCCGTACGCAGCGGGGAGGACATCGCCAAGATCGTCAAGAAATACCACAAGTGGATATATGACATCCATATCAAGGACGAGACGGCCGGCACTCCCGCAGGCCAGACCTGGGAGATGGGCCGCGGCGTGATAGACTACAAGCCCATAGTGAAGGCTCTCCGCAAGGTCAAATACCAGGGTGTCATCTCGCTCGAGTTCGAGAAGAATCCCGACAATCCCCATCCCGGCATCGCCGAGTCCATCGGCTACCTGCGCGGTATCCTCGACGGTACAAAAAAATAGTTTGGATTGCTCCAAACTACTTTTTCACTATCTCAATATCGGAAACATCCTTGCGGTTTATCGTGAGGATGTTTTTGCATCCCCTCACCGTGCCGAATTTCCAGCAGGAGCGGGGGAGGGGCTTCCCTCCCGATAGAACCTGTGGCTCGAAAGAGAGTTTCAGCTGCTCGGTGCCGTTCGGCTCGAGGGCGGTGTATTTCACGCTGCCCGGGGCGTATTCTACCTCTTTGAGCATGCAGGTGGTGCTGAATATGTGGTCGGTATCCTCCGGGATGATCTCGGGCCATGCGGCCATCCCCTCGAAGTAGTGGGGCAGGTAGTCGAAATAGCTGTCGGAATACCAGATGCCATACCATTCCAGGCCTACCGAATTGACCGATATGTTGCCCTTGGAGGTATGGTTGCAAGCCGAATATTCGGCGAGCGCCAGGGTGGCGAGGCCCTCTTTCTTGGCCAGCTCGCATCCCGTCTCGGCGGCCCAGCGGGACAGCACCGAACCGTATCTGGCTGCATGGCTGCTCATCTCGAAGAAGCATACGTCCTGTTCGCAGATGCTGACGCCGCCGTAGCGGACGGTGCCGCCGAAGCGCCCCTTGACAAAGGCGAGCAGGTCCAGTACGACCTGCTTGTAGTCCTTGCACACGCCCGGGTTGTTGAGCAGGTATCGGGCGGTCTCCATGGGGGCGAACTGGTTCATGTTGGTCAGCGACTCGTCGATGTCTTCAAAATAACCCGACCAGAGGCCGTTCTTCACGGGATAATCAATCACCCAATTGAACACCAGGTCGCGCTTTGCCTTGAGGTCAGCCTTGTCGAGTGTGGTATCGGAAGCCAGGACCTTGTCGAAGAATTCAACTACGAATATCATGTCGGAGGTATAAGAGTCTTCGACCTCGCCGGTCTGCATGTTGACCCTGAAGGGGAGGGGCGACTCCTTCTCGGAGCCCTCCTTGATGTTTTTCAGAAGCAATTCGGCGATGTGCTCTGCCATGGCCTTGTATCGCTCATCTCCGGTAAAGGTGGCGCAATCCATGTAGGCTACGCCCACCATCGCCGCCTTGTCGGTCTCGATTCTCTCGTCCAGATATATTCCGTCGGGGTTGTCGTTGTCCTGGGTGCGGACCATTCCCGGCCAGGCCCAGTCGTCGGGGGTGGTGAACATCAGCATCCTGTCCAGGAAATCCCTCACGGGAACCAGCGCACGGATATCACCTGTATACGGATAGTAATAGCGGAAGAGTTTCATCGCGAAGTAGGCGTTGCTGCCCTGGTTGTTGACCACGGAGCGGTCATGATAAAGGCCGTCTTCTGTCAGGACATCGGGATAGGCTATCCTGTAGGTGCCGTAAGACGAGGTCACGATGTAGCCGGGAAGACGTCCTTCCGGAGTCTCGAACTGGGGGCCGTTGATGATGAAGTTCATGGACCACACCATAAGGCTGTCGTAGTTCAGCCACGGCTGCAGCCATCCGTCCTTGACCACTACGGCGTGGTCGAGAAGCTCCTGGGTGTGCTCTTTGTGTTCTACGCCGGGCAGTCCCTGCGAGTTGTAAACGGGAATTCTGGGGGTCATCATTGCCGTCGACGGGCTCTGTTTGCAACTTACTATGGCCAGGATGCAGGCCATGGGAATCAAGAATCGGAGTGTTTTCATGTCCCAAATGTACGATTATTTAGATTATCCTGCACAATCGGCAGATTAATTCACCGGGATGGAGTTAGAATTGCCGGTAAGCAGCATTTATAGCATAAACAGACAAAAGATTACTATGAAAAAGCATTGTGTGGTTTTGGTGTTCGCCGTCGCCCTTCTTACCATTTCTTCCGTCGCACTGTCGGCCCGGGACAATGGTCATTTCCAGGCTGTGGCCAGCGCCAGTTATCCCTGCGTCGGCTGGAACGAACGTGGTACCGCAGATATCTCTGCCGGATGGCGCTTCAACCGAGGCAACTATCTGGGTGTCGGCAGCGGCATGCATCTGGTACGTCACTGGTATGGAATGTCCCACGGTCCTGCACAGGTTACGCCCAGACTGAAGGCGATTCCGCTGTATGCGGACTACATACACTATTTCCGCTTCGGCCGCTCGCTCCATTCGTTCTATCTCGGTCAGGAACTTGGCGGCAGCTACTACCTGGATGTCCATCCGGAGATCCATGTCGAACGCTTCGGCCGTATCCGCCCCTATACCAACACCAAATTAGGTGTGGATTTCGGATTCAATGAGAGGATGGGTGTAATGCTTGGAATCAATCTCATCACGGTACCTATGCGGTGGGAAGAATTCTTCATCTCCCCCTGCCTCGGCTTCCGCTTCTGATTATCTATATAATATGCAATCCGTCAGGCCCGCTTCAGCGGGCCGCGCGAAGCGCGCGGGGTGTGGGGCAGAGCCCCACTCAAAAATAGGTGCAATAGCACCGCAACAAAAAAAGCAGCCTTTTGGCTGCTTTTGAGTTGCGGTGCGGACGAGACCTCGTATCCGGGTTTTTTGGGGAAATAGACGGAATCTTAAATTTATAGATATATCTGAAAATCAGTATATTAGCAAAAGGGGCATTTTGCGCTCTTTCCAAGTGATTTACAAAAAGAAGCCACAAAGAAGCCACATTTTTCCAGATTTATTGTATATTTGTAATGTGTTTAAAATGGTAAAATGATATGGCAACTTTTTTTGAGATTAGAACAAAGAAAACGAAGGGCAGGACGTCTCTATTTGTACGCTGCCAGTCTAAGGTACATCACATCAACTACAAGATGTCCACAGGTCTTGAAGTGGATATCAATGCTTGGAATAGGGGTAAGACCAGTTCAACTGTTCGCCAGAACTATCTGAATGCTAACCCTGACCTTGATGCCAAAATGAATGCGATTCGGCGTAGTCTTGATTTGGCGCTCGAACGGGATACCGCTATCACCAAGGAAGAATTCCGGGAGATAATCAACAATGTTATCTACGCAGATGCCCGTGCCGCTCAAAAGCGTCGTGAAGAAGAGAAAGCACAAGCGGAGGCAGAGAAGAACCGGATGACACTGAATAAGTACATCAAGCAGTATAATGAGCAGATAGCATCCGGTGCACGGCAAACTGAGAGCGGCCGCAACTTTGCTCCATCCACCGTTAAGACTGTCAAATTGGCGCTGGATCAGTTCATGCAGTTTCAGAAGGCAAAGAAGCGTACTTATGACTTCGATGATGTCAATATGAATCTCTACTACGATTACACGGCCTACCTGAAAAAGAAAGATTATTCTATCAACTCAGTGGGCAAGTGTATCAAGCAGTTGAAGACCGTGATGGCTGCGGCAGAGAGTGAAGGCTTCCACAACAATAATCTGTGGAAGGATAAGAAGTTCAAAGGGACCAGGATTGAAGTGGATAACATATACCTTACCCAAGAGGATTTGGATAAGATTATGGCCGTTGACTGTGAAAAACTAGGCAAGGGGTTTGAACTCGCCCGTGACATCTTTATGGTTGGCGTCTGGACTGCGCAACGTGTCTCTGACTACAACAATATCAAGAAGGAGGACTTCAGCACACTTACAAAGAATATTATGCGCGAGAAGGATGATCCTGACCACCCTGGCGAGAAGATTGCCTGGATCGAGAAGCAGACCATCACATATCTGAGCATCCGCCAGCAGAAGACAGGTGCTAAGGTCTCCATCCCCTGTAACTCCAAGCTGAAAGCTATCCTTGAGAAGTACGACTATCAACTGCCGCATATGGTGGACCAGGTCATCAATAGGAACATTAAGGAGGTCGCAAAGAAAGCTGGCCTTACTGAGCTTGTAGAGATTGAGACCACAAGAGGAGGAACACCCAAGAAGGAGATGGTAGAGAAGTATAAACTCGTCCATACCCACACCGCCCGCCGTACCGGAGCCACCCTTATGTACCTTGCTGGCATTGACATCTACGATATCATGAAGGTCACCGGCCATAGCTCGCCAAAGATGCTCAAGAAATACATAAAGGCCGACTCCCTCGAAGTCGTCCAGAAGCTCACCGACAAGTACGACTACTTCAAGTAGTTTACAAAAAATACACTTTTTTAGTGTATTTTTGAAAAAACTGTATTATTTTTGCAACAAAGAACGACTGAGATGCAGATAGTTTTCAAACAGGATTATTTGTCAAAACTGTATTTTGAACAGACCGGAGACAAGAAACACAGGTTTCAACCGGATGTTATTAAGAAGTACACCAAGGTGGTAAATATCCTGAAGAATGCTAAGGTGGTGGAAGATTTGTTCCCGTTCAACTCCTTGAATTATGAGAAGTTGTCCGGAGACAAGGCTGGAATCGAGTCTGTGAGAGTAAATGACAAGTACCGTCTCGAATTCCAGACAGAGAAGGTTGAAGGGGCAGTGGTTGTGACAATCTGCAATATATTAGAGTTGACAAATCATTATCAGTAGCGATATGGCTAACAAAGAATTCACCCCGACTCATCCCGGGGAAGTAATTAAGGATGAACTTATAGCACGAGGAATTACCCAGAAGGAATTTGCCGAAAGGATAGGAGTGCCCTATACTATGCTCAACGACATCCTGAACGAGCGTCGCGCTTTGTCAGCATCCGTGGCGTTATATATTGAAACCGCATTAGGAATATCTGCTGATTTGCTGATGGGCCTTCAGTCGGACTATACAATGCAGACCGCAAGGAACAACACAGAGATTAAACGGAACATGAGCAGAGTTCAGCCCTACCAGCCAGTAGTAGTTGCACCGGCATTTGCCTAATAGACTTGCCTGGCACACTATTTCATCACAGATTTACTAAACCGGATATCGCTAAATACTGACTGCGGTATCCGGTTTCTGTATCCAGAAGGATGCACCGTGCGTGAACCTGATACGACCCCAGACCAAGACCCCAGATAGATTTGTAACCTATGATGGACACAGTCTGACGCGGTTCGCTTGCGGTACCATCAGCCAGAAAGTTTCTCATAGCCCCCGGATTCCGTCCTCCCCCTGGGCGGGTGAGCTGTGCTTTGGTCAGCAGCCGGTACCGTCCATCCGGATCCTCCACCTCCAGTTGCAGCTGGAGTAGTAGGTCCTCTCCTAAAACCGAGGCCCCCAGCAATTGTACAATAAACGACGGGAACGGCTCAAATGGAGCAGGGGAGGGTATATGCTCGACACCCAGTGTGGCGAACCCGTGATAGGCAGAAATGAAGAGATTGTTTCCTGATATCCGTGCCAGATGGTCGAACGGTGGCCGATGCGGCTCCACTTCCTGAGCGAACGGCTCCCACTGCAGCTGCTCCTCGTGGGGCAACGACCGCCAGGCCCTCAGGGCCCTCTGATGAACTGCCAGAGCAGCCAACTGGTTGGCAGTACCAGTATAGACTGGAGATATTCTCTTGCGGAGAAAGCATTTACCTGCCCTGTGATAGGCAGTAACATCACCGGCGGAGCCGTATGCATCACTGATAAGGAGACCTGGGCGCAGTTGATTCATAAGTTATAACTTTTGGGTTGATAGGTAGTTACAATCTAGTTGGGAGGAATTGCGCCCAAGAGCAAAGATAGCCAAAACACGCTGACTAAACAACCCCACAGCGGCGGCGGTAGCCGCTGCTGTTACTTGATGAATTTGTATAACCGACCCTCCGGTTGCCAGAGGGCAGCACGGTGATGCTCCCCGCCGTCGTTGGCTATCCCATCTGCGGCAGGCCTTGGTTGTTTACAGTCTGCGTCAAGCTGTCTGTAAACGGCCAAGGAGCGGAACGGAGTGGAGCTGTCGGCTGCGGAGGTGGTCTGAAGCGCAGGCGAAGACGACCGGAGCAGCCCGGGCCGCTAAGGCCCGACCACGCCGGTGATGCATTCGCCAATGTCCGCCAAGGGGCTTGGTGCGACCGGAATGACCGGAGCGCCAAAAACCTCTAGCGCAGCGTAAGGTTTTTGAATCAGCGAAGGGAAATGAAGGGAGCTCGAAGCCCAACCCCGCCGCCTTTCGCGCCGAATGGCTGGTACAACGAGCCACGTTCATAGGACTCCTGCCGGGGCTCGCCACGGCGGGAGTCTTATGCTTTGCGACCCCCGTAATAATTGCGGCGAAGCCGTGCCGAGGTGGGACGAGCGGGAAAGCGAGCGCAGCCGCTCCGCGGCAAGCTGGCTTGAAGCGAAGTTCCCACCCCGCGCCTCCGGCGCTAAGGTGACAGCCGCCACACTTTGCGCCCTGGCACTGCCACCAACCATTGATAAAAACCGCGTAGCGGAAGCAGTGATTCCGGAGCGCAGCGGATGGAATGACTGCTGGAGCGGGGGTAAAGAACGTACCAAGGCAGAAAAGAACAGCGCAAAGTGTGCTGCTGCCGAAAGGGCCTTGAGGCCAGAGGCCCTTGAGCGCAGCTGCCTGGCTGGCACCGCCTCGCCCGGGAATGCGGGTGGCTATGGAGAAGCTTATACTGCCGCTGTGATATTTGACATAATCCAGATTGTGTACATTGCTGATTAGCAGAGGGCAAGCGCGGAGACACCGCGAGCGATGGACATCCCGCCTTTGATGCGGGGTACTGCCAGTGGCCAGCAATTTACACAATCTCGATGGGATTATGTCTAATAGCACTGATGCGGGGGACGGAGGGTTGCGCACCCGCCGCAGGTCCCGGGCGTTAATGGCCCCTGGGGGCTGTGGGGGACAATAGTGTGCAAGTCTGCGACCGGCTCGCCGGGAAGCAGTCTTGCTGCCTTCATACCTTAAGTCACGGAGGTGGCGCAGATGGGGCGTGTTTGTGGCTGGCGTGCCCGGCCACAATCTCGCACCAGCTGCCGGTAATGCAGTGCATCCATCAGATTGACGGTGGCGCATAGTATTCTCCCCTGTGGGGTTGGGGGCACTATAGCGTGCAAGTCTGTGTGCGGCAGAGCCGCCCACTGTCTTGCAGCCTTCATGCTCTTCAAATTGACGTTTTTGAATTTAATGGCTGTCCGTGTCCACCCCCAGGACGGCAGTACCGCTTTGGACGATGCGGACAGTTTGGACAATCTTCAACCCTCCAGTTTATTTAAGCATTGTTTAATAATACAGACATGTGTTTTCACGAACCATTAATCATACTTACTAATTATACATTACTCTTCGGAAGTGTCTGTGGCTCTAACGGTTTCCAAAACACATTATGATATATAATGGGATTGCCTTCGTAACTAATGATTTTATGGGTCTTAAAAACAATAATAGCACACTGCGATCTCTGCTGTGACATCAGCTTACAGGACTATAACTAGCATAAGTATACCTATACAAGTACGCCTCAAATCATTCCAAGCAAGTTTCTCACCTGAGCTAAGCTAAGAGCGTTTCCTAATATTCACTCTCTTATATTCTGCTCTAATTGCCGACCAGGTTACATTTGGAATAATGTAAATAGTTTCTTATTATTATCTTTTGATTTGTGTTACAACTCTTAGTATATTTCGAAACAGCTATAGCGTATGGAAAAATACGAAGATTTCCTTTATATAAAGCCTTTCACAGGAATACAAAGTTCATCTGGCGCTTGGTATCAAACCATTAAGTTTCTTGGGAAAGGGGGAAACGGGATCTCATACCTTGTGTTGTGTTCAGAGGGCCCTTATTTTGGTTGTATTTTCACATTAAAGATTCTATACCGTATATCAAAGCCTGACAGGGTCACAAAATTCCTCCATGAGGTTGCCTTTGTAAAAGAGTGTAATTATCCGACCATTTTAAAGCATTATGATGATGGCGAGTGGAACAATCATCCGTTTGTGGTAATGGATTATATGACAACAACCCTTGAAGAAGAAATCAAACATGGAGATACGCCCATAGGAAATAAGATTCTATTTTCGTTACAACTTCTTTCAGCCGTTAAGTACCTTCATAACAAGAATGTCGTTCACAGAGACATCAAACCCTCCAATATATTTATCAAAGACAACACGGCGTTTCTCGGTGATTTTGGACTTATAAAAGATCTCTCAGATAATTCTATAGAAAATGACGAAGATTTCAAGGGGTATTACGCTATGCCGAAATCCTATAGAACACCCGAGCTAGTTTTGTATGCTAATTCTCAATCTCATATTTGCAAAGAATCTGATATATTTCAACTAGGGTTGGTTTTCTGTGAGTTATTTACTGGCAGGAACCCATTAAGGCCAACAGAGGATAACTCATTAGACATATCTTTGTTTCCTATCCCATTTAGAAACAATATATATTTAAACAAATGCATTTGGACTATTCAGCGAATGCTTAAAATAGACAAAACAGAACGAATGACTCTTGATCAGGCTATGATGAGATTCAACAAATTGTTCAGCGAATTTGCAAAAGCAAGAGAGAAACTAGAGGGGTCAGCCATTTAGACTATCGTTTTCTCCGGACTTGCCATATCAATTCTTGTCACATTATTCTATATTTTAGCTCTTGTCATTGGTCGTTCTATTCATATTAATCACTGAGCACCTCAAGTCTTCGTCTGCCATTGGTCCTGTGCCCCCAAATGACATAATCGACCTATTCATAATCTTTACTAGACTTACCATTTATGCGTTAATCAGTCCGGACAAGAATGTAAGAGTACCGCGTTATTTTCTTGCAAAGGTTTCGCGCCCTGAGACTATTACTAGGGCTAAAGACGCCGACTACGCCTATCCACCCTCAAGACAACATTACCGTTGTGGCCGATGTGGACAGTATGGACACCATTTAAGATTGGACAAATAATTATGAACAATACCATAATGGGGGCTACCATCTGCCGGCCAGAAGTCATTATTTATTATTAATCTGCGCTGAGTGGCATATTGTTCTTGTTTATCACAATCCACCAACCAAGAGGTAACCGAGACAGTTGCTAAGCGACCCACTCTCCGATAAATACCTAAATCTTTTGGGGTTTATGTGCGGATTATTTGTAAATGATCAAGCACAAGTGTCTATTCCCCGAGCACTTATGAGACAATTGTCTTAGGCTTGAATTTTGCATAGAAATATTAAATATATAATTATATTTGTAAACTTTTTTAGTTGTCGCTATATGTTGGACACGGAGTATAAATATTATCTTGAACATCAACAGGAGCTTCTAGGGCGCTATAGAGGTCGGTTTCTCGTCATTATTGGGAACTCGGTAGTTGGTGATTATGACTCGAAGGCCGCAGCATATCTGGACTCTATCAAGAAGTATCAACTTGGATCTTTTCTAATTCAAGAATGCACTGACGGCACTTCCGGATATACTCAAACCTATCATTCCAGAGTTATCTTTGCCTAATGTCAACCATCCCCTTTGCAAAAGCGTTCACGCAGAGATATGAAGGCATTACTAATGTCTTGAAAACAGAGTGTACGGTATACCCCGCATTTGACCCCAGATCTCCTCAGCTTCCAGAAGGATGCAAAGTAAATTGTTTATGGGATACCGGTGCCACAAATTCAGTCATTTCTGCTCGGCTTGTTCAGGCACTTGGCCTTAAACCTATTGGAAAGGTCACGATTTCTCATGCACAAGGACAAACAGATGTTAATACATATTTGATTAACATTATGCTTACCAATAATGTCGGAGTTCCTTTTCTTCAAGTGAGCGAAGGCGTGTTGTCGGGGTTTGATATGTTGATTGGAATGGACATTATTTCTCAAGGAGATTTCTCATTATCCTGTGCTGGCGGAAAAACAGTGTTCTCATTCCAGACGCCATCGACTCATGAGGTTGACTATGTTTCTGGCAGAATGGTCCAAGCACCGATAGTTAAAAACGAAAAAGAACCAGGACGAAACGATCCTTGCCCTTGCGGAAGCGGAAAGAAATATAAGCATTGCCACGGAAAACAACAGTAATATGAATCGGGAAGATGCATTAACCCTCAAGGCCGTTGTTCTTTATATTTTGAAGAACTGCTCTAGCCACGTAAGCCGCAATGTGTACTACATTGTGAAAGCTGCTTTTGTGGCCCAGCAAAAGCACCTTGCTAAGTATCTCTGTCCGCTTTACGATGATAAAATTACAGCGCTGCAGTTTGGCCCTGTCCCATCCAATATTTATGATGCGTTGAAAATCGCCCGTGGAGATGCTAATGCTATGTATTTCCACAGAAATGACGATCTTCATCTTGTTTATGATTCCATTTCTTTTAGTGATGAGGTCTTTTCCGCGAATGAAGAGCCTGATATGAATTATCTCTCCCCTTCAGCTATAGAATGCATTAATGAGGCATTAAAGGAAGTCTCTGCTATGTCATTTGACGAGATAGTAAATGCCACGCATGGAGAAGAGTGGAAGCGCGCTTATAATAATCCCGGCAACAAACAAATGAACTATCTTGCAATCGCAAAAGAGGGTGGGGCCGACAACACATCTCTTTCATACTTGAAAGAGAGTCTTGAACTTGATGGCTTGCTCAAGTGATGACATTAGGAGATTTCTCATCTAAGCTCAAAGGAATGTCCATCCAACCGGGATGCGTCTTCCGGATGATGCTATTCCCCGAGGATGGTGTAACCCCCAAAAACAAAGGCGACAAGTCACGGACAAAGTATTTTGTCGTTATCGGAAAAGATGACGAATCGTTGCTAGTCGGGTCTCTCCTAATCAATTCTGACGTTAATATCAATTTGGTTCGCGCAATCGCCCCGTATCAGTACTGCATTTATCCAAAAGATTACGCATTCCTCGGAGATAAATATCGATTCATCGATTGTTACCGCATTAAAGAACTGAGTTTCGACCAGATTATTGAGGACGGCGATTATATTGGGACAATATCAGCTGAGGATTTGGACAAGACCATTGATTTAGCGAATGCTTCTCCTGTTAATAAACCATTAACATTGAAGAAATTCGGAATTTTGAAAGAGCAAGGGAACAATCAGTAATGACCGCCATCTCGACAATAATAAACTACCGTTTGTGGCTCCGGGGCTCCTACTGGTGCTCCGGAAGTTACTTAGGCAAATAGCGTCTCCCACATAGGGATCCACAGTGATGATACGTCTAACTATTATCGTCGGCGATTTATGACTTCAGAGGTATCCGACTCCATCAATTCGCAGTTATTCCAAATAAGCAGGAATTATAATTTCACTGCCTTTAACTGGCCAAAATGTTTATAATCCAACTCCATCTGATAAAAAGCGATAGGGGAGACAGATACAATTGTACCATTTAGGTCTTTTTGTATGAAGTGCTTTGTCTGCATAATATTTTGAATGGTTTCCTTATCTTGCTTGGTACATTTCAATCCAAAATATATTGCTTCAATACAACCAGGGATATCAATTGTTCCATATTCTCCCTTGCCATTCAAGTCATAGTAAAGAAAACGGAGCTCATTCTCGTATTCCCATTGTTTGCCTTTTAGGAAAAAAGCATCTTCCAAAGTGATAGAGTCTTTCTTTGAGTATTTACGCATATCTTCATTAGAATACTTCACATCTTTGAAATATGCGACCACATTTGGATTATCACCTCCTAATTGTGAGATAGGGTTACAAAAACTATACTTTATGCAAATACCTTTATGTGAATCTGCGTAATGTCCCCACATCAAACTATTTAAGTATTCCTTTTTATCTTTTTTGTGTTTCTTCTCACCATATATTGACGGACTAAAGACGTCTTTAGAAGATGGCAGTTTTACATTGCATGAAAAGCATGCAATTTTCAAACACTCTTGATATGCTTGACGAATCAAAGAAGATAGTTCTTCTCCTTTATTTAATAACGCTCTTATTGGACAATCAAATGGATCATTAAATGTGGTTGGCGATGATAAGTTCAGTTGTTCGTTAATCAATGACTGATATAAAAATGTTGTGCATTTCCTGAAAGCGTATGCAGTTGGCCGATAACTTATGTTGCTTGAAGAAGTGATAGAGTAATAGACATATTTTTTGAATGCTTCGACAGCTCTGCTATTATACAACACACCCAACTTATGCCAACATGAGCCAAGATTGAAAAACAAGGATATCTTTACTCCGAATTTGTATTTTTTGCTCTTATTTGTATCATATCGATTGATTAATTCCGCTAACCGAATAATCTCTTTTTCGCGTGTGGTGGATGATTCATAAATTGCCACTGATAAGATAACAAGAGCTAGACCATATTTTGACTGTCTATCAGAAGCCTCATCGACGGAATAATCTATAATAGGTTCCCACTTATCGTCAAATTCGTCAATCACTTGCTGTGCATTGATAGCTGTGACTTTTTCATAATAGTCACCGATATACTTATCAAGCATCTGTTCGATTTCTTTTAATTCCGGATTTGTCATACTAAACATATGATTATTAATAATGATACTGATTATTGGGGATACCGCTTAAAACGACCCCAAGGTCTTATGGTGCGGTTTATCATCCCAACTTACTGCATTCATAGAGTTGAAGAAAGGGAAAGATAAAGGTGGGCTATTAGGAGAGGATTGCGTGCGTCATTTCGTGCGATTCTCCATCAATATTGCTAATATCAAATTTGTTTTAATCTTTTGAGTAAGCATATAGGCAGATATATAAATATGGCTATTACCGAAAAGATTAGTCCTGAAATGGTACCGATGGCGAAGTCGAACCAGAAGACTTCGGCGGGGCCGTCGGAGAGAAATGGCAGAAGGCCAAGGATTGTGGAGATGAGTGTGAGGGAGATTGGAACCAGTTTTCTGCTAAATGCACGGATGTAGCGATGTACATTATCGCCTCCGCCTAATGCTCCATACTCTGAAATCAGGTATATTCCTGCATTTACCGTGATGCCACAGAGCATTACCAATGCGGCAAAACCTCCTTGATCGAAAGAGAAATCTGTGAGGCCGAATATCAGGAAGAGACCGATGAAAGAAACAGGAATCATAATGATGACCGCTATTGGTTTACGGAATGATTCGAAAGCAATGCATAACATTGTGTAAATCACCGCGATTATCAGCAAAATAAGCCAGCCGTACCGTTCTCTTGCGTTGTCGAACCATCCGCCACGCTGTTGTGCTTTATATCCAACGGGCAAGATTTCTTCGTTCATATACTGTATGGCCTCTTTTCGCACCTTGCTCGCAAGCTGGTAGCTGCCGATAAAGTTGTAGCAGACCTGAAGGGTATAGGACTGGTCTGTACGGTATATGTTTATCTCGGAACGTCGCTTGGCGATAGTACCGATCTGAGAGAGAGATACAGCAGTTGTGTCAAGTTCTATGGGGACTGACTGTACGTGCCATAGATCGAAGGTCTCTGTTGCCGATGAACGGACTTTCACGCTGGTCATTACGCCTTCTGTCATTTTTCTCTGTGCCGGCATTGAATACAACCGGGATGAGAGTGAGCTATAGTATTTCTGCGGAGATATGCCAAGGGCGGCCAGTGATTTGCGGTCATAATTGACATAAATCTCTGTAGAGGGGCTTTCCCAGCCGCTCCCGGAGCGAATTTCAGGCTCGCTTACCCGCTGGTTTCTGCCAAGATAAGTCATCAGGCCCTCTGCATAACCATACAATTGCTCGAAATTATATCCCGTCAGGATTATATAGTCTGACTTGTGATCAGTTCGGACATTATTATTGAAATAGTTATCGTCTATCCCGCTTACTGTCCAGTTGGCACCACCAAAACTTATGGCGGCCGATGTCACTTGTGATTTAAGTGTGGCGGGAAATGGCGTATTCTCCCATTCCTTCTTGAACCGGACATCTATGCGGCCGCTACGCACATTGTGGATCTGTGTCGTGAAGGATTCTATTTCGTTGAACTTGGCCAGGAAATTTTCCATTGCCAACATCACCTCGTTGAGCTGGTCAACAGTACACCCTTCTGGCATTCCCGCCTGTATGAAGAGGACTTTCCGGTCGGGTTCCCTATAGAAATTGGACCTGTCAAGGCTCCTGTAAAACAATCCGAATGTAGAGCCCAAGACCTTGTCTATAACCCTTCTGTTAGAGGCATAGGGCTCCCATCTTGAAAGGCTGGCCAGAAATGATTTATCTCCTTCCTTGAACTTAGATGCTTGCGGTATTAAGAATAGAGGTATTCCGAATGCAATTACCAGCGCCACTACGGCAATCCACCTCCTTTTTACACTTGCGTGGATAAATGACTCATAGCGGGCAAGGCGCCTGGACTTACGTCGAAGTCTGCGTACACTTACTGCTCTAGATTGGGCTCCATAAGAGAGGACTTCCATCAATGCGGGGACCACCCAATAGCATACGGCAAGAGATACGCTAAGATTGATTATTATTACCCACAAGAAATCCGTAAGGTTAAGCCTCTCTTTTTCCGGCAGCAAGAGTACCATCAACAATGCTGCCATTGTGGTAAGGACCGCATATAGAATGGAAGGAAATGCACGGCGGTTGTGACACCTGCCCCAATGGTCTATCATCAGAATGGAGGTGTCTATCATTATGCCGAAAGAGACCGTTATACCGGCTAGAGTATAGATGTGTATGGCAAGGCCGACAAGCCGGTATATCCCCATTGCCATCAGCAACCCGGCCACAAGCGACAACATCAATATCAGCATCTGCTTCCAGGACCTGTTAACCAGGAATGAAAAGACAAGCAGGATGGCAAGGCAAAGAAGTGTTCTGAGGATAATCTTATTGAGTTCTTCAGAAACGTACTGCGACGAGTCGTAGCTCAGGTCTGCGGCCATCTGCTCGGGGAAAGAGGCTCCAAGACGGTCCATCTCTTCCCTGACAGAAGCCGCCGTTGTGATTATGTTGGCGTCCGGGGAGATATCGAACGACAATGTTACGGTATTCAGCCCATTGAGCCTGAAATAATATTCCGGGACTATTTCCTGATATCTTACGGTTGCTATTTCGCCAAGACGGACTACGCGGCCGCCGACGTTCTTTATCGGAATATCATCAAAACCATCATCCTTGGTTGAAGACGTGGCAAGCCTTATTGTATGAAGGTGTCCATTCTCTGACAGGAGGCCGGCTATTTCGTTTCGTGAGGCCGTACTGATAGCGGACACTATGTCATTCCCAGTAATGCCAAGTGCTTCTGCAGAAGGATAATCAAAGGTGATGACCCATTCATATGGAGTTACACCTGAAACCCCCACACGCTCCACTCCGGGCAGCGAGGAGAGTGGATATACAATATGATCTGTGGCAAAGGCGGCTATCCGGCTTGACGGCAAAGGACTGCGCAACCTATAGACCATCTGCCCACCACCGCCATCGGCACCACCGGCAGTAAGGTAGGGATATCTAACCCCCGATGGCAGGGACGGCCACAAATTGGCAATTCTCGTGGAGGCTTCGAAGCGTGCCGTCTGCAAATCTGTCCCCTTGGCCAGTTCCATAGTGATGGAACCCCGGCTGCGGGAAGAGACAGAAGAAATGGACCGGCATGATTTCATCGATGCAAGCGAAGCTTCTATTCGCGAGACGACCTCGGACTCCACCACTGTGGGGGATGCATCAGGCCAGGATATCTGTACCTGGAGAGACAGGGTCTTCGGTTCTGGCGTATAACGCAAATTGAGCCCGCGGATTGACAGTAGTCCAAGCAGGGACAATGCTGCCGTGACAAGCAGAACGGTGAAGGATGAGTATGTGCGTCCCTTACTCATTCTCACGATATATAGACCGGTAGAGGGCAGGCACAATAAAGAGACTTACCAAGGTGCCGACGGTCATACCGACAATGATTACAAGCGTCATCGGGTACTGAAGGTCCGCCCCCATATTCCCTTTTGCCAGGAAAGGAGCCACGGCCAGAATTGTGGTAAGGGAGGTCATAAGGATCGCCTTGACCCTCCGGCTTCCGGCAGTAAGGATTGCCTCGTCTATACGCATCCCTTCCTTTCTCAACCTGTTGATTGTATCGACCTTCAGTATAGAGTCATTGATTACTATACCTGTAATGACGACAAGGCCGATGAGCGACATCAGGTTGATTGATTCCCCAAGGATCCAGATAACCGCGAGTGCAAAAAATATGTCTATCACTATCTCCAGCAATATCAGCAATGGCTGTACAAGCGACTCGAACTGGGCAGCCAATATCAAGTATAGCAGCAAAACGGCTATCAAGAGCGTCCAGACAAGGTCATTCACCATTTTTCTGGTTGTAAACCAACTTCCGGAGAATCCCGTCTCGAAATTGCCGTCCGATACCACCGCACGGCGGACCTGTGCCATAGTCTGCCCTATAGACTTTGCGGGGACATCAATCGGCAAAGGATAATATTCCCCTTCCTGGCCCGACACAATGGTTTTAAGGTCTTCGTAGGGAGCCTGAACCATCAAGGCAGAGAGAGGTATACTGGCATCCTTCACGGTTATTTCAGTATTCTGGAGCAAGCCTGCCAGCGACTCATTGTCGCTTCCCAAAACAACCGGCACGGATTTGTCTCCTTGTACTATCTTCATCAGGTTGTTACCATTCAAGGCGGAACGCAAGGCAGACATTATCTGGTCATAGCTTACACCGTAGAGCGCCATCTGCTGGGGATCCGCCACAAACATTATCTGTTCTTGGACTGGTACGGTGCCCACTTTTACCCCAGGGACGGCCCGCTTGATGCCGACGATACATTCCCGCAGCTGTGGAACAGTTATTGTCGGTGAAGTTACCGGCCTGAGCCGGGCAACCAGCAAGTCTTCTTTGCTGCCGAACACCAAATCAAAGATATTGCCCGCCTCTTCAAAAGAATACTGCGCTGCGGGCCAAGATTCGCCAACTGTTTTGCTTAATACTTTCTGTGCATCTGCCAATGACCTTTCATCGGGGAACTTGAAATATAGCTGGGCTTGGGATGAGCCAAGCGCAGCATCGTGATCCAGCAAGAATTGCTGCACACCGGCCATAACAGTGGACTGCTGTGCCGAGACCGTTTGTTCTAGTGCTGAGCATCTGCGGACATTCTCGTCAGGAGATATGGAGCCGCCCCAGTCAACCCTCATTTGTACTTCATCCCGGGTAATGTCAGGCAACATCTGCCTTGGCATATATTCCAGGCATATAATACATCCGACAACAGAAACGCCAACAATAATCCAAGACAGAGGCAGGTGTTTCAATATCCAAGTCGTCCAGTTATGCTCCCATCGTTCAAGTCTTTCCGTCCAGGTTTTCCGGCGAAGGGACTCCGGCGACCCTTTTCTCTTATACCAACACCAGTAATATACCGGGATAACCAGTATAGTTACAAGGTAGGAGGAAAACAACACGATGGAGACGGCCAAAGCCTGGTCGCGGAACAGCGCTCCGGCAATACCGCTTACCGACACAAGGGGGACGAAAACTGCACAGGTAGTAAGGATGGAACTGAGCATCGGGGCCGTGACTTCCCGTGTACCATTAACCACCGCTTGCCACAGGGATTCCCCCCGCTTCCACCGGCCGGTAATATTATCTACAAGTACCAGGGAATTGTCGGTCATCATACCTACACCCAGCAGCAGGCCTGAAAGGGAAACTATATTGAGAGACATCCCTGCCAGCTTGAATACAAGCATAGACAAGATAAGTGCTACCGGAATCGTTATGGCGATAAGTGCAGAGCTGCGGCCGTCCTGCATAAACAGGAATATGACAATGCAGGCCAGCAGGATGCCGACTATTATGTTAAGGATAAGATTACGGATAGAATAGTCAAGAAGGCGGGTCTGGTCTCTTGTCACTGTAAACTCCAGCTGGGGATAATCCTGCTGGAAAGACTCAAGGAGAGACGAAACGCCCTTGCGCAAATCTTTCAGTTTGGAATCGCTCCTTGACACAATGGCAAGACTCACCGCCTGCTTCCCGTCCGATGTAAGCATACCTGCCCTGGGTGCCGGTTGTTCAACCACCTCGGCAACATCTTTTAGTTGCAACAGATGCCCGTCGTGGTTAAGCCAAAGCTCCGCAATATCTTCCGCGCCACCCACATTGGACTGGAAGCGGACCCCATAACGATATTGTCCATCGGCTATCGTGAGACCGCCCAGCCGGATGTCTGCGGATGCGACCAACCGCTCCAGGTCACTGCTGTGTATTCCGGCTTGGCGCAGTCGTGATTCGTCGGGCACGATAAGTATTTCCGGCTCTTCAGTGCCGCTGACATCTGCCATAGCGACCTCATCCAGCTGCTCTATCCTTTTTACTATAACATCCTGCACAAAGCGGCTCAGTGCAAGAAAATCTGATTTATTATCCCGGGATGTCACATTGATGTAGAACGCCGGTATATCCGTCGCGCTGGCCTTAAGCACTTTTGGACGACCAATGTTGGGCAATGAGCCCATAGCCCTGTCTATTTTTTCATTAACCTCAATGAAACGATAGTCAATCTTGTCCGAGTGGGAAAACGAGAGCTTGATATTGGCGCTTCCGTCCCGGGAAGTACAATTGATATCCTTGAGTCCGTCTATCTGTACCATCTGCGAGCGGAGCGGGCGCACCACACTCTCATCCAGTTCCCTTGCCGACATTTGGGGCGCATCTACCTGAACCGTTATGTATGGTATGTTGACATCCGGGATCAGGGATATTGGCAACCGTAAGGCACTCACAACCCCCAACACACAGATTGAGAGAAGCAGCATTGTTACGGCCACCGGCCGCTTTAACAGTTTCTCCAGCATAGGAACTATTTCAAGGATACTTTAGTACCGTCGGCAAGGTTAAGGTTGCCCGTAATGATTACCTGGTCTCCTTCAGACAATACTGCCCCACGGTCGGCATTGGCTTCTACGGCGTAAGATTCAGAATTGGAGTCTATGATATTGACATATACCCAGTGGGCGACACCATCGTCTGTATATGTAAAAAGGACGTGGAGCCCATCCCGGATGACGACAGCACTTTTAGGGACCACAAGCATATCAGGGAGCGTCCTTTCAATGATTACCTTGACATTCATCCCGTCAACCAGCCCGATACGGCCCGGCAGACCGCCCGTTACTTCCACAAGGCTGTTCTTGCCAACAGATGGGTTGATTGCGGTAACTGTTCCGCCATATTCCTGGGACGGGTCTGAAAAAGACTGCACTCTCAACGGCATGCCCTGCGTCACTTTGCCGAAGTCAGACTCCAAGACCTGGAAACTGACATCCATAGCGCTGTCGTCAATGAGTGTGCACAAGGCATCCGACGGTGCGTTGTCATAGGCTTTGACCTTGAGGTCTGCCACAAGTCCAGAGAAGGGCGCCCTGAGAATGGTGCCTGAGGCTTCGTATTTCGCCCTGTCCAGGGCGTTCTTCGCCGCCTTGTTGCCAGAGCGCATCCTCGCTATCTCCATCAGCTCTGAAGGGACCGCCGCCGTATCAGAAACCGGATAACCCTGTCCTGCCAGGAAATCCTGCAAGTCAATCACTGAGCGGTCAAGAGCAATCTGGGCCTGTTCTACCGCAAGTTTCAAATCCGGGCGGTCCAGTCTGGCCACAACCGACCCGGAAGCGACTCTTGAACCGTTACGGACAGCAAGGTATGAGATTGTTCCGGAGGTCTTGAACGAAAGTTTTGCCTTGCGACGCGCGGACACCTTGCCGTTGGAAATGATTTGTACCGGAAATGCCTGCCGCTCAAGAGGCATAATCTCAACCTTGTTATTTTCCGGGGTATATGCCAGGCGGGCATCATTGTCGTCACCCGAGGAGACGCCTTTCCCCTTACAGCCGGCAAGCAATACAACTGACAATAATGATAATATAAATATTCGATCCATTATTATAAAACTCTTTTCACATTGATGTGCTAATGATAATTAATAGAGATTATACCGACGGATACGAGCCTCCCCAGATAACATGTCTTGTGTTAAAGTGAACAACGTAGAGTCATTGGGAGTAACGGCAAAAGAACCAAAGGGAATATCTGTCTGATATGCATTAATCAACTTACCGTCCCAATCATATACCTCAATTCGGTCATCATAAGTGGAAGGATAACCCTTGTATTCTTGTGGTAATGTTTGTCCGTCCTGAGATGTAACCCAGTTATGCACAAGTAAATAAATTCTATTGTTTGAAACATAAGAAGATATTCCTCGAGGAGCCCCCCTGACTATGCTTGGATTCAGTCCATCGCCTCTATCCAAATAATCAGGAGCTATATGGTAAATCGATTTTCTATCTTTTATTGCATCATTATTATCTAAATACAGCAGTTCCGCATATCGACCTTCACCAGCTACATAAAGAATTCTCCTGTCGTGATAATGAATCTTCGAATTTCTTAGATATGCCTGCTGCTTGACAATGGTACTCCCCCTAAAACCATCTTCTGGCCAAAACGAGATTGCTTTAGTATCATGGCTATATATGTCAACAATGGTTATAAGTTCGTTTTCATCAAACTCGCCCCCCAAAAGCAAAAGGCGTTCTTTGTCAAGATGGCAAAAGGATCTCATAGTAATTCTGTCCAAATCCTTAAGGTCATATTCTGACCAAGTCATAGTGGAATCCAACGACATAAGGGGGACGCTTGTCATAGAGTGCATCATTCCCTGGTTTTCAACTAAATAGAGCGAATCCTCATATACCTCTGGCACGACATACTGAAACTCGTAGGGTCCTCTGCCCCTTCTGGCAATTGGAATAAAAAACACACTGTCTTCTGTTGCCATATGACCGACAGACATCAAGCAATGCCCTTTACTTTTTAAAATAACGAGAGAGTCTGAGGCATACATTATCTTAAAAACACCAGAAACCTCTCCACTTAATTTGCACTCGACTCCTACAAGTGGACGATATTCCTTTTTCTTATCAATTCCGTAACATGCCGAAATCATCAATAGGTAAGAAAAAGAAATTAAAACAAACTTGGCGCGCAGAAATAGCTTCATTATTCCACATTATGTGCATCTTCAAACACAACAGAATAATGAACGCCATTAGCAAACTTGACGACCACTTCACACCCATCGCCTTCTGGCAAACAGTCAACCTCTGGTAGCTGCTCACTTTGTGTCAAAACCTCAAGATTAGTCTTTAAAAAGTCGTTCGGACTCCATTGCTTGCTTACGAGCACGCCAATAACAAGCGTTATCACCACTAGTAAAGAAAGAACAGTAAAAGATTTTTTCATAATAGAATAGTATTAAATGATTGATTATGGGATATATTGAAAAATTATTCTAACATTTCCTTTTCGTTGACATCCAGATCACGTCCCTCCACGAAATCGTAAAGTGTGTATTTTCTGAGTGAATAGTATAAAGACCAGAACTTGCTTATGTCGGATATATAACTCTCCACTGCGGTGTCATTGTCGTTCTGGGCATTAATCAAGTCGGTTACTGTTGCGTTCCCCGCCCGGAACTTGTCCATCATAAGAGAATACCGTTCGCCAGCAATATCCATAGCCCGTCTGGAGACATCACACTGGGCACGTTGGTTGTCGAACTGACCTACGACAGTAAAAAGGGTACGGCGGAAGTCATTCTCTTTCTGTGCGACCTGCGCACGCACAACATCTTCCTGGGCTTTTGCCTTTTGTACCTTTCCTTCACCTAATCCCCAATCAAATATAGGCACAGAGAAGTTAAGGCCGACAACTTCTTGATTCATGGGATTGCGATATACCCCGGGGAAATCATTTGCCGTCTGGGAGAGTCCAAAACGAGCATTAAGCCCCATAGTCATACCGCGGTCGGCCTTGGCTTTTGCAACAGCAGCCTCGGCATTCAATATGTCTATCTCATTCTCCAAAGCGAACGATGAGTTTTCGAGCGCTTTTGAAAGGACTTCTTCGTATGGCGCATAAATATAGGGCAGATTGTCTTCGAGTACTGGGGTGATTTCTCTTGATTCGTCATACCCCAACAAGGAGTTGAGCGCCATTTGTGTCTTGCGGACATCCACACTACGTTCGCTTACCCTTATGCTGTCGCGAAGCATCCTCAGCTCAAGCTGCAGATATTCATCGCGCGTGACCGACCCAAGTGCCATACGGTTTCTGGCGACCGAGCACATCTTTTCCATATTGGCATAGCCACTTCTCGCCGTTTCAAGGGCTTTTTCACTGGCGAGAAGCGCGAAATAAGCATCCACCACGTCAATGGTTATCTGTTCCATTGATTCGAGGTAAGTGCGCCGCCCTTTCTGGTATTCTTTAGGTTCAATACGTTTCTCCCATTTAAACCTGTTATAGCCAAAGAATGGCTGCACAACGCTAACTGTAAGAGGCTGTGAGTACCAGGTTAGATTGTTTGTTGCACCAAACTGGTCTATTCGGGACAGGTCGGAATAGACGTACAGCGTACCTCCGGTCAATGTGAGGTTTTGTACCATCTGAAGGCCAATGCTGTTCTGAAGATAATTGGAAGCCGTGTACCGGAGAGAACCGTCCTCATAGCTTTGCATCAGAGACAATGAACGATTGAAATTCATTAAATCCCCATATAAATTAAGCGACGGCAACCGGCTGGCCTTGTATGAACGCCAAGCCCAATATGTGGATATAAATGACCGTTTGGCCTTCAACGCAGAAACTGATTGCTCTCTTGCAACTGCCACCGCCTCGTCAAGCATCATCTGGCTTGGTTGCCCTATCAAAACCTGATGATTGACAGCCAAGACTCCTATTAAAACCAACGTTCGTATGATATGAGGCACTTTCATTAACTACTCTGATGATAATTCTGTATCTAGCACTACCGGAGATGCGGTAATTAGGGTCATTTGACAATAATATGTTTAGCGAAAACGACTCCGTCATCTGTGTGTCGAATTGTAATAAGCGAGTCTTTATTTGCGCAGATAACAGATACAGACTGGAGGTCAGAATAATAATAATTGTCTCCCATCCAGTCTATATGCAGCAATCGTCTCTTCTTATCGTCTGGGTATTCATATAATACAAAAACGGAGCGATTGTTGCAGCAGATATCTACTACTTCCCCCGTCATATCAGGTAAAACCAATGTGCGGATAGCCTGACCGTCGGATTTCCATAAATCAATTCTTGGTTGGTTTAGATAAGCTAAAGCAACAAACAAAGAATCCGGCGAAATGCATCCGATGGATTGCAGGTCGTTATCTTGTTCCTGAAAATATACTCGTTCACCCCTCGCCCTCTTCTGGCTATTCGGTGCAAGGTTCGAAATCCGGCATCCAGAATTCCAAAAAACAGAGTATCTTTGTAATATGTTCCGATATAATAATCTCCACAGTGGGCCAGGCTCAGATAATAATCTTGACAATCCACCGGCCATTCTCCTACCCTCTCAAGCTGGACTTGAGGCAGATTCTTTACGTTGATGTATGAGACATTCCTGTCCGGATTACACCCGGACAGGATGCCAACACTGATTAGAACCGTTATGATTGTTTTACTCATAACTTGTTTGCTTAGTCCCAATCCTGGTTTTTAAGGCTGCCCAACCAAGGAACAAGTTCTCTTCCCGGTCAGACACAACGGCATACAGGGTATCCGCCTTTTCATTGAGGCAAAATCTCTCGATATTATAGTCCACCTCAATATGATGAAGGGGGTTGCCCGACCAGTCAAAAACATATATGTCATTACACTCAAGTTCGCGTTCTTCAACAGGTTTGTCCCGATTGGGAAGGAGTGGTACTTTTGTGCCAATAGCAGCATAGAAACAGTCGTCTCTGGCTTCGATATCACGCAATCCAGCTGTGGTACAGTCAGTCAGTCGCAGTCCGTTATTAATTTCCAGTGCCGGGTCTACGAGCCACAATACATTATTTTGTGTCAGGTCAGGAAGAGAATACAATTCAAGAATTGCTCCCCATATGGATCCCACAACAAAATGTTTACCATCGGGAGAAATCTCTGCCACTGTCTGCTGATATAACCACCATTCATACTCTTTATCAGGGAAGGGGATGTAATCCTGAGTCGCAATGGTCTCATCAAATGAATTAATTAGCTTTGTCCTGTGATAGCCCAAAGAATCAACGCTAAGATAGGGAAAATTATTAATAATCACCCTATTGTCAGTCTTGTGAACAGGAAGGACATCTTGCACGAAATTATGATAGTTCATAGCCTCAACCATAACATCGGGCCTTCTGACAAGCAGACTATCCAACTTAAATGACAAGTGTTTGTCACCAATCATATCGATTCCTGTAAGTACCCCAGAATACACACTCGTCTTCGGTGCTTTCCTCAATACCTCCTCCGGCCCGCGACCTCTGTGAATTAGTGAGTACTGAAAAACGCCGGCTTCATCGTAGATATTACAAAAGGCATCTGTAACAATATTATAATGGAACACTACATATGCACCATCGCTCATGAATATATCATCGGCCAATTCACACATCAGAGGTTTGGAAATAATATGCAAATCGGTCTTTTCTATACTATAGAATTCTGGGAGACAATAGATTCCCTTATCCTTGGGGGCACAAGAACTTGCTACCGTTGCAAGCAAAACAATAATCAGTAATCGCCTACTGGATATTGATAGAGCCATGGCATTGAGGACATGTCCCGGTAACGTTATATGCGGGTCCTTTCTGCGGGGCAAGAATCGTACCAAGGTCAATCCCGCAATGTGGACATTTGATATCGCACAGTCCTGATTGGTGTCGGCAATGACCGTAAAGAGAATATTCAGAAGTCGCCAAGGCCTCAACATTCTCCTCGAACAAGGCATCCTGTTTGCTACCAGCTTTCATAAAAAAGAGTGCACTGCAAGCCACGATGACCGTAGCAACAGCTCCCAATAAAGCTTTCTTGTTTAACATAATTGAAAATTTTGGTTTATCTTTCCTACTCTGTTACAGGCTTTTCGGATTCCGCCTTATTCTATTACCAGAACCTTGTGATTACACTTCCCAAAGGAGACGAAAACAAGGTATTGCATCTAGTACGGTACAAGGCATACATTCAACATCCAACAAAAGGACTAAGCAAAACCAACGATTGTATGATATGATGCCCATTTATTAGCTACTCTGACGGTAATTCTTTATCAACCACCTTTCTGAACAGTTTCTTCATTCTCTCGTTGGCAAGGGGATACCCAACAAACACCGGTTTACCTTGTTTGCCAAGCAAGAATGAACGAAACAATCTATCTTCCGGAATACCCTGCTCCTGCAGAATACCATCAGTATCTATGTAAACAGGAAAGGTCTGTGCTCTTTGAATTAAACTATTTCTTAGTTCCTCTGCCTTTTCCGGAACCGGAGAGAAAACTATTATGGGTACGAATGCCCCCATTTCGTCTGCCAAGTCAAAAATGGCTGATTTCTCCATAAGATGTGAAATAGCACACTCGGAACAATCTTCCGGACCATAGTAAAGCACATATTGAAGTAATGAGTCTGAGGGTGGACTATTGAACGAAATAGTACTATCTCTCACTACAAGCATCTTAGGCGGCATAATAATAACCTTTGACTCAAACTGAATAAGGATTTCACGAATATGCTGTTTTTTGCCATTACACCCAACCAGTAAAAGCAATGAAAGAAAGGCAATGGTCAACGAATTTTTAAGTGCGTACATAAGTCCAACTATTCAATCTTGAAATTTTACAAAGGTACTATTTCCGATTGTTATTACCAATTTTTTTACACCTTCGGCAGTATTTGGAAATTCGAAACCAATTTATAACTTTGTCATAAGAATCAAGGTTTACATTTAATATATCCCTCGCCCTTCCTATATGACTGTTTTTTTTCGTCGGCTATGTATCACCCTTTGCTATATCTCTGTGCTCTGTTCTTGTAAGAGTAACTCCAAAACAGAATCTTTTAACCTTGCGTCCGAGGACTCATTTCCAGCATCTTTCATCCAAGATGTACAATTCATCAACCTAGATTCGACTAATCCAGTATCATTCATTAAGAGTGTTGAATTAGTTGACAGTTCCTTCTATGTTTTAGCGCATAACGGGCTATTTCAGTATGCTTACGACGGTAGTTTTATACGGCAAATATCTAGGCAGGGACGAGCCGAACAAGAGTGGCTGCATCTTGATACGTTTTTCTATTCAGAAAAGAGTCGAGACCTTTGCCTTGTTGATTGTGGGGCGGCAAAAATTATGCACTTCTCGCTAGATGGAACCTTTTTATTTTCATCTGGGCTACTATCGCTAAACCGGTATTATGCAAGTCAAGCTGTGCAAACCGACTTCGGGATATTGATGGCTAGCGCAGTTTATAAAGATAACAGCATTATTTATTTTCTTATCCCAGATGAAGAACAAGATACTATTATCGATCTTGGAGCCATACCATTTACAAACGACAAGGCCATTCAACGTATAGGGACCCATCCTATTTCGTTTTATCAAAACAAAGTTAAATGTATAGTGCCTACACGTAATGATATTCGCGAGTTTTGCAACGGAATGTTATATGATTATGCTGTAATCCCCACAAGATATCCTCTTCCTGGCCATAATTTATTAAAAGAGTTTGAGCATTCGTTCTCTCCTTTTAGAATGGCAAGTGTTACTAGTTCTAATTATCTTTTTTCTGGTTACAGCGGCATATTTGAAACAGAACGATATTTGTTCTTAACCTCATTCAACAAATATTACACGGTTGTTAATAAAGAGAACAATGATTGCTGGGTCCTTTCCCGTTGTGACTTTATAAATAAAACAGGCATACCCTTAGATGATTGCATTGGCTCTTCAGGCAACCTTATTATTTCCATTCTTGACAAATCTTTACGTCAATCTTATAATTTTGACAAATGCATCAAGGATGGTTGCAATGTATTATTCATGCAAACCTTAGCCAACCATTCCAATGACCCAGAAAGCAACATGCTTGTAGTCTATACAATATCTCAACAATAACTATCTCTTTTTTTTAACAGAAACACCCACACATTTTTATAATACCTTATGTTATATTTGGTTGAACCCCTTTTCACATATTGTACAATCATTATAAAACCCTAATAACACCACTATGAAAAAGTCAACAGTAGTTCTATGTCTAGCCACCATCATTTGCTCTCTTTTTATTGTTGAATTATTAAATAATAAAAACGTAGATTACATCTTAGAAACCAATATCGACGCCCTACTTGCCACCGAGACCCCTGAAGAAGAATGTATAAGCAGCGGCGGAATATTCAATGCGGCCTTAGAACCCGTTGATGAATTTTATGATATTGGTATTTGTAGTATTTCCGGTCAATTATCCTTTACTTGGGGAACAGTATATGGTGATTTCCAACCTGGTAAGTCATATCTTCTGTTCGTCGAGGAGAATAGGTGTGTTCCAAGAACCGGCGAGTGTTGCCACTTCATCCCATTTCAATTCTTTGTTGAAAACGAATGGTAAACCGTCATTCTGTCATCGTAACCTGCCAACTGCCAGTATACAAGTAGTATGCATATATGAATGATTTTTATCTTGTGTGATTTATTGCCATCCCGCCATCAAAGCACCAACAAAGGACGCAAGCCATCTGGAACGGCTCATATTGGTCGGCAAGACACACTGTCTGACACAAACGGCAAAAGATGTGTGGTGCCAATCGATGCTTCCTGATAAGTGCACACGTCTCGAGGAGCAGCGCACGATCATCAGATAGAGGCCTCCTGTGATTGCGTCCAGAAAATGAATACCCGACAAGAGAACAGGTTAGGCATAATAATGAGTCTGTCGGCCAAGACTCTTTAGTGTCGAGAACCACATGCTATTGGGAGTCAAAGAGGGATTACATGTGTTCGGTATTACACATTTCAATATTCTTTGGACAATCTACCGATTTTTACAAACTTATACTGTTTAATATAAAGGAACAAACTATAGCTATTTCAACCTCTTCCTATATGACAAGCTATTATCGTCGATTTATCATTACTTTTTTTTATACCTCTGTTCTTTTTCTCTGTTCTTGTAAGAGTAACTCCCAAACAGAATCTTTTAACCTTGCGTCCGAGGACTCATTTCCAACATCTTTCATCCAAGATGTACAGTTCATCAACCTTGATTCGTCTAATCCGATATCCTTCATTAGGAATGTTCAATTAATTGACAGTTCTTTCTATGTATTAGCAGACAACGGTCTTTTCCGATATGCTTGTGATGGAGAATTCATGGGGCAAATATCCAGACAAGGACGTTCAGAACAAGAGTGGCTGCATCTTGATACGTTTTTCTATTCTGAAAAGAGTCGAGACCTTTGCCTTGTCGATTGTGGTATGGCAAAGATTATGCACTTCTCTTTAGATGGAGATTTTTTGTTCTCTACAGGGATACAATCATTATATGGTTATCATGTAACGCAGGCTGTATCCACAGAAGCTGGTGTGTTGATGGCAAATTCTGTATATCAAAACAGTAGTAGCGTCTATATCTTTCTTCCTAAAGATGAGCCAGAGAAGATCATTGACCTCGAGCAAACCACGTTTAAAAACGAGGAAGCTATATATAGTATAGGAAGCCATCCTATTTCCGTTTTCAACAAAAGCGTTAAGTGGATTGTTCCTGCCACTAATGTTTTACGAGAATATAGTAATGCTGGGCCGTCCGATTTTGCAATAGTCCCCACAAATGCACCGCTTCCCGACAAGAAATTGTTAAAAGATTTTGAGCACACATTCTCACCATATAGGTTGGCTAGTACTTGTAGATCCCAAAATCTGTTCTGTGGTTACAGTGCCATTTTCGAAACGGAGAAATATTTGTTTTTAGCATCATTTAACCATTTCTATACGATAGTTGACAAAGAAAGTAAGAATTGCTGGGTATTGCCCAGGTCTGCGTTTATCAATAAGATAGGGATTCCCCTTGATGATTGTACATCTTCTTTTAGCAATACGATCATATCAGTTTTCGACGATGTGAAACGTATGACTTATAAGTATGACAAAGACGTTCACGAATGCCGTAATGAAGCATTTAAGCACTTGTTGGACAATAGCGACGATGAATTAGGCAACAATACTCTTATTCTTTATACGATATCTCAATAATAACATAAACTACTATGAAAAAGTTATTTACACTTCTTGTTTTTACAACCATCGCTTTATCACTCTATTTTACCATTTTGTCATCGAATTCTATTTATGCTAAATCCATCTTAGAAGCCAATGTAGAAGCACTTCTTTCAACGGAATCTCCTGAAGAGTACTGTAAAGGCAGAGGTGGTATATGGAACGCTCACTTGCAACATCATTATTCTTATCCTTTTACTCAGACTTGCATTGTGGGGGGTCAACTTGAAATTGGACTTGAATCGGGTCCGTACTATAATAATGCATTGATACCAGGGGTGACCTACACCGGGGAGGTTGAGGTATTTCATTGCATCTCTTATCCCGGCGATTGCTGTATTAATACTGGGCCTAATGTTACGATTGAAGGCCAATCGAAAAAGAATGGTAAATAATAGGTATTTAATAGATGCCCAAATAAGAATACAATTAAAGCCATAGGTAAAAGCCTGTGGCTTTAATTGTTACATATACCTTCTTTCAATTCGACGACTTCGTTGATTATTTGACTATGTACGTCTTGCATTGTATTATGTCGCTCAGGCACGGGCAGGGCAAGTGATTCGTTGGCCAGTTTGAAAGCCTCAATTTCTCTATCCGTACGTTTAAGAAGTTTGACGAGGAGAAGTCTTGGATACAGCCGGCAAGGCACTCTTTGGATGGATTTGAAATAGTATTGTTCTGCAGCCGGATCATCTCCGGCAATCTCCCGGTTTTTCCCAAGTATATTCAGGAACATTGGGTCTGACGAAAGACGCAAACCTTCTAACAGATATTTGTCACTCTCTGGTATACGTTGCTCTTTATGAAGTGCATATCCAAGATCATAGAGATATCGGAAATTATGATGCAATTGTGGATATAATGGAAGGATTGCCTCTATCTGCCGGTCATATTGTTCTGTCTGCCCCAGGAATGAGGCCGTTCGCCACTGTGCTTTTGCCTCTTTCTCTTTTTGTATGTGCGGAAATAAGATCAATAATGCAACACAAGATGCCACTGCTAGTGTCAAGGCCGAAATCTTCGTCGTAGTATTTGTGGCCGAAAGAGCCAGACCTAACAGTACCGAGAGTAGCATGCACAATAGAGGCACAGACATAGGATATGAACCAAAGGCAAAGATGGCATAAGCTGTGAGACCACCAGCAGCCGGATAGAAATTATCTCTAAGTCTAATAATAGATAAAACCACTACTACCAAGACCAATAATAATGCCGGAATACCTCCCTGCATTGCTATGCCAAGGTATTCGTTGAAAGAGTATTCTGGGCACCCGGCGGCGACTATGGTTGAAAGAGGTCTTTCTTTATTCTCAAAGAAATGTTCCTGGGCAATGCCATACGCGCCCATCTCCAAGCCGGGGCCGACACCAATCAACGGGTGTTCAGATATGGCCATTGCTTCTATACGCCAAATATGGATGCGCCCCCTTGCAGAGTCACGTTTCACGAACCAAACACCGACTAAGGCACATATAACAACAACAGATGCAGCAAAACGGAACCATCTGTGCTGCACAAACTTGACTTTTTGAATGATAGGCCAACTTGCTATCAGAGCGCCTACAGCGAACGCAATCCATCCCGAACGGCTCATACTGGCCGGCAAGACACACAGCCCGAAACAAACGGCAGCAAAAGAAGTGTAGAGCAATACAAAGGGGACTATCAAAGATGTCTTTTTCGTTTTTCGATATATCTTCAACCAATGATAGGTGAATCTTCTTCTGTTATGAAGGACGTATGCAAGGGATACACAAGCCGTTATTGCCACGAATCCACCATAAGGACCAGGGTTATCAAAAGTCCCCGTAAGAACAAACAGGGAGTGGCGAGATGGTCTCACCCCCATAACTTGAAGCAATCCGACAACTGCCTCATAGATAAGAGCGATATTGTTACAAAGTAGCCCAATGCATAAAACAGACTTCGGGAAGAATGATGCAAGAGCCGCAACGGCCATACATAACGCCGCATAGGGGACTATGTGTTGAAGCAATGATGCTTTTGCCGGTACGTCATTTATAAAGCAGGATAATGTCAGATCCGCCATAAGGAGCAATAGTGCGCTCCAGAGAAATATGTGCTGCTTATTGTTTTTCATTTAGGGATACTCCAAACAACTCCTATCACATACTTTTCCGGAACGAAGCCAATGTACCTGCTATCTTTTGAATCTACAAGGTTATCCCCGAAGAATAGACAGTAATCTTCTTTAAACGTGTAATTGTCTATTTCTTGGCCATTCAGGGCCACGCTTCCGTCTTGCAAGACTTTTGGCGCATATCCGGTTTCATATCTTATCAGAAGTGAATACAATGCTGCGGTTTCAGGATTCATTACGGTCACCATTCCTTTGCCAGGTACCGGGATGGGGCCCATATCTTTAATTGTCCAGCTATCCCCTCTCCCCGCAAAGTGGCCTGAATACAGGCACATCATTTCTTCCAGCAGAGAATCCGGCATATTCCTAAGCCTGCTTTCGTTTTGCAACGGAATACCAATCTGAGTTGCAGCGGAATTAATGACGTGACTATCTTTAACCCATACTGTGTCACCCGGCGTCCCGACGCACCTCTTGGCATACACATAGTTTATTTTGAATCCAATGGACTCTTCTTTCCCGCAGCGGGGATAGTTGAATACAGCAATATCACCCACCCGAAGCTTGCGACGCCCAGGCATCCTGAAGCACTTGAGGTCAGGGGATTCGAAATCGAAGTTTGTGTATATCCGCCCTCCGATGATTAGTTTGTTTACCCAAACTTTTTGCCCGCTATGCATTGTGGGTTCCATAGAGTTCCCCTTGACTGTAAACCTGTCGCACACAAAGATTCGGATAACAAAGTACAACAACAATATAGCGAGAATAACAGATATCGCTACCGCAACACCAATAAGCAGACGGAATATCCCGCCCTGTTTATCATAGGATTTTCCCATATAATCACAAAGCTACATATTATTTGAATACTATGATCATTTTTTCTACCTTTGCGCAAAACCTTGTATCGTAATGAAACGAGCGTCGATTGTCATCATTTTGTTATTATCATTCTTGGTCTTTTCATGCAATCGTATTAAGTTACGCCGTTCTGTTGATGCTATAATGAATAGCAAGATACATCTCCCTGAGACTGTATTAATGGTTGACTCCCAAACTGTGCAACCACTTTGTCTGGATTCTTTGCATATTTCCAAATATCTGATTCACATAGATTCTAGCGCTTGCAGTCAGTGTAAAATTTCGGAGTTCATCATCTACCAAAAGCTATTTGAGTTATCACGAAGCTCAAATAAGTTTGTACCCATAATACTTCTTACACCGAAAGCAAACCAGGTAGACGGCACCATTGAGCATCTGATACAAACCGATTGGGATTTTCCCGTTTATGTGGATTCCGGCCTGGCTTTCGGCAGGCTCAATCCTGTCATCCCTAATGACAATCGCCTTCACTCCGTTCTCATCGACAATAACAACAACCCAATCTTAATTGGAGACCCTATTGCCAACTCGCAAATCATGGACATGCTTAACGATTATATCTATAACAAATAACATGGTTTATATGAAAAAGCGTATTGTATTACTTTCTCTTTTATCGGTAATTCTAATTTCAGTGGCACTGATTGGCTCCTCACTGTTGACAAAGAAGTCCCTTTATGAAAGCAACATAGAGGCTCTTGCGGAAGGCGAGGAAAGCTCTGGAGGTAATAATGGGAGTGGCACAGGAATGTGCACCACGCCAAGAGGTTTGCTTGGTTTTGGTAAGTGCAAGAACCTTTATGCGACCCCTTGTAAGGATGATACAGGTAACTGCAACTAAGCGTTCTTCCGCATTCATATCCCTCTTCGTTATACTACTGTCTTCCTGTAATAATATTGCACCATTCAACGGCCCTATCGAAAGACTGCAGTTGTCTTCGTACTCAGAAGAAACTTTTAGCAATTTCATCGCGAACAAAAGCGAAGACATTGAAGTTCTTGTTTTAGAGGATAGTGCAGGGGTTTGTGTAGGAAACGTTGATAGAGCCATTCTATATGAAGATAGGATATATGTGTTGGATTGGCTGCAGCGGCGTCTTGTTTGTTACGATTCTTATTCCGGAGCATTCATTCGCCAAATTGGCAGATTTGGACGTGCCGGCGATGAGTATTTACAGATAACGAACTTTGACGTTGATGAGAATGGGGATATTTGGATAATTGATTCGCAGACGGATCACTTATTCAAGTTTGACTCAGGTGGCCATTTCCTCTTTAGAAAAGACATGCCTTTCAAAGCGCTTGACATCAAAGTTCTTTCCACGGATTCCTTATTATTCGCTTTAGCTCCAGTTAATTCTGCAAAATATAATAAATGCAGGTTGTTAAAATGTGATAATAATTTGCATCATTCCACGTTGTCCCTTCACTATAGTGATGATATTGATAAAGCTTGTCTCCTCGCAGAATACGCATTCAGTGCGCAGGCGTATGATTCATTTCATTTAAACAATCTGTATATTGATGACAATGTATATGTATTGGACAAAAGCGCTCAAATAACTAAAGCCTGGCACTTTGATTTCGGGAGCAAAACTATTCCGCAATCAGTTCGCAAGAACATTGCCGCCCATGCAGATGATTTTTACTGCTATCGATGTGTTTGTCCGCCTGTTGCTGTAAACGGAGGATTGGTTGTTGCAAACATGTTCGATGGAGGAGAGTATAAATACTTTATTGCCGATATGGATAATAGTATTCTATATATCCAGGACAACTCATCTCCGCTAACAAAAATGATATATAATGATCAGAAAACAGTTCTAATATATAGGCCTGGTTCTGAGAGTGATTCTTTTATGCGCAGCCGGCTTGTTGAACTGGGCATAGCTGATAAGGATGTCATAATAAAGATCTTCTTAAGATGATAGGATATCCTACCAACGCCAATTTGTTTAAAGCATTCTTGACCAAAATCAGATTGTCGGCAAAGTATGGCGGATCGGTATATCTGGTGTCGGCCATTGTGACTTTGTCTGCAGCCGTAATGGTTATCGCCAGCAGGCCGCTCCTGCCCGTAGGCGTCATAATCAAGCTGATAAGCATCCCTCTCATCTTCATTTTGCTCAATTCCATGGCCAGGCAGCAAGATATGTACTTCTGGCTCAATCTCGGCATAAGCAGAATTGAGTACTACGCTATCCCATACGCGGTGGACCTTGCGGCCTTCGTCATTTTAATGATTATATCCTGCGCTATAGGCAATGCAATCTGAAAACACACTCCTGGTAGACAGCGTCACCCTCAGTTTCGGGAGCAAGCAGGTCCTCGGCGGCGCATACATCACCGCCCGGACGGGCTGCGTGACTGGCGTGCTGGGGCGTAACGGTTGCGGGAAATCGTGCCTTTTCAAGTGCATTATGGGCGGGATCAAGCCGCAAAACATCTTCATCCGGTTCAACGAAGAGAGGGAGACCGACTATGGGCACATAGGCAAGCGGATCAAGTATCTGCCGCAGCAGGTATTCATCCCCCAAAGTATGACCCTCGGCGAGGCGTTCGACCTGTACGGTGTTGACTACGAGGGTCTGATAGGCTTCGACACCAAGTTCTATTCTTACCGGGACCGTCCGATATACGAACTCTCCGGCGGCGGCATCCGCATTGCCGAGACATATCTCATCCTCAAGGCCAAGGCGGAGTTCTGCATTCTGGACGAACCTTTCTCAAACATCGCCCCGAAATATGTCGAGAAGATGCAACTTCTTATCGATGAACAAAAGGCCGCCAAGGGCATAATCATCTCCGACCACCTGTACGAATCGGTGATGGAATCTACCGACGAACTATTCCTACTCACCGGCGGCTACACATTTCCCGTCACATCCCGTGAAGAACTTATTCGGCATGGTTACTTATTACGATGATTATTAATGCTTAATACCAAGTGCACTTTCCGTCTTTATAGATGAATGTACGGTGTTGCTTGCCTTTAGTTATGTCCCGTATCCTATATAGTCTCCCTGCCGGGACATCTTTGAACGTGATGCGGATATCATCTGCTTCTTTTTCTTGGAATAGTGTCCAGCCATTGTCATCCCAATAGTAGAGTTGGTATGTATCTCCCGGCTTAACACAGTTCCCATCTCCACGCCTGATTACTGCGGCCCTGTCCAATTGAACAGGCGAACCAAAATCCATCTGTGCACAAATACCCGTCCTTAGCCACATTGATGTTACTTCATTTGAATCGAAGAGGCGTTCTACTTGCCTGCCTTGTATGGATACTGGCTGGATTCTCTCACCATTGGAATAGAAATAAAACTCGGCGAGGGTAATAGGCCCTTCCCAGAGCCCCCGGATGCGCCAGTACCGATATGGGCCATCCAGAATGAAACACCTGTCTGTAGAGAATAAAGATGTATCCTCCCACCTTGCAGCCTCAACACAAGTATCGAAACCAGGAGCCGATGATGCTTCCAGTACAAAACCGGTGAGTGTTTCGCGGAACGGCCAGATGTGGACGAATGCAGGAAACTTGCGGTCAAGAGTGATGTCTTGGACACCAGTATTCTTAGATGCTGCAATTGGGTGGATATCGCCTTTAATATCCAGAATAAATGGATCTGAAATCCCTTTTTGTAAGCTGTTATCTGAAACTGGCAAGACAATGTAGAGGACTTCCCTTCCTACTTTTTCGAAACAAGCTTTACCGCCCCTAATGCGTCCAATCTGGACGGGCATCCACCGCTCATTATCAAAGACTGCTAGACAAGCATATTTCCCATTGTGGCCCCTGATGGGGACTTTGATATTTGATACCAGATTATACTTTTCGGACACGTCGCATATAAATGGGTCTGAGAATGACCTGGGAAGTTTTACTCCATCTTTAATTGCCTTCCAGAGAAGTTTGTCCGGTGAGTAACACTTCCTATATGCTTTTGCCCTGCGCTTGTCGATATGATGTGCGTCTTGTGGTCTGATTTCGAATGGGATATAGTCGAATTCACGGCCGTTCTCAGCCCGGAATTCGTTCCAGTAATGGCTTTGCTCTTGCAGCGGCCAATTAGGGAGAAACTCCAGATTGATTGGCAGACCATTTGCCCGGCCAAGTATTACGCCCATCCTGGACATTTCCAGGCAGGTGTTGTATGGTACAGATTTAAGTCCTTCTAAATCATAAAGCTGTACTTCTTTTAACCCTTCTGGCTTAAGGAGAGGCTTGCTCATATCCAGGCCAAATGCGTCATTCACATTTTCTACGGCAGCCCTCACCCCATATCGCCATTCATCAATCTGGGCCACTTGGGGAAGTATCTCTTCTCCATAATGCGCAGCATATTCTTTCCAGTTGTCCGCAGGTTGTCCTTCAAAACACTTATATGGCAACACTGTCTCACAGAACTCATCAAAGCCCAGATGCTGAAGGTATGGTGAATTATGCCACATCTCGAAAGAATGGTCTATATTCCAGATAAGATATTCTGCCGTGAGGGTTTTGATATCCTGGGTGTATTCGGGTTCGTAACCGTCAGTGATTATATTGGCCCTCGAAATTTTCTCCTCTAAAGGTATGTCAGCATTGAATACCGTGATAAGACTATCTGAATATGACTTCCAACCGCCTGAGACAGAAATATGCCCGGGCATATTACGAATAAGAAATACTGCCGCCGCTTTTTTCTGCTTATCCCCTGCCTTATTGTAATGATTGAGGACCTTCTCCATCTCACCACGGTTATCACCGGCATAACGGAGTGCTTCAGCAAGAGTCGGACCACTACACCGCACTCTATCACAAGAGGCAATTGTACTGGCTAGTATTACAAGAAATAAAAAAAGTCTCCTGCTTTGCATATTATAATCCTATTCATATCACAAAAGTACAAAAAATAATGCGGTGTATATTATTTCCGAAGAAACTTTAATTATTGGTTCCCCGCGATATATTTATTTGGCTTACTTATGGATGCGCCGACGCATGGCTTTTGACAAAACACAGCTCAAACGCCTCTATGAACGCTTCCACATTGTCGTAGTATTCTGGGGCGATGTACTGCATAGCTTTGAGGAAGGCGGCGCTACGGCGCTTTTGAGATTGTGCTCGCTGCGCTGCGCATTCCCTTTGGGATTTCTCGACTCCGCCCTGCGGGCTTCGCTCGAAATGACAGATACTCCCATACTTAAGGCGGATTAACCAGTCGGCGATGTCGATGTGATTTTCCAGATCTTCCGGGGTGACATTTTGCTGGAGGATGGTGCTGACGGTTATCTGGAGACCCCCGGTCAAGCCGGGGGTGGCGGAATTGGGATTTGTGTACTTGGCCAACTTCTCTGTCCACTCCTGGAATCCGTCCACGTCTGGATATGCAACGACTTTGCGTCCTTTGAGTACCAGCAGCCTGTCGTTTATCTGTGACTTACCTCCGGTGGCCAGCCAGATGAATTTAGGCATCAGGCCGGCGCAGATAACGGCGGTTTTCTCTGACTCTACGAGAGCCACCGGCTTGTCTGGATACTCTGCCAGCAGGTGTTCGCCGAACAGACACTGGCTGAGTTCCCAGGACTCCGGCAGTTGCTCCAGCTTCTTCATCAGGGAGTGTACCCAGGTGATTCGTCCAGGGACTTTCTCGTCTTTGATACGGTGGCCGGTTTCCGGGTCGTATTGCATTATCTTGCCGGTACGGCAGCGTCCCTTGATATCCAGCTGATAGAAGATGACGGAGCCGTTGCGGGCCACGCCAAGGCGGTATTCGCCGATGAGGCCTTCGATTATCAAGGGATCAAAGAGAGTTCTCAGGAAGGTGATGAAGTTGGAGTCGCGGTTGTATTTGATGGAACGGCGGACGACGTCATCAGGGATTACGCAAAGTGGAGCAGGCTTCGCCTGAGATGTCTCGACTGCGCTCGACATGACACGGCGGTCCACTTCCGCCTGCAACTCTTCCTGCCAGGTCTTGCCGCCACGGGCTTCCGGATGGTCGAAGAAGTATTGCTTGGGAGTGTAGTGGTATCCGCAGCTGGACTCACGGTTGCAGCGGCCGACGTTATCAGCGAGTTTGTTCCCTGATTCATCTACATACAACACGAACTCGTGAGGCCGTCCGCAGGCCGGACAGGTATATCGCGAGGATATACCGTTGTATTTCTGTAGGTTATACATAGTTTTCGGATAAGTGTCCACCTGTCCAGGGCAACGGACGGGGTGGCCGCCGTTGCCATTGTGGACAGTGTGGACAGTTGTACGGGTCAACTGTTTTCAGTGTTATCAGCGTGGTCGAAGAGGTCTTTTGCAGCGGAGAGAACTTGGGAGTCCACTTTGTCCACTCCGGCCACTTCGGCATCGCCCGTGGACGGTGGACAGGACACGAGCTCGGCTGCAATCTTGCCTACGAGGGTCTTGCTGATGCCCAGGATGCGTGCTATCTCGCGGTAGGATTTCCCCTTGGCCAGCAGCTCTTTGACGTTGTCTTGACGGGTGGTGTCTTTCTCTTCTCCGGGTTCTTTGAGGTGGTCGAATTCGTTGCCGAACTCTTTGAACTCGAAGTGGACGTAGCCACCGGTACTGACAATCTCGTAGACGATGACGTTGTCGCTGTCGTAGAGGAACTCACCAGCACGGACCTTGAGCTGCTTGACGTAGCGGACGCCTTTCTGCTTGGCGCTCTTGCCGATGGCTATTACGCTGTCGAAGAAGTTGTAGAGTTTCTTGGAGCCTGCAAGGTCGTTCTGGGTAATGGGGCTGCTGAGGCTGCGCTTGGGTGTGTGGGCCACGACGAGGAGGCTCCAGCCGTACTGCTTCTTGAGCTGCATCAGCTTCATCATAAAGATGCCGGCATCGACGCCTTTGTCGCTGCTGTTGCAGAGGTAGGTCAGGTTGTCGATGATGGCGACCTTGCAGCAGAGTTTCTGCATTGCTTCTTCTATGTGGGCGAGGATCTTGTCTTCGTAGTTCTTGACGTCGAAGGCCATAGGGTTGATTTCTGCCCTGAGGAGGCCGGGCGGGAACTCGTGTGGAAGGCCGGTGTCGCGGTCAGTGTAGCGCATCTGGAACTGTTTGTCGCTGAGCTCGCAGTCAACCAGGAGGACCTTGCGGTTGAAGGCGATCTCTTCTGCCATCTGGACGGCGAAGATGCTCTTGCCCAGGTTGGAGTCGGAGAAGAGGCAGCAGACCTCTCCTTCGTACCATAGCTCGCGGTAGAGGGGGTCGGGGTTGGGCCGCCGCATTGCGTCGATGAGAGTGCTGTTGGCGCTCTTGATGCTGAACATCCCTATGTTTTCTGTGGCGGCGGCGCTCTCGATCTCCTGGGTTATTGCCTGTATTGGATCTATTGCCATAGCCGTGCCCCTCCTTTAGTGCTGGTAGCGGTAGACCTGTCGCGTCTCGATGGCTTCGTCCAGCTCGTCGGCATCGACGAGGGTCTTGCCCTCGATTTTGAGAATCTGTATCTTGCCCTTGTTGACGAGGCGGTAGAAGGTGGTGCAGCCGATTTTGAGGTGCTGGCAGGCTTCTTCGCGGGTATAGTAACGCTTCTCCTTTTTCTGGGTATTCTCGATGTTGACCTCGTTGATGGCTTCTACGATGATGGGCTTGAAGATGTCTTTTATAAGACCACGGATTGCTTCTGTGTCTGACATAATTGTGATTTCTTAAAATGTGATGGAAAAAAGGAGTCGCGACGTCCTGCTGCCGCTCTGACAGCAGTTGTAAAAGTATAGTCAAAATGTGGAAATATGAAAAGTGAAAAACGCAGTTTCAGGGCACTGCAAAAGTGTTTTTGCCATCGAGTGTCACCTGATTTAACCCACTATGAATCTTGAGGATATGCGTTAACCTCCGACTGGCGAAAAACAGGTCTGTGACATTTCTGATAGGGGTTTCTGGCGGCTGCAGGCTGTGCAAAATTTTTAAAAGATTTTTTGCGTCTTTTCTATGTTAAATCTTTTAAGGGTCGGAATATAGGAATCGCAGTTAGCAAACGTCCGGAAGGGGTGTTTCACGGTTTACCATTTCTTCCCCTGACATTTCAAAATCGTAGTGCATTTTTTCATCCCCTTGCCGGAATGTAAACTTTATGTGTGCCGATTCCTTACACATTCGGAAAATAATTTCAAAAGGTTGATTTAGAAAAGATTAGGCGATTTGTATTACCACTTAATGTGCTGAAATTTGCACTCAGACAGATGGTTACAATTTGACACTACTGACATATTTGAAAAATGATAGTTCGCCCTTCCATAGCCTTCTCGGGATTCTCCGGTTCTGCCAAGGATGTTACGGCCCGCCAGGTGCATGGCCGTAGCATCCTTTCTTGCAGAACGTGGCCTACCGGTATGGCCACGCCTGTTCAGCTGGTGCGTCGCGCTTCGCTCCGGCAGATTTCGAAGTCGTTTCAGACCCTGACCCCAGAGCAGATGGCTGCCTGGAATACCCTTGCCAAGGGGGTTAAGAGTAAGACCATCCTGGGTGAGGCGGCAGAGATATCTGGGATGAACCTGTATATTAAGCTGAATTATAACCGTGTGATGGCAGGCTACGGTATTATGGCTGACGCCCCTGAGGCTTTGCGTGCCGTGCCGAGCGTGGTGTATGAGGCTGCTTGGGTGACCCCTACCGCCGTCATCATCAAGGGCGTCGAGCACGAGGAGCAGCCGTTCAAGCTGGTGGTGAGGATGTCCGGAGGCCAGAGCAACGGCGTGTCCAAGGGTTGGAGCAAGACGGTGATTATCTCTCCCGGTATGGAGGAGGATTGGGGTGACGCGGATGTGACGAAGCTCTATTTCTCCACCATCGGTGTTCAGCCTGCCCTTGGGGAGAAGGTGTTCCTTGAAATGTACTGGCTGAACACCAATACCGGCGTTACCGGATTGGATGCTCGTGACTCCATTACTTGTATTACGGATGAGCAAGCCGCCATCGAGGGTCTGACTGTCCGCTTCAGATATAACGAGGATGACTTGTATGAGGGCAAGACCAGCTCGGTGTCTGATATGGATCTGGACTTCTCCACCGGCATCTCTGCGGCTTTTATAGATGCAGTTTGTACGGGTGGTGCGTCTGAGGGATACTCCTCACTCTACCTGAACACCGCATTCCCTGAAGAGGTCAGAGGGCCGTTCTATTGCGTCGGCAGAAGTACGGCTGTCGACGGTAGCCTCCGGGTGCAGCTCTGCCTTGTAGAAGTGAAGCAGTCCAAGAACTATTCCCAGGTGGCTGTGTCTACTATGGCCGGCAATTACGGCAACCCCTCGCACGTATTTGGAGTGGGCATCAGATACGAATAATCAATAACGACCAATATGTTTGTTTCGATATCAAATAATTTCGGTGCAGGCCAGATCCAGTTCAAGGATTACCAGTGCGACAAGTATATCGTGCTGAACGCCAAGTTCACGGTGGATACCGGTTCGGCAGAGTATCTGGCTGCCTCCAGGCTGGAGATTAAGGTGCCCGACCTGAGCATAGGGCGCAGCGTGGAAGTGCCGGTGGCGATCCGCTTCACCGACAGGCGCACCATAGGTGGCGAGCAGGTGAACTGCGACGGCGGCACTGTGCTGATGTCCAAGGTCAGGGATAAGAATACCATATCGATTGAGCGCCACCCGCTCTTTGACAACAAGGGTGTTGTGACCATCATAATCAGTGCGATGTATGCAACGCTGAACAACGGCAATCCTCCCCAGAAGATGCAGCGGACAATGCTGCGGATTCAGCAGGAGACACAGTACCTGAATATGACCGACAGCTCATACTTCGTGGCCGACGAGCACTGGGTGTTCATTTGCTTATGCTACTCCGAGTGCCAGCATGCATATAAGAAGCAGCCCTGGGAGGCGGCTCTTGTGAATTTTCCGACGGATGCCGCAGCTGATGTGGCTTTCATAGGCGGCGTGAATGGGTACAACCCCAAGGTGAGCGGAATGAGTGAGGCTCACATCGAGAACGGTGTGTTCACGATGCAGGAGCGTATGTACAACTTCTGCGAGGGCTATCCCAAGCCGTTTGTCTTCGCGTTCATTGTAAGAGACTCACAATAATAACCGGTATGAAGACCAGGAAGCACATAGAACTTACTCGGCTGCAGGGGATAATTGCGGTGGCCAGCTTCTCTTCCGGAGTGACTATAGCGGCGGTGTGCCTGTTCTTTATCCCGCCTCTGGGAGAGATAGCCAACTCGGCGATATCGATTGTGAGCGAGCTGCTGGTTCTCTGTGGGGCAATCCTAGGTGTCAAGGCCGGCTATGATGTGAAGTTCCGGAGGTTTGAAGCAGAGCTGCAGCACAAGGTTGACAAGACTACTGATGAAGAATAATGAGACCGATTTTGACATACATATTTATCCTGATTGCGGTTGCAAGTTGCGGCGTGGCTAAGCCGGTGACCGGCAACAGCAAGGTGGAAGTGCGTTACGTCACGGAGACGGTACACGACACGGCTGTCGTGGAGCTGCCGGTGGTCATAGAGCATAACGTCACGCTGGATACCGTCTCCCATTTGGAGAATGCATACGCCAAGAGCGAAGCGGTTGTCTCGGCAGGAGTGCTCCGACACAGCCTCCAGACGAAACCCGTAAAGCTGCCGGTGGCGGTGGAGAAGAAGATCATCTACAGGGACTCCGTCAGGACCCAGGAGATTGTGGTGCCGGAGTCGGTAGAAGTGGAGAAACCGCTCACGTTCTGGCAGAGGGTCAAGCTTAAGATCGGCGGCATCGCCATAGTGATGACACTATTATTTGGACTTTACGTTTCATTCAAAATATTCCTTAACCATTAACCTTTACTATCATGAAGTACATTCCTTCTATCGCTTTCGAAGAGATGTCTGGCTCCGCCAAGGGCGTGACCGCAGCGAAGGTCAAGAGCCGTAAGTACATCCGCAACCGTGGCTACGGCGGGAGCACCCGCACTAGCTACCAGGCATCCGTCAAGTCTGTATTCAAGCAGCTGAGCCAGGCCTGGAAGGGTCTCACCAGCGCGCAGATTCTCGCGTGGAACGCTGCCGCCAACACTGCAGAGGGTCGCTCTGTCCTCGGAACCAAGAGCAAGATATCCGGTTGCAACCTCTTTATGAGGCTGAACTACTGGGTGGTGTTCTGCGGCGGCAACATCCTGACCACTCCGCCCACTCTCGCTGGTGTGGAGACTCCTTCGTCTGCCACCATCGTGTGCCAGGGCAACACTTTCACCTTCAAGCTGGATGAGGCCATCGCCGACAACGGCGGCATCTATCTGGTGATCGAGGCCACCGAAGGCCAGAGCAACGGCGTTAGCCGCGCTTACAGCAAGGCCGCCAACATCAAGATGGTGGAAGAGCCCACCGCTGCCGCTGTGGACATCCACTCCGAGTATGCTGCCAAGTACGGTGCCCTGAGCGCCGGCGCTCCCAAGGTATTCTTCCGCTATTTCTACGTCAACTCCGCCACCGGCGAGAAGTCTGGCGTGATGCTGGCTGAGGCCACCTGGACTGCAGGTGCATAGGCTGGAAAGGCCACTGCGACTGACAATCTCCATTAACAATGACGCCCCTGCCGGGATTTACGGTGGGGGCGTTTTGTTTCTTTTATTACTATGTGGACAAAACGGTCAAAAAGTGTTATTTTTGTTATTGAGTAATACACTCTTTTACAGTTATTATGACGATTTAGTCAAACCTATAATAAACCATATTATTATGCAAGAATTCTTACATTTATTGGAAGTCATCTGGGGCATTCTTTTAATAATCCTTTTCTTTAAGATTTGGAAGATGTGCAACAATGTTCAGAAACTAGCCGACCTCTTTGTTGGTAAACCTAACACAAATGCGAGTCTTAGTAGTAAGATAGCGGCTGGAGACTCTTCTGCAGAAGATGCCCTTCGAAAACAACTTGCCATAGACATTGAAGAACTAAGCAAGAATAGTGTCGGTGTCACAGAAGAGGATTTCACCAGAATAGTTGGAAAGACCCCCGAACAAGCAATTGCAGACTTGAAGAAACAATATACTGAGCTATTTGGTAAACTTAATAAGCCTATTCCCAAAGAGTTGGAGAAACTCCATAATATTGAGGACCTTTGGGAATTGAACGCATAATAGATATACTTTAAATCAAAGATATCCCCCCGACCACATCTAAGTTGCTGGCCGGGGTTTCTTCTATATATAGGTAACTATCTTGATAGATACTGACAGATTCCCTCGATGTGAAGATTGACTATTGCCAGAGCACCGGCTGTAGATTCCAGTAAGGCGACATCCTCTTTGTTATCCATAAATAGATTCTCTGTCAGGACTGCAGGGCAGAGAGTATGTCGTAGTATGTAGAAGCTGCTCTCAATGTCCGGATCTCCATCAGTATAATCCATCCGAATCTTATTGCCATAAAGATGCTCTGACGCGGCTCGATAGAGGCACGTTGCAAGCTCGTCTGCCCGTGTCTGGCCGGGGGTAGTGTAGCAACTCCAGCCGCGGGCGTTCATCCATTCTGAGCCGTTTCCTGCAGCATTAACGTGGATGGATATCAAGAGTACCTGGTCACTGCCCAGCTGGCGACATATCTGGTTGGTCCGACGGCATCGCTCTGCCAGGGAGATGTCTTCCATATCCGGAACGAGCAGCTGGGAATCCAGGCCATTACTCTTCAGTCGCTGGTGGATCTGACTTGCTATATATCTATTATAGGCGAACTCGCGGAACAATCCATCCGGACTCCGCTTCCCGGGAGTGTCAACGCCGTGGCCATTATCGAGGAGAATCTTCATCTTGAGCAAGTTTTTGTGTACTGCAAGATGGGCACAATATGTGGCAATAACTATTGCCTAGAAATACCATTGTTGATTTTCCCAGAAGTGAGTAGATGTATCCCCAGAAAACGAAAAAGCGGGGAGCCACATCTATGGTGGCGGTCCAGGCTCATCGGAGTAAACTTCTAAGAGACTTATAAAAGGAAGCCACAAAGAAGCCACATTTTGAAAAGCAAAACCCCCTACAGATACCTGTAGAGGGCTTTTCAGCGGTGCGGACGAGACTCGAACTCGCGACCCCCGGCGTGACAGGCCGGTATTCTAACCAGCTGAACTACCGCACCAATGTTTGGTTTTCCAAACGGGATTGCAAATATAGACTTAATATTTGATTATGCAAAACTTTTCTTAAAAAAGCTGAAATGTACGTTTCCGTATTTCTTCTCCTTGATGAATCCGGGATGGCTGGCGAAGTTGTATTCGGCCCCGTGTTCCAGTATGAACAGTCCGTCGGGGGCCAGGAAGCCGGCGCCGAGGACCTTGTCGGGCAGGGTGTCGAGTCCCTCGATGGCGTAGGGAGGGTCGGCGAACACCAGGTCGAAGGTCTTGGTGCAAATGTTCAGGAAGTCGAAGACGTTGTGCCGCACGACTTGCATGCCGCTTATGCCCAGCGAGGCGGCCGTCTTGCTGATGAAGGCGGCGTTGGCGGGGTTCATCTCCACCGCCACGATGTCGCCGCAGCCCCGGGAGGCCATCTCGAAGCTGATGCTGCCAGTGCCGGCGAAGAGGTCAAGGAATACCGTCTCTTCAAAGTCTATCATCCCCATAAGGATGTTGAACAACCCCTCTTTGGCAAAGTCGGTGGTGGGCCGTGCCTGGTAACCTGCGGGGGGATTGATGGCCTTGCCCCTGAGCGAACCTGAAATTATTCTCATGGTGGTTAAACAAAAACTGCCTGCCGCAAAGCAAGCAGTTTTTATGAACGCGGAGCGAATGGGTTACTCCCAGTTGCCGGCGTTGTTGTTAGGATTCTCGATGCTGCCCACCTGCAGGCCGGGGTAGCGGTCGGTCTCGATGCGCTCGTAAATGAGGTTGACGAGCAGCTGGCGATCCATGCCCTTGAGCAGGGAAGCGAAGGGGATCTGGGCCTCGAACAGGGGAACATCTACGCCAGAAACCTCCTTGATGGTCTCGTGCATGATGATCTGGTCACCGTCTGAGAACGGGATGTACTTGAGTTCTTCGGCTTTGAAGTCGGGCCTGTTCTTGAGCAGGGTGTCCCTTACGGGAATCTCGATTGCCTCGCGCTTTACGAGGTTCATGGCTACGGCTACGGAGTCGTCCATGGAACCGATGGAGCGGATGACGGTCATCTTGCCGTTGTTGTAGAAATCGATGAGAGAGTCAATGGCGGGGGCGAACTTGCCGTTGACATTCTTGTATGCTACCTGTAGCGTACGGATGTCTTTAAGCTTGGTGATGGCGGCAGCCTCCCTGACGGCTTTCTCTTTATTGAATTTTACGGGTTGCTGAATACTCTTGATGATGAGGAATGCCAGCACGATGATGATAATCGGGAAAACGATGTAAGTGAGAACCTTTTTCATATTTAGTGTATAATTATAATCTGCCAAAAATCGAATTAACTCTCAAAAATAAAAATAATATTTAGTGCTTGCAAGATATTTTTAAATTTGCAGTTAGAAACGATGTGAAAAATTCGATGCGTACCACCATCAACGAAGAAAAACTTAACGATTTGATCTGCTCGAGCGGCAGTATTGTCATCTTCGGGCACGAAAACCCCGACGGGGATTCCATCGGGAGCGCAGTAGGGATGTTCCACTACCTGACGGGTCTTGGGAAGAATCCGCACATCGTGATAAACAGCCGCCTGCCCGACAACCTGGACTTCATTATCCCGGAGGGCGCCGTGTCATATTACAACGAGGACGCCCCCCTGTGCGAGAGCCTGATATCGGCGGCGGATTTGCTCATCTTTCTCGACATGAACGGCGTGGACCGCTCCGGCGGCGTCTCCAAATTCGTGGAGCAGTCTACCGGCAGCGCCCGCAGGGTGCTGATAGACCACCATCTGAATCCCAAGACCGAGGGGTTCGACGTGGTCGTGTCCGACACCGGGGTCTCTTCTGCATGCGAGCTCCTGTACCGGGTGCTGCTGCAGCAGCCCGGCATCGACGGCAACGTCGGCAATCTCTCGCTGGAGTGCGCGCGGGCCATCCTTACCGGCATCCTGACCGACACCAACAACTTCGCCAACAGCGTATATCCCTCTACATACATGGCGGTCTCTTCGCTGCAGGCGAGGGGAGTGGACCGCGACCAGTTGTACGACGCCGTGTTCCGCTCGTATTCCGAGCAGCGGATGCGGCTTATGGGACATCTGCTCCAGGACAACATGCGCTGCATTGAGCCCGGGGTCGCATATTTCACCTTGAGCCTGGATGATAAAAACAAATACGGATTTGTGCGCGGAGATAGCGAAGGTTTTGTAAATTTGCCTCTTTCTATCAGGGAAATACGCATGAGCGCCTTCTTTACCGAAGATGAATCATTCGTGAAAGTGTCGCTCCGCAGTAAAGGAAATTTGGACGTGAACGATTTTGCGCACAAATATTGCAATGGTGGAGGCCATAGGAACGCATCCGGCGGTAGGCTGTATATGCCCCTGTCGGAGGTGCCCGCATATTTTGAGAGCAAAGTCAAGGAGTTTTTCGCAGAGTGAAAAAGATAATCTACATATCGTTGCTTTTGGCGTTGCTGTGCGGCTGTGAGAGCCCGCTGGCCAACACCGCCGTGAGCCAGGACGAGAAGATCACCTCTTTCATTGAGTCCCGGTATAGCGAGAATCCCGTGATTTTCAACAACGGCGTCAACCGCATCGTGCTCGAAGAGGGTGACAGCACCTGCTTCGCCGCCAAAGGCGACCTGGTGGATTTCACATATATGGCATATCAGTTCAACGGCAGCATCCCGAGCAGCCCCTATGCCCGCGGCGACATGGCCGTGACTCTTGGCGACGGCGAGATGCTCGAGGGTCTGGAATACGGCATGGAGGGGATGTGCCCCGGCGAGAAGGCGTACATCGTGTTCTCCTGCAAATATGGTTACAAACAGTCTGTGGCGGGTGTCGGTAGCGACCAGGCGCTGCTGTTTGAGGTTTTTATGAACGAAATTAAACAACAATAATGCGTAGTAGAATCATTAAGACAGTTGCAGCGGTTGCGGCCCTTGCCGCAGTGGCGGTTTCGTGTGCTCAATATGAGACGGAGGATAACCTCACTGCCCAGAAACGCATCCGCGAGGCGTGGATGAGGGTCAACAGGGGAGAGGTTATCGAACCCGACGAGAACGGACTGTACGTGTTCGAGAAGGTGGTCGGCAACGGTGCCAAGATTGGCGATACGGCATATGTGCTGCTGGATTACGTATCCCGCGACCTCGAAGGCAACTTGACCAAGTATACCACGGAAGAGGCGGCCCGCCTGATGGGGACATATACCAATACCAAGTATTACAGCCCCGAGATCGTGCAGATGGGCAACTACAAGCTTTACACCCCGGTGGAGAATTTTATCAAGTCGCTCAACTGCGGTGGCCAGGCCAGCTTCCTGCTCCCGCCCGAGGCGACCACATACGACTATCCCAAGGACCTGAAAAAGTACTACAAGAGCTACGGCAACGACGGCACAGAGCCCGCCGTGACCGTGAATTCCCTCTATGACGTGAAGGTGGTCGATGTGATAGACGATATCTACAAGTATCAGATAGACAAGCTGGAAGATTTTGCTGCCAAGCGCTACAACGGCCTCGACTCCATAAGCGAAGGATACTATATGCTCAAGCTGGAAGAGAGTCCCTACCAGAGCGACTCCATCCCCAGCGGCCGCAGCGTCAAGGTCCGTTATATCGGCAAGCTGCTCGACGGCTTCTGTTTTGACACCAACATCCAGGATTCGGCCAAGGTCTATGGTCTCTACAAGGTGGGCAATACCTACGATGCCCTCTCCGTGACCTACTATCCCGACGGCTATACTACCGGCAGTGACGGCAACAAGACATACAGCAGCGAGGTCATCAACGGCTTTGCCATGACCGTGGGCCGCATGAAATACGGTGAGAAGGCGATAGCGTTCTTCTGGTCCAACCTGGCCTATGGCTCATCGTCGGCAGACGGCTATCCGGCATATTCTCCTATGTGGTTCTACATAGAAATACCGCGCAAGGACAACGAGTAGCCTTAGATGAGACGCTTATTCCCGACTATTGCAATACTGTTCCTGACGGCAGTCGTGACAATGGCCAAAGAGCCGTATTTCTGCGTCACTCCCGGCTGCGTGCAGTATTACGAGCGGAACAAGGTCAAGGGCGGGAAACTGACGCAGACGACCCTGTTCGAGATAGAGTCGGCCAGGAACAATGCCGGCGGCAAGGTGGTCTCTTATTACGTGACTATGAAAAAGGCGGGCGGCGCCCAGATTTTCGGCGGGAGGACGCCCCTCACGGTAGAAGTAGATGCCGACGGCACCACACATATGGAT